>ERZ795031.952-NODE-952-length-32666-cov-45.307228_pt1 | contig 32666 bp, 33 predicted proteins | sample MGYA00375123_ERZ795031 | MGnify/ENA primary metagenome ERZ795031 (study PRJEB30166, sample SAMN05720159) | activated sludge metagenome | isolation source: anaerobic digester from wastewater treatment plant | place: USA | collected 2015-04-21 ...
CGCAATTGGCACTTGAGATTCCGCCGGAATTTGCTAGTCTGGTATATGATGACCAAAGCCTGGCATACATTGAACAAGCCAGGAACTTGCGCATTGAAGAAGCCGGGCTATAATCAATTTATAAGCACGTAGTGCGTCTTTTTCGGATTTTGTTCGGTTTAAGGACGCAAGCGGATGAATGCGGATTATTACAAGCATGTGGGTGATCAATATGCTGCTGAAAGAAAGTGGTCGGCAGCATTACGGGCATATGACCGCGCCATCAGCATGGAAACCCATGATCCGGAAACATATCTTGGGCGCGGGATGGTTTATTACCAATTAAAGCGCTACCAGGCAGCGCTGGAAGATTTTAATATGGTGGTTCAGCTTGCTCCTCTTCACTCAGGTGGATACCTGGGAAGGGGGTTGGTCTACCAGGCTTTACACACATATAAACGCGCCCTGGAAGCGTATGATCAGTTGGTTCGGTTACTACCAGCAAACCCGGAAGGGTATTTCCGCCGCGGTCATATTCATATGTTGATTCGTCAATTCCCGGAGGCTTTGAGTGACCTGGAGACCGCGCTGGAATTAAAACCCACGCACGTGGATGCGCGGCTGGATTACGGGGTGATCTTAAGCGAAATGGGGGAGTATGAACAAGCCTTGCGCGAATTAAATGCAGTTCTGCAATTGCAGCCATCCAATGCGGTGATTTACTATTACCAGGCGCAGATATATCAAAAGCTTGGTAAACGTGAACTGGCGGAAGCTGCACTGACTAGTTTCCTGGGATTGTCAGATCATCCCATCTGGACCCAGCGTGCCCGAATTGAGCTTGAAAATCTCCAACAATCATCTGCGCAGAACCCAACCCGGATACAACTTAAGGCTGAGGAAAAGGATCAAATCAGGAATCTGGTCAAATCTGGCAAAAAAGCCGAAGCGCTCAAACAGGTGGTGGCGCTGAGCGGTGCCAGCCTGATGACCGCGAAGGCATACCTGGATTGGTTGATCCAGGAGGAAGCTGCCGGTGGAGAAATTTCCTCCAATCTCCTTTCAAATATGTAATTTTATTACTCCGGGTGTTGGTTGTTATAAGGTATAATCACCTTATAAACAATTTTATTAGGTAAAAATCCCACACAACGAAAAGTAAATACAATCATGAATTCATTGAACCTGCAAAGTCTGATCATTATTAGTGAGCAGACCACACCTGTCATGTATCCGCCAGATCTGCAAATTTCTGAAGCGGAATTTTTAAACCAACTTCACGGGAAAATTAAAACGTATCAACTGCCTGTTCTGGTGGAATATTGTAATTTAATCTATCATCATGAATTACCTGTACAGGAACAATTGCTGGTGGGCGTGGAGGAGTTAAAGTACCGGTATCTTAAAGTTCTTGTGGGGGTTCAAAAGCTGGGCGCACTTGCCTATGTGGAAAGACGGCAAATCTTAATCCCGCCCCAGCTTCCTTCAGAACTCAGAGAAAATTCTCCTGAACTACCACCACGTTTGACCATTCAGTCGGGAGAATTACCCGCAAAAAGCCCGATGAAACAAACGTCCCAGACGGTTACGTTTAAGAGCGAGGCACATAAAGAACGTGTGATGTTGATTGAACGGCGGCGGCTGGAACGTTATCAGGCGATCCAACAACGCAAGTGGGAAAGGGCGCGGTTGTTGGACGATTGGCAAACAGAAGTTCTTCGAGTGATTGACGAAGTGGATTACAACCCGCGGTTGAACTATCTAAAAGATTCGGTTGACTTGATGATCAAATCCGTAATTTCTGACTTTACAGACCGCGGGGCTCAAGTTAAGGAAACGGATGAAAAGACCCGCCGGGAAGAAGAATTAAAGAAACGGGCGAAAGATGTCCGTCGGAACTTCTAGCCGTAATTGAAAGGTATTATTGACATGTTGACCAATCAGCCTCACCAAACTACAGATCCGCAATCCTTCAATCCAGTATGCCCTGAATGTGGTGATACATTACATCCAATGGCAAATTTTTGCCCCCGGTGTTTTGTGCCTGTTTTTCCAGATCCCAATCTTTCAGAAACTGTGCGCGAAATCAGTGAACCGGGCAGCACAGATTGTTTCATCCTGCATACCAATACTGCGGTTGTGCCCATTTTTTCCCAACCCAACACTCATAGCCGCCGCCTGTTTGTCATGACCGGTAATGACGTGGTGCTGATCGTGGGTGATCAAGACCCATTTTATAAAGTGGCAACATTTGGTGGGATTGAAGGTTATGTTCTAAAATCCCTTGGCATTAAAGTGAAAGTGGGTTTGGGAGAGGTGGATGAATCAACTGCCTGGGGATTTTTCCGGGTCAATGAATACCTGATTGGTTGGAAGGGGGGCTCCAGTGTTCCTTATAAGATCCAGGATGCCCCGATCAAGCTCGAGCCATCTTTTCAGGCTCGTGACCTGGCACGGATTAAGTCGGATGTTGTGCTTCCAGTTGTGGGGGAGACCTATGGCTGGTTTGAAGTACAACTGCCTTCCAGTTTCCGGGGATGGGTACCGGAAGCATATGGCTATCGGATGTTAAGAAACGGATCATTACCTGAAGTGACCAAACCCCTGACAGCAGGAGAAATCCTGGCAGGGATTGCCGGCATTGCCGGTGTGGTAACCCTGGCTGGCATAGGGGCTGCGGTATCAGCAATTGCCAGTGACCGTTAACTTATTCATTTCAATCATCATCACAAGGAGAAGAAAATGCAATATTATGATTACAATCCAACCTCAGGTGATCTAAAAGACAACCTGACCTTTATGTTCAGAGACCCGGAATGGAAGAAGAAAATTCTGATTGGCGCCGGGGTGAATATGATTCCCATTTTGAACTTTGTCAATGGCGGGTACATGCTTGCTGTTATTCAAAACCTTCGCAATGGTATCCGTCCCCCGTTACCAGCCTGGAGCGACTTTGGTAAATTCTTTATGGATGGATTAAAGATGATTGCGATTTCACTGATTTATGCAATCCCAATGATCCTCCTTTCCATTATTATGAGCGCTGCATCTGGTGCCAGCTACAATTATGGTAGTAATGCCCTTGCTGCCGGGAGTATTGGGTTGGCAATCATCAGCCTGATCTATTCCCTCCTGCTGGTATTCTGGATCCAGGGGGTTTATGTTAATTACGCCATCAAGGGAACTTTTGCATCAGCATTTGAATTTGGTGCCATCTGGAAGATCGTTCAACGCGGATGGAAACGCATGCTGGCGACGGTTGCAATTTACTTTGTCGGTGTGCTGGTTCTGGGGATTGTTGGGGCAATCCTTGTATTGATCCCATGTCTTGGCTGGGTTGCAATCTGGCTGTTGGTTTTTGGTGGAATATTCTACCTCATCCTGGTGATGGCATATAATATTGGAATGATTGCCCTCCAGGAGGGTCCTGGTGCTGGACCTGTGGTTACAAACACGGTTCCCCCACCTCCGCCTGGTGCATCCAACCTGGGTGGTTGGGAGCAGATGTAATTTGAATTAACTGGTTTTGGAAAGGGAATTCCAATAATTACCCTGGAATTCCCTTTTTATGTTTCTTTAAAATCACGGTGTTTTGATGAGTAAATCGAATTATTTCATCCGCTGGAACAAGGGAAGTTATGAACCGCACTGGTCTTACCAGTACCTCGACGCGGAGCACCAGTTAATTATCTTTGAGTTATCGAAGATCCCAAATTTTGCTGAACCGCGTTTTCTGCCTTTGGGAGAAAAACTGGAAGAACGGCGCGCAGAGATTGTAAAACGCCAGTTAAACATGCTGCGGATGCTTCATCCCATCCTGGAAAATGCAGCAATCAGCCTGCGGTTGAGGAAAATGGGAGATCATCTTCAAATATTTGTGATTGTACGTATCCGCCAGGAACAAATGAATGATACGAATTGGGCGGAACGCATACATAATTTATTTCCGCGAGAATACACACTAAATCGGATCACAGAACAAAGTCATCCAGATTTATGGAATAAAGCCACCGATCTTTCCTGGTCTCGGTATGTGGATGAAATCATTAAACCGGAAGAGGAATACAAGTCGAATTTTGGGTATCCATATTTTTATGTCGCCTCTCTCTGGAAACCGCAGGCAAACAACTCGCTTGAGCAATTATGCAGAACCATGCTGCGCATTGATGGAGATGCTGCGATTGACCTGCTTTTATGTCCAACTGTGTTGGATGGTGAGGAACTGGAATGGATCAGTAACTGTACCCGGACAATGAGGCAGGCACTCTCTGGAGAACGTGTAACTGATGACAATGGAAGGGTGTTGCGAACTTATGATCCACTCCCGGTATTGAAACCAGGTGTGGATGACTATGAAAGCTTACTTTCCCGATATCCGCAAACCTATTTATTCCTGACTTCATTCCGGGTATTTGCCGAGGAGAAACCAACTGGATTGACGGAAGCACTCACTTCCAGCTCCACGCGGTCCAAACCCCAGATCATCAGCAGCAAGCTGGGTGAGGATCTGTTTACCAGGCAGGTACTGGCTGGTGAATCGTTAAATATTTGCCCGGATGCCCGCACCCGACTCTGGATGGTTCGTCCAAAAGAAGAACTTCCCTGGAGGGTTCAACGGTTGCACCGGCTTGTGGATGTTGAGGAAGTTTCCAGTTTTTGGCGATTTCCCATTGCCGTGCAGGCTGGCTTTCCGGGATTTGAGGTGGATACAGGCTTGGGAGATGGCGGGGGATCCAGGCGGGATGCCGCCCCGGTACATATTCGCCTGGGGAAATACTCAGATGAAACAGGGAAAGCCGGGCACGACGCACAGGTCAATCGGGAAGAACTGGCAAAGCATGGATTAATTGTTGGCGTACCCGGTTCTGGTAAAACAACCACCATGCTGAACATTTTGCACCAATTGTGGAATGTTGCGCCAGAAAAAAGGATTCCATTCCTGGTATTGGAACCGGCAAAAACTGAGTATCGAGCGTTGAAGCAGATGGACGCCTTCCGGGATGATTTGCTGGTGTTTACACTGGGTGAGGAACGCATCAGTCCGTTCCGGTTTAATCCGTTTGAAGTACCGGCTGGAATTTCCCTGGAAAGCCATATTTCCAGATTGAATGCCTGTTTTGTTGGGGCTTTCAATTTATTCGACCCGCTTCCACTGATGCTCGATAAATCCATCCGGCAAACCTATGAGGTGAGGGGATGGTATGATGACAGCCTGGGCGGGGAGCCGGGATTGGAAGCACCGACCCTGTCTGATTTGTGCACGCAGGCAGATCTTGTCATTCGGTCATCAGGGTACAGCGAAAAACTTCGGGATGATTTTAACGCTGCCCTGCTCCAACGCCTTGATTCGCTTCGCCGGGGTTCCAAGGGCAGGATGCTGGATACAGATAGCGTGATTCCACCGGATGTATTGATGAAATCACCGATTGTATTGGAATTGGACGCACTTAACGAGGATGAAAAAGCATTGATGATGATGTTCATCCTGACCTATGTGTATGAGCATGCCCGATCAACCCGTCGATCCGGGTCTCCTTTGCGGCACGTCCTGGTGGTTGAGGAGGCGCATAATTTAATTGGGCGCAACGATGAAGGCAGCCAATATCGGGCAAACCCGAAGGAACATGCCATCCGGTTGTTCACGCGGATGCTTGCTGAGATGCGCGCATTGGGGCAGGGCATTTTGATTTGTGATCAACTTCCATCGGCGTTGGCTCCAGAGGCAATGAAACAAACCAACCTTAAAGTATTAATGCGCATGACCGCCATGGATGATCGTGAAGAAATGGGAAATACCATGGACCTGGAAGAAGCGCACCTTAAGGATGTGGTGCATTTCACCAGTGGACAGGCGTATGTCTATGTTGAGGGCTGGGATCGGGTTCGCCGTGTTCAGGCTCCAAATTTTAAAAAAGAACACAATCTGGAGGAACCTCAAACAGACTTGGAAGTTCAAGATTCCATGCATTACTTTGAGGAATCCAATCCAGCACTTTTTATGCCTTTTGAGGAATGCCCGGAGGGATGTAATATTTGCAACCGCCGGGTTCGCAACCAGGCTGAAAGGTTTGTCAGGCAGGTCACAAACCGCGAAAATTCATTCGAGAAGAAAGTGATTCCCAATTCCACTGAGCCATTGTTGGCAACAGCCTGCGGAACTTTTTATTATCATGTTCGGGCAAAGGTGATTGCGATGAAGGCGGCAGGGGAAGCAGTTGACGCGGTGTTTCCCTATTGCGCATATCTCCATGTCATCCATTTCCACCCGGAAATTATGAACGGATGCAAGAAACACAGCAAGTTGTGTACATGTCAAGCCGAAGGGCGGGATAGCATGTACCAAAAATTCCTGCGATTATCCCAATCCATTTCAGAACAGGAGGATCAAAATGCCTGAAGTAGATGAAAACGGTGTTGAAAGGACTGTGGAACAAGTCGAATCACAGACCGAGCGAGTGGAAAGCCAGTTGCAGGAAGTGGAACAAGCCATCCAGGAACTGGAAAACCGGATTAGTAGCTTGAATTCAAAAGGTGATTCGGAAATTGCGGGAGCCCTCGAATCCAGTCTTTCTGAAAAACGCCAGGAAGAGGAGCAGATCCGCCAGGAAGCCAGCCAGCTGGCATCCCAGCTTGCAGAAGCCCGCCAGGAAGTCACACGAGTGGACCAATGGAACAATGAGGCGCACCAGGCTTTATCGGGTCTGTCGGGAATGGGAATTGATACCAGTGAGGCGGAAAACCGTGTTGCGGACCGCGAACGCTGGACGGAACAACAGGATGCCCGAATTAGTGAACTGGAACAACGACTTTCTGCAATTGCTGGTCACGGTTGAAGCGCCGGGGCAGGCTCCTCGGAAACCGATTGGGCAGCGGTCAGTGATGCCAACCGCGCCCAGGGTGACCAGGTGGAGAAGGATGCGCTGTCCGATTTAAAGAAAACCCTCAATTTCCAGCGGGCTGGTTTGGGAATGCATGTTGGCAGGCAGGGATTGGATGCCTATGGGATTCGTTCAACCGATAAGGGTTTTTCGTTTAACCGGGTGGAAATTAAATCCACCCGTATCAATCGAAAAATCACTGAAAAATTTGTTCTCAGCCGGTTGAAAGTGGATAAAAATGGCTTGCAGCAGGGAAGCCGGTTGTATGGTCAGGACAGGTTGGAGAAGGCTTTTCAATCAGGAAACATTTGGGCGCGGTTTGTGATGAGCCGCCAGGCAAGCATGGGCAGGGGGCGGTGCTGGATGAGTGCAGATTATATTTATTTCAAGAATGTCCGGACAGGCGAAAAAGCACTATTCCGCGTGTTTTCCAACCGGGCAGGCAACCGAATTGTCCGGCTAAAAAGAATTTCGCTTTGAATTGGTGGTGAAGATGATTAAGGACTACCTGGAAAAATTTGGCTGGGAATTTACGGAAGTGGAAGAAAACCTTCTGGTGACAAGTTTTCTGGATGAGAAAGAGCAAGTTTATCCACTCTTAATCACCATCCAGGACCAGGTGGTTTCATTTACATACGAATATCAACTTAAACCTGGCGCAGTGACGAACCGCCAGCAGCTATTGATCCTGGCTCTCCGGTATAATTACGTTTGGCCATTTGTAAAAATTGGTTTAAATGATGAACAGGATGCCCTCGTGTTGAGCCTTGATTTTTTTGAAGGGGCGGTATTGTATTCCCAATTTGAAGAACTGTTGGGGATTTTTGTGGAGAGCGTCCTGCTATGTTCAGACAGTTTCCAGGAAATCCACAGGGAGCCAACCAACTCGGGAGAATGATTGAACTGAATTATCAATGATTACTTCTTTATTTTGGGGGCAACAATCCCCATTGCCCGGTCATAGTGATCATTGATAATTTTTTCACCCAGGATGTTGCCATAAGTGAGGAGAAGCGGCATCTGGCTGGTATCATCCATTTCAATGGATTCATCCATGTCCACCTGGAATCGGCGAAAATCAAGTTGATCAAAGAAAGTATCCACCAGGTGCACCTGCTGGTCGTCTGCAGATTGGAGAAAAGCTCCAAAAATGGGGGTCAGCCATTCCCAGGCAAAACGTTTGGTGGCACCTTCCGGCTGGTAGGCATGAGGTGACCTGCCAGTTCCCAGGCTGATGAGGGTTGTTTCCGACGGTTCCCATGCCAGGCAGAAGCAGGCTTCATAGGCTGCCAGGTAGCAGGGGTTGGCGTACGCACCAACCCCGCCATCGATATAACGTCCATCCACCAAAGGAAAGTAAGTTGGTACCGTGCAGGATGCTTGGACGGCTTTTACCACCTGCCAGTCACGGTATTCCTCCTTCCATGGTTTGATGAACATGGTGTGATTGGTGAGCAGGTCAAAGGAGGTGATGACAATATCAAACGGGGGAGTTCCTGTCCAGAAATCGCCCATTTTCAGGTGCCCAAAATAAGCAGCCAGCTGATTGATTAATGCTTCCGCATGGTAACGGTACCGGCTGAGGGGAAACAGTGCTGTCCGCCAGGATTTTGGGAAAACTTTCTCTCCCAGGTTGAGGTACAAATCAGTCAATTCCAATGCCGTCAGTCGGGCGCCAATCCCGGCAGAGATGATGGAGCCGGTGCTGGTTCCTGCAGCAAGCTGGAATACCTGGTGGCAGGGCGTACCGAGATATTCCTCAAGGATGGAAAGTGCCCGGGTGGAGACAATGCCACGGATTCCACCACCATCGATTGCCAGCGCCACATGTTTTCGGAATGGTTTCATGATATTGATTATAGTGCAAACAATATTTGATTCAAGCCCGGATCAATTTTCTTCTTGCATCCGGGAACGATACTGAAGGGCTTCAGCCAGGTGGGGCGGCTGGATGGCTTCCGCCCCAGCCAGGTCGGCAATGGTTCTTGCCAGCTTGAGAATTCGGTGGTATGCCCTGGCGGAGAGCTGGAGCTGGTTCATGGCAGTCTTCATCAGGCTGCGGCAGGTATCATCAAGAGTACAGTGTTGCCGGATTTCCGCTGGGCGCATATCGGCATTACAGGTGAGGCTGGTTTCTGCCAACCGTTCCCGCTGTTGCTGGCGGGCTGATTCAACACGCTGCTGGATAATGGCGGATGGCTCTCCGAGCCGGGAATCGCTCAATTTTTCATAATCCACTCGTGGAACCTGGATGTGAATGTCAATTCGATCCAGAAGGGGACCGGAAATTCGTTTCTGATACTTGAGGATGGTTCCCATGGAGCATGTGCAGGGCTTGACCGGGTCTCCATAATATCCACAGGGACATGGGTTTTGTGCCCCAATCAATTGGAAGTTGGCAGGAAAAGTAAAAGATCCCTGGGCGCGGCTGATGGTGACGATCTTATCCTCCAGCGGCTGGCGCATGACTTCCAGCACCCGTTGCCCGAATTCAGGGAGTTCGTCCAGGAAAAGCACACCACGGTGTGCCAGGGAAATCTCACCCGGGTGAGGCTGGTTGCCGCCGCCTACCAGCCCGGCATGGGAAATGGTATGGTGCGGAGCGCGGAAAGGGCGGGAGCGGATGAGGGGAACATCGGCAGGGAGCATATCGCAGATGGAATAGATGCGGGTGACATCCAGGGCTTCCTCGAGGGTGAGCCGGGGCAAGATGGAAGGAACAGCCCGAGCCAGAAGGGTCTTTCCGGAACCGGGCGGACCGATCATGAGGACATTATGCCCCCCTGCAGCCGCAACCTCCAATGCCCGTTTGACGTGCTCCTGTCCCTTGATCTCCTGGAAATCCGTTTGCACAGGAATGGGAACTTCTTCGGGGTGGATGGGAGGATGAGGCGGAATTACAAGTCTGCCTTTCAGGAAGGCGGTAATGGCGCGAAGGGAGGAAACCGGGATGACCTCAATATTTGGGATAAGGGCGGCTTCCGCAGCATCCACCTCGGGAACAAAAACACGCCGGAAACCCTGCTGGGCGGCAACGGCAGCCATGGGTAGTACGCCGCGTACATGGCGGACGGAGCCATCGAGGGACAGTTCGCCCAGAACCAGGGTTCCTTCCAGTTCATTGGGGTGAATTTGTTCGGCAGCAATGAGGACCCCCAGGGCGATGGGCAGATCATATGCCGGACCCTCCTTGCGAACGGAAGCCGGAGCAAGATTGACCGTAACACGCTGCCGGGGGTAAAGCAAACCGGAATTCTTGATAGCAGAATAGACCCGCTCGCGGCTTTCCTGGACGGCGGCATCGGGGAGACCGACGATCACGATGGAAGGCAGCCCCTGGGAGGTATCTACTTCAACCTCAACAATGACACCATCCAGACCAATGACGGCACAGGAAAAGACGCGGGCAAGCATTGAGAGGACCTCGGTGAAATGGTTAGTATGGATGAATTATAGTATAAAGCCAGTGAGGTTGGTTGAAATCCTATTGATTATCCAACAGGTCTTATGGTTCCAAGATAATAATCAGATAACCAAAGAATGGATTATTCCTTGGTCAGGATTGCTACACCGACCGTGCCGGGTCCGGTGTGGATGGACAAACCCGGTGTAAATTCCGCCAGAATAAAGGGTGCCAGTTCGGGCTGGAAGAATTCCAGTTTTTCCATCAACGCCTTGCCATCTTCCGGGCAATTTGCGTGGACAACTGCCGCTCTTTCAATGGGCTTTCCCCCTGTTGCCTCCTTGAGAAGTTCAAGCATTTTCTCCATGGCTTTTTTCATTGTCCGCTGTTTGTTGATGACTTCCAACTTACCATTTTGGACAGTCAGGATGGGCTTGATGTCCAGGATATCGGCGATGTTTGCGGAGTACTTGTTCAGGCGACCACTCAGGGCAATGAACTTGAGGGAAGGAAGAACAGCATAGGTGTGAATCCTGTTCCTCATCCCGCCCAGGCTCTGGATAACTTCATCGCGAGTGGCTCCGCTCAAGAAACTTTCTGCAGCACTTAACGCCATGAATCCCTGACCAATGGAGAGATACTCCGAATCAATAACAACGATATCATGATCAAACGTCTCTGCTGCCATCACTGCCGAGTTGTAGGTGGTGCTCACTTTGCTTGATACGCAAATGCATACAATGGTTTCTGCACCAGCCTGGATGGCGGTCTCAAATTCTCTGGCAAAAGCTGCGGGTGAGGGGGCTGCGGTGGTTGGATATTGTTTGGCTGATCCGAGGTATTGAAAGATGAGCTGGTCATCCAGATTGATGCCCGTCTCGTAGGTTTTTCCATCCAGATTGATGCCGATGGGCACCTGCCGGATGCCATATTTTGCCGCCAAGTCTATAGGCAGGCTGCTGTCGGTATCGGTAACAATGGCAAATTTTGTCATTGGATTTTCCTTTTCCTTATGGTTTGATTCAATGGCTTATTGACAGGGATAGGTGTACGCCTGGGTGGTTAATTTTGATTTATCAGCCGTCGTGACCGGTAAGATGTTTTACAAAGCAGCGCATCCGTTTATGCTGGCGGTGCTCGAAATATTTCCACATGTTCTGGACATGGTCGTTGTTTTCAAGGTTTAAATTGGTATCCACATATTTGATGCCATGCTTGATAAATGCTTTAAAAATGGGAAGCATGACCATGCTGTTCACGCCCTTCCCCAGGTATTCGTCCCGGATGCCAATCAGGTACAGGTCAGCCCGGTCATTCTTTTTCATGGCATGGAGGAAGTGGATGAAGCCAAATGGAAAAAGGTTGCCCCTGGATTTTTGCAGGGCTTTGGAGAAGGATGGGAAGGTTATTCCAAATGCAACCACACGGTCATTTTCGTCCAGAACAACCGGGATGAAATCAATGTTTGCAAAACCAAAATATGAATCGATGTAACTTTTCACCTGTTCCGGACTGAGTGGAACCGTACCATAAAGATGCCGGTAGGATTCTTCAATGACATCAAAAATTTGGGGGGCAATTTTTAATAATTCTTTTTTTGTCCCGGTGAACATTCTAAGATGATTTCGCCTGGCAACAATTTCGGCGGCTTTTTCAACCTTGTCCATGTTTTCATCGGAAAAGAATATCTCGTATTCAAGCCAATCGATGTCTTTGCCGTACCCCAATTCTTCAATTCGTCTTTGGTAATAGGGATAGTTATAATTTGTGGCAAGGGTGGCAATATCGTTGAACCCTTCAATTAACATTCCCTCACGGTCCAGGTCCGTGAAGCCGAGCGGACCGTGAACGCCGTTCATTCCCAATTCAATTGCCCATTCCTCAACCCGACTGATCAGCGCTTTGACAACTTCCGGATCATCAATAAAGTCCAACCAGCCAAAACGGAGGTATTTATCGCCCCATTTATGTTCGTGCTTGGGTACATGAATGGCAGCCACGCGTCCAACAATCCGCCCATTTTGATATGCCAGCCAATATCTGGCTTTGGCATCTGCAAAGGCTGGATTTTTATCCACCCGAAGCGTGTTCATCTCATCCGCATATAAACTTGGAACATAATACGGATTGTCTTTATACAGGGTCAGCGGATAACGGACAAACTTCTTCAAATCACGAATTGTTCTGACTTCTCGAATTTCCACAGACATAAGTACAATCCTGATAATAGAGGAATGCACCTATTATATCCATTTAATTCAAGTTCATTGGTCAGAATTGATTATTCCATTTGAGAATCCGGTCTGGTTTTGGGCATCCAGAAGAGCATGAACAATGCGGCAACCAGCGCCAGTGTACCCCCAAAGAAAAATGGGGCAGATGGTCCCCATCCACTCCATGACCCCACGCCCTGCCACAGGATGCCGGCAATCAGGGAAGAGGGAAATGCAAGCAAACCGATGACCGCATTATAAGAGCCATAAGCAGTTCCTCGCAAATGATCCGGTACCAGGTCTGCTACCATGGCATTGGCGGATCCGTAGGCAAGTCCATAATACAAGCCATAGGCCGCGTACAATAACCAGACCTGCCAGGCGGATTTTGCCAGTGCAAATCCAAAGTAAATGAGGGCATAAATTAACCATCCACCGATAATCAATCGGCGGCGTCCAATCCGGTCCGAAAGGGAACCAGCCGGGGTTGAAACCAGGGTGTAGATCAGGTTAAAAATTGCCAGCATGATCAGGATTCCGGTCACCGAAACGCCCAGGTTTTGTGCCCGCAATACCAGGAATGCATCCGCAGAATTACCCAGGGTGAAAATGCCCACAATAACCAGGAAAACGATGAAGGGTTTACCCATGCTGCGCAGGGAAATTTTGGGTGCAGCGCGCTTTCCTGTGACTGCCACATCCCGGGCACCAATCACAAGGGACAGGACTGCCAGGAAGGCAGGTACCAGGCTGATCAAGACAATCACCTGGAAGGTGGACCTGGATAGGGCAAGTTGATTCTTTTGAGCCAGCCAGACCACCAATGCTGCTACCAGAATGCCAATCAACGCTCCGGCGGTATCCATTGCCCGGTGGAAGCCGAATGCAAGTCCGCGGATTTCCTTGGTGACAGAATCTGCCACAAGGGCATCACGGGGGGCTGTGCGAATTCCCTTGCCGATTCGATCTGCCCAGCGTACGCCTGCCACCAGTCCCCAGGTATTGGCAAGGTAGAAAAACGGCTTAACCAATGCAGATAAACCATACCCGGCAACTGCCAGCCACTTGCGCGCTCCCAGGCGGTCAGAAAGCCATCCGGAAAACATTTTTAAGAGGCTGGCGGTTGCTTCGGCGATTCCATCAATCAACCCAATGATGCTCGTCTGCACTCCCAGTACGTTGGCAAGGAACAAGGGCAGGATGTTAATCACCATCTCGGAGGAAATATCCATGAACAGGCTGGTGAACCCAACCGCCCAAACGTTGCGGGGGAGTTGTCTGATGGATGGAGGTTTAATTTTTGATGGGGGAAGTTCGGACATGTGTTATACCACTATTTTCCAGAGAAACGATTCTTGAGACGCTATAAAACGAGGGCATGGATATAATTCCATTCAGTTCCCTAGGTGTTTCTTTTGATTTTCCGGGATGGTGCTACTGGGCGCGGAAAGCACCCTCCACCAGTTCGGGTGCAAATTCGCTTGTTCGTTGGGCGCCGGTGGCATATTGATAGACTGCTGCTGTGTACACACCATTCAGCGTGGATTGCACCAGGTTGATCCCAACCAGAATCAGTACCAGGGCGATGCCAATAATGATTGCAGGGAGTGCGGATTCCAGCCAGATGGTGAGACCAACAGCTGCCCCAACGAAAACAAGAATAACCAGGAACGTCACCAGCCCAAAGAAGGCTCCCAAACCGAGGTTCCCCACGATTTGTTCCCCCCAGGTCTTTTTAAGCAAAGCCACCGACCGTTTTACTGCATCGAATGGTCCCACTTTTTCAACAGCAAGCACCGGAACCACCAGGAATGTGGCAATGTTCCATGCCAATCCGATCATTGAGATGATTGCCCGACCGAGTCCCTTGCTCTTTTCCGAAATTGTCTTCAGGAGAACCCCAACTGTGGCAGCAATCAGCGCATAACCGATGATGGTGCTGAACCGGCTGAATGCTATCCGGAACCCATCTCCAACGGTAGGGTCCCCGCCGTTCAGGCGGATCATTGCGGCACCGACCAGCGCAGTGTTGAAGAAAAACATGACGGTGTATTGCACCACATAAAAGAGAAACAGAACAACAATTCCAATAATCTCAAAGCTTTCACTTAAAGATTCGAGGAAACCCGTCATAAACATTGGAATCATGAAAGTCAGGGAGACAAGAAACAGGGCAATTCCAGAAATGATGGGGAAAATAATCAGTTCCTTGTCCTTGCCAAGGACACGGGCACTGGTTTTCACCAGTTCCCAACTATTGCTGATTTTTTGAAACATGGGGTGCCTCCTGAATGAGTGGAATGGATTGGAAAGTCATGAATATATAAAATTAACCTGCCGACCAGCGGGCATAAATTGCCATGGAAAGAAGGCGGCGGCGGCTTTTTTCTGTCAATACCACTTCACCTGCTTCCAGGGTACCCTTTCGGTCGGTGATCATATCAGATAGGGCGTAATGGAGGGTCAGCGCAGATGCTTTAACGGCATAAGCTGTCAAAATGACAAATTGGGGATTGGGTGAGAGTATCTCCCGGCAGGCGCTTAACAGGTTGGGCAGCAGTTTGTAAAATTCCCAGACCTCCCCCTTGGGTCCGCGCCCAAATTTGGGCGGGTCCAGGATGATTCCCTCGTAGCAGGATCCACGTCGGGCTTCCCTTTGAACAAATTTGAGCGCATCATCCAGCATCCAGCGGATGGATGTTTCAGGCAAACCGGTTAACTGCTGGTTTTCCTTTGCCCAAGTGATGGATTTGCGTGAAGCATCCAGGTGTGTGACCTGTGCCCCGGCATGTGCTGCAGCTAATGAGGCAATCCCCGTGTAGCCAAACAAATTGAGAACCCGGGATGGCTGTGCAGCCGATTTCACTTGTGATTCAATCCAATCCCACTGGGCAGCCTGTTCGGGAAATACCCCCAGGTGGCGGGAGGAGGTGGCTGCCGCCCAAAATTTTAATGACCTGTATTGCATCTTCCAACGGTCCGGCAGGGTACGTCGATTTGGTTCCCAGTGACCGCCATTTTCCTCAGGGGCAGGGTGAAAAATGGCATCCGCCAAATCCCACTCCCGTAGGGGCAGACCAGGTTCCCAGACTGCTTCCGCTTCCGGACGAACCAGGCGGAATGGACCATACTGTTCCAGTTTTTGACCGTTTCCGCTATCCAGGAGGGCATACTCCTGCCAGTCCGGCGATTCGAGGATGTGGAGATGGGGAGCATTAAGCATGGGATGATTATACTGCCAAAGGAAATGGCGGGGCAAATTCCTTGCAGGGTATTCCCGCGTGGCAATGGTACAATCCAACCAGGATCAAATCAACTGCGAGGAAAACCATGGGCTACGATTTTGATACAGTCATACACCGACGTAACACGGAAAGCGTTAAGTGGAATGCCTACCCTGAGGATGTTTTACCCATGTGGGTGGCGGACATGGATTTTATCTCACCGGAACCGGTTCTGCGCGCCCTGCATGAACGGATAGACCATGGGGTGTTTGGCTATCCGGGGAAGTCTCCCGGGCTGACGGAGGCAATTCTCCAGTGGCTCCAGGTGAGGTTTCATTGGGAGGTGCATCCGGAGGAATTGCTGATTGTGCCCGGTGTTGTGACAGGCATCAACTGGGCGTGCCATGCCCTGGCGGAACCGGGTGCCGGAGTGTTGGTGCAGACGCCGGTCTATCCCCCCTTCCTTGCCGCTCCAAAGAATACCGGCAATCAATTGATCACCACTCCCATGGTCCCAGGTCCGGGAGGTCAGTATGAAGTGGATTGGGATGCATTTGAAGCAGCAGCATCCCAGAAGCCGCAATTATTCATCCTGTGCAGTCCGCATAACCCACTGGGGCGGGTGTTCCGGCGGGATGAACTGGAACGGATGGGTGAAATCTGCCTGAGACAAGGGATTACCATTTGTTCTGATGAAATCCATGCCGACTTGGTGTACCCACCCTGCGAGCATTACCCGACTGCCACCATCTCCCCGGAGATAGCCCGCAATACCGTCACTTTCATGGCACCCAGCAAGACCTTCAACATTGCCGGGCTGGAGTGTTCGTTTGCGGTTGTGCCTGATCCTGAATTGCGCAGGAAATTGAATGCCGGTCGCAAAGGATTAGTTGGCTGGGTGAATCTGCTTGGTTTGGTGGCTGCTGAAGCGGCTTACCGGGAAGGTGCTCCCTGGCTGGATTCGCTGTTGGAATACTTGCGTAATAACCGGGATTTCCTGGTGGAAACATTGCGGCGGGAGATGCCGCAAATTTCCATGCCCACACCAGAGGGTACCTATCTCGCGTGGCTGGATTGCCGCACTGCCGGAATCCCGGATCCATATCACTTCTTCCTGGAACATGCCCGGGTTGGTTTGAATGATGGCAGGGAATTTGGACCGGGCGGCGAGGGATTTGTGCGCCTCAACTTTGGCTGCCCGCGTTCCGTATTGAAGGAAGGTCTGGACCGGATGAAAGCGGCACTGGAGCGGGTATGAATGTCCTACCGGCTGACGGCAGGATGATTCCCAAGTGGAGGTATGGTTGGGGATGCCTGCTTCTCCTCCCTGTTGCAGCCTGGCTGGTTTTGTTTGCAACTGGTTCTCTACTGGTTGCGGCGGATCCAGTCAGGTCGTCGGATGCGATTGTACTGCTCAGTGGGGGTGGAAACGAGCGGGTTGGTGAAGCCCTCAATCTTTATGGACAAGGCAAGGGAGACATTCTTATACTGACAGACACTGGCGATGTGTATCCAGGGAGCAACATCGCTGCTGTCCGTGTTTTGCGGGAAGAATTATTGAAGCGGGGCGTTGATGAAGATGACATCCTGATTACCCGGGGGATGTCCACAAGCACATATGATGAAGCCCGGCATGTGTTGACAGCAATGATAAACAATGAATTGGAATCTGCGTTGGTAATTACGGATCCTTATCATGTATTCCGAACCAGACTTCTATTCCGGGAGGTGTTTCGTGGCAGTGGGATCCGTGTTTTGGTTCAACCAGCCGGTGATCACTGGTACAAGCCAGCCACCTGGTTTTTCAGCACCCGCGGGTGGAGAGCGACCATTTCTGAATACAGCAAACTGGTGGCACTCCTGTTTGGGGTGAGGGGAGGATGATTTAAATCAGAAGCGGGTCGTGGCAGCGACCCGCTCATGGTATTCAGTTTTTGTTGAAGGGGAAATTATTCCACCGGTCGGACATCGGCAGCCTGCAGACCCTTGGGTCCTTTTTCCACCGAAAATTCGACGCGCTGACCTTCTTTTAACTGACGATATCCATCCATCTGGATGGCGGTGTAGTGGACGAAAACATCATCCCCATCATCCCGACCAATGAAACCAAAACCCTTGGCTGGATTGAACCACTTAACCGTTCCAACAATACGTTCTGACATTCCTACTTACTCTCTCTTTCATAATATTCTGTAGAATGGCAATCACCACCCAACGTGTTCTTTTTTATCACTGATTATTCTCTCTGTCAAGGTAAAATAAATGGTGGAGGATGTGACCTTGAGCCAGATCGATGACCAGACTTACTTGAAGAATCAACAATATCGCCGGGCAGACAGGTTGAATGCACGGACATCCCTGCATGTCCGTTTTGGAAAGCAGGATCGGAACTGGTTTCGATTTCTGCTCGATACGATTCCAATGCGAGGGGGGGAAGCAGTTCTGGATATTGGATGTGGTGCGGGTAGATTTTGGCTGGAAAACTGGGCGCTGCTTCCACGGAACATCCACATTCTGCTGGCTGATCTTTCCGCCGGGATGGTGGGGGATGCCAGGGCTGCCCTGGTGGATGATGAACGGTTCGCTTTCCTGGAAGCAGATGCCCAGTCGATTCCATTGAAATCTGGCAGCATGGATGGGATTCTTGCCAATCACATGCTGTATCACGTGCCGGATATCCATCTGGCTGTACGGGAATTTCGACGAATATTGACACCAGGCGGGTGGCTGTGCACTGCGACCAATGGGGCGGGTCATATGAAGGAATTGCATGACTTTATCGGGATGCATCTCCCGGATTCTTATCCCCTTGCCAAGGGATCAGAGCGTTTTACCCTGGAAAATGCGATGGGATATCTTTCCCCAGTATTTGAGACTGTGGAAATCCATCCATTCCCAAATCAATTATGGGTGACGGAAACGGATGCCCTGATGGAATACCTTCGCTCCACTTGGATGATGGAAGCAGTCCCGGAAGAAAAAATGCAAAAACTGGAAAATGAAATTGAAGGGATTATCCGATCCAAAGGCGGATTTTCCATCTCCACTCTTGGCGGGGTTATTTTAAGCAGGTAACACGATGCAATCCGGGCGGACTGTCTTTGGGCTGATATCCTTACTCCTTCTAATCATGCTGGTGGTTATCCAACCACAACCGCTGCCACAGGATGTACTGGAAAATTGGCGGGTTATCAATGCAGTAGGCAGCGCAGAAGGATCGGACAGCCGGACGGAAGCATTGGAAAACCTGTTGAAATATCAACCCTGGCGGGTTGATTTGTGGCATCAACTGGCAAAAGAAGCGTTAGATACTGGTGACGATGCGGCAGCTGTGATGGCATTGGAACATCTTGAGGGCATCGAATCACTGGATGCGGAAATGTTGTTCCAGATGGCGGAACTTTATTTAAGAAATGGACAGATCGACCAGGCGGAGCAAACCTGGCAGAGATTGCTTTCTCAAGAAAACCTGTCAGAAGATTTGTATTTGGAATTGGTAAGGTATCAGCGTTTGGAGGGGAATTTTGACTTTGCCCGGGAGGCTGCCCAGGGATGGGTAATGCAGTATCCAACCTCGGGAAAGGCAAATTATTATGCGGGATTGGTCCACCTGGCTGCGGATCCTGACCGGGCAATGATCTGGCTGCAGGCAGCCGGGAGCCTGGATCCAGTCTACCAGACCCGATCCATCAAGCTGGTGGATGCGGCAGAAACAGCAAAACGAAACGAGGATCAAGCCTATCAACTGGTTGTGATTGGGCGGGCACTGGCGTATATCGAAAGCTGGGACTTGGCAGAGGAAGCCATGAACAGGGCGGTACATCTTGCTCCACAAGCAGCGGAAGCGTGGGCGCTGCTTAGCCAGGTTCAGCAGAAGCTGGGCAGGGACGCTGCACCTGCTTTGGAATATGCACTGAAACTGTCACCCGATTCAACGATTGTTCGTTCATCGGCAGCAGCGTATTGGCGGAGCCAGGGTCAACCGGATAAGGCGCTGGAATATCTCCAATCCCTGGCAGAGGAGCAGCCCCTGCTCGGTATTTGGCAGGTGGAGCTTGGGGCAACCTACCAGATGATGGGAAAATTGGATATTGCGCTGAATCACTACCTGAATGCTGTGGAACTGGAGCCGGAGAATCCATCCGTCTGGCAGTCGCTGGCTGCGTATTGTTTTCATACCGGCATCCAGGTCCAGGACTTGGGGATCCCATCTGCGCGTACCGCACTGCAACTGGACCCGCAGAATGCAGATTTACAAGGTTTGATGGGGTGGGGATTGTTGACATCGGGAGATCTTGTCAATGCGGAACAATTCTTAAGGAAAGCAATCGAGTTGGATCCGGGAAATGCCACTGCTTTTTATTATCTTGGGGTTCTTTATTTACAAGATCAAAAAACCGGGGATGCGAACCAGGCATTCAAACGCGCGGTGGAATTTTCGGAGGGTGGTTCCATTGGCTGGATGGCTGCCCGTCTGCTGGATGAGATGGAGAAATAGGGATGATCAAGCAATTGCATCGGCGATGGTTCCTGCTTGGGATATTGGGATTGTTCCTGCTTGTTGGAGGATGCAGTTCCACTAACCCAATGGCAGAGACTCAACCTGCACCTGGGACTGTCTTGTTTTCTGATGAATTTGATCTTCAAACCAACGGGTGGAAGACCGCCAGCCTGGACGGTAGCCGGGTGGAAATTTCCGAGGGTAAATTGTCACTGGAAGTGGAAAAACCTTATCTTGACCAGTGGACGGTGGCAGGAAAGTCGTACAAGGATGTCATTATTCTGGTTGTGGGACAGAAGGAATTGGGACCAGATGACAACCAGTATGGCATCCTTTGCCGTTACCAGGACGACAGTCATTTTTACGCATTTACAATAGGTAGTGATGGATATGGTGGTATCTGGAAGAAAACCCAGAATGGTGTGGAAGTGGTAGGTGGGGAGGTGCTGGAATTTATTCTAGAAGCCCAACAGGGTGACCTTCCCAATACCATCCGGGTGGATTGTGTGGGTGATCAACTTTCCCTATGGGTGAACGGAAAACTGATCAGGCAGGTGACAGATGACACGTACATTTCGGGGGACGTTGGCTTGCTCGCTGGAACCTTTGCGGATGGTGACGTGAAGATCCTGTTCGATCATTTTATTGTCATACAGCCCTGAACACATGGACTGGTATAATCTTCTCTCACAATGAAAGTATATTTAGACTGGGTTGGCTGCAAGCTGAATGAGGCGGAACTGGAGAGGTATGCCGCCCAGTTGCGTATGGCGGGGCATGACCTGGTTCCCTCCCCGGAGGAAGCCGACCTGGTGATTGTGAATACCTGTGCTGTGACTGGAGAAGCTGCTTCGGACTCCCGCGGTAAAATTCGGAATGCAGCCCGGCGGAGTAACGCCAGAATCGTGGCAACCGGCTGCTGGGCAACCCTGGACCCGTCCAGTGCTGCTACACTTCCAAATGTGGAATGGGTAATTAATAACCTCGATAAGGACGACCTGGTCAGCCAGGTGCTGGATTTGGAATCATCTGTTTTTGATCAGGAACCCATCGCACGCCAGCCGCTCCCCGGTGCCCACTCGCGCACGCGCAGCTTTATCAAGGTGCAGGATGGTTGTGATAATTTCTGCACGTACTGCATCACCCGGCTGGCGCGGGGGAAGGGGCGCAGCCGATTGGCTGGTGATGTCCTGAGAGATGTCTTGGCTGCCCAGGCGGGGGGTGTCCAGGAAGTTGTTCTCACTGGTGTTCACCTTGGATCCTGGGGAAGCGATTTTCCTGAACCCGGCACACTGGCGGAGTTGGTGCGCTTCCTGCTGGCTGAAACAGATATTCCCCGTATCCGGCTTTCCTCTATTGAGCCATGGGATCTGGAAGAAGATTTCTGGTCTCTTTGGGAAAATGGACGGATTTGCCGGCATGTACACCTGCCGCTTCAATCTGGTTCGTCAGCGGTATTGAAAAGAATGGCACGCAAGGTCACTCCGGAATCGTTTTTTGCGATGATTTCTGACATACGCAGATCCATTCCACAAATGGCAATCACAACGGATGTGATTGCGGGTTTTCCCGGCGAGACGAATGCCGAATTTGAGGAGACGCTGCAATTTTTGGAAAAAGTACAGTTTTCAGGTGGGCATGTCTTCACTTTTTCGCCACGCCCGGGAACGGCTGCAGAAAGAATGCCTGATCCTGTGCCAATGCCAGTTCGTAAGGAGAGAAATGCCATCCTACGGAAAACGCTGGCTGTCTCTGCCAAACAGTTCCAGCAACAATTTCTTGGTGAAGTGGTGTCTGTGTTGTGGGAATCGACAGATGCTTATGGAAAATATGGTTGGCGACTCCATGGATTAACGGATCATTATCTGCGCGTAGCCATAAATTCACCGGAGCGGTTGACCAACCAGATTTCGCTTGTGCAACTTTTGGAATGGACGTCTGATGGTTTTTGGGGAACGATTATAGACAACTCCCTTGATGAATAGATAACCGAAATATTGCCCCGGATGACTTTACGGACAATTTAAAACGAACAGATCTAGGAATATTACGAAGATGAAATGGTGGCAAAAAGCAGTTTTTTACCAAATTTACCCCCGCAGCTTTGCCGATGGCAACGGCGATGGCATTGGCGATCTGGCGGGTATGATCTCCAGGCTGGACTATCTCAAAGACCTCGGCGTGGATGCCATCTGGTTGTCTCCCCATTATCCATCTCCGCAGGTGGATTGCGGCTACGATGTTGCCGATTACACTGCTGTTGCCCCCGAATATGGCACCCTCGATGAATTCCGCTGCTTTCTCGATGGTCTCCATGAGCGCGGTATGTACCTTATCCTAGACCTGGTGCTTAATCACACCTCTGACCAGCATCCCTGGTTCATCGAGTCGCGCTCCAGCAAAACCAACCCCAAGCGGGATTGGTATGTCTGGCATCCCGGTCAAAAACATGGTCCTCCCAATAACTGGCTGTCCGCCTTTGGCGGGTCTGCCTGGGAATTTGATGAAACAACAGGAGAGTATTACTATCACTATTTCTTCAAGGAACAACCGGATTTAAACTGGCATCATCCGGATGTGCGGAATGCGATGTGGGATTCGGTTCGCTTCTGGCTGGATATGGGGGTGGATGGATTCCGCCTGGATGCTGTGGGAACCATCTTTGAGGACCCAGCCCTGCCGGACCATAAAGCCGGTGTTACCCAGGATGATTTATACCGCATGGATAGGCTGGCTCAAACCGCAGCCGAGCATGCCCGCGTTGCCCGGTTATGGGAGGAAATGTATCAACCCCAGCATGATCAACCTGGAATCCATGAATTAATGCAGGAACTGCGGTCGGTGGTGGATGAATATCCAGATCGGGTTCTGGTGGGGGAAACCGACGACCTGACTTATTATGGGGATGGAGACAATGAACTTCACATGGTATTCAATTTTCCATTGATGCGCACCCGCCGGTTGACAGCGGATTGGGTTCGCAAAAACCAGGAGGAGCGCCTGGCGGGAATCCCGTCAAAAGGCTGGCAGTGCAATCCACTGGGGAATCATGATTGCGGCAGGATCATCAGTGAGTTTGGGGACGGTCAGCATGACGAAGAAATTGCCCGGCTTAACCTGGCAATTTTGTTGACTATGAAAGGGACCCCATTTCTATATAATGGGGAGGAAATTGGTATGACCAATGCCTCCATTGAAAATCCGTCAGATTTTCGGGACCCTCTCAGCTCCCAGGCGTACGAAATGGAAATCCGGCTCATGGGTGCTCCCCCGGAACAGGCTGCTGTTTATGCTTCTCAGCGCGGGCGGGATAAAACCCGCACCCCCATGCAGTGGGAAAATGCTCCGTATGGCGGTTTCTGTCCGGCGAATGTGAAACCCTGGCTTCCTGTGAATGATAATTACCAGCACGGAGTCAACGTGCATGACCAGTTGCAGGATCCGAATTCACTCTGGTGGTATTATCAACGGATTCTCAAAGTGCGAAGGGAAAATCCTGCCTTGCGGGAAGGTGAATATGAAGCAGTCGTGTTCCAGGAAGATCGAATCCTGGCTTACCGGCGTGTTTCACCGGAACAAGCTTGTTTAATCTTGCTTAATCCCACAGCAGAAATCCGGTTTTTGGATCTCAAGCATTCAGGTTTTGCATACCGGATTGTTTACAGCCATCATCCATTGGACGTCATGGATTCCATTACATTACAGCCCTGGGATGTTGTTATTCTCGACGAAAGCGGATTTCAGCGCGATTCCTGTTAAAACCTCTCAAATTTGGGATATAATTTTTTGATTGACGACTGTTGGTGATTGACATATAATCACCTCCGTTTTGTTCACACCCTGGTCGGTGTGATGGATTTTTTGACATACTGGTTTATATGAGTTTTGATCATCGAGAATCATCCAATGTTATGCGGCGGAAAACGGCTTACAAACCGCCGCCTTCTCTTTCCACCTGGCTGATCGGCAGACCACTCCAAACGGCAGATGCCCCCCATCAGACAATTGGGAAAACCATCGGACTGGCAATCTTTTCTTCGGATGCAATGTCCTCGGTTGCATATGCACCACAGGAAATGCTGATTGTCCTGGCTGCAGCAGGGATGGGTGCCTTTGGCTATTCCATTCCATTGGCGATTGCCATTTGTGTTTTATTGCTCCTGTTGATCTTATCCTATGAACAAACCATCCATACATATCCGGATGGTGGGGGAGCCTATATTGTAGCCAGGGATAATCTTGGGGAAACAGCTGCTCTCACGGCAGGATCGGCACTATTAATGGATTACATCCTGACTGTTGCTGTTTCCATTTCATCTTCTGTTGCGCAATTGGTTTCTGCATTTCCAGCCATCTACGAATACCGGGTATGGATTGCCGTTGGCATGGTAATTTTCATCATGCTTATCAACCTGAGGGGTGTCAAGGAAGCCGGGATAACGTTTGCAATTCCAACCTATTTTTTCCTGCTGATGACCTTTTTGACTGTCATTGTTGGAATGATCCGGTTCTTTGCCGGTACGCTGGGTTTTGTGGACAGCCCTCCCATGGATATCATGGAACTCCATACCACCCTGCAGCCCGTGACACTCTTCCTGGTCTTAAAAGCGTTTGCCAGTGGAACCACTGCATTGACTGGTGTTGAGGCAATCTCCAATGGCGTGACAGCATTCAAGGAACCCCGCAGCAAGAACGCTGGGAAAACCTTAATCATGATGGGACTAATCCTTGGCACTTTGATGTTTTTAATTACATTCCTTGCCCATCAAATTGGAGCGTTACCTTCGGAAGAAGAAACTTTGATTTCACAATTGGCACGGACTGCTTTTGACAGCCGGGGAATATTCTATATCCTGGTAATTGCTGCCACCACGGTTATTTTAATGATGGCTGCAAATACAGCTTTTAATGGGTCTCCCAGGCTTGGTGCCATGATGGCGACAGATGGATTCCTTCCCCGTCAAATGGCATATCGGGGCAGCCGCCTGGTTTACTCGCGCGGTATTGGAACACTGGCATTGGTTGCCAGTCTGCTGATTATTGTATTTCAAGCCAGCGTGACCCGGTTAATTCCACTCTATGCCATCGGCGTATTTCTCTCGTTTACCCTTTCTCAAAGCGGCATGGCACATCGCTGGTGGAAGTCTGGGAGATTGAAACCCGGTGAAGAAGTCAAAGAGCGCGGTTCCATCCTGAGACATGACAACCATTGGTGGTTCAAAATGCTGATTAATGGACTTGGTGCTCTTGTAACCATGATTGTGGCGATTATCTTTGGAGTCACCAAATTTTCTGATGGCGCCTGGATTGTGGTCATTCTTATTCCATCGCTGGCATTGATATTTCACCAAATCCATCGCCACTATCAACGAGTTGCCGGTCAACTTTCATTGGAGCATTATGGCATGCCGCCTCACGGTACCCGTCACCGGGTGGTTATTCCGATTGGTGGGGTACATCGCGGGACACTGGCTGCCTTACGCTATGCCCGCATGTTAAGTGATGATATTACGGCAGTCCACGTGTCCATTGACCAGGAGGAAACCGACAAAATTCGGCAAAAGTGGGACGTATGGGGGGATGGAGTCCGTCTCGTCATCCTGGATTCTCCGTACCGATTGTTTATTGAGCCGTTATTGGAATATATTGATGATCTGGATACGCAGCGCAAACCAAACGAAACCATTTCGATTGTGGTTCCTCAATTTGTGACTCGGAAGATCATGAGCAATGCCTTGCACTCCCGGACTGCAGATACATTGCGAAAAATCCTTCTCAACCGTCCAGGGATTGTTATTACAGAAGTTCCCTACCAGGTTGAATAGCAGGGAAAGGATGAATGTAATCTAATGAAAATACTTGTTGTTGGTTGTGGGCGGATGGGTGCTGAGCTTGCCTACCGGTTGTTTGAACGAGGTCATGAGGTATGTATTATTGATAACCTCGAGGATTCTTTTCGGCATTTGCCCCCGGATTTTACCGGCAGGATCTATGAGGGGGAAGTATTGAATTATGATGTGCTTCACCGGGGAGGGATTGAATCCTGTGATGCGGTTGCTGCCGTTACCAACTCGGATGCGATCAACCTTGTGGTTGCTCACATTGCCCGCGAGCGATTTAAGGTCAAGCATGTGGTTGCCCGCAATTTTGATCCGTCGTACCGGGAACTTTACGAATTATTTAATTTCCAGGTGATCAGCGCAACAGGCTGGGCAGCACAACGGCTGGAAGAAATGATCTACCATGGCGAGGTCCGCACTGTATTTTCCGCCGGGAATGGGGAAGTGGAAGTATATGAAGTAACTATTCCGGAAACATGGAATGGTCACAGCCTGGCGGAAATCCTGACGGACGAGGTTGTTCCTGTTTCATTAACAAGGGCTGGGAAAGCAATGATCCCTGATTCACATACGGTTCTCTTGACATTTGATATTCTCCATGTGAGTGCCACACTCCACGGAATTCAGTCTTTTTGGAAACGAATCTTGAAAGGGGAGTGAGCCATGTATGTAATTATTGCCGGTGGTGGACGGACAGGCGCCCAGCTTGCCAAATTGTTGGTGGATCAGGATCACGATGTCCATCTGATTGAGGACCGTAAAGATGTTCTGGCTCATATTCATAAGGAATTACCCACGGAATCCATTCACGAGGGAAATCCAATTGACCTGGAAGTACTGGAGCAGGCGGGCATCCAAAATGCCGAAGTGCTGGCAGCCTGCACCACCCGGGATGATATCAACCTGTTGTTGTGCTATATCGCCCGGGAAAAATATCGAGTGGGGCGTACCATTGCACGGGTCAATAATCCCAGGGATGCCTGGTTGTTTGATGAAAAATTTCATGTGGATGTGCAGTTAAACCAGGCAGAGATCATGGCGAGCATGATCCAGGAGGAAATGTCGCTGGGTGACATGATGACCCTGTTAAAGCTGCGCCGCGGGAATTATTCCCTTGTGGAGGAAAAGATTCCTGCCGGTGCCCTGGCTGTTGGGAGAGCAATCAAGGACCTGCAAATTCCGGAAGGATGCGTCATTGCGGGGATCATTCGCCATGGTGAAATGGTCGTACCGCGTGGTCAGACGATCTTTGAGGTTGGGGATGAAGTCCTGGCAATTACAGACCAGCAAAGCGCCATCCGACTGGCAGAGTTGTTCAAACGCCCCGGATGATTGACCGATGGAAGGGGTTACGGTATAATACCCCTTCGTGCATTTTGAGTAATTGAAAGGAAAGGTTTCATGTCGACAAAACGAACGTATCAACCCAAAATTCGCCGGCGCGTACGCGTCCATGGGTTCCGGTCGCGCACTGCCACGGCTGATGGACGCGAGGTTTTGAAGCGCCGCCGACTGCGCGGTCGCTATAAATTGACCGTGTCCATGAACAACCACGTCAAAAAAGTTCGCTGGTAAACCGGTTTCGATTTTTAAGAACCGGATGCGGTAAAATTGCTGTTGGATGGATGGAAACACTGGTTTTGACAACCAGGACTATGAGTGAAACGGGAATTTCGTCTGAGACGATCCACAGACTTCAAGCGGGTGCGGCGATCAGGAAAATCGTACGCTCACCCGCTGCTTGTGTTAATCGTCCTGGCATCCACGGATTCCGGGGTGCGGGTGGGGGTAGCTGCCGGTCGCTCGGTTGGCAGCGCGGTGGAACGAAACCGCGCCAAGCGCCGCTTGCGGGCATGCATGGACGGGCTGTTACCCCGACTGACACCTGGATGGGATATTATTCTCCTCGCGCGTAAACCGATTGTCTCCGCCAAATTTGATTCCATTCAAGCAGCTGTTTCCGAACTATTCAACCGGGCTGGCTTGCTGATCACCCAGGATGGAGTGCATGGGACGAGTCAATGAGTATCCGAATGAACCGCGCTTGCGGGACCTGCCGTTTCGGCTTGTAAACATTCCCCGCTTCCTGCTGCTGGGTATCATTCGGCTCTATCAATCGGTTGTCTCCCCGGCACTTCCTTCCAACACCTGCCGTTTTTACCCCACCTGCTCGCATTATGGTTACCAGGCAGTGTATAAACATGGCGCTTTCAAGGGTGGCTGGATGGCAGTCAAGCGGGTTTTGAGATGCAATCCATTCAATCCCGGTGGATACGACCCGGTTCCCTGATACCACATCATCACAGGAACAAATAATCCATGATACTAAAAAAACGTTTTTCTCTTCTCCTCCTGCTGGTGGCAGGAGCGTTGCTGCTTTCCGCCTGCGGAGGTGTGATGACCGCCTCCAGCTGGCCAGGCATCACCGGAAACGGGGATGTAGCATATGTGGCAGCTACCACTTATGTCCATGCCATCCGTCTTTCTGATGGATCGGAGGTCTGGCGCTACCCGGAAAAAGCGGAACCCACCCGCATGTTCTATGCGGCTCCCGTCCTTGTTGGAGATCAATTAATTGTGGGAGATTACCGCAACGAACTGCACAGTATAAATCCCGATAACGGGAAACTCAATTGGAGTTTTACCGGAGCGAAGGGGAAGTGGATTACCAGTCCCCTGGCACTTGATACCATGCTTCTGGCACCCTGTGCAGATCACTTCCTTTATGCGTTGGATCTAAACGGCAACCTGCTATGGAAATTTGAGACCGGTGAGCCGATCTGGGCAACTCCAACAACGGATGGCAAGTTTGTGTATGTGGCATCGATGGATCATCACGTCTATGCTCTCGATCCGGCGACCGGGCAGGAGCAGTGGAAAACCGATATGGGTGCAGCCATCATTTTTACACCGACATTAAGCGAGGAAGGCATCCTTTATTTGGCAACACTTGCCCGGGAGGTTCTTGCCGTCCGGAATACCGGTGAAATTCTGTGGAGGCAATCCGTGGAAAACCTGGTTTGGAGCCAGCCGGTTGTCAGGAATGGTTCCATGTATTTTGCAGATACTTCCGGAAAGGTTTATTCTGTAAAGACGGCTGATGGTTCCATCCAGTGGACCCAATCCATTGGGGGTGAAGCCGGGACGGCGGCATTGGGTGTTCCAGCTGTGTTGGACGATGCTTTGATCTACGGCTTGGAAAACGGGGAGCTGGTAGCCATCAGTTATTCCGGCGACAGGTTGTGGACCCGTTCGGTGAATGGAACACTATACAGTGGACCCGTGCTGGCAGGTGACCGTCTGTTGGTGGGTGTTACCCAGGGAGACAGGCTGGTCGTCTCCTTCGATCTCAACGGAAATGAGAGCTGGTCGTTTACACCAGCCAAGTAAAGGCAGGAAATACCATGTGGGATGCGATTATTATCACCCCTTTTATTAATGTGTTGCTCTTCATATACAACCTGGTTGGGCAAAACTTTGGGATTGCCATCATCCTGTTCACTTTGTTAATTCGCCTGGTCACCCATCCCTTGATGGCAAAACAGATCAAGGGTTCCCAGGCGATGCAGCAAATGCAGAATGACCCGGAGTGGCAGGCAATTCAAAAGAAATACAAAGATGACAAGGAAAAACTTGCTGCGGAGCAAATGCGGTTTTACAAGGAACGAAAAATCAGCCCATTTGCTTCCTGCCTGCCTACGTTGATCCAGTTCCCTATCATCATTGGTCTCTACCAGGCGATCATTCAAACGATGGCAAGCACTCCAATTGAATTGCTCAAGCTGGTGCGGCACATCTACCCGGCACTATTGAAGGTGGAAAGCCTGATCCCGCTGAACAGCCGGTTCCTTTGGATGGATTTGGGACAGCCGGAACGGTTGTACATTCCCGGGTTATCCTTTGGCATTCCCATCCTGGTGATCATTGTTGTGGTCACAACCTATATGCAGTCCAAGTTGATCACACCGCCATCCAATAACCCTGGCGATCAGGCAGCCCAGATGAGCAAAATGATGAACTGGTACATGCCGATTTTCATGGGGTACCTGGCATGGACGCTTGCATCCGGTCTGGCGTTGTATTTTGTTGTGTCCAACCTGATTGGGATTGGGCAATATGCCCTGTTGGGGAAAATCAACTGGTCAAACTTGAATCCGTTCCAGAAAGCCACTCCACCAACGCCGTCCAAGGACAACAAATCTGGAAGCGGTACAAAACCGGAACCGGCAAAGAAAACAGAAGTGGAAAAACTGCCTGCGCAGACAAAGACGGGGTCGGGATCTTCAAGTTCTGCCACCTCGAAGCAAAAGAAATATAACGCACCGAAGAAACCCATCAAGAAGAGATAAATCCAGGATCGAGGCAGAAATGAGTCAGGAAAAAACAGTTTTGGAAGTGATTGCAGCAACTGTGGAAGAAGCCACTGCCAAAGGTCTTGCCCAGCTTGGCTTGCCTGCAGATGCAGTGGATGTGGAAATTTTGGACCAGGGCAGCCGGGGATTTTTAGGATTGGGCGGCAGGCAGGCACGCATCCGGTTGGTTATCAAAGATCAATCGGAAGGTACGACTGATGTCGTTGAGGCTCCTGCGCACCATGAATGGGCGGAACCGGTTGGCGAGGATATTGCCGGGTTGGCACAAGGGGAAGCAGATGAGGAGACGGCTGAGACAGCCCGAGAGGTTGTTGCAGAGCTGCTTGAAAAAATGCAGGTCCAGGCGAATGTATCCGTCCGGCTGGTCCCTCCTGCAGATGAAAAGGATCGTTCCCTTGTTCTCGTGGAGGTGGAAGGCAACGACCTGAGCATTCTGATTGGTCGACGGTCGGAAACCTTGAATGCTCTCCAGTACATCACCAGCCTGATTGTCTCCAAACAAGCCGGGCGCTGGGTGCCGTTGATGATTGATATCCAGGGCTGCCGGGGTCGGCGGGAACGTCAACTGCGGGTGATGGCACGGAAGATGGCGGAACAGGCAATCAATACAGGACGCCGACAGGTACTGGAGCCCATGCCCGCTAATGAACGCCGAATCATCCACCTGGAACTCCGCAACCACCCATTGGTCACAACCGAAAGCACGGGGGAAGAGCCCAATCGGAAGGTTACGATTGTTTTAAAACAAACCCAATCCAGTTAACCTGGAATTGACCGTTCCTTGTCCTCGCTGAAGCAGGATTTAGCTTCAGCGGGGATTTTTTTATTCCTGTTCTGGAAGGTTGGTTTGGATATAATAGAGACACAAGGAGAACCGCATGAAAGCTGTGGATGTGATTATCAAAAAACGGGACGGCATGGAGCTTTCCCGGGAGGAAATTGATTTCTTTATCAACGGGATTACCCGGGGAAGCATACCCGATTATCAGGCGGCAGCTTGGGCAATGGCAGTCCTGTTAAATGGGATGACCGAGCGGGAAACGACCGATCTGACAATGGCGATGGCTCGGTCAGGCGAAATGCTGGACCTCTCCGGAGTTGTCCCCTTGGCGGTGGACAAGCATTCCACGGGTGGTGTGGGTGATAAAACCACGTTGGTGGTCGAGCCGCTGGTGGCTGCCTGTGGACTCCCGGTGGGAAAAATGTCCGGGCGGGGATTGGGATTTAGTGGGGGTACCCTGGATAAAATGGAATCAATCCCTGGCTTTCGGGTGAACCTGACCCGTGAGGAGTTTCTGCAAAAGCTGGGCGATGAGGGATTGGTCCTGGCAGGACAATCCGGTGACCTGGCTCCGGCTGATGGAAAATTGTATGCACTGCGGGATGTAACCGGGACGGTTCCATCGATTCCGTTGATTGCCTCATCCATCATGAGCAAGAAAATTGCCGCTGGGGCTCAGGCAATTGTGCTGGACGTCAAGGTGGGGACGGGGGCTTTCATGGAAACCCTGCCGGAAGCACGCCAACTGGCGGAACTCATGGTGGCAATTGGCAGGTTGAGTGGTCGCAAGGTGGTTGCCCTGTTATCTGATATGAACCAGCCCCTTGGAAATGCAGTTGGAAATGCACTGGAAGTAAACGAGGCGATTGATACTCTGCAAGGTGGAGGACCGGCTGATTTCCGGGAGCATTGTTTGGTGGTAGCCAGTCATCTGCTGGTGGTTGGAAGGAAGGCTGTTGATATTGATGAGGCTCGCAGGATGGCTGAAACCACCTTGCAGGATGGAATCGCCTGGCAGCAATTCCGCAGGCTTGTCACCAGCCAGGGCGGTGAAGTGAGTGTGGTTGACAAACCTGCCCTGCTCCCGCAGGCTCCACTTGTTGAGACCGTTGCAGCAGAGCGAAGCGGGTACCTGCTGGGTATTGATGCCCGGGAGGTTGGAGAAACTTCGGTGGAGCTGGGGGCGGGCAGAGCGCGCAAGGAGGATCCCATTGATCATGCAGTTGGGATCGTGATCCACCATAAAGTGGGTGATCATATCGGCAAAGGTGAAGGTCTGTTCACCATACACGCCAATGACCTCTCAAAAATGGTTGCAGCCCGGAAGCGTCTTTTGGCAGCCCACCAATGGAGTGACCATCCTGTGGAGCCACTGCCATTGTTCTATGGCATTGTGGAATAAATTTCTGGGACAATGCAAAATTTCCCCGTTGTCGAAAGAGAATTTTTGTGGCATAATTTGACTGCAAAAGCT
>ERZ795031.958-NODE-958-length-32555-cov-14.231508_pt1 | contig 32555 bp, 27 predicted proteins | sample MGYA00375123_ERZ795031 | MGnify/ENA primary metagenome ERZ795031 (study PRJEB30166, sample SAMN05720159) | activated sludge metagenome | isolation source: anaerobic digester from wastewater treatment plant | place: USA | collected 2015-04-21 ...
TGCAATGACGAAGCGGGGGCTGCCATCTGGCAGCCCCCGACAGTAAATATGAACTTGACGTTTATTGTTTCATCGTGATTGGCAGGAAAACGCCGTGTCCTGTGAAGGTATCCGCATAGTCGAAATTATTCATGTCCCCATAATAGAGGAAAGCGTAATTGGTAAGTATCCCACGCGGCCAGTTGACATCCGCCTGGAAGCTTATCTCAACGGATTGAATTGCTGTGCCGTAAATGCTGAACGCGAGGTCCTGCTGTGGCTGTCCTTGAAGCACGTACCAATCCTGCCATTCCGTGCCTACGCCAAAGCCTCCGCCGGGATTGACAAACTGCGTAACATAACTATTTGTGGTATCCGCGGGCTGCCTGCCATACTGACCGGCAGTAGCAAAACTCATCGATGGGTAGAAAATGAACCAGTAGTGCCCAGCCGGCAGCATCAGCGGAGTGGTAAGATCCAACTGGACATTGGACGGAACGCCACCTGTTCCGTTGGTGATAGAAATCTGAGAATCCGTTGGAGGGACCATCAACACCCAGAGCGGCGGGTCCCCACGCCCGGATGGGTCGCCGGCGGGAACACCCATATTATCCGCGTAAATCAGAAAGAGAAGCTGGTTGGCATTGAAGAGGGTGGTAAATCCATTCCAGCCATTTCCCGGAACAACGAAGGACTCAATCGTCCAGGGGCTGTTCGCCGTAAAATCATCCGCCAGGAAGGAGGAATAGGCCGGGAAGTCAATAAAGTCCTGACTCACGTAGGCATTCTGGTCTACTGTGCTCAACGGCTGATCCCAGAGCACATCATGAATAATGGACTGGTCCGGGCTCTGAAGCGGGCTGGTGCCCTGGCTGACCCCGGATAGCGAAAGATTTACGTTCGCTGAGGGGCCGCTGACCTTGACTGGAGTCCATTGATTTGCTGGTATCGGCGGAGGGAAGAATGACCAATTGACGCTCTTTGTGCTATCGTCATAATAATAGTTACCAATGTCTGGTGTGACAGTGAGGCTGCCAGGCACGTAAGTAATTCCGTCCTCAAGTTGGTCTTCGATTAATACGGTGTCTGGTGGCAGCTGGGGTACAGTGATTGTGTAAGTAATCCTTTCTCCAGGCAGCGCTACCGCTGTGGCTTCTTTATAGACATTCGGGACGACGCATTCCTCGCATATCTCAGCCAGGTAGCGGCGCGTGTAACCAGATGGTGAAAATCCTCCCGTGGAGCCGCCCACCGCGTAGAGGGTATCGTCCAGCGTGACCGCCGAAAGCCGATAAGTCGCGAGGGTCGGCAGCGGGCCAATATCCTCCCAAATGCCAGTGGAAGTGTTCAGGCGCCAGGTTACGTTTGGCAGCGCGCCAGTTGCGTCAACGCCGTTGACCAACCAGAGGTCATCCCCTTCGTCAGCCGAAACCATGCCGTAGCCCATGGCCCACAAGGAGGCAGGCATGGTTGGCAGGTCCGCATTTTCAGCGTACCACATACCGGCCGCGAACTCAAAGCATTGCGTGCTTGTAAGGCCTGAATTGGCGTAATTTCCTCCAGCGACGCACAACATGGTGTGTCCGTCAGCCGGACGGTCGAACAGGAAAGCCGCATGGAAATCTCTGGGGGTGGAAAAGTTTGGCAGCGGGGTCAGCCAGGCGTTCGCCACAGGGTCATAAACATAGACGGTATTGAGAGTGCCTGGACCAGGTGTGTTAGCGCCGCCGGTCAGATAACAAATATTTGTGGCCGGGTCCGCGACCCAGGCTGGCGCCCAGATGCCTGTCAGAGGCGGGGGTGTGCCGGTAGGTGTTTCGGCCGTCCAGGCGTTGGTATCCATGTTATAGCTCCACAGACCGGTGAAGCCGGCTGTGGCCGTATCGCCATACATGAAGACTTTATTGCCATACTGGCAGCCAGAACGGGCATAGTTCTGACCGAAAGGCGGACTGGAAGAGGCAATCGCGGTCCAGGTATCCGTGAGAGGGTCGTAATTGCTGACCCCAGTCACGCCATAACCGGTAATTTGCCAGACTTTACCAGCGTGGGCACCCAGCACGTTGTCCATCGAGAGAATGGAATTGGTGGCCAGCTGCTCCCATTCCTCTTTCTCGGAATACATCTGTTTGTGGAGCTCAAAGGTAGCCATATCGGTTCCATCGGTTGCCTCAATCATGCCGAATATGTCTCGATCCGCCGTACAGACATGCGGGTCAACATCCACGAAGAAACTGGCATAAGCGCCATCAGGAAGCGTAAATCCTGTTGGGCCCCAAAAAGTCCCCCAAAAATCTTGGTAGTAAGTCAGGCTGACGGTGGTTTGGGCGCCAGTGAAGTTGTAAAGCTTGACTTCATACTGTTCCATTTCTCCATGACATCCTTCGTCATCGATGCTTTCAGGAGAGAAGAACAGGCCTGTGGCATTCGTCGGCACATCCGCGGTAGGAAGCGTGCTCTCATCGCAGGCATTCTGTCCTGCAGGAGTATAGCCGTCCACGCTGCAGGGATTATGCGGCGCGCCGCCATATCCATCGCCGGAAAAATACCAGGAAACGGGTGCGGGGTCCCCAGCATAAGAAGAGGTAACTTCCACGCAGTATGCCGCCACGCAGTGGTCCGTTGTTTGCTGGTAGCGCGGATGGTCAATCCGCACTTCGTAAGGTGAAGTCTGATAAGCCCAAGCAAAAGTGCCCCAGCTGGCGCCGCTATCACATGCTGGCGTCCCCCCTACAACAGTGACATCGGTCACGTTCCAGGTGCTCGGAAACTTGAGCCAGTTGGAGTAGACATACTCGTAATCGGTCGTATAAGATTCCGAACGAAAACAGAGCGTCTGAGTTGTTCCCGGAATGTACTCGTCATCCCCGCCATAAGACGGGTCAAAGACGACGTAACTTCCGGAAAGGGATTGGATTTGCCCGCTGCCGCCGCTCGGGCTGGGGTCCACGCCGGCGCTGACGACGGGTGTGCCTTCCTGCGAAGGAATCAGGGGCTGAACTGACCTGGCAGAAACCGCCTGAGCGGAATCCGCGAACGGCATGAACAGAAGCGCGAGAAGTAAGACAAAGGGAAGGACCTTTTTCGTTTGCATCTTTTACCTCCAGGGAACCATGCGAACGTATTCAATTGTTAGAAACGCGATAGACGAGATGACGGAATGGTTTGTTGATGTTAATGCCCGGCGATGCCGGAAAGGACAAAAAGGTTAGGATAGTGTTTTGGAACTTTGAAGGAGTTAATATAATCATACAATTATTTTGGACGAGACGCAAGATGTATTTTGATGATTTTGGGGTGTTTTGGGGGCAAAATATTAAGTCCCCGCCGGCGCGCAGCTAAAGTGGACTATGCTTGACATCCCGCCTGCTTGCGGGTAGAATCTTGCCACTGTTCGCAAGAACGCCGAGCTAGCTCAGTTGGTAGAGCATGCGACTGAAAATCGCAGTGTCCACAGTTCGATTCTGTGGCTCGGCATGAACACCATAGAAATGCCCGCGAGGGCATTTCTATTTTTAAGTTCAATTCCAGCTATAATTACCAAAACTAATTGCGCGTCCTGTGAGGTAACTATGAAAAAGCGAATCGGGTTGTTGACTGCCGGAAGCGACAGCGCGGGCATGAATGCCGCCATCCGCGGGATTGGAAAAGCCGTCAGCGCGGAAAAAGACCTGGAACTGATTGGCTTCCGGGATGGTTTCAATGGCTTGGTGGAAGACCGCACGATGGACTTGGGCGGCGGGGTGCTTTCGGGCATCCTGACGCTGGGCGGAACCATCCTGGGCATCAGCCGCAGCATCCCACAGGCTATGCCGGCTGGCAAAGGCACAGCGGACCTGACCCAAAACGCGGTGGACACCTATAAACGGCATAAACTTGACGCGTTGGTATGCATTGGGGGGAAAGAAACCATCAAGGCCGGCCTGCACCTGAGCAAGGCTGGCTTGAATGTGATTGTGCTGCCCAAGGCGGCCGATAACGATATCCCCGGCACCGATAAGGCCATCGGATTTGATACCGCGCGCGAGATCGCCACGCAGGCAATTGACCGCCTGCATTCCACCGCGAACGCCACTCACCGGATTATGATCGTGGAACTGGCGGGCGTCAGCGCGGGCTGGCTGACCTTGGGCGCGGGCCTGGCAGCCGGAGCGGATGTGATTCTCATTCCAGAATTTCCGTATGACTTCAGCCTCATCAGCGCGGCGATTGGCGCGCGGCAAAAGGCCGGCAGGAATTTCTCGCTGGTAGCTGTGGCGGAAAACGCGCGTTCCCAAGAGCTGGTCGAGTTCATGGAGCGGGCAGCGCGCAAAAAAGCCGGCCAGAAAGCTGGCAGCGACAGCACGGTGAACGCGGAGATGGAACGCATCGGGAAGGGCTATTCCGGCGAGACAATGCTTTTAGCGCGGCGTCTGGAAGACGAAACTGGCTTGCAGACCCGCATCACGATTTTGGGCGCTTTGGTGCGCGGCGGCACGCCGACCGCCTCTGACCGGCTGCTGGCAACGCAGCTGGCGGAATGGGGCGTGTTGATGGCGGAAACCGGCCAATTTGGTCGCATGGCCGCGCGCGTGGACGGCGCGATGAGCAGCCTTCCGCTGGAAGACGTGGTGGACAAGCATAAATTGGTGCCCGCCGACCACGGCTGGGTTCGCGGCGCTTACCAGGTGGGAACCTGCCTGGGCGTGAAAATTTCCAGTTTTTAGGTTTTCAGTAACAAATTAACAAGCGGACCATTTGGTCCGCTTGTTTGTTTGTGAGGGCTTATTTGGAGTAGAAATCCTTGCGGATAGCGGGTTCTCGTGAGAGACCGGCTTCCAGCAGGTCCATCAGGTTGTCCAACAGGCTCTGGGTGAGTGGGTCTTCGCGGATATCAATTTTGCCTGTCCGCAGCGCTTCCGCGTTTTCACCCAGGCGGGCGATTAACTGGCGGTTTACCAGGTGATAGACCGCTCCCAGCAAATGCGCTGCCAGCTTGGTGTCCACCCAGGTGGCGACGTCGTCAGCGAGGATGCCCTGCGCGAGAAATTCGTTGAAAAAGGACGAACCGCCAATTAAGGGAGCGTTTTCAGTTTCAGTCTCGGGGGCTTTCAAACTTTCCAGGAAGGCTTCATGCTCTATCGCGGCAAGTTCCGGTTCACGCAATTCAAAGAGAATCTCCACCTGGAATAACCAGCGCAGATAAGCAAACATGTCGCGCCCGTTTGAGGAGCTGAGCGCGTTGGCCAGGGCCAGTTTCTTTTGACGGGCAATCGTGAGAATATGCTGGAAAATATCCTCCATGCCCGAAAAGTATTGATAATAGGAGCCTTTGGCAATGCCGGAGTTTTCGACCAGGGAATTTACAGAGGCGCCGCGCAGGCCTTTCTGCGCGAATTCCTGCACCGCGGCAGATTCAATCTTGGCGCGCTTGTGTTGGGGGAGATTTAGGAAGGTTTTTGTGGGCATAGTACCTGTCTATTGGGTGACCAAACGGTCATATTGTATACGCGCCAGCCATTTTTGTCAATCAATGCGCGAAAATGTTGGCTTTTTGGGTTAGAATATGCGGATGGATCACATCTATAGTCCCTGGCGAAAAGAATATTTCCAACGGAATAAAGCAGACCCCACTTGCGTATTCTGCGCGGTTATTGATAAAGATGACAGCCCAGAGAACCTGATTCTTTACCGGGGAGAGCGCGTGTATGTTATTCTCAACCGATATCCGTACAGCAATGGGCACCTGATGATTGTTCCGTACCAGCACTGCCAGGAGCTTGTGGAGCTGCCGCAGGATACGCTCTCAGAAATAATTTGCACAGCCAGCAAAGCGGTGAGCATCCTGGAAGCCAGCTACCATCCGCAGGGCTTTAACCTGGGGATGAATATTGGCGCGCCAGGTGGGGCTGGCATTGCTGGGCATTTGCATATGCATGTGGTGCCGCGCTGGAACGGCGACTCGAACTTTATCACGGTAGTCGGGCAAACCCGTGTGCTGCCGGAAACGCTGGAAGAAACTTACCAGCGGCTAAAAACAGCCTGGGAACAAGTATAAAAAAAGGAGCCGTGAGGCTCCTTTTGATTTAGGTTACGATTTCTTCTTTTTCCCGGAGATGCCCGCGAGAATGAAAAGCACGCCGATGAGCGCGATTGTCAAAGGCCAGAAGTTAGCAAGCTGCGGCCAGGGCAGGTACTCGCGCCCCCCCATGATGAGAAAAAGCGCGCCAGAAACCGCGATGAGGATCAGACCCGGGCGCCAGACATCTTTCTCGTCCGGGTCGAAAAGGTCCGCGAGGATGAGGCCCAAGCCGAGGAAGGCGACCATGCTGGCCCAAACCCCGCCGCCTAAATTTCTGACAGCCCATAAGTTTACGCCAATGCCGGTAATGAGCGCGGTGGCAATCAACCAGCCGCCCCGCTGCAGGATGGCAGCGCTGATTATTCCCAGCAAGCCCAAGGGGATAAGCAGGAGCGGCCAGCTGAAGAACGGTTCCAGTTCAGGCAGAAATGGGCGCGCGAAGAGCGCCGCGCCTATCAGTACGAGAACCACGCCAAAAGCAATCTTTTGACGTTTATTCATCATTTCTCTCCCAGGCTGGTGATGGACCCGAGACCGATTAATGATTGCGTGACCTGCGGGCTGCCATAATACGAGACTGAGCCCAGACCGTTCAGTGAGACGTCAAGCGTTTCGGTCGCCCAGATTTTGGCCTCGCCCGCTCCATTGATGACTATTTTCGCTTCCCGGCTTTTCAGGTCTTCGGCGGAATAGGCGCCAGCGCCATTGAGGGTGAGGGACTGCCTGCCGACCTCGCCGGTGATGTTGACGTTCGCGCCGCCGTCCAATTTCAGTTCGATAGTGTCGGCAAAAACAGCATTCATGCTGACGTCCATGCCGCCATTCAGGTCCATGCGGAGGTTGGGGACATCCAGAGAATCGCAAGAGATTTTCGCGCCGCCCAGCAGGGTGATTTCTTCCAGGCTGACGAAGGTAAGCGTGTAGATAATGGGCTTGGTGGGCACGTAGCGTTCTTTCCACAAGCTTTCTTCGTATCCCAATTTCAGCGTGCTGCCGCTCATTTCGGCGGTAAGTTGCGGGAGGATGTTGTCTTCAGCCTCGATGGTCAGGCGGTATTCGCTGCCCTGAATCAGGCGCAGCTCCCCTGCGCCTGCAAGCCTGATGGAGCGGAACTCTGAAATCGCGGGTTCGGATGTGATGACGTTGCCTGAGCCTTTTTCAGCGATGGGCGATTTTATTCCAACAGAACCGAATGGAAAGTTGCACGCGAGCGTTAATAGCGCTAATAATGCAACAATTGAGACAATGCTGAGATTCTTTTTCATACTATTCATCCTTTCTAAATTATCCATTTAGTATTGTACACATCTTTAACCTGGAGAGAAAGGATTCGCGAGAAATCGCGCGAAAAAGAACCTCGCGATAAGAGCCCTCTTGCACTGCGTGCAAACTTTTCCAGCTACTACAAAGGATAGTCCTTCCAAGGAGACTAACATTGATATAATTTAAGGATCCTGGAGGCAGATATGGACCCTAAATCTTCCCTTGAAAGCAAAGCGCAGAATATGTCACAAAACTGGCACGATAAGAAGCTGGACGAAGCTATCGCAGAGCTGGCTGCCAAACCCGCGACAGGGCTGACGCTTGGGGAGGTGCAGGAGCGACAAAAGCGCTATGGATTTAATGAACTGCGCGAGAAGCCCCTACCCACTTTCTGGGAACTGCTTGGCAGGCAGCTAAAGGATTTTATTGTTCTGCTGCTGCTGGCTGCAGCCGTAATTTCTGCTTTGTTAGGGGACTGGCTTGAGGCGGGCGTCATCATGCTCATCGTTGTGCTCAACGCGACACTCGGGGTAGTGCAGGAAAGCAAAGCCGAAGCCTCTCTGGCCGCGTTGAAAAAAATGGCTGCCCCAGAGTCTCAGGTGCTTCGCGATGGCATACGGCTCTCAATCCCTGCCAGAGAACTGGTGCCGGGTGACATCGTATATGTTGAAGCGGGCAATTACGTTCCCGCGGATATACGCCTGTTGGAATCTGTCAACCTGAGGGTGGAAGAAGCCACGCTGACGGGAGAATCTGTTCCAGTGCAAAAAAGCGCCGCGCTGGTGTTGTCCGAGAATGCTGCGCTGGGAGACCGCAAGAACATGCTTTTTGCCGCCACGCTGGTCAGTTACGGCCGCGGGCATGGGGTTGTGGTTGCCACGGGTATGGAAACCCAGATTGGCATGATCGCTGATATGCTCCAATCGGTGGATGACGGCAAGACTCCCTTGCAGAACAAACTTGATAAGCTGGGGAAAACCCTGGCAATTGCCGCGCTGTTAGTCTGCGGACTGGTGTTCTTGCTTGGTTTGGCGCGCAGTGGGGTCTTCACGCAAGGCTTCACAAAGGCAAGCACCGCGGCCGTGCTGGAAAGCTTTATGATCGCGGTTGGGCTGGCTATCGCCGCTGTGCCGGAGGGTTTATCCGCGGTGGTTACCATCAGCCTGGCTCTCGGAATGCGCGAGATGATCAAACGGCACGCGCTCATCCGCAAGCTGCAAGCGGTTGAGACGCTCGGTTCCATTACGGTGATTTGCTCAGACAAAACCGGAACGCTGACTGAAAACAGGATGACTGTGACCGTGGTGGACATGGCAAGTCACATCCTGGATTTTACGCACGAGGCCGAATATGGCGCCATCCGCAGCCTGCAAGAAGTTCTGCAGGTGGAAGCCCCCGATGAAAAACAGCTTGAGATGCTGCGGGCATGCCCCACGCTGCTGCATACCTTGGCTGGCGGGACGCTTTGCAACGACGCAATCATTGAACCTCACCCCGAAAAAGAAGAACGTTTTGTAATGATTGGTGACCCAACCGAAGGCGCCTTGGTAGTGGCAGCGGCGCGAATGGGCCTGACCAAAAAGCTGCTCATGGAAGCTTTGCCGCGCGAGGCTGAAGTGCCGTTTGATTCCGAGCGCAAGCGCATGACTACTGCCCACCGCCTGCCGGACAAGAGAGAAGATTTGCATGAGGCCGTGCGCGAACTGTGGAGTTGGGGCGTGGATGAAGAAGCGCGCTATCTGGCTTATACCAAGGGTTCCGTGGACGGCTTGCTGGACATCGCGGATAAATTATACGTGGAGGGCCGGGTTGTTCCGCTTGAATCGCAATGGCGCGAGCGGATTGAGGCTGCCAACGCGCATATGGCTGAACAGGGCGTGCGAGTTTTGGGCCTGGCCTACCGCACCCTGGCGGAGCTCCCGGATGAGCTAAAAGCAGATGACGTGGAAACCGGTATGACTTTTGTGGGCATGGTTGGGATGATTGACCCAGCCAGACCGGAAGTGAAGGACGCCGTGGCGTTGTGCAAGAGCGCTGGAATCCGTCCAATCATGATTACTGGAGATCATCCGCTAACAGCCCGGCATATCGCCGAAGACCTGGGAATCTCCACGAATGGGAAAGCGCTAACCGGCGCTGAAGTAGAAAAACTTCCCGATTCGGAGCTTGAACAGGTGGTAAAAGATGTATCAATCTTCGCGCGGGTTTCGCCGGAACATAAACTGCGCATTGTGCAAGCACTGCAAAACAATGGTGAAGTGGTTGCGATGACGGGCGACGGCGTGAATGACGCGCCGGCGCTCAAGAAGGCGGATATTGGCGTGGCGATGGGCATCACCGGCACGGACGTTGCCAAAAGTACCGCGGATATGGTGCTGACCGATGACAATTACGCCAGCATTGTGGCGGCTGTGGAACAGGGACGCGTGATTTACGCTAACATTCGCAAGTTTGTGTTTTTCATGCTCTCCACAAATCTGACCGAAATTATGGTTATCTTTGTGGCTGCGCTTCTCCGACTGCCCCTGCCACTGACCGTCATCCAACTGCTGACCTTAAATCTGCTGACAGACGGATTTCCCGCTCTGGCGCTCGCGGTGGAGAAGGGGGAGCCGCAAGTGATGCAAAGGCCGCCGCGCCCAAAAAATGAACCAATTATTAAAAAGAGCATGCGCATTGGGCTGACCATTCAGACTGTGTGCCAGACTGCCGTCGCGCTCGGCGCTTTTCTGTTGGGGCTCTGGTGGCACCCCGGCGCGGCGCTGCCCCCCGGACAAAGTCCATTATTGACGCTGCTGCGTTTTAATTGGACCGGAGTGGATGTGCAAACTGCTGAGACAATGGCGTTTATTACCCTCGCCCTCTGCGAGCTTTTCAGAGCCTATACGGTGCGGTCGGAGAGGCTGTCTGTCTTCCAATTGGGTCTGTTCTCAAACCGGGCCATGCAGCCAGCTTTTCTCGTAAGCCTGGTGGTTTTACTTTCGGTGGTGAATGTGCCTTTCTTGCAGCCAGTCTTTAACACGCATTTTTTGGCGGCGCGGGAATGGATGGTGGTGCTTGGCCTGGCAGTCATCCCCGCGATCGTGGAAGAAATAACTAAGTTCTTTATACGCCGGTCCGGTAATTAGCTGCGAACTTGCGCGCTAACGCACGACGTGGGATGTGATACGCAAAAAAGCGCTCTCATGGCTCAGGTTCGATGCGCTTACGGTTTGTTGACCTTATAATCAGGTCAGCCTTTGGTTGGTTGCCTTTGTGATGACAGCAGCATGCTGGATACATTAAAATTCAATAGGAGGATATTTTAGAAAGTGATGAATACGACAGCGCAATTATTGAACGAGGGTCAATCTATCTGGTACGACAATATACAACGCAGCCTGCTGGAAAACGGTGAATTAGGAGGGATGATCGCGCGCGGAGAGATTCGCGGGGTGACGTCTAACCCCTCAATTTTCATGAACGCCATCGCGCATTCGACCGATTACGACGAAAGCCTGAGACCGCTCTACGATCCGACACTATCTGCTGAGGAAGTCTTTTTCCGACTTGCGATTGAAGATATTCAAGCCGCAGCGGATCTGTTTATGCCGCTGTATGAAGCTTCAGGCGGGGCGGATGGCTATGTCAGCCTGGAAGTGAGCCCATTTCTGGCCGAAAAAAGCGCGGAGACGCTAGCGCAAGCCAAAGAGCTTTGGCAGCGGGTGAACCGGCCGAACCTGATGATAAAAATCCCGGCGACGAAAGCCGGCCTGCCGGCCATCCAGGCGGCCATTGCCGCGGGCATCAATGTGAACGTGACCTTGATTTTTTCGCTGGAACGCTACGGTGAAGTGATGGAGTCCTACCTGATGGGTTTGGAGCAAAGAGCTGAAGCCGAACAGCCGCTGGAAGGGATTGCTTCGGTGGCGTCGTTCTTCATCTCGCGCGTGGATTCGCACATCGACCCGCGCTTACAGGCCAGCGGGGCGCCAGAAGCCCAGGCCTTGGCGGGCAAGGCAGCCGTCGCGAATGCGCGCCTGGCGTATGCGCAATTTTTACAGGTCTTTGGTTCCGAGCGATTTGCGCGCTTGCATGCCCTGGGCGCGCGCAAACAGCGCCCATTGTGGGCTTCCACCAGCACCAAGAACCCTGCTTACCGGGATGTGATGTACGTGGAAGAACTGATTGGCGCGGACACGGTAAACACAGTGCCGCCCCAAACGCTGACAGCCTTCCTGGACCACGGAAAGGTGCGTAATAGCATTGGTGAAAACCTGGATAGCGCCCGCGCGCTTTTTACCCGCCTGGAAGCGCTCGGCATTGCGATGCCGCAGGTGACCGCGCAGCTGGAGGCGGAAGGCGTGAAAGCATTCGCAGACGCATTCAGCGTGCTGCTTGAGGTGGTGGATAAACGGCGACGAGCCTGAATTTGTGATGATAAACAGCAGCGGCGCTCATCGGCGCCTCTGCTGTTTTTAGGTATCTTTGTGTTTTTGAGAGTTACTTCACGCCCAAACCCTGGTAAAGCCGCAGGTATTCGAGCGCGGATTTGGACCAGGAAAAATCCTGGCGCATGCCGCGCTTTTGCATCGCTTGCCAGGAACCCGAGTTCTTGAACAGGTCCAGCGCCCTGGTGAGCGCGCCCGCAAAGTCTTTGGCTGTAGCGGGCTTGAAGAGAAAGCCAGTTCCGCTTTCGGGATAGGCGCTGACGTCGCAAATCGTATCCTGCAGGCCGCCGGTAGCGCGGGCTAAGGGGATGCAGCCGTAACGCATCGCCATCATCTGCGCCAATCCGCAGGGCTCGTAGCGCGAGGGCATCAGCAGGATATCACCGCCCGCGTACATGCGGCGCGAGAGGTTGATGTCGAAGCGAATGGCAGCGCGCACGCGCTTGGGGTGGTCGCTTTCCAGCTTGCGGCAGGCTTCTTCGAGCTCAGGGTTACCTGTCCCGAGCAGTATCGCCTGCCAATCTCGCTTTCCGAGGCTTGCCAGCCCTTCTACGGCCAGATCTACGCCCTTTTGCTGATCCATGCGCGAAACGAGCACCAGCAAGGGGATGGTGGGGTCAGGGTCGAGCTCGAACTCGCGCGCGAGAGCGTTTTTATTAGCAGCGCGCTGCTCGAGCGCTTCGGCGCTAAAAGAGGCAGGAATGCGGCTGTCGTTGGTCGGGTCCCAGGCGTCCATATCCAGACCGTTGACAATGCCCGAAACAACCTTATGCCTGGTTTGAAGGAGCTTTTCCAGCCCGCAGCCGAATTCCGGGGTGAGGATCTCTTGCGCGTAGGTTTCGGAGACGGTGGTCACGCGGTCGGCAGTTTGAATCGCGAGCGGCAATGGGAACTTTTTGCCCCACCACGGCACCAGGCTGTAGCGGCTGGGAGGAATGCCGTAATTATCAAAGGCGGCTTCGGTGCCCGCGCCCATGAAAGGCAGGTTGTGCATGGTGAACACTGTTTTAGGATGCGCGGCGGCGGGGGACGCTTTGCGGCGCAGGCTGAGCAAATACACCACCAGGGCGGTGTGCCAATCGTTGGCATGCACAATGTCCGGTTTCCACTCCAGGCGGTCCATCAGACCCAACGCGGCAGCGGAGAAAAACACATACTTGCGCCCATCGGCGGCAGAGTCCGGGCTGTAGACCGGGCTGTTGGCGATGGGTTCGCCGCCAATCAGATAGACTGGCACGCCGTTCACCTCGCTGTAATAGACCTCCGCGCTGAGCGCGCCAGTCTTAGATTCCACCGGGAAGCTGAAAAGCAGCTCAGGCGCGGGCAGCTTTTGACGGACAGTATCGTGATAGGGCAGCAGCAGGCGCACATCCACGCGCATGCCGCCGCTGTTTTTGGCGGGCAAAGCCCGCAGCGCTTGGGGCAGGGAACCAGCTACATCTCCTAAACCACCTACTTTAACCAATGGGTCTGCTTCTGCGGCGAGGAACAGGACTTTGAGGGTTTTCATGCGGCTCTCCTTATTTGCGGCGGGATTTGATGGCGTTAATCAGGCCATTGGTTGAGGAATCGTGACTGCTAATTGGTTCGCTGCCTTCCAGTTCTGGCAGGATGGCCTTGGCAAGCTGCTTGCCGAGTTCCACCCCCATTTGGTCAAACGAATTTACCCGCCAGATGACGCCCTGGGTGAAAATCTTGTGTTCGTAAAGCGCTACCAGAGCTCCGAGCGTTTCGGGAGTCAGTTTTTGGTAGAGGAAGGAGTTGGTTGGGCGGTTGCCCGGGAAAGTTTTAGCGCGGGCCAGCAGTTCAAGTTTCTCTTCTGTTAAACCCTGGGCGGTTAGTTCCTTGCGGGCTTCCTCAAGTGTGCGGCCTTTCATCAGGGCTTCGGTTTGCGCCAGAAAGTTGGAGAGCAGGATGGCATGATGGCTGCCGAGCGGGTTTTGCGTCTCGACCCCTGCCAGAAAATCGCAGGGAATGAGCTTGGTACCCTGATGGATCAGCTGATAAAAGGCGTGCTGACCATTGGTGCCCGGCTGCCCCCAGATAATTGGACCGGTGGAGTAATTCAGGCTTTCGCCTTCGCGGCTGACGCCTTTGCCATTGCTTTCCATGTCGCCCTGCTGAAAGTAGGCCGGGAAGTATTCCAGATACTGTTCGTACGGCAGGATGGCATGCGACTGCGCGCCAAAGAAATTGTTGTACCAAATGCCCAACAGCGCCATGATGACCGGGATGTTTTGGCCGAGCGGCGCGGTACGAAAATGCAGATCCGCGTCGGAAGCTCCGCGGAGGAGAGCCTCGAAGTTATCCATCCCGATGAAGATAGCAATGGATAGCCCGATGGCCGACCAGAGGGAATAGCGGCCGCCGACCCAATCCCAAAATTCAAACATATTTTCGGGATCGATGCCGAAAGCTCGCACTGCCGCCGTGTTCGTGGACATGGCAGCAAAATGCCGGGCAATGTGGCGTTCGTCGCCAGCACGCGCCAGGAACCACTCGCGCGCGCTGTGGGCGTTGGTCATGGTTTCTTGAGTCGTAAAGGTTTTGGACGCAATCAGGAAAAGCGCGGTTTCGGGGTTCAGCTGTTTTAGCGTTTCGGCAATATCGGTGCCGTCCACGTTGGACACGAAATGCACCCGCAGGCCTCTTTTGCCGTAAGGTTTGAGAGCAGCGCAGACCATTTTTGGCCCCAAGTCCGAGCCGCCAATGCCAATATTGACAATATCCGTGATGGGTTTGCCGGTGAAGCCGCGCCATTCCCCGGAACGCACCAGCTCACTGAAGCGCCGCATCTTGGCCAGCACCCGATGGATATCTGGCAAGACATCCGCGCCATCCACCAGAATGGGGGTTTGGGATTGGCTGCGCAGCGCCGTATGAAGCACGGCGCGCCCTTCGGTGTTGTTAATTTTCTCTCCGCTGAACATGGCTTCGATGTGAGCGGGGAGCTGCGCTTCAACCGCGAGATTCAGGAGCAGAGGCATGGTTTGGTCTGTAATGCGGTTTTTGGAATAATCAAAGAGGATATCTTTGAATTGAATCGCAAAACGCTCGAAACGCGAGGGGTCCTCCGCGAAAAGGGCGCGCATGGGCAGGTCCTTGACCTGGGCGTAATGTTCCGCCAGTTTAAGCCAGGCTGCTGTCTGTTCGAGGGCTGTTGTCATCATTTCCTCAGGGCTTCTTTTGGAGGCTTTCGCCGCTGGGGATTTCAAGCGTGTCGTAGTCAGAGGGTTTTGTGTCCGGGTCGATGCGGCAGTTGCGCCCGATGACCGCTTTCGCAGGGATGACAGCGGATTTGCCGGCAATGGTGATTCCAGTGTTGAGGTTATCCGGTTCCAATTTGTTGGGGGTATCGTCCTTGCCGTAACCCAGCTGAGCTCCGGGTCCTACTTCGATTTTCTTATCCAAAACGCAGTTGCTCACAACGGCGCCCGCGCGGATGATAGTCTCGTTCATGATCACGCTGTTGCGCACAACGGCGCCTTTTTCCACGATGACGCCGGGAGAAAGCACGCTGTTGATGACTGTTCCGCAGATATTGCAGCCGTTGGAAACCATGCTTTTCTCGATGCTCCCGGGCGGCATGATTTTTACTGGCGGGCGCTCTTCGGAACGGGTGTGAATAATCCAATCAGAATTGTAGAGGTCAAGCGCTGGCTGCTCCTCGAGGAGCGCCATGCTGGTTTCCCAATAAGCCTGTATCGTGCCAACATCGACCCAATAGCCAACAAAGGGATACGCGAACGCGCGTCCCATTTCCACGATGCGGGGAATGATGTTCTTTCCAAAATCGTGCGCGGAATCCGGCTGCGCCGCGTCCAGGTCCAGCTGTTCCAGCAGGAACCTGGTATTAAAAACATAGATGCCCATGGATGCCAAAGTGCTCTCGGACTTTTTGGGTTTTTCGGCGAATTTTGTGATTTTTTGGGTGGAATCCACACTCATGATGCCAAAACGGCTGACTTCCTGCTGGCTGACGTTCATCACCGCGACGGTCAGGTCGGCTTTTTTGGCCTGGTGAAAGCGCAACAGGTCGCGGTAATCTTGTTTATAGATATGGTCGCCAGATAGGATGAGGAGCGTGTCGCTGTTGGCATCTTTGATAAAGGTGCGGTTCTGGTAAAGGGCGTCCGCCGTACCGCGGTACCAATCCTGAAGGGAGCGTCCGCGGAAAGGCTGCCAGATTTGGAGTCCGTTCGGTGGGCGGCGGTTCAGGTCCCACGGCTCTCCGATACCGAGGTGCTGCATCAGCGAGTGTGGACGGAACTGAGTTAAAACCGCGATGCGGTAGAGGTCGGAATTGACGGCGTTTGAAAGGGGAAAGTCGATGATGCGGTATTTCCCGGCGAAGGGAACAGCTGGTTTGGCGCGTTTTTCTCCGAGAATACTGAGGCGGCTGCCGGCTCCGCCGGCAAGAATGAGGGTTAGAACAGTCATGGGGGTTCCTCCGGTGAAACAATTCTGAGTTAATCGCAGCAGCTTAATGATAACAACCTCAAGTGTACCGCGCAATCATCAAAGTGGGTATAAAATTACAGCGCTGAAAACTGCCAGAAAACTCAAACGCGCGAGGAACAAACCATGGCAAAAAGAAAACTAAAGCGTCAGTTGAATCTTTTACAGGTTATTATGCTGGGCACCGCGGGAACCATCGCGGCGGAAATCTTTGTGTTAACCGGCCATGCCGCGGGGATAGCCGGCCCGGAAGCCGTGCTGGCGCTTGTGCTGGGAGGCGTGCTCACCCTCAGCGTCGCACTTAATTACTGCGAATTAGCAACAACCTACCCGGTGACCGGCGGCGCGATGACTTATGTCGGTCAGGGCTTTGGCAGTGGGCTGATCATGTTTTTGGTTGGTTCGCTGGATTGTTTATCAAGCACCTTCTATGCCGCGCTTTCCGCGATCGGTTTCGCAATCTCCCTCAAAGTCTTTTTCCCAATCTTACCCTTAGTGCCGGTGGCGCTGGCTGTTATTGTGGTCGTGGCTGGCTTGCACGCCCGCGGCGTGAACAAGGCGGGTAACTTTCAGATTGTGCTGGGCGCGTTCTTGCTGGTTGTCTTTGCCATTTACATCATCCGCGGGATGACCGACGCGAATGGGTTTAGTCAGGCGGTCTTTTCGTCCGGGAACGTAGTTTTTTCCGGGCAGAATACCTTCCAGGTTATCGCGCGCATGCTCTCAGCTATCGCGCTGACCTACAACGCCTATGTTGGTTTTGAAGTGATTGCTGACGACGCTGAGGAGATTACACAGCCCAACCGCAACATCCCACTTGGTATCTTGCTCAGCCTGGGAATTGCCACCTTGGTATATTCGATGGTTTCCTTGGTGACCATCGGCACGATTCCTTTTCAACAGCTGGCAGGTTCAACCACCGCGTTGACGGACGCGGCCGCAAAGTTTTGGCCAAACGGCGGCGTGCAAATTATGGCGGCAGCCGGTATTGTTGCCACGCTAACATCAGTCAATTCGGCTATGCTCTCAGCCACGCGTGAAGCCTTCACGCTCAGCCGAGAGCGGGTTTGGCCGCGAGTCTTTTCGCGGCTCAGCCGTTGGCGCACGCCATATGCCGCCATCATCCTAATCGCGCTCATCAGCGGCCTGATTTCCGCAATTGGTGTGGTCGATTTTCTCAGTTACATTTCCAGCGCTGGCTATATGTTCGTGCTTTTTTGGGCAAGCCTGGCTATGCTGCGCCTTCGTAAAGACCAGCCAAATATTGAGCGGCCGTTTAAAGTGCCGTTGTACCCACTTACCCCTTACCTGGCTGCTGCTTCGGGTGTGCTCATTGTCGCATTCGCGGACCCGAAGGCGCTGTTGTTCCTGGCCGCGGTGCTCGCGGGCTTGTCCGTGGTTTTTTGGGTGACCAAGTTTTACAAAACACGCTCTGACCTGCAGCAGAAACTTGAACACGAGGAAGGCGGCGGCAGAATCCTGGCTGCGGCCGTGCATCAGGATACCGCTATCAGCCTGACGCGCCTGGCGGCACAGCTGGTTGACCAGCAAGAAGATACCAGCATATGCGTTTTCAGCGTGAAAAAGACGCCTTTCAACCTTTCGGAAGGGCAGGTGCCGGCCTTGGTGCAGGAACAGAATGCCAAAAAGAAACAATTATTGGCCGTGACGGCCCCAATCGCCCAAAGCCACAATGTGCCGCTCTATGTTAAAAGCAAAGCGGCCAGACACGTGGAAGAAGCGGTCTACGACGAGTTGGCGCGTCACCGCGATATTTCTATGGTTCTGTTAGGGTATCCCAAGGATGAAAGCAAAGTCCATACCCCCAATAACATATTAAAAGAAATAGTCATGACAGCTCAGCGTAATGTCGGGGTTTTGCGAGACCGAGGGCTGGTAAATGGCATTCACCGCGTTTTGGTACCGGTTGGGAACGGTCCCAACGCGCGCTTGGCGCTGCGCCTGGCGCGGGACCTGGCAAGCCCGGACCCAATCCCGGTCACAGCCTTGCGGCTAACCAAGGACGGAGCAGACCCCGAGGTGGTGGAAGACCAACTCGCGCAGCTGCATGATATCGTTGAGTTCGAATTGGGAGAGATACCGCCCTACGTCGAGTTGAAAGTGGAGCTAGTATCCTCAGTGCTGGATGGGATACTGGAGGAAAGCAGGCGCGGCAATTACGACCTGATGATTATTGGAGCGGCTGAAGAGGTTTTGAGCCCTGAGCAGATTTTTGGCGAGTTGAACGACAACCTGTTGGAAGAGGCTGAGTGTTCCATCCTGGTTGTGCGTCAATACCAACCCACCGGAACTATCTGGCTGCATAAGCAGCTGAAGCGCATTGAAGAGTGAAGGTCGGATTTGATAGAATAGCGTTATGAAACAACAGCTAACACCCCAATGGGCGATAAATCTGCCGGACGGTTTTCAACGCCGCAAAGAGGATACCCATATTGTTTATTGGACCGAGGGAATTACGATTGGCGTGGCAGTATTCTCTTACAGCGGCGCCAAAGAGCGAGCAGCGCTGCTGGCGAATTTGCGCGCGAAAGCCCAAGCAGAGGAGTTGGAAATCATAGAGGAACAAGCTGAACAGCTAATTCGCTTTGGCAGCATGCAGCTGGAAGCGATTACCCCCAAACACACCCGCCTGGCGCTGCACGCATTTAGCATGGCTGAGAATGGCTGCGCGCAGACTTCATTTTACCTGGATAACGCGGCTGATTTACCGCAGGCTTTAAAAATCTGGCAGAACCTGGTTTACACGCCAACGGAGCTCTGATTATCAGAGGCCCAAGGGTCGATCCTGGTTCGACTGAGTTATTGGATCAAGGAGAATTAACCCGAAAATGAGCGCGTATTTCTTTTCCGCAGAATAAGCGCTTAAGAGGTTTTCAGGAAAGAAGAATTTTAGAACGAGAAGTAGAGCTTACTTCTTGTCCTTCTTTTCCTTCTTCTCTTTCTTTTCCTTCTTGTCTTTCTTATCTTTCTTATCCTTGCCCATTTCTTGCTCCTTAGCTTGTTTTTCGAGATTTTCGGGATCCCAATAGCCCACCAGTTCACCGGTGGTATCTTTGGAGATTTCAGACCAATGGTGCAGGTCGAGGCTTATATACGCCAGAGCCGCGGTCGGAAGCGCGTCCAGTTTGCCGTCAAGGGTTTGCATAAAGGCTTCGAGCCCCGGATTGTGGGCGATTATCATAACCCGTTCCAAACTGTCATCCAGTTTCTGGAGCTGTTCAATGAATTCGCGGACTTCCCCCATATAGAAACTATTCACATACGTAATCTTATGTTCAAGATTGCAAACTTTGGCGACAATCTCAGCGGTCTGACTGGCGCGCAAAGCGGGAGAAGATAGAATAACTTGCGGGATTAATTCGTTCTCGCGCAGTATTTCAGCAATTTCCGCGGAGGCTATCGCGCCGCGTTTTTTCAACGGCCGCTGAAAATCCGGCAGTTTCTTATCACTCCAGCTTGATTTTGCGTGTCTCATCAGCAGCAGGGTCTTTGCCATAGTAAACTCCAATCCTGAATGTTGCTTGCGCGAATCATAACATAAAGCGCGCAAAAAAATGGCGATATTTAAAGTTTTTCAGCCGAAAGTTGGGGTATTTTTCAGGAGATGTTGGACTTTTGCGGGTCTTTGGTTGTGCCAAGGCGCTTTAGGCAGCAGCAGGTCTTGGAGCGCATCTTGCACCTTATTGAGATGATTGATTAGTACTGGAGGAATTATGAAGAAGACAATTGTGGGTGCGATTCTCTTGCTTGCGGCATGCTTTATGCTGGTCTCCTGCGTGGGCGCCGCGCCGCTGAGTTTTGAAGATCTGCAAACCCAAGCCGCGATTTTTGCCCAGGCAACGCTGACGCGCGTCGCGTTGGACACGCTGGCAGCGCCTACCAATACGCTACCCGCGCCAAGCAGCACCAATACCAGCCTGCCGCCCAGTGAAACCTTGCCCGCGCCCACGGAAACGGCCCTCCCACCTACGCCAGAGCCGCCCGCTGCGAGCGCGACGCCTGTGCCCCCTACAGAAACCCGCGTGCCTACCGTTGGGATAACCTACATCACACAATCCGCCACGCCGCGGCCGGTGGTACACGAGCCCATCCGCCTTAGTTTTGCGGAGGGGACAACCAATATTGCCCAGGAGGGCAGCGCGGCTTACAATTCCGTGCGCCGCTATGTTTTTTGGGCTGCAAAGAACCAGTTCGTCAAAATCTCTCTCAGCAGCGCGAATAAAGTTGTGCTGGGTGTCAGCGGGGCAGACGGCTCGGTGCTGTTGCCAATATCGGAGGGGAAAACGAGCTACCAGGGCTATCTGAGGGCGAATGGGAATTGGACCATTGACGCGGCTGCCAACCCCCAGGCTGTGACTTTTTCTGTCTATCTGCAAATCCCGGAGCGGTTGAACTTCCCCTCGGGCGCGTACGGCATGACAGCAGTTGGCAGAGTGCCGGCAAGCGGCACGCATGAATTCCTGGTATGGGCAAATAAGGGGCAGCGCCTGAAAGTCTCCGCGCAGCCAGGGGATAAAGCAGTTCTCGCGATTTATCACGTAGACGGCACCGAACTGCTTTCCGCCAGCGCTGGAGCTGCCAGCTATGATGACATTCTGCCAAAGGCTGGGGATTACATCATCACTGTTGTAAACCGGACTGCCAGCGCGTTGAACTTCACACTGCCGATAGAAATCCGCTGAGAGATGACACTATAAAAACGCGCCCGCATCAAGCGGGCGCTTTCTTATTTTTAGCGATAGCGCGGATAATCCAGCACAAATTGATTTTGGTACTCCGTCTCTACGGCGCCGGGGATGAAGCCGCGCACCCAATCAATGGATTCGCGCGGGCTGAGCCCAAGCAATTCCTGGGCAAGGCAAGCGCAGAACATGCCTGTGCGCCCGATGCCGGCATGGCAGTGCACAGCGATTTTTTTGCCCGCACGCAGAAGGTCGGCAACTTCCCGCAGCGCGGCGTTCCAGGTGCCGGAAGGCGGCGCGGTGAAATCTGCCACTGGCGCGTGAATTTGCGTCAGACCGGCTTGCTCATAACGCTCGCGCAGGTCTTGCCGGGCGTATTCGCGGATATCGAAATCTGGATTGAGAACAACTACTACCTCGATACCTGCCTGTTGGTACAGGTTCACAACTTCATCCTGTGGGTCAAACATGCTGCTGCCGGGCATCACGGAGCGGTAGAGTTTACCGGGGAGTTGAAAAGGCAATTCGTTCATCAGCGGAGGCTTAGCGCGCCGAAGGGCTGGCGGAAGCCGCCAGTCGCCTTTTTCATCACGCAGCAGCGCTATCACAGCTGTCACGGAGTTTAAAGGCAGTGGGCTGCCGTATAAATGCGGAAATTGCATCGCTTTGCCTTCCAGGTTTTCGTAGACAAGCGGGATGCCTGTGAGGGCTGGCTCAATGCAGAGCAGAATTAACCCAGACAAATCCCGATAAAAATGATTGGCGACATCCTCGACCTGGTAAAGGTCGGAGCAGTGGATAAAGCCGTCGCGTTCAAAAGCTTGTGGGGTGTACCCACCTATCTTTTTGGCGTTTTCCCATTCCGCTGAGGTGGTGATGTGATAAATCATTTAATCTCTTTTCATTCTCAGTAATGTGTTCGCGCGGACAAGCAGCCAGGTCCGGATGGCTTATTTTACTCTTTTTAGTGGAAGGCGAAGCATGGAGAGTTTGTACGAGGTTATTTTGACTTTTGCGAGCGTTTCCTAAATTTGCCTCTTGACAATACTGTGTAACAAACAGTATACTGTAGTAGATTATATTATCGGAGGTTCTATGCAGTCAAAAGAAGCGTTACTGGCGGGTTTTGTGACCGAAATGCGGCGCGGCGCGATCGCCCTGGCGGTCTTGAGCCGACTTAGTGAACCAGGCTACGGCTACCAATTAGTGCGGGACTTGGCGGTTGGCGGCGTGCCGGTGGAAGCGAATACGCTCTACCCGCTTTTGCGCCGCCTGGAAGAACAGGCGCTGCTGCGCAGCGATTGGGATATGCGCGAAGGCAAGCCGCGCAAATATTACCAGCGAACGGAAACAGGAACAGAGGTTTACGAGCGTTGGCGAGCTGAGTGGAAACAATTTAGTGTGAGTTTTAATAGTTTGTTGGAGGACAACCATGAAGTCAAATAATATAATTGAACGATATATCTACGCGATTAGCCGGCAGCTGCCTGTAAAGTCGCGAGAGGATACAGCCCGCGAACTGCGCACGCTCATCGCGGATATGCTGGCGGAACGCGGCGCGGAGCAGGAGCCCTCTGAGGAGGACATCCGGGCGGTGCTGACGGAACTGGGGCGCCCGGATGAGTTGGCGCAAAAGTACCTGCCTGCGCAGCGCAACTGCCTGATTGGGCAGCCGCACTTCCGAATCTACAAGCTGGTGCTTAAGATCGTCCTGGCGGCAACGCTTTTTGGGCTCAGCGTTGCGCTCATGGTTGAGTTGGTCAGCGCTCCGACTGAGAATTTGCTGGTAAGGCTGGGGGAGTGGGTGCTTAGACTGTTCTCCGGCGGGCTGCAGGCTTTCGCGTATGTGACGCTGATATTCGCGCTATTTTACCATTATGACGTCAAATTAGACGAGGAAAAGGACTTTCTGAGTGAATTGCCCGAGCTGCCAGAGCGGGCGCCGAAATCGAGCGCGGCAGAAAACATCATCGGTCTGATTTTCACGGTGCTCTTCGCGCTGGCGTTTGTTGTGCTGCCGGAAACCAATATCCCGGTGTGGTTTGAGGAGCGCGGCTTTATCCCTCTGTTGAACCCAGAATTTCTGCGCAGCATGCGTCCTTTGCTGCTGGCAAGCCTGGCAGTAGGCGCGCTGAACGACATCACCATGCTCGCTGAACGCAAGAACAGCGTACCGGCGCTGTTGACACAGCTGTTGGACGCGGTGTTGAGCGGCGCTCTGGCCTGGGCTTTCTTTTCCAGCGCGAACCTGTTCAGTTCCCAATTCGTGCAGGCTTTTCACGCGCCGGAAGTGGCAGGGCTGTTTGACCCAAGCCTACCACTCAATCACTCCTGGCTTGGAAAGCTTCTTTTGGGGCTCACGCTATTTGGCTTGGCAGTAGGCAGCATCAGCGCGATTGTGAAAACCATCCGGGCAGTGAGTGAAAAGTCGGCTTAGAATCGCAGCATCCCACCGCGTTTTTACAAATAATTAACACAGCGCGGTGGGATTGTCGTGTTATACTGTTGCCAGTGCTGCGCGAATAGAAATTTGCTTTTCTATGACCCGCTACGCCTTGTGTTGAGTGAAAGAAGCGCATGAAAGTAAGTGTTGACAAAGATTTATGTATTGGCTGCGGTGTTTGCGAAGGGATAGCCCCAACGCTTTTCAGCCTGGAAAACGCGCCCACAGCCGAAGTGCTGCTCTCGCCCGTTCCGGAAGCGATCCAGGAAGCGGCGAGGCAGGCAGCAGAGGATTGCCCGGAAGGAGCCATCCTGGTAGAGGAAGATGAGTCGCGCGAATTGGAACCAGAAAACCCGGAGCGTGATATCATTGTAGAAGAATTCGCGGATGAGAACCGCGAAGATATTGACCAAAAATTGAAGGAGAAAAAGATGAAGGCTATTGTTGATAAAGATTTATGCATCGCCTGCGGCGTTTGCGAAGGTATCGCCCCTGAGGTTTTCAGCCTGCAGCGTGAACCCTATGCCGAAGTTCTGTTGGATCCGATTCCTGCTGAGTTGGAAGACGCAGTGGAAGAAGCCAAAGAAGAGTGCCCCGAAGGCGCCATCACCATCGAAGCATAAACGCTTCAGCACAAATTGCACGCCGCCAGTTTTGGCGGCGTGTTTTTTTGTTGCTGTTCCGGCTGGAATTTATTGGCAGGGTAAAAAGAATAATTTCAAAACAGATTATCGCGCGGTCACATCACTGAGGGTCTCTTGTTTATTTGCCCTCTTTATGGATAAGCGACATTGTCACGTAATGCATGATGCTGGTGATGAGTATCTGCAGCATTGACTCTGTTCACTAAGCTAAGCAGGCTCAAGAACCGAAACAGATTATGTTAATTATGTTTTCCTTGACACATATTCTGGGATGTGTGATATAGTTAAGACCTCATGAATGTCAGCTTGTCCGCTGTATCCCAGAAGACGCTTTTTCACCCAAGGGGCACTTGTACAGCGGATTTACATTGACTGCAATCCGGTCTGGACAGCCGGTAATAAGGGCGGCTATGTTTGCAGTAGCCTAGAGGGGGGCAAGAGAGGCCGACAAAATCGGCCTCTTCCATTTTAACCACCTCATTCCAAGTCGTCAGATAAATCAGGCCATGCCATGCCCAACGCGACTGCTTTGGCAAGCATGTGCAGCAAGGTCTTTGCGCGGAACTTATCTCTCAGGTGGTTCATGTACCTGCGCACGGAACGTTCGCTAATATGCAGCACATTGTAAATTTCAACCGGGGTGTAACCGTTCACCAGGAACTGCAAAACCCTTTTTTCCTGCCGGGTGAGGTGAACCGAGCGCGGTTCCGGCATTTCTTCCTTGGGAAGTATGATTACAATCCTGCCGGACTGATAAGCCTGCCAGGTCGTGATTATGGTATCCTGAGAACCAACAAAGGGCTCCCAGTTACCGCCATTAACCGCGGACCTGATCTCATCCGGCGCCCGGGCAACGTGGATAATCCGCACCGTATCGCGGACACCAAATATGTAGACTTGAGTGGGGCGTTGTTCCATAATCATAATAGAATATATGTTCTATTATCGACGCGGAATTTTAGATTGTCAAGCAAAAAACGGATGGAAGCATGGACGGAGTTTTATTTTTGCTGCGCGTTTTCCCGCCGGTAGAGGCGGTCAAGCGCCAGGAATGCCAGGACGGATAGAACGCCAATCAACGTGCCACCGAAATACGGCGCTCGCGTTCCGACCAGATCCGTGAGGATGCCGGCAGAGAGCGGGCCCACAGCCATGCCAAGGTTCCAGGTGAGACCAAACAGACCCAGATAGCGGCCGCGTTGGTCTTCGGGAGCGATTCCTGATACAAAAGTGGTCGCCGTCGGGGCAATAATCAACTCGCCTACGGTCATAACCACCATGGCTGCCCAGAAGCCCCAAAAGCGGCTGCTGAGGGCGATGATCAGCATAGTGGCACCGTAGAACGCAGAGCCCAGCGTGAGCATGCTGGTCACGCGTTTCTTTTGGGTGAGCCTGGTGACAAATACTTGCAGAAAAACCACCATCAACGCGTTCGTGGTTGGCAGCCAACTGTACTGCGCTTCGCCGATGGCAAAATTCTGCTTGAGATAGACAACCAGAAACGCCCAAACCAGCGTGCCGCAGATTTCCATCAAGGTGTGGGCGCCAATCATGCGTGAGAAGAATTTATTCTGAAGCGCGCCCTTATAGACACGCAGCTGATCGCGCAAACTTTCCGCTGAGGAAACCACTGAAACCGGGCGGGTTTCTTTGAGGAAGAAGAGGGTGATCAGACCAAAAATTGCCAGCGTGCCAGCGGCGGCCATCAGACCAATGTTGTAGGACCTGGCCAATACCAGGCCGCCCAGGATAGGGCCGAGCGCGACGCCTATGTTTCTGCCCATGCGCACAAGGGCGTAGGCCTGGGCGCGCTCTTCGGGCGGGAACATATCGGCCAGCATCGCGTCCGTGCCGACTCGGAAAAGGGGGACAAAGAAGCCTGACAAACCCATCAGCAGCGCGAAGAGCACGAATTCCCTGGAAGGGATATACAACAGATAGACTGCCGCCTGCCCAAGGAGGCCTATGACCATGACGATTTTTCTTCCGACCTGGTCCGCGAGCGAGCCGGCAAGTATCGCGGCAATCAGCGCGCAAATTGAGTTGATGGTCATCAGACTGGTGACGGTGGTGAGGGGCTGCCCAAGTTTCTCGCTGGCATACACGAGCATGAACGGCCAGATCATGGTGGTGCCGGTAGAGGAGAGCACCAGACCTGAAAACATCAGCCAGAACTGGGAAGTAAAATGACGGCGGGTGGGAGGTTTTGGCATCTAATAGTCACCGGATGAGAAAATTAACCTCTCAATCCTATCACATCCGCGTGAAAACGCGCGGTATTATGTGCAAATTGCCTGCCCGACTTCAGGGCTGCTGCAGCGGGAAAGCAGCTTCGCAGGTGAAGCCAAGTGGAGCCATTGGGGTTTCGTAGGAATAAATCGAAAAGTACAGAATGATGGGGGAACCTAAGCCCGCGTAGGTGATTTGGTAAGCGTCCACAACTTCTTGTTCGGCATTGAACTCCGGGCTGAGTCGGATGTAACTGATTTCTTCCATGTTGGGGCCGCGCAAGGTGTTCAAATAAGCCTCCATGCGCGAGATGCCGTCGTAGATATTCACAGTGCCCACGCGAATGGGCTGCTCAGGGCTGAAAGCGTAATCCGGATCGGTTGCAATCAAACAGGCAGGCGCGGAACCCGGCGGCAGAACGCGCAGCCCTGCCAGCAGCTTTTCAAACGCGACCTGCCCGGTTTGCAGCCAAAGTTGCTGGGGGTCTTCCTGGGTTGCGGCGCCCATCAAGCTCAGGCAGCGGCTTTGAACATGGAACACGGCCAGCTTACCTTGCATCGGCGAGTTCAGAAGCGTGCCTGAAAGCTCCGTTTGCACGCCGGTGAGGCCGGAAGCGCTGGCTTCCATGGAAGCGGTAATGCTCAGTCCGGGGATGTCCGCTTGCATCCGGTTGAGCAAGTAAGACAGGCATGCCGCCGCGTCGGCATTAATTCCAGCGGGTTCGCTGGTGATGCTGAAAAAGAGCGTTTCTTCCGCGTTGTTCATCACGGCCTTATCTTCGCCCAGGCTGAGCGTTACGGCTTGTCCGCCGTTATCGACGCTTGCCAGCGGCGAGAACGCGAGCGAAACCAAGGGCAGCAGCACTTCATCACCCAACATGATGAATGCGGATGGGTCGGGCGTGGCAGTAGGCGCTGGGGCAAGGGCCTGACCCACCGGAGGGACGTAGAGGGGTTCATCCTCGCGCTGAAGGGCGGGAGAAGGAAAATTGCAGCTGGCGAGCAGCAGTCCACAAGCAAGAATTGCCGCAGTCAAGCACTTTTTCATGGCTGGCTCATGCTATCAGCTGCGGTTAGTAACTGGAAATCCGCTAACATAGCCCTGAATGTGGGTAAAAAGGAATCCCAGGCGCTGCGTTCCGCGCTGCCAAGAAACGCGAGGGCGTAGCCCGGCATTGCAACCATCACCAGCCGACCTGTCAGGTAAGTGCTTTGGTACGGCTTGGCAAAGTCAATCAACAGGGCCGGTACTTTTTCTACTTTGGTCTCTCCCTGGTTGATGACTTCATAAGACTCATCCAGATAATTTTCCAGGAAAGGCTGGAACAATTGATTGGCTTCTTCCACATGCTCGCTGGTGTCGATTGTGTTGGTGGGTGAAAGGAAAATCAGAACGCGCAGTTCTGTTTCGCTGCCGGAATAATCCGGTGGGGTGAGCGTGAGCAAAGCGCCATTCTCGGAGCTTTCAGCTTGCCAGTCTTTGGGAATAGAAAGCTGAAAGCGGCGGTCTGGATGTTGATATATTTCCAATGGAAGCGCGCTCTCTGAAGCCGGAGCGCAGGCAGCGCACAGCACAAGCAGGAGTGAGCATGCCACAAGGAAACGGGAAAGCGGGAAAGAACGCGCCATAGTTAGATTCTATCTCATATTTGGCGGCGTGGAAGGCCCGGGGCGTCGGCGCGCAAAACCGAGGGGACGGAGAGGAGACAGCGGCGCGTTGATTGGATATAATCAGGGGCATGCGCGTGATTGAACCCGATGAAATCATTTACAGCAAGCGGAAAACAATCGCGGTAACAGTTTTCCCCGGGGGGAGGGTGGTCGTGCGCGCGCCCGCGCATGCCAGCCTGGCCGTTGTCCAGCGCTTTTTACGCGAGAAGGCGGATTGGATCCGGGCGGCGCAGGTCAAAATGCAGCAGGCTCCCCAGCGTTCGCACGGATATCGCTACGAGGAGGGAGAACTGCTGTGGTTTCTGGGGGAAAAATACCCGCTGCACCTGGTCGATAAAGTGCCTGGGGGGCTTACATATGTAGGCGGCAAAGGCTTTTTGCTGCAACATTCCCGCAAAGCGCAAGCAGAAGCGTTGATGAAAGCCTTTTATAAGCGGGAATTACGCGCGCGGGTGCAGGAATTGGTGCGTTTTTATGCAGCCCGGGACGGATACAAGCCGAGCGCGGTACGGATAACCAGCGCGCGCACGCGTTGGGGCTCCTGCAGCCGCGCCAACGCGCTCAACTTTTCGTTCCGGCTGGCGTTGACACCGCCGGCCTGCATTGAGTACGTGGTTGTGCATGAATTAGCCCACACGCGCGAACATAATCACTCCGCGCGGTTCTGGCAGCTGGTCAACCAGTCCCTGCCTTCGTTTAAATTGCCGCGAGATTGGTTGAAAAAACATGGGGCTGAACTACCCCCACTGACCTGAAATTCACCTTTGCCTGGCAGCCCCTGCTTCGAAAATTCCTGAGTAGCACCCAATTTAAATGTTAAAAATGTCCGATTCCGGACATTCTTTAAGGTAATTGGCAGCTTTTGACCTCTTTTCAAGAGGTTTTTTTGTTGTATGATATGGCATATATAGAACAAAAGTTCTATAAAGGAGGCAGCGTAAGATGAACCAACCTAAACCAGCACATGTCATACAAACGTCTGACTCCGAGGCTGCCTGCCCTATCAGGGCAGGCAGCCAATCCGCGAGCCGAGCGGATGCCACAAAGCTTGAGGAGCAATTTCGCGCGCTGCTGGGAGACGAACGCGCGCAGGACGCCAATTACTACCTGGGTCACTTCAGCCGGAGCCAACGCAAGGAGCTTGCCGCTGCCGCGCTGAAAACCTTGGACGGCGAAGTGGTGATGCTGCGGATCGCGATGAAACGTTTTTTTGATGCGGTGCGCGCGGATGAAAGCCCAGAAACTATTGAAAAACTGGGGGAAGCCCTGAACCTGTTGGGATTGAGCTGCTCGCGGTTGGGAAATGTTTTAAAGATTAACCAAGCCCTGCAAGGCGCAGCCCAAAATGCCGGGCAGAGCGCTTTGATGGAGAAACTCATGGAGGAACTGGCATTGATAACACCTGTAGTGAAGGAACAAGATGAAGCTTAATTATTTCAAAAACAGTGACGCGCAACCCCGGCAAGCAAAAACCAAGTTGTGCCAGCAAAGGCGGGGACTGCCCGGTTTACCAACAGGGAGATTGATTTGGAACATACGCTAAGGTTCCCACCGATGGCGGCCGGGCTGGAAAACACGCCGCGCCAGCAAACATTTTGGCAGCATACAGCCTTGCCTTGCAGACAGCGCGAAGAGCCGCCGGAAAGCAGGGCGGCATTTCTGCGTTCCTTGCGTACCTTGGAGGTTTATACGCGGGTCTTGGGAGCTGTGCGCCTGCGCGCTTACCAGGCAGCCGCCGGAGAAGCTATCGCGCGCTCGGTACTCGAGCAGCGCGGGTTGTCAATCGTGGTGATGTTTCCGCGCCAATCCGGCAAGAATATGCTGCAAGCCCAGTTGGAGGTGTACTTGCTCACGCGCTTTTCGCGCTGTGGAGCGGAGATGGTCAAATTCTCTCCTACCTACCAACCACAGAGCCTGAACGCTATGCGCCGCCTGGAAACAGCGCTGCAAGCCAACTGGCTGACGCACGATAACTGGAAAAAAAGCGCCGGCAATCACTATCGCTTTGGCAACGCGCATCTGACCTTTCTTTCCGCCGCTCCTGAGTCTAACGTGGTTGGAGCGACTGCGTCGACGCTTTTGCAGTTGGATGAAGCCCAGGATATTGGCATCGAAAAGTATGACAAGCAAATCGCTCCGATGGCGGCTTCCACGAATGCCACGCGCGTTTTTTGGGGCACAGCCTGGACAAGGCAAACGCTGCTGGCGCGCGAACTGCGCCTGGCGCTGGACGCGGAGCGGCGGGACGGAATTAGGCGCGTATTTTGCCTGGGCGCGGAAGGCGTGCGGGCTGAGGTGCCCGCGTACGGGCTTTTTGTGGATGAACAGGTAGCGCGGCTGGGCAGAACGCACCCCATGGTGCGCAGCCAGTACTTTGGAGAAGAAATTGATGCCGAAATTGGGCTTTTTCCACCCGCGCGTACAGGTTTAATGCAGGGCAGCCATCGCGCGCAGGATGAGCCGGACCCCGGCAAAGTTTACGCCCTCCTGGTGGACCTGGCAGGCGAAGATGAGCAGCTGCGCGCGCATGTTTCCGAGACCGGAAGCGGCGAGCTGAGCAACCCCGGCAGAGATTCCAGCGCGGTGACTATCGTGCAAGTAGACAGCGGCGCGCGCGCGGGCGACCTGACCGGTAAGCCTGTCTATCGGGTGGCTCGGCGGGAACTCTGGACTGGGGAAAAGCACAGCACGCAGTACGCGCGTTTGCTGGCATTGGTGGAACGCTGGCAGCCGCGCCGGGTAGTGGTGGATGCCAGCGGCGTGGGCGCGGGGGTGGCTTCTTTTTTAGCAGATAAGCTGGGCGAGCGCGTGATTCAACTGGTTTTTAACCGTCAACTGAAATCGCGTTTAGGTTGGGGCTTTCTGGCGGTGGTGGATACCGGGCGTTTTCAGGACTACCTGCCCGCGGACGTTTACGATCAGCAAGGCAGGCTGCGCGCGCTTTTTTACCGTCAGCTGGAAGCTGTGGCGTATGAAGTCAGCCTGGGTCCCGAGCGGAATATTCGTTGGGGAGTGCCTGAAAATGCGCGAGACCCGCTGGACGGCGGAACTCTGCACGACGATTTGGTACTTTCCGCCGCGATGACTGCCGTTCTGGATGAACAGTGTTGGCGTGAAGCCAGCGCGCCGCTGCTTATTCAGGCCGCAGACCCACTGCGCGATATGGATGGAGCATTTTGATGGATTACTTTGAAACCAATATGTCATTTGCCTTTGGGATAGACCTTTCGGTTTACAACGGCAGCGCGGACGGCAAGCGCAAACCGGATTTTGACAAGATAGCGGCACACAAACCGCGAGTAGCGTTCGCGGCGCTGCGAGCTGGGCAATCCTGGGGGTATCGCGACCCGGCCTTCGCGTATTACCTGGGGCAAACGCAGCGCGTAGGAATTTGCGCGCTGCCATACCATGTGATTTTCCCGGCCGAGTCGGCGTCGCGGCAGATGGACGCTTTCCTGGGCATTCTTGAGGGTGAAAACCTGGACGCGCTGCGGTTGGTTCTGGACATGGAGTTGGACCACGAACAATCCCGCCGCAAGATTACCGCTGCGCTCAACAACTGTCTCGAGATTTTACTGGCGGAAACAGGCCGTTACCCGATTGTGTACTCGCGCGCGTCCTGGGTGGATGAGCATTTATCGGTCGCGGATTTGCCAAAGCTGGATTGGTGGCTGGCGCACTACTACGCCAGACGCCCATACCCCGCCTACACGCCAGAATATCCATGCCCACCGCGCTTGCCCAAAGGCGTTGAGGGCTGGTTGATACATCAAACCGCGGAACGCGCGCCGGCCATTGGCGCTTCGGGATGGTACATGGACTACAACCGCTGGGCTGGGTCTGAGGAGGATATGCTGGCGTATTTTGGCAAGACCGCCGCGAGCGTCTCTGCTGTTTGCCCTATTGATGACAAGCCCTGCCCGCGCGGCGCGACAGAAAACATGGAGAAGGTGAGATTAAACGAATTGGAGGATACATATGGGAATCTTTAACAGAAAACTTCAGACTGACGGTAACGAAAAAGCCGGCCTCGAAAAACAGGACCAGGCGCTGCGAACAGGTTTGAACCTGGTGGAGGACGACAACAGCTTCTTGGTAGGCGTGAGCCAGCTGGGAGAGCAGCCGCGGGACAGGCATCTCTACGACCGACTGCAGGTAATGGATGACTGCCTGGACGCCTGGCGTTTTAATCCGCTAGCCCGCCGGATAATCGAGATAACGACGCAGTACGTTACAGGTGGGGGAATGCGCGTCCACTGCGCGGACAGCCGCGCGCGGGAATTTTTGCTCGCGTTTTGGAATCATCCTCTGAATCGCATGGACGCGCGCCTGGCAGAGCTTTCGGATGAACTGGCGCGCAGCGGAAACCTTTTTCTGCTGCTCTCCACGGATACGGGCGGCATGTCTTACTTGCGCGTGGTGCCTTCCGCGGATATTGAGCGCATCAGTTCCCAACCCAATGACGTCGAGCAGGAATTGGCGTATCACACCCGCCCGGACCAGGACGGGGTTTCGCTGACCTACCCTGCTTACAACCCATTGGACGACAGCCCCGACCTGCCGCCCGTGATGCTGCATTACACGGTGAACCGCCCGGCTGGCGCGCAGTGGGGAGAATCGGACCTGGCGCCGGTGCTGCGCTGGCTTTCGCGCTATGCCTCCTGGTTGGAAGACA
>ERZ795031.963-NODE-963-length-32503-cov-4.141734_pt1 | contig 32503 bp, 28 predicted proteins | sample MGYA00375123_ERZ795031 | MGnify/ENA primary metagenome ERZ795031 (study PRJEB30166, sample SAMN05720159) | activated sludge metagenome | isolation source: anaerobic digester from wastewater treatment plant | place: USA | collected 2015-04-21 ...
AATAAGCCACCACACCTCCTACAATCAGGATGAGTGGGATAAATATCCACAACAAAACTTTTACAATTTTTTTTCCTTGTGCCATAGGTTTAATTTTATTTATCAAACAAATATACTATAAAAGCTCTTTTACAAAGCTTCAAAATATTTTTAATTATGAACGGATTTATTGGTTAATTATTTTTTCGATGCTTTGCCACAAGAGCGCTGCCGACTTTTTCCACGAAAACGCTGTATGACGTTGCCGGCCTTTCGCAATTAGACTTTGGCGCAGGTTATCATCGCCGGCTATTTGTGTCATGGCGCTACAAATTGACTCGGGTTGTTGCGGATTAGTCAAAAGGGCGGCACCACCAGCTACCTCAGGCATGGAGGTAACATTGGAGGTAATCACAGGCACATCGCAACGAAAAGCTTCCAGAATGGGAATACCGAAACCTTCAAAATAAGAAACGTAGGTGAGCGCAAGGGCCGCGCCGAGGACATCATTCAGCTCACCCGAGTCGAGACGTCCCGTAAAAAGGATATCATTTTTGTATTCCAGCCCACCAAGTACAGTTTCCATTTCAGGCGTCCACCACATCCTTGCGCCTGCCATCAACAGCTTAATGTTACCGGAATGTTGCTTGCGAAACATATCATAGGCCAAAAAAAGGTTTTTGATATTTTTGCGGGGCAGCAGGGCGCCGATATACACAAAATAATCACACCCCTTGGTATATCGCTGTTTGATGATGTTTTTTTGTTCAGCAGCAATGGGAGCAAAATTTTCGTTAACTCCATTATAAACCACATCAATGTAGTCAGCGGCAATGCCATAAGTAGCAGAAATATCCTGTTTTGAAAATTCCGAAACGGTGGCAATGCGTGTAGCTTTACGTGCAAAACGCGGAAAAAAATACCGGTAGTATCTGCTGATGATCCACGGCAGGTCTTTGGGATAATGTTCAAAATTCAGGTCGTGCATCACCAGCAGTTGTTGCACACGACACCTTAGCGAACCGTAGCCGTCGGGCGAAAGAAACACATCGGCCTTTATTCTTTTTAGTACCCGCGGCACCGAAAACTCAAACCACAAATAAAACAACAAGGGATGGCGCGCCTGAGGCCCCACCACGACAGGAACCACATTATCGGAAAAAATAAATTTTTTGTGATACGGCCGGTCAAAAATAAAATAAAAAGTATGTTCGGGATGGGCTGTCACAATGCGCCTGAGCGTTTCAAAGGTAAACCACCCGATGCCTTCAAGCCTGTTGTCAAGCAGCAAACGCGTATTAACGGCAATGTTCACAACAGCCCGGATTAATTGTCAATATTGTATTCTTTTATCTTTCGGTATAAAGTACGTTCAGATATGCCCAGTTCTTTGGCGGCGTTTTTGCGTTTGCCGTGATATTTGTCGAGGGCTTTTTTGATCATCTCTATCTCCCGGTCCTGCAACGAGAGTGATTCCTCATACACATCGGGATCCTGTATCGGCTCGGCAATATAAGTTTCCGGCTTGTTAATCTTAACAGCCGGCTCCTGGGTTGTTACCGTTTCATAATCCTGATGATAATTCTGCAAAAACTGATTCTTTATATCCTGTGCATTCACCGGAACATTGCCTTCTTTAAGGATATCCGCCACGAGATGTTTCAGGTCGGTAATGTCTTTGCGCATTTCAAACAATACCCTGTACAGCAGGTCGCGCTCGGATATTTCGGCTTTGTCGGCCGGCTGACGCAACAATACAGGGAGTTTGCTTTCGCTGCTATGGGGCAGGTAACCCGACAAGGTAGCCGCGTTTATATTGCGCTGTTTTTCGATGATGGAAATCTGTTCGGCAATATTTTTCAGTTGTCTGATATTGCCCGGCCAGCGGTAGGCCAGCATCTGTGCACGGGATTCCTCATCGAGCACTATTGGAGGCATTTTATATTTTTCAGCAAAATCGGTAGTAAACTTGCGGAACAACAGCAGTATGTCGTCTTTGCGTTCGCGCAGCGGCGGGATGGTGATAGGCACTGAGTTCAGACGGTAATAAAGGTCTTCCCTGAACCTGTTCTGGTGAATAGCTTCTGTAACATTGACGTTGGTTGCAGCTATCACGCGCACGTCGGTTTTGAGAACTTTGGAGGAACCCACCTTGATAAACTCGCCCGATTCGAGCACCCTGAGCAGGCGTGCCTGGGTGGGCAGGGGCATATCGGCAATCTCGTCGAGAAAAATAGTGCCGCCGTTTACCACTTCAAAATATCCTTTACGGGCTTCGTAGGCTCCTGTAAACGATCCTTTTTCGTGACCGAAGAGTTCGGAGTCTATGGTTCCTTCGGGTATAGCGCCACAGTTAACGGCAATGTAAGGCCCGTGTTTCCTGGCACTGAGTTGGTGAATAATCTGTGGAAAAAACTCTTTCCCCGCACCGCTTTCGCCTGTGATCAGCACACTGAGATCGGTAGGGGCCACTTGCCGGGCTATGTCGATAGCCAGGTTGAGTTGTGGCGAATTTCCAATAATTCCGAAACGTTGTTTTATTGCTTGAATATCCATTACTCTAAATATATTGGATGCAAAGTTAGTTGTTTTTTTAGTAGTTGCCAAGTTTTTATGCCAAAATGGCAGTTAGCGAAGAGATGGATGCGTGGAAGTAAGGTAGCATTTGTTGGATGACGCTAATAAAAAAATGTCAGATTGTTGTTGGTAGCTGATACCCTCTAAACCGCCGCTCCTGGGTTCATGTGAAAAAAAAAACCGGCTTCAGACGAAACCGGTCTTTTATCAGTAACAACCCAATCTTACATCATGCCGCCCATGCCGCCCATACCGGGGTTCATCATGGGAGCAGCCGGGGTTTCTTCCTTAATGTCGCTGATCACACATTCGGTGGTCAGGAACATACCTGCGATAGATGCAGCGTTTTCGAGTGCCACGCGGGTTACTTTGGTGGGGTCGATAACACCAGATTTGTAAAGGTTTTCATAAGTCTCTGTGAGTGCGTTGAAACCGAAGTCGCCTTTGCCTTCTTTCACTTTCTGAATAATTACAGAGCCTTCCAGACCTGCATTGGCCACTATCTGGCGCAGTGGTTCTTCCAAAGCCCTTTTGATAATAGCGATGCCGATTTCTTCGTCTTCGTTGGCGCCTTTGAGTTTCGAAAGGGCATCAATGGTGCGGATATAAGCTATACCGCCGCCGGGCACTATGCCTTCTTCAACAGCGGCACGGGTAGCGTTGAGCGCATCGTCGTAACGGTCTTTCTTTTCTTTCATTTCCACTTCGCTTGCAGCACCCACCTGGATAACAGCAACTCCGCCCGATAATTTGGCCAGGCGTTCCTGCAATTTTTCACGGTCGTAATCAGAGGTGGTGTTTTCTATCTGAGTTTTGATCTGTGCTACGCGGGCTTTAATCTGTTCGTGGCTTCCTTTGCCGCTCACGATAGTTGTATTGTCTTTGTCAACCACAACTTTTTCGGCTTGTCCGAGGTAAGACAGTTCTGCGTCTTCGAGTTTGTAGCCTGTTTCTTCCGAAATCAGCGTACCGCCGGTCAGTATGGCAATGTCTTCGAGCATAGCTTTTCTTCTGTCGCCGAATCCAGGGGCTTTAACGGCAGCAATTTTCAGCGAGCCGCGCAATTTGTTAACCACCAGGGTGGCCAAAGCTTCGGCTTCCACATCTTCGGAGATGATGAGCAGCGGACGTCCGGTCTGCACTTCTTTTTCCAGAATAGGCAGAAAATCTTTCATCACCGAAATTTTCTTATCGTAGATCAGGATGAAAGGATTTTCAAAAACGGTTTCCATTTTATCCGTATCGGTAACAAAATAAGGAGAAATGTACCCCCTGTCGAACTGCATACCTTCCACTACTTTTACAACAGTTTCGGTACCTTTGGCTTCTTCGATGGTGATTACACCTTCTTTTTTCACCTTGGCCATAGCTTCGGCTATCAGTTTTCCGATAGCGTTTTCGTTGTTAGCTGAGATGGTAGCTACCTGTTCTATTTTGTCAAAGCTGTCGCCTACCGACACTGATTGTTTTTTCAGGTTTTCGATGACATTTTGCACGGCTTTGTCGATACCGCGTTTCAGATCCATGGGATTGGCTCCGGCGGTAACATTTTTCAGTCCGGTGGTAATGATGGCCTGAGCCAGCACGGTGGCGGTGGTGGTGCCGTCGCCGGCGAGGTCGGCTGTTTTAGAAGCCACTTCTTTCACCAACTGTGCGCCCATATTTTCCACACCGTCTTTCAGTTCAATTTCTTTGGCTACAGTAACACCATCTTTGGTAATCTGGGGTGCGCCGTATTTTTTGTCAATGATAACATTGCGCCCTTTGGGGCCAAGAGTGATCTTTACCGCATTTGATAATTCGTCCACTCCCTTTTTTAAAGCTTCGCGGGCTTTGATATCGAAAATTATTTCTTTTGCCATTGTATTAATGTATTAAATTGTTTTATTAAAAAAATTGAATTACAGAACCATGTAAATATCGTCTTCTCTCATGATGAGGAATGTTTTTCCATCAATCACCACTTCGGTGCCTGAGTATTTTCCATAGAGTACCACATCGCCTTCTTTAACGGTCATGGGTTCGTCTTTTTTGCCTTTACCTACAGCTACTATGGTGCCTTTCTGAGGTTTTTCCTTTGCGGTGTCGGGAATAATAATTCCGCCGGCTGTTTTTTCTTCAGCGGCTGCCGGTTCAACAAGTACCCGGTCTTTCATGGGGGTTCCAAATTTTTTTGACATAGTGTTATGATTTTTGTGTGTTAAAATGTTTTAAAATTTTAAGTTGAGTGGTTAGCGATTGTCACATTTTGTGCCAAGGCAAAAAACAAACTGTTTATAGACATTTTTACAGTTTCTCCGGCAAAAAATAAAAAAAATGTCAGAATATTGATGACATTCTGACATTTTAAAAAAGTTAAAAAAAACTTACTGGTTTTTGGGAGCCGCAGGTGCGTTGGGATTTTCGGGGGCCGGGGTATAATCCACTGCCTGATTATTTTCCACCTGTTCCCTTAATTCGGATTCTACGGCTGTGTCTTTGTTGGCACGGGGTATCACAAAAACCGAGGACAAGGTAAGCACTAACAGCGCTATCGCCAGTGTCCAGGTGGCTTTTTCAAGAAAATCAGCTGTTTTTCTTACACCCATAAACTGGTTGGATGATTGAAAGTTAGAAGCCAGACCACCACCTTTGGAGTTTTGTACTAACACGATGAGCACCAGCAAAACACAAACAATAAAAATCAATACGGATATTACAACATAAATTCCCATGTCTATATGATTTTAAATCAGTTAATTATTAATTTTTGATTCCAGATTTTCAATTTGGGCTGCAAAGTAAGCGCTTTTTTCCGGATTAAGCAAATATAATTTTTGATAAATTTTAAGGGCTTTTTGCAATAAACCTTGTGAGATATAGATTTTTGCGAGGGTCTCGCTCACAATTTCTTCTTTGTCAACACTGCTGTTTTCGGCCATATTAACCGGATTGAAGAAGTCGCGTTTCGGCGCCGAAATCCGGGGCTCTTCCTTGATAAACTTTTCGATAAGCTCGGTATTTTTTTCGGGAAGCACCGTTTCCTTTTTCTCCGTGACCGATGTTGGTAAAGCCTCTTTTTCACCAGAGTCTTCCGACAAAATTCTTTTCGCCATGATGTTCAGCAGGAAACCTGCCGGCTGGTTGTGCGAGGCGGGAGTGATGATTTTTGCCGGTTCTTCAGTGGGCATTTCTTCCTCGCTTGTCTCATTTTCAACAACTGTTTCCATCGCGCCCTGAGCAACTTCCTGAGACAGACGTTGTTCCTCTTCATCAATTCCAGGCCCGGTTATTTCAACTGTTTGTGTGGATACCGATAGTTCTTCTGCCTTTTCAGCTTCAACCTCCGCGTTTTGCTGCGGTACCAACTCCTGAGCTGATTCCATTTTGTCCTGAACTTGTTCCTGCGAAGTTTTTTCCTCCGTTACAGGCAGTTCTTGAGTCTGAGATACCATACCGGAAGGCAAATCCGGCTGCTGCTGAACCTCAGGGAGCCGTTCCTGCATGGTGGTGGCTGCGGTTTCGGTGGCTACTTGTCTGGCAATGCTAAAGGGAGTTTCTGGTACCTCCACAGGGGTTTCCAGCCCGGTTCCAGGTAATGTGGTGCTGACGTGCGTCTGGTTGTAAATGAGCCAATACAATACAGATCTGTCGTTGACATGCGCTGCGGTCAGTTTTAGCTGGTCGTGAAAAGCTATATCATCCTGACTGCTGAGATAAGCCGCATATACCAAATGTGCCGACTGAAAATAGGGAAACTTTTCCAGCAGGAAAGTCAACTCTCCGGCTTTGCTGTTACGGATGTTTTCGGGCCTGCTGAGATACCCTGTGAAGTCGTTTTTATTCATGATGGATTACCAGTTTACGGCGGTTTTGTTAAAAACATCATCCACCAGGTAACTGATGATTTCTTCGAGTATCTGGTTTTCTACCGATGCCAGCGCCTGCGTGCTGGGATAGTCCACATAGCGCGAAAACGAAGACTCGTAATTTTGTTTTTCGTCGTATTTGTTAACAAAACGTATGCTGATAGTTACAGTAAGCCGGTTCATGGCGGCAGTCTGGTTTCCCTGGATAGCCACCGGTGAAGTGGCGTAATTGGTAATCTCGCCCGAAATGTCAAAATCACCGTTCTGATTGACAGGTGTCAGGCTGGTTTGGGTAGAAAAGCGGTTGCGCAACTCGTCGGTAAGCTGCTGGCTCAGGGTAGGCTTCACCAATAAGGCGGTGTTTTTCAGGTAATGAATGGAAATGGTTTTTACTTCGGGCGGTATGGATGCGCCGGTAAAAGAATATTTCATGGTACAGGAGGTCATCAGCAGGGCCACTGCCATACAAAGCGCATAAAATAATCCCTTGGGGTTCACCTGATTTTTTTTACAAAGGTAGTAAAAATGCATAACATTGCACGTTGCTGACAACAAACCTTTCCGTAAAAAACCCACCCTTCAGCATCAATTTATTATGTAATTCAGCAGGGTATTACTGTCGGAAACCAGTATGCTCCTTGAATTTTTCCCAAACAATGAAGTGATCTCAATCTCGGGACTACCCAGAGGATAATTCAATAATTCTTCCATCCCTTTGTTGTTTAGCAGCACCAGGTGTGAGCAGGCCGAATCGGGAAATACCAGCTGAAACTTGCTCCTGCTCAGGCCTGCATATTGAGGCTTGCCCGCAGGATTACCTTTTAGTCGTGCTTCAAAGATTTTCTTTTTTACATGATTGTAAACAATCACTTTCCCCATATCGAAAAAGATAAAATCATTCCATTTGTCCATATCAAAATCTCCCACCAGGAAATAATGATTTTCCGAAAAAGGCTGCAGGGTAACCACATCAATTTTTCCGTTTCCGGAAATAAAAATCATTTTTCCTTTTCTGTCGGTGGTCAGCAAATACTGTTTTTTACCGTCCTTATGTATGTAGAACCTGCTGTTTTTACCCTTGATGAACGCTTGTTTGTTTTTTATCAGCAGGGTGCCGTTACGGCTGAGAAAATATACTTTGCCATTTTTGTCCACGGCTATCATCATGTCTTTATCCTGAAACCTCACATATTCCACAGGCTGTTGCAGTATGGCTTCGGTGCGGTAGTTATTCCATCCCGGTGTAGGTTTTCCGTTGAGCAGATAATTATAAATCTTTTGGTTGGTACAGGGAATGATAATACGGTAGTCATCGTTTCCACGGTAATTGATGAGGGTAATGGCTGTGCTGGCTGGATACGGCAACTTCAGAGGGCTGTAGTCAGGCTTATTTCCCAAAAGATCGAACGTATAGATCAGGTTTTTTGTATTGAAAATAAGATAGTACTTATTGTCTTTTTTCAGGCTGGTAACAAAGACCTTGCTCAGGGGCGCTTCCCTGATCTGCTTTTTCCATATCAGTTGTCCGTTGCGTCCCAGCAAATAAATGTTATTGGAGGCGTCGAAAAAAACTATTTTTTTGGTGCTGTCGCGGGGGTCGATAATCACGGAAATTTTGCCGCTGATGCTGGTATCGGCATGATATTCCCAAACGGCAGGGTTTTCTTCCACATAATCGCTATTATGTTTTATATAGGCGTTGAGAAAGAACTTGCTATTATCGGAGGTAAACTGCAGGGCCAGTGCCTGAAAATTTTTCATAGCCGTTTCGTTTCGCAAAAAATCGGATTGTAGCTTTTTGTTAAACAATGGAAGCCATAATCCAAAACTCTTGCGGATATTAGTGTACAGGCAGAAGTTGGCCTCGTCGGCCACATTATCGGAAAAATCGATGTAATTGAGATTTTTTTGCAGTGTTTTGCCCGAGAGGTAGCCCGATACAAACAGATCGAGCGACAGCGGGGATTGCCCGATGACGACATAATCCCGGATGGTGGTATAATAAGCAGTGTCAAGAGCATCGAACATGGTGCCGAAAAAATCCTTTAAAAAGTTGACAGGCAAAAATTTTCTTATGGCAAAAGAATCACGGCGGGCCAGGAATTGTTCTTCGGGAACAACGGACATGTCGGCCAGAGTTTGTTTGAAATTGCCCATGTGACGGGCCTTAAAGACCCCGTAATAATTAAAGGGATTTTCAATATTGGGGTTTTCGGTAACAACACAGGCAAACTGATTACCAATCTGATTCAGGAATTTTTCAGATATGTTGATTTCGTAAGTAGTGTCGTAATAGGCCTTCAGTTCGTTGAAAGCATGCCGGTGAAAATGGGTTTTTACAAAATCGGTATAATTCTGTACATAGGCATTGGCATTGCTCACTCCCCAGAAAGTAAGTACCGCCGTATTGGCCGGGCAAATGTCCGTGAGTTCGATAGGTTGCGGAGACTGTCCGCTAAATACCCGATTGAGCAACTGGTCCTTTTTGCCCGACAGGGCATAACCGGCAAAAAGCAACTCGTCATTTTTTACAGTCAGGTCTAAACCTACCATATCGCCCGTAAGCGAAAGAAACTTAATTTTGCGGTATTGCATGCCTGTAAAATACCCCGAAACCAGGTTATCCAAATAAGTGTTACGGATGTAAATGTTGGCCTCAACATTTTTGCCAGCGGCAGCATTGAGTCTCATAAAATCCGCATCGTTCTCCATACTGATTTTGGTCAGCAGCGTGCTCAGCGACGATTCGACCACTCCTGAGGTTTCCCCTATGATAAGTACTCCCTGATATACCGTATAGGCACATATTAATTTTCCTGCTTTATAAATTTCAAAGATCTCATTTTTCAAAAACTGGTGCGACAAGATGGTGTTTCCCTGCGAAAAGTGCGCTCGCATAAATTCATCCACCAGCTTTTCACGGTGCGGCCCGTTGAGGGTTATGGCAAACAGATAGCGATACACCGCCCTGTCGGGTACCCAGGCCACGTACAATGGGTTTTGTGTAAGTATATCGGCTACATCGTCATCAGTATTGGCCAGGGAGTCGAGTGCCTGTAAGCCCCGGTTCAGGTCGGACACAAAACTCAGGCATTGCAATTCTTTCCAGAGATTGTTCTTTTCGTGGAGCCGATCCCAGAGCGACAGGGTGTTTTTAAACTCCATAAGGCATACCGTACTTTCGGGGATAGCTTTGATGGCAGGTAACACGGGATCTTTCAGCCGTTTCAGATACGAATACCCCACAACCAATAAGGCGACAATTGCCAGTACCACCCACCCGGTAACGAAGTACCTTCTCGTTCTTATCCGTCTGTCGCTCCTTTGGTATTTCATGACATTTTAAAAAAGTAAAAGTACAACAAATACTTTTCTGACAAAAACTGATTGCTTTAAAAAATGAGTTTTAACTGTTCATTCAGGTTAAAGCTTTTCCGGTGATAAGGCGTGATTCCGTAAAGATTGATGGCATCCTTGTGGTCGCGGGTGGGGTATCCTTTGTTTTGAGCCCAGTTGTATTCCGGAAATTCGTCGTGCAGTGTTATCATAAATTCGTCGCGGTGAGTTTTTGCCAATACCGAGGCGGCTGCAATGGACAAATATTTTCCGTCGCCTTTTACGATACATTCATGGGGAATTTTTTCGTAAGGTTTGAAGCGGTTTCCGTCAATCAGCAACAATTCGGGTGTTAGCGAAAGTTGTCGAATGGCAAGGTGCATTGACATGATGGATGCGTTGAGAATGTTTATCTCGTCAATCCGCAGGTTGTCGAGCTGAGCCACAGCCCAGGCCACTGCTTCTTTTTCAATTTCAACGCGCAGTATCTCCCGGTGTTTTTCGCTCAGTTGTTTGGAGTCGTTTAATGCGTTGTTTTTATAATCTTTCGGTAAAATAACGGCAGCCGCAAATACCGGCCCTGCCAGACATCCCCGCCCGGCTTCGTCGCAACCGGCTTCTATGGTGTTTTTCCTGAAATACGATTTCAGCATATTCTTATTCGCTTTACACTTTTCTCGGGGCCAGGAACCTGTTATATAACAACAGCCCGATGATGGTTATCACCCCTATCAGACTGAATGTGAACCATAAGGCCGACGGATTATTTAATTTTTCGATATAATAAACATACAAATTTGCTCCCAGCACGCCTCCGATGCCGCTTCCGATCACACCGTACAAAAAGGAATAACCCAGATACAGGGCTTTTTTATCGGCTGGAGCTATCAACCCCACGTAGGAAATAAATTTCGGATGCGCTGTCATTTCGCCCAGTGAAAAAATAATCAAGCCAGCAATAAATACCCAAGCATTAGAAGAAGTTCCGAGAATTGCCATCCCTATTGTTCCTAACAAAATTCCCACAATCATGGTCGGCAAGGCTTTAGTATGTTTTACAATATTTGATATCAATATCTGCAGCAGAATAATGGTTCCCGCATTGATTACCGTAACATGTTCCGCCTCAAATTTCCATTGAGAATTAGCAACAAACAACGATAGTACTGAATTGACAAAATCGTTCACCGGAGTCATGTCCATATGTTCGCTCAGATACCACAACACGGTGTCGAACATCTGAAAATAAAGTATCCAGAAACCGGAATAAATAACGATCATCAGAATAAAACGGTAATCTTTTATCACCAGCAGCGCATCTTTGAGAATAGTAAGCAGGCTTTTGGAACTGGCCGGTCTGGCCGGTTCGCGGTACACCAACAGGTTGAGCAACAACAGCGAGCCCGTAATCACCGAAGCCATGATAAAAATATAGTTGTAAGAATAGCTTTTTAAATAAGGTATCAAAATAAGCGGAAAAAGAAAAGCCCCAAGGTTTATCGACCAGTAAAAGATGCCGAAGCCCAGCGAAGAATTTTTTTCGTCTGTCGAACGGGCAATGGTTCCGGAAATGATAGGTTTAAAAAATCCGGCTCCAAGCACCATCAGCAAAAGGCTGGCAAACACCAGCGGATAGTCGGTAAACTGGCTGGTAAGAAAATACCCGCAGCTCATTACTATGAAGGCAAAAAACAAGGTTTTCCTGTAGCCGTAACGGTCGGCTATGGCCCCCGAAATAATAGGCAGCAAATATAATAAAGGCGTGATGGTGCTTTTAATAACCCCGACGCTTTCTTTGGAAAAACCAAGCCCGCCGTCTTGCGTACTCATAACAAGATACACCGATAATATTGACATCACGCCATAATACGAGCCCCGTTCAAAAAACTCCATGGTGATGACCGTCCAGAAGTTTTTCGGGAAACTCCTGAACCCTGATCTTTTCTTTGCCTGCTGCTCCATTAATCTGAATTTGATTGAGTATGTAATTACCTTAGAAACAAAGAATTATAAAATAGACAGTGATTTATTTTCCAAAAACAAAAAATTTTGATTTTTCTGTTCCACATAACCCACAATAGTCTTCAATATCTTCATTGGAATATGTAAACCCGCATTTGGGACAGACATAGTATTCGGCAGGCAATGTTTTTTCTTTTCCTGATTTTAGGGCATCGGCAGCCGCCTGGTAAAGCTCCATATGTTTCATTTCCGTATCATTTGCCCAGCCGAATGATTTAATTGCATCATTATTATTATCTGTTTGTGCCTGTTCAATAAATCCAGGGTACATGGATTCCGTTTCGTGTTTTTCCCCTTCGTATGCCGCAAGAAGATTTTCCAGCGTATTATTCACCGTAAATGTTTCAGGCTGCACATCAACTTTATGCCCGAGGGTTGCCAGAACATTTCTGTGATTCGCCGCATGTACGCTTTCTGCTTTTGATGCCGCATCGAATAGTGCGGCTATCCGGGGAAGCCCTTCTTCGCCGGCTTTTTTTGCAAAAGCTGCATATTTTTCCGAAGCCGTGGTTTCTCCCTGCAGGGCAGTTTTCAGGTTGTCAACCGTTTTATTTGTTACGGCAACAGTTTGTTCGACAGATGCAGATTCTAAACCAACCATGTGATTATACACCAGTGTCCCTCCCAAAAGTCCGGTAAAACCAACAGTGCAGGTGGCAATCAGATATAGAAAAAATACAACCCATTTAAGTCCGCTGTTGCTTTTCTTTTTCCATACAAGGTAAATCCGCAAAAGACTGGCGGCAAGCATAACAAACATAGTAATTTTTGCAAAAACTTCATGACGTTCTTTTAATTCACCCGCTTCGCCTGTAAGTTCCCGTGTGAAAAATTCACCTGTAAAATAGGCTGCAAAGGCGCCTAATGTTCCCAGAATCATCAGATAAAACCCAACCTTTGACAGACAGGGTTCTTTTTTTGTAAAGAAAAGACTTAATACATCGGCCAGAAAACCAATCATAATGAGTGCAACCGGAAAGTGCACAATCATTGGGTGGAAGTGGGTTGGATCAAACATAGTACTTTGAATTTAGGTTGTTTTATTGAATTATTTTCATTTCTGCAATCAGGTTTTTTGCTCCGGCATATTTATCAATGATGAACAATACATACCGGATATCCACATTGATGGTTCGCTGCAGTTCGGGTTCAAAAAGAATGTTCCCGCTCATGGCTTCCCAGTTGCCATCGAAGGCCAGTCCGATAAGGTTGCCCTGAGCGTCAAGCACCGGGCTGCCCGAGTTGCCTCCTGTAATATCCGTATTGCTGATAAAATTGACAATCATCTCGCCATTGGAACCATACACACCATAGTCTTTGCTGTTGTACAACTCTTTTAGGCGCCGCGGCACAGTGAACTCCCAGTTATCGGGGTCTTCTTTTTGCATTACACCTTCCAGAGTAGTATAATAATTATAATGTACGGCATCTGCCGGATAATAATCCTGAACCTTTCCATAGGTGAGGCGCATGGTCTGATTGGCATCGGGATAAAATTTCTGGTCGGGCAGCATCTCGTGGATACCCGCCACCAGCAGGCGTTTCCCTAACGACAGTTTATCATTTTGAACCGCCCAAGCCTCTGAAACGACATTATTTTGCTCTGCAAAAGCATTTATCAGCATCAGCAGGGCATCAGATTCCAGTACCTTAGCGCTGGGTGCATCCAAAAAGCCGTTCACCGTACTCAGGTCGCCAAAAATACTTTTGGAAAACAAATAGGCACTCAATTTATTAAAGTCGTATTTATATTTTGCAACCAGTTTCAGGAAATAAGCAGGTTGCTGGCTTTTTGGCACCTCTTCGTAGAACATGTTCAGCATAGCGGCCGTCAGCTTTACATCCGTCGGTTTGTTATAGTCTTTATAAAACTTTTCGGCTGCAGTCCGCAGTTCGCTGGTTTTAGCTTTCAACCCGTCAGCATTTACCGGTTTTTCCTTAAGCAGGGGCTGCATGCTTTTAAACCTGCGCGAAAAAACCATTGCTTCGCAACCCATGATGGATTCAGAAAAATAGGTACGTGCCTGGTTGGTTTTTCGCAATTCGGCATAGGCCTCTTTAATTGTGATAAGGACAGAGCCATACTTTTCTTTGCGCCCGTTATCGGCCATAACCCATGCTTCAAACTGAGATTCCAGGTGACGCTTTTTATCGGCCACTTTCAGCCGGTTCAAAGCTTTTACGGTGCCAATAAAATTTTTCCAGTAATTGGATATCGAAGCATATTTTGAAGAATATTTGATGCGTACTTCGGGGCTGGCATCCATATCTTCCCGCATAATGGCCAGTTTCATTTCGCGGGCTTTGATCCGGGCAGGATAGGACTGATTAGCGTACATTTCTATTCCGTAAGAGGTAAGATACCGTTCGGTGGTTCCCGGATAGCCCATGATCATGGTAAAGTCGCCGTTTTTCACTCCTTTTATGGAAACCGGTAACGAATGTTTGGGTTTCATGGGAATGTTTTTGTCGGAATAAGGCGCCGGAGATCCGTCGGGGGCGGTATAAACGCGAAACAAACAGAAATCGGCTTTGTGGCGGGGCCACATCCAATTGTCAGTATCGGCGCCATACCTGCCCAGTGATGAAGGCGGCGCACCAACCAAACGCACATCCGGATATGTTTGATAGACAATCAGATAATATTCATTTCCTTCAAAAAAACTCTTAACCACAGCATCATACCCATTGTCTTTAGTGGCCTCTTTTTCAATTTTAGCACATAACTCTTCCACTTTTGCCGTCCGTTGTTTTTCGGTGAGATTGGCCTGAAGCCCTGATAATACCTTTTGGGTAACATCTTCGATACGAACAAGAAATTTGACCGACAGGTCGCCTATGGGCAGTTCTTCTTTCATATTCATCGCCCAAAAACCATCTGTCAGATAATCTTTTTCCACGGTGCTTTTTGACTGAATGGCTCCGTAACCGCAATGGTGATTGGTAAGTATCAATCCCTGCGACGAGATAATTTCTCCTGTGCAGCCCCTGCCAAAAAGTATGATGGCATCTTTAATGCTGGCATGGTTTACGCTGTATATCTCCTCGGGGGTGAGCTTCAGCCCCATTTTCTGCATATCCGTATAATTCAGTCTGTCGATGAACATGGGCAGCCACATGCCTTCGTCGGCACGGCCTTTATTTTGGGCACACAAAATGGCAAGCAGGCACATGAAGAACAACTTTTTCATAATTTTGTCGTATTTAATAGTTTATAGTTCCGGATACAAAATAAAGGATTTTTTTGACAAACCCTGACGGTATTTTAAAACTGAGCAACGCGCTACATGATAGAAAAAGGTTATAAATATTTTTTGCTGATAGTGTTAATACTGTTCAGTTCCTGTCACCGCGATCTTACAGATCCTTTTATTCCGAAAGATAAAAAATTCGACACACAGTTTAAATTCAGCACCCGGAAAAACCGTACCGTAGAAAAACACAGCAGTTTCGCCCACAGCAAAGGAGGCTTTAATGACTCTTTTGGTTTTTCCAGGCGGGGAGGGCACAGAGGCAGTGGCGGTAAAGATTCTTTTTCATTTAAACCCTCCAAAAAAACAGGCGGCGGTTTTGGTAAAGATTCATTCGCATCACCCAGGGGCAAAAGAACCGGTGGCGGCTTTGGAAAAGATTCTTTCTCGTCGAAGCGCGGAAAAAAAACAGGCGGCGGCTTTTCCAAAGATTCTTATTCCGCTTCCGGAAAAAGCCGCTTCGGAAAAGCGGCGCCACGGTTTTTGTCGAAACGGGGCGGCAAAAAAGACAGCTACAGCTTAAAACACAAAAATGTGTCCGGAATGTTCCGGTTCAGCAAAACAAAAAACAGCATCGTAAGCAAACAAAAATTCCTCGTGTTCAGCAATCATAAACGCATCAACGAGAGCGGCTCGTTCAGGGCAAAGTCCAAAAAGGTCTCGGGACAGTTCCGCTATAGTGGCCACAAACGTATGGTATCGAAAAAACGTATGGTTTTCAGCGGAGCAAAACGCCTGAGGGCTTCTGAAAGTTTTAATGTTCGGGTCAAGAGGCATCCCAGAGTCTTCGGTTTTAATGCAGAAAAAAAACGTGTGTCACCCATAGTGTCGTTGCAACGCCACAAAGACACCGATGCCGGGTCGTTTGGACACGGACGGAAAAACGCAAACTTTTCCAGACAATATGTCTTCAGCAAAAAGCAAAAACGGGTCAAAAAGCGCGATAGCATCTGGTGGGATATGAACCAGAGTTTTCATAAGAAAAAACGCAAAAAGAAATTGCTTGAGCTTGAATTGTTTGATCCCAAGATGAAACGGGAAATGAAACTGAAATAAAAACTAAAATTTTACAATTTTACTAGTGTACTGATTGTTACAGGCTTTTACGCAGACCACATAAATTCCTGGTTTTAAGGCTGAAATGTCTGTTCCGGCTTCATAAAAAGCTGCATTATTGATTCTATCAATCAGGCATTTTCCTGTCAAATCTTTGATCTGAACACGGCAGAAATTATTCTCACCAGGCAAGGTAATAAAAAGCCTGCTTGTTGTGGGATTTGGAAAAATCAAAATGTCCTCGGGTGTTGTTATGGTAGTTTTTGTGATAAGACTGTGCAAGCTGCAATCAGTCAATTCCATCGAATAAAACCGGTCTTTTGCAGGGCTGGTGCCAACGTTCAATAGATTTGGTGTACCAATATCCGGCCATGCCATACTTACACCCCAAAAAGCAGGTGCAGTTTCCAGGTAATATGAATTATCATTAAGCACATTGGTGCCATTCGGGACAATAGTTCCGTTATCATTGTTCCCATATTGTATATTACCGCTACCGGTAATGGTATAAGCACCCCATTGAAATGGGAAGGTATAATCTGTGCCGGTGATTTCATTTCCAACAAAATTCTGATTGTTGGTCAAAGTTGCGGCCATAATAATTCCGTACCTTTCAGCACGGTTGCGGAAAAAAGTATTGTATGGCCCAGACGGTCCCCAGGTTTCATCAATCATGATCGTTTGCACAATATTGCCCTCGAACAGGTTGGCAAACGAATAATGACCGTGAAGTGAAATGTCTCCGCAATAATCCTGCGGGTATTCCATTGAACCGTTCCTGAAAGGATTCAGTGAATAATTATAAGCAAAAACATTCCCGTTAGCACCTTGTTTGGTCATCATGGCATGGCGCAAATGATTGAAAATATTATTCTGTATAAGACACAGAGTGGCATGGTTGGTACATGTAATCCCATAGCCCTTGGTGCTACTGCCATCATAAAGGAACGCATCATGAAAATAGCATCCTTCCAAGCTGATATGAGAACTTAACCGTATCATGCAATGACTTCCCTGGCTTTTGTTGCTTTCGACACCTCTGATTACGCAGTTTACCGCGTAAATAAAACCAAAATTATTACCTGAATTTACGGTTGAGCTATCGGTCCGTGCAACATTTATGCATGAAATACCCGACGCCTTTCGGGGATTGATTTTCTGTATTTGCAGGTTCAGGGAAGTATCAAATGTGATGTGTAATCCGTCGGCAAGCACTAAAGTATCACCTATTATGGAATCCACAAGAATCATTTGCCCGACAGAATAGGTTGCCCAGGTAGCCGGTTCAACATCCCAGGAGCCATTATCCTGCCGGATTTCGCAATAATTACCGGGTTGAAATAAAGCAGGGTTTGCCACAGTTATTTTATGTGATTCTTTTTGGAAACCCGAAATAACATCTGTGAAAATATTGGTGGCGGTCCCGGAAAAGGAAAACCCGGTGCTGCTGTGTCCAATCTTTATAAAGGTGGAATCCGGGCCCGCCCCTGTCAACCAGACAGAATCAGGGATGGAAACCACGGAAGAAAACAAATACAAACCGGCAGGGAAAAAAACGATCCCGGGATGCCCACCAAAACTGGCCATGGCGTTGGTCAGCGCAACGGTATTATCAGTCGCACCATCAGCTACTCCGCCAAACGAAAGGATGCTGACTTGCGGCGCCGTAATGGGAAAAACAAAGCTGCTCCCCGCTGAAGACCAATCAACACGGCTTGTTTCAGGAAGGACTTGAGCAGATGTCCGGGTAGTAAAAAGTACAAGAAACAGAAATATGAAAGAAATAATCTTAAATGATTTCATAAGGAAACAAAAATACTAAACTTATTTCTCCGGATTAATATTAATTTTGTAAGGAGATAACATAATATGATACTAGTAACCGGTGGCACAGGATTTCTGGGATCGCATACGCTTATGCAGCTTTGCGAACAGGGAAAAAAGGTCAGGGCGCTGAAAAGGTCGGCGTCGGACACCGCTTTTGTGCGACAACTGTTTTCTTTTTACCACAAAGAACATCTTTTCGATAGTATCGAATGGGTTGAAGGAGACATCCTGGATATTCACTCCCTCCTGCCAGCCATGAAAGACTGTGAACAACTTTATCATTGCGCCGCCAGCGTAGGCTTTTCAAACAAAGATACCGCCACACTGACAAAAAACAATATTCAGGGAACACAGAATGTGGTTAATGCCGCCCTCGAAACGGGAATAAAAAAAATGTGTCATGTCAGCTCCATAGCGGTTTTGGGCAAAGAGGCCCTCATTACCGATGATACATTTTGGGATGCCGGAGAAAGACATTCGGCCTATGCTGAAAGCAAATATAAAGCCGAACAGGAAGTGTGGCGCGGAGTAGCAGAGGGAATGGATGTCGTGGTAGTGAGGCCATCGGTAATTATCGGCCCCTGGAAACAGCAGGGAGGCATCGGGGTGCTGTTCAGGAAGATTGAAAAAGGATTGCGTTTTTATACCCCGGGGAGCACAGCTTACGTGGATGTGAACGATGTGGCCCGCGCCATGATAACACTAACCGACAGCCTGGTGAAAAACGACAGTTTTATTGTATCTGCCGAAAACCTCACATACCGCGAACTCATCGGTATGATTGCCAACATAGCAGGGAAACCCGCCCCGCGCTGGTGTGCTGGCCGTTTCTTAAGCGGCCTGGCCTGGCGGCTTTTTGTATTAAAAGATTTTTTTACCCGCAGCGATTCTGGATTTAATGAAATTACTGCAGAAATCTCGCAGACCACATCCCTATACTCCAACAAAAAACTGACAGATACCATAGGAATTACTTTTTCCCCGATAAGGGAATCATTGATAACAGTTTCTAAGTTCAACCAATTTTTATCAGATAAACGCCATGAAAAATAAAACAATAAAATATTTCACAGCCGTTGCCTTATGCGCGCTTGTCTTTGCTTGCAATAATCCGGATAAAAACAAAGCAGAAAGTAACAATACCGGCCAGTCCAAAGGCGCTACTGTCAACGTACCGTCTTTTAACGAAGATTCTGCTTTTCTGTTTGTGAGTAGACAAACCGATTTCGGACCCAGGGTTCCCAATACGGCAGCTCATGCCAATTGCGCCTTGTGGCTTGAAGAAACATTAAAAAAATATACTGGGAACGTGGTGGTCCAGCAGGCCAAGGTGCGTGCTTATAACGGCGCCCTGCTGAACATGAAAAATATCATTGCGTCTTTCAATCCCGACACTCCGGGAAGAGTTATACTTTGTTCACACTGGGATTCGAGGCCTTATGCCGACTGGGATGAAGACGAAAGCAAACGGCGCACACCCATCGACGGGGCCAACGACGGTGCCAGCGGTGTTGGCGTACTCCTCGAAGTGGCACGAATAATCAGCACCCACAAGCTTAACACAGGGGTGGATATAATACTGTTTGACACCGAAGATTACGGGGAGCCGCAGGACGACAACAATGAATACAGGGAAGACAACTGGGGGCTGGGCTCACAATATTGGTCGAAAAACCCCCATGTGCCGAATTATAAAGCCAACTACGGGATACTCCTCGACATGGTGGGTGTGGAAAATGCAAATTTCACCAAAGAAGGTTTTTCCATGCAATACGCCCCCGATGTAGTAAACAAGGTGTGGGAAGCCGCCTCGCGCCTCGGTTATGGCAACTATTTTTCAGCCGAACAAACCGCTCCGATTACCGACGATCACTATTATATCAATAAAATTTCCGGCATTCCCACCATCGACATCATACATCACGACAGCCAAACACGCAGCGGGTTTTACAAATTCTGGCACACCACCGGCGACAATATCGGAAATGTGAATAAAAACGCGCTGAAAGCGGTGGGACAAACCTTGCTGACAGTACTGTACGAAGAATCAGCAGCGCTTAGTCAGCAGTAGGTTGCAGACAACGCAGATACAATTGTATAGTATTTTCTAATCCATAATACAGCGCATCACAAATCAGCGCATGACCTATCGATACTTCCATCAGGCCCGGAATGGTCTTTGAAAAATATGCCAGGTTGTGCAGGTTGAGATCGTGGCCGGCATTTAATCCAAGTCCCACTTCCATAGCTTTTTCCGCAGCTTTTTTATATGGTAAAATCGCTTTTTCTCTGTCAGTAAAATAATTTTTTGCATAATCTTCGGTGTACAGCTCAACGCGGTCAGTGCCTGTTACCACAGCGTGTGCTATCATGGTTTCATCGGGATCGATAAAGATAGAAGTACGTATCCCCTGTTGTTTAAATCCGGAAACGATGTCTTTTAAAAAAGCAGCATTTTTTATGGTATCCCAACCCGCATTTGATGTAATGGCATCGGGCGCATCAGGGACGAGGGTAACCTGGGCCGGATGCACCTCTGTCACCAGGCGGATAAATGCTTCAGAAGGAAAGCCCTCAATATTAAATTCGGTGGTAATACTTTTTTTTAGCTCGTACACATCGGCAAACCTTATGTGCCGCTGGTCGGGACGGGGGTGTACGGTAATCCCTTCGGCCCCGAAACGTTCACAATCCAAAGCCACTTGCAGCAAATCGGGCAAATTTCCACCCCGGGCATTGCGAAGCGTGGCAATTTTGTTTATGTTTACACTCAGTTTGGTCATCACAGATATTTTTATGCCAAAGGTAAAAATTAGTATGTTTGTAAAAAATTATTTTCACGGAAAGTTATATGCTTGCCAATGAACTTTATACCGATGCCGTAATTCCCGTGCTCACTTCCGATACGGCCAACTATGCGCTGAAACTCATGGAAGACCAGAAAATCTGCCATCTGCCCATAGTGAATAATGTGGAATTTCTGGGTTTGATTTCCGAAAACGATATCTACGCATTAAACAAACCCGAAGCATCCATCGGCAGCCATCCCCTTTCGGCAACCAACGCGTTCGTGTACCAGTACCAGCATATCTTTGAGATAATTTCTCTGGCCGGCGAACTAAACCTGTCTATCGTGCCGGTGGTTGACAACAAAATGCGCTACCTTGGATCCATCACCCTACCCAATCTGCTGGAAAAATTTTCGCAGACCGCCTCGATTCAGAACCCGGGCGGCATCATCATTGTGGAGCGCAACCAAAACAATTATTCGCTCGAAGAAATTGCAAGAATCGTGGAAGCCAACGACGCAAAAGTACTGAATTGCTTCATCAGCACTTTTCCCGACTCCATGAAACTGGAGGTTACCATAAAACTTAATAAAATGAATATCTTTCCCATCTTGCAAACTTTCGAAAGATACGGATATGTGGTATTGGCCAGTTTTACCGAAGCCGAATACAAAAATGACCTGCAGGACCGCTATGATTCACTGATGAATTATCTGAATATTTAACTATTGATATATGAGGATAGCACTTTTTGCCACCAATTATTCAGCAGAACAGGAGCCATTTTATATCGAATTTCTCGGAAAACTAATATACAACAAATTTAAGGTTTCCATATACGAACCTTTACATAAAGCCCTGCTGGCCAACCACCTGATAAACGCGGATATAGGCACTTTTTGCTGTTACGACGATTTAAAGGGAAAGACTGATTTTCTATTTAGTGTGGGCGGTGACGGCACCATGCTGAAAACCTTGTTTCTGGTGCGGGATTCGGGGATTCCCATTCTGGGTTTCAACACCGGCCGGCTTGGTTTTTTATCGGCAATCTCCAGGGATGAAATCAGTGAAGCGATCGAAAGCCTGAAAGAAAACAAATATTATATTGAAAAACGTTCGCTGATACGGCTGGAAAAACCGGAAAACCTTTTTGGAGCAGACATTTTCGGACTTAACGAAATTACTATCCACAAAAAAGACTCTTCGTCCATGATTACCATCCAGGCCTATGTTAACGATGTTTTTCTGAATTCCTACTGGGCTGATGGTCTGATAGTTTCTACCCCCACCGGCTCCACCGCTTATTCCATGAGCTGTGGAGGCCCTATCATCGCTCCGGACGCCAAAAATTTCATTCTGACACCGGTGGCCACGCACAACCTGACGGTCAGGCCTATCGTTATTCCCGACAGCGCGGTGATAAAACTAAAAGTAGAGGGCCGTACTAACAACTTTCTTGTAACTCTTGACTCAAACAACGCGGTAATCAGCAATTCCATCGAGCTGGTGATAAAAAAAGAAGACTTCGGAATAAACCTGGTTCAGCTCAACTCAAAATCATTTTTTTCAACTATCAGAGATAAACTAATGTGGGGCTGGGACAAAAGAAATTAATCGTTTCTTTAAAAACTTGATAATTTTGGTGTTGTTTGAAATTTTTATACTTTTGTAAATTCAGTGTACAATAACTTATTGTAAAATAATGAAAAAAACAATTACCATCCTGTTGTTAATCATCTTGTTTGTGGGTACTGCCATGGCCCAGCAAAGAAGAGTATTCGGCAAATATGACTGGCGAAAAGACCGCCACAAGGTTTATCTTGCTCTGGGAGCCTCCGAATTTTACGGTGACTTTGGCGGATTAAACAAGATTGGCTCGGAAACATTCAGCCTGAGGGATTTCGACATTCAGGCTGTCCGTCCGGCAGTGCAGATAGGTTATATTTACCGTTTTTCCAGATTTTTTGCGTCCCGCTCCTCTTTTGACTATATCTGGCTGAGCGGAAACGACAAATGGACAAAAGAGACCTTCCGCCGCAACCGCAACCTGAATTTCCGCACCGCAACCTACGGACTGTCATCGTCTATTGTATTTCTTTATGACTTCCGGCAAAAAACCAGATTTTCGGGTTTGCACCGCACCAGATCCCGGGCCCGTAGCGGATTCAGGGAAATGGTATATACCCCTTATATACAAGCAGGTGTTGGTGGCTTTTATTTTAATTCAAAAGGAAAATATAATGGCGAATGGTATAAGCTAAAACCCTTGTGCACCGAAGGCCAGACCCTGGTGCCCACCAGAAAAAAATATTCTTCTGTGCAGTTAGCTATCCCCGTGGGTGTTGGATTCAGAATTAAAATAGCCAAAGAATGGGAAATAGGTCTTGAATACAGCCAGTGGATTACTTTTACCGACTATATTGACGATTGCAGCACAACATATTTTGATGAAAATGCGTTATTGCAGAATAAAGGACAATTAGCAGTTGATATGGCCAATCCGGCAATTGATGATCAGGTAGGCATGCCCCTGTACCCCAGCACCAGGCCGGGACAACAAAGGGGCGACCCCAGGGATAACGACCACATGATTGGATTGTTCTTTACTGTATGCTACTCAATAACAGAGGGATACACCCCAAAACTAAGATTTTAATGTTTTATGAAAAAAAGTCTCCTGCTTGTTTTTTTATCGCTTTTCCTTGTATGCGGACTCAGAGGCCAGGATTTCTACCGTTCCGAAGTCGGACTGTTTGTAGGCGGTTCGTATTATCTCGGTGACCTCAACCCCTCGAAACATTTTTTGCAGACCAAATTTGCCGGCGGCGCCATCTATCGCTACAACATCACACCCCGATGGGCCTTGAAAATCAATGCCCTGCTCGGTGGCGTGGAAGCCAGCGACGCCGTTTCCAAAGCAAATATTGACCGCAACCTCAGCTTTAAATCTTACATCTTTGATTTTTCAACACAGATAGAATTTAACTTTCTCCAATACATTCCCGGTCATAAAAAAAACTTCATCTCCCCCTATATTTTTGTCGGAGCTTCGGTATTTAATTTCAATCCGAAAGCTCAATACGAAGGCAACTGGTACGCTTTGCATTCGCTGGGCACCGAAGGTCAGGGAACCACCATCGAGGGAGTTAAAAAACCCTATTCGCTCACCACTTTTGCCATGCCCTTCGGCCTGGGCGTGAAGTATTCTCCTTACAAATGGATTAGCCTGGGACTGGAATATGGCATAAGAAAAACATTTACCGATTATATCGATGATGTAAGCACAGTTTATGCCGACCCGGTGATTTTGGCCGCTGAAAACGGCGCCGTGGCTGCAGCGCTGGCCGACCCATCCCTTTCCAACACGGTGGAAGGGCACGATTATACCGGGCTGAAACGCGGTAATTCCAAAACAAAAGACTGGTATGTATTTACCGGCCTTACCGTTACGGTGCATATCAGGACCAAAAAAGCCCGCTGCGATGCCTACAAGCAACACCCCAAAATCAAAATTAAATACAAGGAATAATTTATTCTCTTCCGAGGAATCTGCATGAAAGAAAAAATTAATCCTAAAAAATTGCCCGAACATGTTGCGGTTATCATGGACGGAAACGGGCGCTGGGCTCAAAAAAGAGGTGCCATGCGTATTTTCGGCCACGAAAATGCTGTAACCGCTGTCAGGGAGACCGTGGAAGCCGCCGCCGAACTGGGAATAAAGTACCTTACCCTCTACACTTTTTCTACCGAAAACTGGAACAGGCCAAAAACCGAAGTGGATGCCCTGATGAACCTTTTGGTGAAAACAATAAATAATGAAACCAAAACACTAATTGAGAATAATATCCGTTTAATTGCCATCGGCGATTTAACAAGCCTGCAAAAAGATTGCTACAACGAACTGATGAACACCATCAACATTACGTCAGCCAACAGCCGCATGACACTGATACTCGCCCTGAGTTACAGTGCCCGCTGGGAAATTACCGAGGCCGTTAAGCAGATTGCACAACAAGTTAAAAACAACCAACTGGATGTCAACGATATCGATCAGCATACCATTTCCTCCACACTCTCCACAAAAGATATCCCCGACCCGTCCCTGCTGATAAGAACCAGCGGCGAATACCGTATCAGCAACTTTTTGCTTTGGCAACTGGCCTATACCGAACTGTACTTCTCCCCAGTGTTATGGCCCGATTTCAGAAAGAACGATTTATATAATGCTATCATAGATTTTCAGAAGAGAGAACGAAGATTTGGTATGACTAGCGAGCAAATAAAATAACAAGATGCTAAAAAACACCTTCAAACTATTAATACTTCTTTTTTTCAGCATACCACTACAAGCACAGATTTCTTTAGACGATAAAGGCAATATCGACTATGCCACGCCAAAAGAATATGAAATACAGAAAATTGCTTTTTCGGGCGTTCAATACACCGATACCAATATCTGCAAATTGCTCACCGGCTTGTATGAAGGACAAAAAATTATGATTCCCGGCGAAAAAACATCCACCGCCATCACCAACCTGTGGAATCAGGGATTGTTTGATAAAGTCAGGTTGTATGCTACGCGGGTGGAAGAAAACAAAATCTGGCTCGAAATAGAACTCAAGGAACATCCCCGCCTGGCCGCACAGCCGCTTTTCTCCTCCAATGTAAAAAAATCCGAGGTAGATGATCTGCGCGAAAAAATCAACCTTACCAAGGGCGATATCATCACGCCAAACGTCATTCAGCGCTCGCAAAATACGATAAAAACTTATTATCACGACAAGGGCTATTATAATGCCGAAATAAAAATCAAAGAAATCATCGACACCGCCTCCGGAAAATATTCCACCAAATTAAATATTGACATTACCAGAAACAAAAAAGTCAAGGTCCGCAAAATCAACATCACGGGCAACGATCACGTATCGGACTTCCGTCTGAAACGGCTGCTGAAAAAAACCAAAGAAAAAACAGTGTTCAACCCTTTTATGGGCTGCGACACCCTGCTGTTCCAATCGGTAAAAAAACTTTTTGTCCGCGACAGCATCAGTATTGAAGACAATTTTCTCAATTATATCAATGAAAGAGTCAACCTCAGGATATTCAAATCAGCCAAATTCCTGAAAGACGAATACAACAAGGAAAAACTGGCCATCATTGACAAATACAATGAATTGGGCTACCGCGATTCAAAAATTATTGCCGACACCATTATCCGCTCGGGCGAAAATACCGTGGATATCAACATCGACATCAAAGAAGGCAGGCAGTACTTTTTTCGGAAAATTACCTGGATAGGCAACACCATTTATTCGGAACGCGAACTGAACGCCATCCTGAAAGTCAAAAAAGGAGACATCTACAACCAGAAACAACTGGAAACCAACTTGAGTTATAACCCCGAAGGCTATGACGTTTCTTCGCTATACATGGACAACGGCTACCTGTTTTTCAGCGCCAACCCCATCGAAACTGCCGTTGAAAACGACTCTATCGATATGGAAATTCGCATTATTGAAGGCAAGCAGGCATACATCAACAAGGTTTCCATCCGTGGCAACACCAAAACAAAAGACCATGTGGTCATCAGGGAAATACGTTCAAAACCCGGACAATTGTTCAACCGTTCCGACATCATCCGCACCACGCGCGAGCTGGCCCAGTTAAAGTATTTCAATGCGGAAAAAATTATCCCCGACATCATCCCCAACCCTGCCGACGGCACAGTGGACATTGAGTATTCGGTGGAAGAAACCTCTTCCGACCAACTGGAACTCTCCGGCGGATGGGGCATGGGCCGGTTGATCGGCACCCTGGGGGTATCATTCAACAATTTTTCCACCAAAAACTTTTTCAAAAAGTCGGCATGGTCGCCTTTGCCTTCCGGCGACGGACAAAAATTAAGTATCCGGGCGCAAACCAATGGAAAATATTACCAGGCCTATAATGCCTCCTTTACCGAACCCTGGCTGGGAGGTCACAAGCCTTTGGCATTAAGCGTTTCGGTATATTATTCTTCGCAAACCAACGGGCTTTCCAAAAGCGATTCGAACAGGCAGGCCATAGGTATTGCCGGCGCTTCGGTAGGTTTGGGCTCGCGCCTCAAATGGCCCGACGACTACTTTACCCTCTATCACGAGATAAGTTACCGCAACTACAAATTGAAAAACTATTATTCCACTTTTGACTTTACCGATGGCACTTCCAACAACCTCAACTACACCGTAACCCTATCGCGCAATTCTATTGATGCCCCCATTTATCCCCGTTCGGGTTCGGAAGTTTCGCTGATGGCACAATTGACGCCTCCTTTTTCATTATTAAATGGCAAAGATTACTCAAAAATGGCCGAAACAGACAAATATCAATGGATAGAATACCATAAATGGAAATTATCTGCTTCGGTTTATACAAAATTGGCAGGAAATTTGGTATTGAGTGTGCGAACGAAATTTGGATTTCTTGGTTCTTATAACAAAAAAGAACTCGGAGTCCCGCCCTTTGAAAGGTTTTATTTAGGTGGTGACGGATTATCTGGCTTCTCCCTTGATGGCAGAGAACTGATAGCGCTGAGGGGATATACCAATAATTCACTCACACCCCGCAATAGCAATGGCTATATAGGCGGCTCGATCTTTGACAAATTTACTGTTGAACTACGCTACCCTATTTCGCTAAATCCTATGGCTACTGTTTATGTACTGGGTTTTGCCGAAGGAGGCAATGCCTGGGACAAATGGAAAGATTTCAATCCGTTTGATATTTACAGGTCGGCAGGAATAGGTGTCAGGGTGTTTTTGCCAATGTTCGGAATTTTGGGATTAGACTGGGGTTATGGATTTGATAATATTCCGGGTGTGGGCAAAGGCGGAAGCCAGTTCCATTTTTCGATCAACCAGTCAATTGATTAACCATATTATTAAACAGGAGGTTCGTATGAAAAAGTTATTTGTTTTATTATTTGTGTTTGCAGCTTTTACGTTGAATTCCAATGCACAGAAATTTGCCTATGTGGATTCTGAATATATTCTTGAAAATATGTCAGAATACCGCGACGCTCAGGAATTGCTTGACAAGCTTTCCCTGGACTGGCAAAAAGAAATAGAAGCCAAATTTGCTGCCATTGATAAAATGTACAAAGATTATCAGGCCGAAGCCGTTTTGTTGCCCGAAGACATCAAGAAAAAACGTCAGGATGAGATTATTGCCAAAGAAAAAGAAGCCAAAGATCTTCAGAAAAAAAGATTTGGCAAGGACGGCGATTTGTACAAAAAACGTCAGGAACTCATCAAGCCCATACAGGATAAGGTGTACGACGCCGTTGAAAGCATTGCCAACGCCAGCGGGTATGCTGTAGTTTTCGACAAATCGGGCAGCACCACCATGTTATATGCCAACTCAAAGAATGACCGCAGCGACGATGTGCTGGAAAAACTCGGATATAAACCCGGTGCTATCAAAACAAATACGGGCGGCAAAAATCAGGATGACGAAGAATAAAAAATTGTATCTTTGCACCCAAGTAAAAAATATTAATTAATCGTAAATATGAAAAATTTAACAAAAATTGTTCTGATTATTTTCCTCGCGGGGCTGACCACGGTCTCTTTCGCCCAGAAAAAACAAAAATTCGGTCACATCGACTCCAATGAACTGCTGAAACTCATGCCCGGACGCGATTCCGCCGAAATTAAAATCAGGGATTATGCCACCACCCTCGAAAACCAACTCAAGGGAATGCAAAGCGAACTCGAAACCAAATACCAGACCTATCTCACCAACGAAGCCAACTATACCGACCTGATAAAACAAACCCAACAAAAAGAACTTCAGGATATTCAGGCACGTATCGAAGCTTTTCAGGCCTCAGCCCAGGATGATCTGGAAAAGAAACAGAACGAACTGCTAAAACCCATTATTGACAAAGCAAAAGCCGCTATCGAAAAAGTAGGAAAAGATAACCAGTACACCTATATTTTTGATGCCGGAATCGGTGTACTTCTGTATTCTGACCCTACCGAAGACATTTTACCCATGGTAAAAGCCGAACTCAATCTTAAATAAATCTTTGATGTCATTGAAAAAAATCAAAAACTCAATACTGGGTTTTTGATTTTTTTTATTTATTAAAGCCGCTTTGTTGGATAATAAATATAAAATATTATGAAACATTTGAGCACCTTTTTACTGACCACGTTAGTGATTGTCGTTTTCAGCAGCACCATAAGAGTGCAGGCACAAGGAAAAAACCAGGTACACATCAACGGAGTTATAAAAAACAACCCGTTTACCAATGTTTCGTTGTATCAGATGGGCCGCGAAAACAAGTTCATCGCCGATACAGTCATTGCTGCCGACAATACATTTGCACTGGCGTGCAATGTGGACAAAACAGACATGTATAAGGTGCAATTTGCCAATAATAATTTTGTGATCCTGGTGCTGCAACCTGGTGAAAAAGTTGATATCTCTATTGATGCCAACGACTTTTTGAAGAAAATCCAGATCAAAGGTTCCGAAACTTCAGCGGATATTTACCGGAATCAAAATTTAATTACCTCGCATAAGGCGCGTATCGACAGTATAAACAACCTTTCGCGAACAGCGGCAGCAAATCCCAAATATGATTCTATTTCAAAGGTGTACAGGGCTGAAACAGAAAAAATTAAAAAGTCAATGGATGAAAACTTAAAGGCCTACATTCAAAAAAAACCGGAATCGCTGGCCATCTTGTTTTTACCGGAAGTATTGCCCGTGGACAACCATATAGATGCATACCTGCTGGCCGATGCCGCGCTGATGGCCAAACATCCCGATAATGTTTTTGTACAAAACCTGCACATGCAAATCACCAATAGCCAGAAGACCGCCATTGGCACCCTGGCGCCTGATTTTTCGCTGCCTGACACCACAGGAACCCAAATAGCGCTAAGTTCTTTCAGGGGTAAATACGTGCTCATTGATTTCTGGGCGGCCTGGTGTGGCCCCTGCCGGCGCGAAATGCCCAACATGCTGAAGTTATACAACGATTTTAAAGATAAAAATTTCACCATTCTTGGCGTTTCTCTTGATAAAACAAGGGCAAACTGGGTAGGTGCCATCAGGTCGGATAAACTGCCCTGGACGCAGGTCAGCGACCTTAAATTCTGGCAGTCGGAAGTTGCCGGCCTTTACGATGTAAAAGCAATTCCTTATACCGTGCTACTCGACAAAGAGGGCAAGATAGTTGCCAAAAACCTCCGGGGAGAAGACCTTTATCAAAAAATTGCCGACCTGCTAAATCAGTAGTAGTGACAGCATCCCCTGACAACATCATCCAAAAAACCATTGATTTTGTAAAGTCATCGTCATCGTGCGAAGCTTCGGGGCACGATTGGTGGCACATTTTCAGGGTGCATAATATGGCTGTGTACCTTGCCCGGGAAGAAAAAGCTGATCTTTTTGTCGTGGAACTTGCGGCTTTGCTGCACGACATTGACGACTGGAAATTTAATGCCCAGGGTTCGGGAAAGGCCTTCGCTTGGCTTACGCAGTGCGGCCTGCAGGAAAACATCATACAGCAAATTCTTGAGGTGATAGATACGGTTTCATACAAAGGGGCCGGCGAACCCAATCATGCCATAAGTATTGAAGCACAAGTGGTTCAGGATGCCGACCGGCTGGATGCTATCGGCGCCATAGGAATTGCCCGCACCTTTGCCTTTGGTGGCAGCCACGGCCGGGAAATATATAATCCGCATTGCCCACCGGTGCTGCACGCGAATTTTGAGGCCTACAAAAAAAACCAAAGCCACACCATCAACCATTTCTATGAAAAACTGCTGCTGCTGAAAGACCGGCTCAATACCAACAGTGCCAAAGCCCTGGCGGCAGAAAGGCATGCTTTTCTGGAAAAGTTTTTAGCGGCATTTTTTGCCGAATGGAATTTCAATGCCGGAACGGAAACTCAGAAATAATAAAATAGTGAATAGGTGAGCCGGATGCCTCCAACGGGTTTCACCTCGCTTACCTCGCCCAGACTGTTGATTTTACTGCCATAACCGGCCACCGAATAATCGCCTTCCAGACCCATTTTTATTTTGCCCGACTGAAACACAAAACGCGGCGAAACACGATAGACATAGGAAATATTCCATCCCCGGGCAAAATACGAACCGGCATCCTTCCAATCGAGGATATTGTTATAAGACCCCAGATTTTTGGTAAACCCACCCAGGATGCCAAATTTGAATTTCGATCCGTTGGTGGTAAAATCGAGCCAGCCAGCCACGGTGTTCAGAGGGGTGTAGCTAAAATCACCGCGGGCAATGGTGAGGCTGTCGGTAGTATGCTGATAGGCATAGCCTCCCAGCATGGTGAGGTTGTAAAGATCCTGTCCATACACCCCGGATAATTTAAACGTAACTTTCGGGCATCGGTATTTAAAAACCAGTGAAAAGGCATAGGCATTCAGACTGCTGTTGGTGGCGTAATTGCTGTCGGTAACAATGCGGGGCACCACCACCTTGTAATCGGCGCTTCCGCCGACAAATATTTCGCGGGTTTTATCCTCGTTGAAATGCTGGTACGAAATACGGAGGTTCAGTTCAGGCAAAGCCGCATTGCGCAGTATTTCGGGCCCGGCCCATTCGGCAAAATCGCGCTGCGACATGACCGACAAAATAAACTTAAAGTCTTTCCAATGCTGGGTAACCTTGATTTGCGGGTTACGCGAAAACGGCTGAAACGGACAACCGGTATTTACATCCATGATTTCGGGAAAACATTCTTCAAAAAACATTCCATGCCAGGTTTGTCCCACAGTGAGGTCGGTGGTGGCCCACGAAAGCTTGGCGAAGGCATGCCTCACGCGGAAGCAGTTAATGCTGGCATCGGTGGTACCATAAAACTCCCCCTCTATCACGCCGGAGGTTTTTGCGCCGAATGCATCGGGACCGGTAATATCGCCCCGCAGTCGGCTTTGTATGGAAAGAATGTTGAAGGTTGTTTTGGCATTGATATCCACGCTGTCGGCATCGTAACGGATATTTTCGGGAAAAAGATGGAAATGTCCTTCCCGAATACCGACAGATTTGCGGGAATCGTAAAAGAAATCATTTTTCACATAGCCGGAAAAATGAATGCCGAATTTATCGGTTTTTTCCTGTGCGTAGGCCAGCAAGGGAATAAATGTTAAAGTTAACAGTATAAGTCTTTTCATGGAAAATTCTTTTGTTTGTTCAGACAAATATATTAAAGATTGTTTAAGAAATTGTTTTGATTTTATCTTTTAATATCTTTATGAGTTTTTTTGCTGTAACTTCTTTAGATTTTTCAGCTCAGTACAAACTTCGTCTGCAAAATCTGCCACGTTTCGCAAAAAATCCATCATAATTCTTAAATAACATAAATCAATTTTTCTGGGCGAAAAATAGCCACCAATCATTAACCATAATTATAATAACAACTCAACGCCAATGATAAACAATATAATGAATTTTAAGAAACTGAAAATCCTTATGATTGGATTGATTCTTATAACAACCCCATTTTTAAGTATGGGACAATCGAAACAGGAAAAAACGGATACAATTATTACCAAATTGAAACTCATTGAGGGCCAGAAAATGAACTATGAATTTCAGATAGAACCTTTAAAGTATCAGGCAACAGGGAAAGACAGCATTGAAATTGTTGAACTGGAAAAGAAATTAACTGATGATGAATTTGTTACACTGATCAGATCTGCTATTAATGAAACATTTAGCGAGGATGAAATTAATGACATTTATTATTTTATTCAAACAAGTGCTTTTGAAAAGTTTTTCAAATCTGGAGA
>ERZ795031.972-NODE-972-length-32322-cov-12.387300_pt1 | contig 32322 bp, 30 predicted proteins | sample MGYA00375123_ERZ795031 | MGnify/ENA primary metagenome ERZ795031 (study PRJEB30166, sample SAMN05720159) | activated sludge metagenome | isolation source: anaerobic digester from wastewater treatment plant | place: USA | collected 2015-04-21 ...
GGCCAGGCAACCCCCTTCCGGTGCAAGGTCAAACAGGGGAAAAGCATTTTCGGATGCCAGCGCTGACTCGGTGCTGTTGATCCCCGGGTAGACCGCATGAGCGTCCTGGTGACAGGACGACGAGATAGATGCACATCCCCGACAGAATACGGCTTACAGGCTGACCTGAGTGCTTCGCCTGCTTCACCAAGGGACTATTATTGTTCGAAACACAGTGAAAACACAAAATCGCCTTCCCACCCTCTTACTGATTACTCTTGCATGTGCCCTCCTGCTTGGCGCCTGTTCCTCCCAGCCAGACAACTTCGTGATTATCGTAATGCCCTCCTCCGGCGCTTTTCTGCCTGTGCAGCAGGAGACGCAAATCATCTCCCAGGTTGTCGCAAAGCGCGGTTGGTCCCGGCTGGAGCTGTATGTAAATGGCGAATTGGTGCGCGTGGACAGCGCCACCGCGGACACGATGTACTCAGCAATTGTCAAGCAACCCTGGATTCCGACGGTGGAAGGCCCCGTCCTCATCAGCGTGATCGCCGTTAACGAGAGAGAACGCCGCATAGCTGTGGCGGAAGCGGCGGTACTGGTTGGCTCACCCAGCCCTACTGCCCAGCCCTCTACGCCAACCCAAGGATTCACGCACACACCCGTGCCGCAGCTCAGCCCGACCCAATGCGCTCCGCAAGCCGCGCTCTTGCAAGATGTCAGCATTCCCCCGGGTACGGTTCTGGAGCCCGGGCAATCCTTTACGAAAACATGGCGGGTGCAGAACACTGGTTCCTGCTCCTGGAACGCGTACCAGCTCGTTTTTATTAACGGCAACCTTCTTGGGGGCAAATCCCCAGCAAGAATTAGCGACCTGGCTCCTGGAGGGGTATTCAATATTTCGGTTGACTTGATTGCGCCGCGTTACCAGGGTGATTATTCAGGGGTTTGGCGGCTGCAGACGGACAAAGGCATCCTTTTTGGTCCTGAGCTCAACTTCAGCATCCGCATCCCACAACCAACTGCCACAAAGTCGCTTACCCCAACAGCAAGCGCCACGCCAACGCCAACCGTGACACCTACCCAGACGTTGACGCCTACGCAAACCCCTACCCAGACGCCGACACCGACACCAACACCCAGCCCAAGCGGAACGACTACTCCAACACCCAGCCCAAGCGGAACGACTACCCCAACACCGCCCAGTTCTGAACCCTAGGAAATAGAAAGAAGATAGTAAACGCGGGCTGAATATGCGCCCGCGTTTTTGTAATTCATCTGGGTGGAAGCGCGGCTCAAACCAGCCGCAACATACCGGTTTTAAAGTCAAGCCTGTTAATCACTCGTAGATCAATTCCTCCAGGGAGCGTTTGGGTACATGGTGTACGTCCTGGGCATCACGGTAATACTTGATATCACCGTTACTTCCGACATCCTCTATCATTACCCTTTCAGCAGGCTTGCCCAGCGCCAGTACTAATACAATTTCGAGGTAAGGCGGCAATTCCAACAGCGCAGCCAGTTCTTCCCGCTTCACCGAGCTCATCATGCAGCCGCCAAAGCCCTTTTCCACTGCGCCCAACATCATCGTTTGCGCGGCGATGCCGGTATCGAGATCATATTGACGTTTGATGCGTTCATCCCCAAGCACCACGATGTACGCTGCTGGTCTTTCCCCTTCCGCGGGACCGTCCCAATCTTTGAGGTAACCCGCGAACTTAAGCAGCGGAAATACCTGGTCGGTCTGTTTTTTATCGCAAATCAAACCGAACTTAAGCCCTTGCAGATTAGCCGAACAAGGCGCGTGCCGAGCCAGATCGACCAGCTCCACAAGCGTTTCGCGCGAAATGCGTTCTGTCTCATCAAAACGCCGGTAACTTCGGTTTCTTAACACCAAATCTTTAAACATTTTCATCACCTTTCCTGGAATGTGACAGCCGGCAGTTTGCCGCGCAGTAGGCGGCAGCCAAGAGCGCCAGGCCAGCCGCGTCGAAAATGATATACCGTATTATGCTTGACCTTAAGACCAAATAGCTGTCATTAATTCTTCCTAACAGCCAGGTTTCTCCTATCAGCCCAATGGTCTGCATGATGGTCGCTTCGATCAGTGAGGTTTTTCGTAGCATGGGATTAGACAGGGCAAATACGTATGGCACCTGCCACATCAGGTATAAAATTCCCACGCCTGCCACCGCGGCTGACCCTGGAACCCCATTTAGTTCAAAAAACGCACTGTATGCCTGTGGATTAAGCAGATATGAGATTGCGGCCTGCAAGTTCAAGCCCAGAACCACGGCAATCAGCGCTCTGGCAATCCAATTTCTGGAGTTTGCTGCTGCCTCTGACCTGGGATTCATTGTTACCTCGCGTTTAGGCTATGTCAGTTCCGGGAAACTAATCCATCCCGTACCCGCCAAATTTCATGATTCTGTGTAAACTCAATCGGAAACATATCCGGATCGGTTGAAGTAAGCAGCGCCTGCTCCACCTGGCTAAGGACAGCCAATAAGCTTGACCGACGTTCCGGGTCCAACTCTGCCATGATCTCATCCAGCAAGAGCACCGGCCACTCACCCGTTCGCATTCGCATCCACTGCACCTCCGCCAGCTTGAGGGAAAGGAGCGCCGTCCTCCCCTGCCCTCGGGAGCCATAATCCCCCAAGTCAATCCCGTTGCCAATAAAGCGGAATTCATCACGGTGGGGTCCAAGCGTCGTCATTCCCCGGCTGATGTCTTCACGATACGCTCCATGCAGAGCTTTGCGGAAACCAGCCTCAATTTCCTCCATGGAAAGCTGGGAACGGCCCACAGCTGTCTGCACCGGCAAGGAAAGCTGCCCTTTTGGAGCGGGTAAAGGCTCATAAGAAGGCTTGTACTGCAGTCGGAAAATTTCTGTTCCGCGGGTTAGCTGCTGGTGAATCGGAGCGGCTTGGTCTTCCAGCTCTTTTAAAACCTGGATGCGCGCCAGCATCATTTCCGCGCCATGTCGAGCCAGCATTTCATCCCAGACTTCCAGCTGGCGGGCATCTCCGCCGCGCTCGGAAAGTATCTTTAATAACGCGTTGCGTTGGTTTAAGGCCTTGGTGTAATCGGCGTTGTGTCGGGCGTAGCCTGGCAGCGCTTGTGAAAGCGCGTCATCAAGGTACTGCCTACGGTCGGAAGGCGAACCTTCGATGATGCGCGCCATTTGCGGCAAAAAACTGACCGCATTGAATTGCCCATACACCTCGCCCATGCGCTTGCGAATGCCATCAAGCAGAATTTCTTTACGGAAACGCGGAGCGTTTGGATTGCCGTTGTATTCCTGAATAAAGCGAACTTCGAGGGTGTGAGATTTTAAACCGCGCTGGTACTCCCCGACGATACGACCCACCAGCACAGGCTCAGGCTGGAGGTTGAAATTGAGCAGCTGCCTGTCAGTAGCGGCAAAGAATGAGGAAAAATTGGCCAGGTAAGCGACTGCCTCGAGGATGGTGGTTTTGCCCTGGGCATTTGAACCTGCAAGGAGAATAATCTTCTTTGGAAACTGCAGGTCCAGCCTTGAAAATATCCTGAAATTCGTCAGCGCGAGCCTGGTAAGATGCATCAGTCCTTTATCTGTTCCATCTCTTCGGCGGTAGGCTGGAACACGTGGGTAGCGCGGTCAATATAAAGAACGCCGTCAATGTGATCGATTTCATGTTGAAAAATGCGCGCCAGCCAACCGTTAGCCTTCACTTTGATTGGTTTCCCAAAGCGGTTTTTTGCCTGGATGATGACAGCCTCGTGTCGTTCAACTTCCCCCGCTAAACCAGGCACCGAAAGACATGCTTCCACATCGCTGACGGTTTCTACGGATTTATGCAGATACTCAGGATTCACCAGGACGTATTTCTTTGGTTTGGCATCTTCCCGTTCATCATCAGTGTACTCAACCACCACAACCCGCAGCGCTTCCCCAATCTGCGGCGCGGCAAGACCAACGCCTGGCGCTTCCCGCATGGTTTCAATCATGTCATCAACCAGCGTCTGAAAGTCTTTGTCAAACACCTGGACTGGTTTTGCCTTTAGCCTAAGTGAGGGTGTAGGGAATTTAACTATCTCGCGAACAGCCACAATAACTCCAATATCACATGTCTAGTTGGTTATTGTACCTTAGAGAGGTGGTGGGCTCAATCTTTTTGTAGGGTCTTGGGTTTGGGTTTGGTCGTGGTACACGCTGAACCAGCGCGCTACGCGTTCACGTTCCGCATCGATGTCACGTTCACGGGAGGCAGCCGCCGCGGTTTGCATCCTTCGAAAAATATCTTCCTGAACCTTGGAGGGTTGGTAAACATTATCAAAGGTCAGCACTTCGGTGGATACGCGGATAAAAACGGTGCCAAAATTGAGCAGCATCGGGATAATTCCACGGCGTTCATATTCGACTGCCAGTATTTTTTCCAACGGCGCGCTGCGCTTCGATTCCCGACCAAGCGGCTTGCGGTCAATATCAATCACCTGGTCTGGTGTGAGACGAAAGATGTCGTTGCGCCAATCCGCATAGTTGTAAATCAACCACACAAAACCCACCAGGGTTAAAAGAATTCCAAAAAAAACCGACGCGTTATATGGCAAGAGCGTGAAATTCCAGGTAAATACAGCCGCCAGCAGGATTATTCCACCCGCTAATACCACAATTGGCAACAGCGCTTTGCGCAGTAAGATGAACCAATGCTTTCGGTAGGTAGTGATCCCGCCAATTTCGTTGCGAACCTTCAAAAAATCGCCAAATATCCAGGCAAAGAAACTTTTTTCTCGCAATGGCAAGTCAGTTTCCATGGGCAGATTATCAGCTTCTTTTGCCTTCACACGCAGCGTATCCCCCGAGCCGGTCAACTTCTGGCGGAGCGCCGCGCGCATTTTTTCTTCTTCAAAAGCGGCTTCGTCAGACTGCCTGCGCCGCCAAAACACCTCGACCAGGTGCTCTATGACATTCGCGTCCGCCACCCGATTGAAGCGCACATTCCCGATAATGGTGCGCACAACCACATCCGCGTAACCCAAGATCCGGCCGGCTTGCGTGCTTTGAACCCCTACGGAAACCACCATTCCCAGCGGCGCTTCCTGGCGGGATTCGTAGAATCCAGATACTTTTTCCACCCAGACCATGCGGTGGTTGGTGATGATGTAGTAATCGTTAGCCCAGTTATGATTATTCCATGCCAACCAAAGCGAGCCAATAACAAACCCCGCGATAATCACTAACACAGCCAGGTCTGGTCTCTGCGACCCAAACCAAGCCGCGCCAATTACTAATAACGCGAAACTAAGCAAAGGCAAAAGCAGGCTGAGCAGCAGAAAAACCGGATGCTTGCGGGTGATTAAGTGAACCTGCTCATCCTTCTCGAGCCAGCTCATGCGTACGCGCTCTGCCAAGAGCTTGCTTTGTGTCAACACCGAGCGGGCCTGCGTAATTTGCTGATTGCCAAGGAAAGCCTCTTGGAGCTGTGCGCTGGGAAAGAGCCAGCAAGCGCAATCCGTTTGCGCTCGGGCGGTCTGCGCGCGAATGGTCTGTCCATCCAGGCATTCATCGCCAATCAGCTCTCCGCTGGTAATTGTTCGGGTGATTCCAGGATTTACAAAGGCGGTGAGTTCAATTCTTCCCGCGGCAATTAAGAACGCGCCATCCGCGTTGGAAGCGAAATCATATAAGGTTTTTCCCGCTTCCCATGTCTGCAGCTGCGCTGAATCAGCTAATTCCCGCGCGTTTTCCTCATCCAAAAGGCTGAACAGAGGATGCGCGGACATTAATTCTTTAAGGGCGTTAGCATCAGCGGGCATACTTCTTTTACTTTTCCGCTGCTCCTGGTGGAAACAGCTTCTTTCGAACCTGAGCGTTTAAATATTGCTGCGCTGCCCGCTTTCGCGGGCAGCGTTTTTCTACATTTGGTTTAGATGTTGTCAGATGTGGACCCAGAATTCGCGCCCTCCCTTTTTGTGAAAGTGAGCGCGCCTTCCGGATCTTTGTCTACGAGGACAACATCGCCCGGCTGATAGCCGCTGGCCAGGAGCTGGGTTGCCAGAGGGCTTTCCAGGTATTTCTGCATAGCCCGCTTGAGCGGCCTGGCGCCAAGCAAAGGATCATAGCCTTGGTCTGCCAGCCAGGAACGCGCGGCGGCGCTGATTTCCATCGAGACTCCGTACTCATCCAAACGCTCCTGAAGTTCATCCAACTGAAGCGTCACGATGCCCATCACATTTTCGTGCGAAAGCGGCGAGAATATGATGATGTCGTCAATCCGATTCAGGAACTCCGGTCGAAAGGCGTTCTTGAGTGCCTTTTGAATCTTTTCCTGGGAAGATTTCACATCTTCATCGTCACTGTCATCCAAGAAGCCAAGCGCTCCGCCCTTCTTGACAAATTCGGTGCCAAGGTTGCTGGTCATAATCAGAACAGTATTGCGGAAGTCCACAATGTGCCCCTGCCCGTCGGTCAGCCTGCCGTCATCCAGAATTTGCAGCAGCGCGTTCCAGACTTCCGGATGAGCCTTCTCAATTTCATCAAATAGCACCACGCGGTACGGTCTGCGGCGAACAGCTTCGGTGAGTTGACCGCCTTCTTCATAACCAACATAACCAGGGGGCGCTCCAAACAGACGCGATACGGTATGCTGTTCACGATATTCGCTCATGTCTATACGCACCAAGGCGTCTTCGTCATCAAACAGGAATTCTGCCAACGCTTTGGCAAGCTCCGTTTTACCGACCCCAGAAGGCCCGATGAAAATAAACGAACCGCTTGGCCGCCTCGGGTCTTTCATTCCCGAACGCGCCCGACGAATCGCGTCTGAGATCGCTTTAATGGCTTCGTCCTGCCCAATAATCCGTTCGTGCAGGCGGTCTTCCATATGCAGCAGCTTTTGGGCTTCACTTTCCATTAGCTGTGTTAGTGGTATGCCTGTCCATTGATGGATGACGTCAGCAATGTCGTTAATGTCAACGACCTCATCCAGTTTTTGTTCAACTTCCCACTTCTCGCGCTGTGCGTTAAATTGCTGCTCAAGCTGCAGTCGTTCCGCTTTCATCTTCACGGCGCGCTCATAATCGCGCTCCACACTGGCCTGTTCTTCCTCCGCCGCCAGGCGCTCAATTTCTCGTTTTTGGTCGCGCAGCGTTTCAGGCATGGAATACAACGCCACCCGCAATTTCGCTGCGGCTTCGTCCATCAAATCAATAGCTTTATCGGGAAGTTTGCGGTCCGTCATATAACGAGAGGAGAGCTTGGCAGCCGCGCTAAGCGCCTCATCCGATATCGTCACTTTGTGATGCGCTTCATAACGGTCCCGCAGACTGCGCAGCATCTGGATCGTATCATCGATGCTTGGTTCTTCCACGAAGATAGGCGCGAAGCGTCTTTCCAGGGCGGCATCCTTCTCAATGAATTTGTGATATTCGTCCAGGGTTGTCGCGCCAATGCACTGTAAATCTCCCCGCGCCAAAGCCGGCTTGAGCATATTCGACGCATCCATCGCTCCTTGAGCCGCGCCTGCGCCTACCACGGTGTGGAGTTCATCAATAAACAGGATAACTTCTCCCGAAGATTTTTGAATCTCCTCAATAGAGTCCTTCAAACGCTCCTCGAACTCCCCGCGAAAACGAGTGCCAGCAATCATCGCGCCCAGGTCGAGCGCGACCACGCGTTTGTCTTCCAGGATTTCCGGCACATCATTATTCGCGATTTTTTGCGCCAGGCCTTCCACAATCGCTGTCTTCCCCACCCCAGCTTCGCCAATCAGTACCGGGTTATTTTTGGTTCTGCGGCACAAAATCTGGATTAACCGTGAAATTTCCACCTCACGGCCGTAAATCGGGTCAAGCTTTCCTTCCCGTGCTGCCTGGGTCAGGTTGCGTGAGTATTTATCCAAAGTCTTGTACTGGGGTTCGCTGCGAGTTTCCGAAAACTTCTTCACACCGCGGATATCTTGTACTGCTTCCATAACCTTGGCGCGGGTTATGCCGTATTCCTCCAGTTTGCGCGCCAACATGGTGTTGCGTTCCGCCAAAATCGCAAGAAAAAGATGTTCGGTGGAAATGTACTCATCGCCTAGCCGGCTGGCCTCGTTCTTGGCGACATCTACTGCCATCTTGACGCGTGGCGTCATAAAGATCTGCCCTGAATGACCGCCAAAGATATTTGCTTTGGGCGTAACACGCAGCATATTATCAATAAATTCGGCTAATTCGGACGAGTCGACTTTCAACATGTCCAGAATTTGAGAAACCATTCCCTCCGGCTGCTCAATTAGAGCCAGCAGGATATGTTCTGTGTCGATTTGTGTGTGCCCATAGCGCTGGATTATCTCCGCGGCACGCGCGGCGACGTCCTGCGCTCTTTCAGAAAATTTATCAAAACGCATCATAATTGGGTTACCTCAGTTTTTTGACGTACTTTCATTAGTTGCAATACTTGTTCCAGTACTAGTGTAAGGGATGGAAGTAAGAATTTAGTTAACTTTAGAGAATAAGCATCGCGTCGCCAAAGGAATAGAAGCGATATCCTTCCTTCTTGGCAATCTCGTAAGCATTCAATACGCTTTCGCGACCGGCGAACGCGCTGACAAGCATGATAAGCGTGGATTTGGGCAGGTGGAAATTGGTTATCATACCGTCTGCCACCTTAAACTGGTATCCCGGCAGGATAAACAGTCCGGTTTGCCCGCAAAACGCGGCAAGCTTCCCCTTCTGGTTAGCTGCCGCCGCGCTTTCTAATGCGCGCACTGAAGTGGTTCCAACCGCAATCACGCGCCCACCTTGCGCCTTTACTTCATTGATCTTCTCCGCGTTTTCCACGCTCAGCTGGCACCATTCCTGATGGATTTTATGGGTGCTTGGGTCCGCTTCCGTCACCGGCGCGAATGTATCCAACCCAACGTGCAAAGTAAGTTCAGCCAGGCTGATGCCCTTCTGGTTTAACCGGGCAATTAAAGCCTCGGTAAAGTGCAAGCCAGCAGTTGGCGCAGCGGCAGACCCGGGCACCTGGTTATAGACTGTCTGATAGCGTTCGGGATCAACCGCTTCGTTATGAATGTACGGCGGGAGGGGCACGTGCCCGGCTTGCGCATAATAACGCTCAATAGCGTCGTCAAAGGCAACCACGCGCTTGGAGCTTTCCAAAACTGCCTCAACGCGAGCTGCTGGCCCATTTTCGATAGCTATTCGTGCCCCTTCGCGCAGACCTTTGCCGCCCACCAGGCACTCCCAGGTTCTTTCGTCTAGCTGACGCAACAGCAGCACTTCCACCCGACCGCCGCCTGGCACTTTGCGTCCGTACAAACGCGCGGGTATGACCCGGGTGCGATTAACGACCAGCAAATCCCCTGGTTTCAGATAATTGTCTATGTGATAAAAAAAGTCGTGAGAAAGTCTGCCGGATGCACGGTCCATTACCAGCAAGCGCGAATGGTCGCGCGGTTCAGCTGGCGTCTGGGCGATAAACTCAGGCGGCAGAAAATAGTCAAAATCGTCTGTTCTCATGGCTGAAGTTGGAGATTAACTATTTTGGTTAAAAAGGGGTGGTTGTTCACGCGAACCATTGTAAGGTTTTCCCAGGTGGGCGTGCGCTAGCGGCGTCGCCACCCTGCCCTGGGCGGTGCGTTCCAGGAAGCCAAGTTGCATCAGGTAGGGCTCTACCACATCCATAATCGTGTCGGATTCTTCGCTGACGGATGCCGCTACAGTATTCAAGCCAACCGGGCCGCCGCCATATTTCTCAATGATGCACAACAGCACGCGGCGGTCCAGGTCATCCAAGCCCATGCCATCAATATTCATTAATTCCAGGCTCTCGACTGCCACCTGGGGCGTAATGCGCCCGTCCGCTCTCACTTCGGCGAAATCCCGCACGCGTCTGAGGATGCGCAGAGCAATTCGAGGCGTGCCGCGCGAACGTCGGGCAATTTCCAGGATGCCCTCCTGGTCAAACGGCACGTTCAACAAACCCGCTCCACGCCGGATGATTTTTGCCAGGGATTCTTGATCGTAATAATCAAGGCGGTAAACCGCGCCAAAACGAGCTCGCAAAGGGGCAGTCAGCAGCGCCAGGCGCGTGGTCGCGCCAACCACGGTAAAGCGCGGCAGCTTTAGACGTACAGATTTTGCGGCAGGGCCTTTTCCAATGATAATATCCAGCGCGAAGTCTTCCATTGCCGGGTAAAGAATTTCTTCCACGTTGCGTCCGAGGCGGTGCACTTCATCAATAAAAAGCACGTCTCCGGCATGCAAGTTGGTAAGTATTGCTGCCAAATCACCCGCGCGTTCCACTGCCGGGCCGGAGGTCACTTTAATGTGTACCCCCATCTCAGCAGCCAGAATATGGGCCAGGGTGGTCTTGCCAAGCCCAGGCGGGCCGTAGAACAGAACGTGTTCAAGTGCTTCACCGCGCTGCTTGGCTGCTGTAATTTGAATTTGCAGGTTCTGCTTCACCTGCTCCTGACCTATCAGGTCACGGAGGGTGCTTGGCCGCAGGGCAATATCCGCCGGGTCATCTGGTTGCCTGTGCCCAGCGAGGATGCTGTCATTCTCTTTCGCGCTCATTGCCGGAATTATACCCGTTTTCGGCTCTGACGGCGCTCGGCTGCGCCTTGTTGGCGGCTTGCCCGGCAATAGAACTGCTCTGATTTTCTCAGAGCTTCTCTGGGTATAATTGGCATACAAATACAAAGGCGGAGGGAACGTCCCACCGTTCTGGAGGTAAGATGAAGCTTTCGCTGGTCGTTCCGGTATATAACGAGGAGGAAAACCTCCCCGAGTTACTTCCGCGCATTTATCAGGCTGTGCAGCCGCTGGGAATGGAGTGGGATCTCACCCTGGTCGATGATGGCAGCAAAGACAACAGCGCTGCGGTGCTTCGAAAAATGGCTGCTGAAGACCCCACGCATGTGCGCGCGGTTATCCTGAACCGCAACTACGGTCAGACCGCCGCGATTACAGCTGGCATTGACCATTCCGACGGCGATATTGTCATTTTGTTGGATGCCGACCTGCAAAACGACCCCGCTGATATTCCGCTCCTGCTGGAAGAGCTTGAGAAGGGTTATGATGTGGTCAGCGGTTGGCGGAAAGATAGACAGGATAACAAACTCACACGCACAATCCCGTCCAAAATTGCCAACAGCCTGATTTCCAACGTAACGGGTGTACACCTGCACGATTACGGCTGCACTCTCAAGGCCTACCGACGAGAGATTTTCAAGAAAATCAATCTATACGGCGAAATGCACCGCTTTATTCCTGTGTACGCCGCGGAAGCTGGCGGGAAAATCAGCGAAGTGGTTGTCCATCATCACCCACGCATCCATGGCAAAGCAAATTACGGCCTCGAGCGTATCTTTAAGGTCGTCCTGGACCTGATAACCATAAAATTCTTGCTGAGTTATGCCAAAAAACCCATTTATTTATTTGGTGGGGTTGGGCTCAGCTTGATGGCAGGCAGTTTTGTCGTGCTTTTATCGCTGGCAATCCGACGCGTGGCCGTTGGCACGCCAGTGCTGGGTTCTCCCTGGTTTCAGATCAGCGTCATGTCGTTTATCCTTGGATTCATGTCAATTCTTTTGGGATTGATTGCCGAGCTGCTGATGCGCACCTACTACGAATCGCAGGACAAACGCACCTATGATGTGCGGGAAATTCTTAACCCCCAAACCGAATAGCATTTAAACAATTAACTAAGGTTGGAGCTTAAGCAATTCATCTTTTAGCGTCTGCTGCCCAAGCGGGATAAGCAAATGCGTGCCACCCTGATTCCAGCGGAGGACGGGTTCGTATTCCTGCAGCATCGGCTGCAATACTTTTATTACCCATGCATTATTCTCAACCCCAAAAGATTTATCTTCCCCTTGAATGCGCGTTGAAATCGTATCGGTGATAATTGCCTTGAAGCGGTGCTTCGCCAAATCAGCATAAAAAGCTTGCAGGTAAGGCTGATTGTTGCCCATCGCCATTTCCATCAAGAATACTTTTTCATACTCAGGTACCACCTGCACGCCTTCCAGCATCTTAAAACTGAGCAGTTGGCGTTCGGAAATGAACAGCACCTCATCTGCTTGAGCGTCAATGAGATTCAAAGCGCTTTGCATGCGCAAAAGTTCCGCGCGTTGCGTTGAAGCAGATGGAAAATTCAGGGCTGCAGCGTGAGAAAGTGCAAAGTAAAGCGGCACCACGGCGGCAAGAATAAGCCACAAAGCAGCTGTCGCATCCGTGGGCTTGACCATTGTCTGCTTTTCTTCTGGCGTATATGCGCCTGTCAGCAAACTGCCAACGATGAGCATCCAAAACACCAGAAAGCCGTCCAGATTGTGCAGATCTCCCCCGCCGCCAATCTTCAGGCTCACCAAAACCCCACCCAAAAAGAAAACGCCAAGGATTCCGATTAATCCAAGCCAACGCAGCCAATGCAGGGAGTATCTCTGTTTTACACGGACGCGCTGTGCCAGCATGCCCAACCCAGGCATGCAGACCAGCAGAATCGCTGGCAAGATGCCAAGCTTGAAGGTGGCATTTGGCATTAAGCGGGACCATAACAAGGCGGAACTGAAAGCTGAGTTAAAGAGCGCAGGGTTTTCTCCGGATATTCGGATATAGACTTGCTGCGCAAACCAGGCTGAACCAAAACCAACCGCCGCCCACAGGAAAACTGGAGTCAGGTATTTATGCCATTTTTCGCCTTCAAATGGATAGTCAAGCAAGTAAAGCGCGCCAGCCAGAAGCCCAGGCAGAGGCATCCAGTTAACCCGGCTGATGCCTGCCCACAGTGATGCCAGGATAACAAACGCAAGGGTGCGCCAGGTTGCGTCCTTTCGGTAGCCAATCAGCACAAGAATCACGCAAACAATCAGATGGTAATAAACCGCTCCCTGAAAGAAGAACAGGGCAATCCAAACAGTCAACAATCCGACTGGGAAATCGTGGTTCTTTCCCAGGCGGCTGGCAAAAAGCCAGGCGCCCCAGGCGCTCATGCCTAACCACAGCAGCACCTGCCAAAGGCGGTGCACAAGGATGTCCTTGAGCCCGAGCAGGAATGGAAAAGCCTGCAGCAAGTAGCGCGAGGGATGCAGAACTGGCAAGGGTAATTTCTGCCCATAAATTCGTTCTGAAAGAAAAAGCGAAGCATTATAAAAACGGCTGCCTTCCGACCATCCCAAAGCGAATGGACCTGGCTGCAGTTCCGGGAGAAAAGCTGTCACGCGGTATAGCGCTCCAAAAATCAGCAAAGCAGTTAAGAAGTTGCGCTGTGGAGAATTAGGCGAATTGGCAGCAAAAAATAAAAGCGCTGATACGCTAGCAGCCAAAACTGCCAGCAGAAGCCGGCCAATGGTCGAATCGACCAGCTGAAAACTACTCGTAACCAGGACCATCAAAAGCCCGAACTGCAGAAGGCCGCTCAGGGCGTAAGCTAACCAACGGGGTATCTTGAACTGCATGGTCTCATGCTTGCTGGAGTACTGGTTCACAAACCAAACAAGGAGAATTAGCAGAGGTAGTAGGGCGGCAAGAGCCCAATAGGAGCGGCCGCGTTCAGCCCTGTTTTCAACCAAAAAAATTACCGCCAAGCCCAGGCTGACAACAAGTAATTGTTTTAGGAAGCTGTTAATCCTGCGTGTTTCCATCGTTGTTTTCCATTCCGGGCTCCGAAGGTCTTTTGCCTCCCAGAATGCCGCTGACGAAAAAGGCTCCTGGCAGGCTGCCTATCATCCAGATAACCCTCAGTATCACAGCCAGGCTAATGCTGGTGGAAGGCTGCAGCCCGCCTAACACCGAGAAGAGATTGGTAATCGTTACTTCCTGAAGACCAAGTCCATTGATTGAGATAGGAATGAGGGAAATGAAGTAGGTAAGGCTCCACAAGCCCGCAATTTTTGTGAGAGGAATACTCTCACCCATGCCTTCAACCAACACTTTGACAATAAGAAATACTGCCAGCATGTGGATAAAGGTATATCCCAAAGCCTGCGCCAGGATAAATGGGTGCTTTAGCCAGTAGCCAAAGTTCGCGAACACCTTGCCCACGGCGTGCTTAACCTTGCCAGTAAAAGCAGGGAAGAAGCCTGCGGCTCCTAAACCTTGCAAGGCCCTATGCGCCGCCGTGGCTTTAAAGTAGGCCGCAAGCGCAGGTACGGCAAAAGGCAGCATCAGCGCCATGCCAGTCATCCCCACCAGTCGGTCCGCGACGAGCGAAGCGGCAGACAGAGAGGCTGAAATCCCAAGCCGGACTGCCCCCGCGAGGCGCACGACATCCCCCCCGATGGTGGTCGGGAGCACATTCGAAGCAAACAATCCTGCATAAGTCAGACGCAGGCTGTCCTGCCAACGTACGCGCACATCCTGCACCTGCAGCAGGGTATGCCAGCGCCCCCATGTGGCAAGCCGTGAAATCGAAACCAGACCCAACACTGCCGCGATGCGCCACCCGGAGATTTTCCGAACTGCCGCCCAGGTTTCCGCTGCGCCAATCTGCCTGAAGAGATACACCAGGATGCCGATGGACAATAGGGTTCCCGCCCAGCGTATGATAAGGTTCCAATTGATTTTGGTTTTTTTGTTCATATCAGAGAAGGCTCGTTCCGCGAATATTATACTTCAGCGATAGTTTTAGCCGCCAAATACGATAAAATTGCTTCCATTATCGTACGCCGGAGGAACGCATGACGCTTCAAACCATTTCCCCAACCGCACTGCTTGTCAAGCCATTCGAATTAATCAAATATCAGACGCTTGTTCTGGCTAGCGGCAGTTTTTCGGAAGGACGCTTCAATACGATGGTCATCGGTTGGGGTTTTCTTGGCTCTATGTGGAGCAGACCTTGCGTGATTGTGCCTGTCCGACCCACGCGTTTCACCTTCGATTTCATCAATCAAGCGCCAGACTTTACGCTTTGCGCCTTTCCTGAAGCCTATAAAGAAGATGTGCTCTATTTGGGCACGCACTCAGGCAGAGATGAAGATAAGCTCAGCCGCACCAGGCTGACCGCGCAGGCTTCGTCGCTTGTCAGCGCGCCAAGCTTTACCGAGGCCGAACTGGTGATAGAGTGTAAAAAGATCTATTGGGAGGACCTGGACCACAGCCGCTTCCTGGACCCCGCCATTGAACTTAATTATTCCACCCAGGATTACCACCGAATGGTCTACGGTGAAATGGTGGCGGTGCGCGCTGACCCCAAGTTTGTCGGGGGCTAAAGCGCAGCACGCGCGGCTTGTTAACAGATGAAGTTAACAGCGCTTTTTGGCAGTATAATGTCGTTATCAACGCGGAGGTAAAGGGATGCCTGAAAAGAAGATACGAGTTCTCATCGCCAAACCCGGCTTGGACGGCCATGATCGCGGCGCGAAGGTGATCGCCCGGGCGCTGAGGGACGATGGCATGGAAGTCATCTACACCGGCTTGCGCCAGACCCCCCAGATGATCGCGGAAGCCGCGCTGCAGGAGGACGTGGATGTGGTCGGGTTATCCATACTCTCCGGAGCGCACAACGCTCTGGTCCCTCAGGTACTCGAAAAACTTAATGAGAATGGCCAGAATGAGGTTTTTGTTTTTCTTGGCGGGATTATCCCTGAACGGGACATCCCAGAGCTACTAGCCAAGGGCGTAACTAAAGTTTACGGACCTGGCACGGATACCCGTGTGGTATGCCAGGATATCCGCGCGGCGCTGGCAGACCGCGCCTGAACCATGTCAGATTTTTCATTGGAAGCAATCAGAAAGGGCGATAAACTTGCCCTTTCTCGCGTTTTAAGCCGGGTGGAAGCTGACGATGAAAGCGGCCGGACCGCGTTGGACGCGCTTTTCCCTTTCACCGGCAAAGCGCATAAAGTAGGCATTACCGGAGCGCCTGGCTCAGGCAAGAGCAGCCTCGTAAACGCGCTCGCGCACCATTTGCGGTTAAGTGTCCCGGATTCCCGGGTAGCTATTATTGCTGTGGACCCGACCAGTCCATTTACTGGCGGCGCCATCCTGGGAGACCGCGTGCGCATGCCCGACCTGCAGAATGACCCCGGCGTCTTTATCCGGTCCATGGCCACCCGCGGCGCGCTGGGTGGGCTGTCAGATGCTACCCTCGCGCTCAGCCAGGTATTTGATGCGGCAGGTTACGATTACGTTCTGATCGAAACCGTCGGCGCTGGCCAAGCGGAGGTGGATATCGTCAATCTGGCCCATACCACGATTGTGGTGGATACCCCGGGAATGGGGGACGATATCCAGACTATCAAAGCAGGCATCCTGGAAATTGCCGATATCCTCGTCGTGAACAAAGCAGATTTGCCCGGGGCAGACCAAACCTACCGCAATCTCACGGCGATGATTGAAATGGGCTACCGCGGCACGAGCCGGATTAACAGCGGTCATCACCCCCAAACTGAGCTGCTTACATCTCCAGCGGAGGAACCGCGCGGCTGGGTGCCCCCGGTCTTAAAAACAACCGCGATAAGCTCAAAAGGAATATCTGACCTGGTAAGCGTTATCCGGCAGCACCGCGACTACCTGCTCGCGGCGAACGCCTGGAATGAGAAAGAAAATGCCGCGCTACAACACACGGTCAACCGGCTGGTGATCGAAGAACTTGCTAACAACTGGCGGCAAAACTTAGCCCCAGGGCAGTATGAGTCTGTTATGGAAGCACTTAGACAGCGAAAAATGTCGCCCCGTGCCGCGGCAAGCGCGCTCTTGGCGTATAATCGAAAATAAGAAAATTTGGTTTTATTGGAGCCGTTATTATGGAAAAAACACCTATTAAAGACCTGAAAAAACACCTGGGAGAGGTGGTTAAACTGCAAGGTTGGCTGCAAACCCTGCGTGACCAGAAAAGCATGCAGTTTCTCATCCTGCGCGATAGAACAGGTCTCGTCCAGATTGCCCACTGGAAAAAAGGCAACCCGGAGCTGGCTGAGCTCATCTCAACGCTTGGCACGGAATCCGCGCTCACGGTCACAGGAAAAGTTGTGGAAAATGAAGTTGTTAAGTTGGGCGGGATCGAGTTGCAGCTCGAGAGCCTGTCAGTGGAAAACAAGGCTGAAATTCCGCTGCCTTTTGACCCATTCGCCGAAACCCTTCCTGACCAGGATTATAGGCTGGACTGGCGCTTTCTGGACCTGCGGCGTGAGCGCAACCGCTTGATTTTTGAAGTGCAAACCACCCTCGAAGCCGCCATGCGCGAATACTGGCTGGACAACGGTTTCATCGAAATGCATTCCCCGAAAATTATGGGCACGCCCAGCGAGAGCGGCGCGGAGCTCTTCAGCCTGAAGTACTTCGAAACCACTGCTTACCTGGCGCAGTCGCCCCAGTTTTACAAGCAAATGGCCATGGCGGCTGGTTACGAAAAGGTCTTCGAGATTGCCCCGGTATTCCGTGCTGACCCATCCTTCACTTCACGCCACATGACCGAATTTACCGGCGTGGATTTTGAGATCTCCTGGATTGAAAGCCACGAAGATGTCATGTCCTTCGCCGAGCGCTGGCTGGCGCATACTTATAAACGCGTGCAAGAAAAGCACGGGGAAGCAATCAGCTCTGTGTTTGGCGTGGACTTGCAAGTACCGGAAGTTCCGTTCCCTCGCCTGACCATGGCGGAAGCTTATCAAATCCTTAAAAACCAGGGCTACAAGCTTCCTCCGGAACGCAAAGGAGACCTGGACCCTGGCGCCGAACGCGCGCTGGGCGCTTACATCAAAGAGGAAACCGGAAATGACTTCGTCTTTGTAAAAGACTGGCCATTTACCGTGCGTCCGTTTTATCATATGGTCTACGCTGACAACCCAACGCTTACCAAGAGCTTTGACCTGCTTGGGCGCGGATTGGAAATTACCACTGGAGCACAACGCGAACACCGTTACGAAATCCTAAAGAACCAGGCGCTCGATAAAGGTCTGACACTGCCCCCAATTCAAAACTATTTGAATTACTTCCGCTACGGGTGCCCTCCGCATGGGGGTTTAGGGCTCGGCCTGAGCCGTTTGCTGATGGTGATGCTTGATTTGCCCAACATCCGCGAAGCTGTCTATCTGTTCAGAGGTCCCAACCGACTTGAACCTTAGGAGGCTCTGATGCCCTCGATCTACAGTGAAAGATTACGCCTGCGGGCTGCTGAAAGAACGGATATTCCCATGTTCGTCCGTTGGATCAGCGATCCGGAAATTACCGAACATTTGCTTCTGCGCCTGCCTATGTCTTTGGCGGAGGAAGAACATTGGTTTGAAAGTATGATTGCCCGGCCAGCGGCCCAACATGTTTATGTGGTCGAGGCGAAATTGGCTCCTGCTCCAGGAAGCGACGAAGCGCAATGGCTTCCGATTGGCAACACGTCATTCATTGATATCCTGGAAATTGATCGCTGCGCTGAAATCGGCATCATGCTCGGCGAGAAAACCTGGTGGAATAAGGGTTACGGCACGGAAACCATGCGCGCGATGCTGCGTCATGGCTTTGAAACGCTCAATCTGCATCGCATCTGGCTGCAAGTTTACGCCAATAACAAACGCGGCGTCAAAGCATACGAAAAAGCAGGCTTCCGCCACGAAGGCATGTATCGGGAAGGCCATTATCAGGCTGGGAAATATCACGATGTACTCCTGATGAGCGTCCTGCGCCAGGAGTGGGATTCGCAAAACATAATGAAAGGTGAATAGTATGACATCTCCCAATATGCGGCACGATTTACTGTACGGTAACATCCGCCTGTTTGCCGGCACCTCCACCCCTGAACTCGCGCAGGAAGTTTCGGAGTATTTGAATATCCCTTTGTGTGGCCGGGATGTCATCGAATTCACCAACGAAAACCTGTTTGTCAAGCTGCATTCATCGGTTCGCGGTCAGGACTGCTACATTATCCAGACGACTTCCATACCGGTGCATCGCAATCTGATGGAACTGCTCATTATGACCCAAACTTTGCGCCTGGACTCCGCCGGTAGGATTACGGTTGTGGTGCCCTACATGTGTTACGGACGCTCAGACCGCAAGGACCAACCTCGGGTACCCATCACCGCCCGCTTGGTCGCGGATATGATACAGGTGGCCGGCGCGGACCGCTACATCACAATGGACTTGCATGCCGGACAGATCCAAGGCTTTTTCTCAATTCCCGGGGACGTGCTTTCTGGCTATCACATTATCAAGCCCTATCTGATGGACTTGCTGCCAAATATGAACCGACCCGTGATGCTTACCGCGGACCTCGGTTTCGCGAAGCGCGGCCGCCGTTATGCCCAGGCTCTCAACATTCCGCTGGCCTTCATTGAAAAACGCCGCGTGGATAATGAAGAGCACTCCGAAGCGCTTTCTATTATTGGGCAGGTCTCCGGCAGAGATATCATCCTGATTGATGACGAGATCGATACCGGCGGTTCGATTTGCGAAGCTGTGCATCTGGCCAAGCAATACGGAGCCGGAGAGATTCTGGTGGTTTTTGTTCACCCGGTGCTCTCCGCGAGCGCGGTGGAAAGATTGGCAAACCTGCCGGTGAAGCAGTTCATTACCACCAACTCCATTCCAATAGCGCCCGAGAAAAAAGCTCTCTTCGGAGATCGCCTGACAATTCTGAGCATCGGTCCATTAATTGGTGAAGTTATCAAGCGTGCCAATGAAGGCACCAGCGTCGGCGCGATGTTCAACGAGTAATCGTCCAGATCTGGAGTGATACACCGTGCCTGAACTGCCGGAGGTGGAAACCATTCGCCGGGGACTTCTTGCTGGGGATGCTTGTACGCCCTCCCTTATTGGGCAGCGCGTTTGTGCGGTTTCGATTCTATGGGAGAGGACCGTTGCCTACCCTTCTCTGCAGGAATTCGCGAATCTAATTCAGGGAACAGTCGTCAGCGAGATAAATCGAAAGGGTAAATTCCTGCTCATCACTGTGGATGAGCGCTTTGTCATTTTTCACCTGCGTATGAGCGGAGATCTTCGCATGCGCCGGGAGTCGGATGAGCCCTCACAACACGACCGGCTCATCCTGCACTTCTGCTCCGGCTGGAAACTCACATTTACCGACACACGCAAATTTGGCAGAGTGTGGCTGACACCAGATCCACAAACGGTGATTGGAAAACTGGGTCCTGAACCGCTGGCAGCCGAGCTTACAAATGAAATCTTCCACGAAATGCTGCTCGCGCGTTCCAGGCAGCTAAAGCCGCTTTTGATGGATCAGAGTTTTTTGGCAGGGCTGGGCAACATCTACACGGACGAATCGCTATTCACTGCTGGCTTGCACCCGCTGCGTGTCAGCAGCACGCTGACAAAGAAAGAGAGCAGCGATTTGTTAGCCGCTATTCGCCTGGTGCTGGCTAAAGGAATCCTGGAACATGGTTCCAGCATTGATTGGGTATATCGCGGCGGAAATTTCCAAAACCATTTTCAGGTCTACCAACGCGCTGGGGAATCTTGTTTACGCTGCGGTGCTCCCATTCAGAAATTCAGGGTTGGACAGCGAGGAACGCATATCTGCCCCGTCTGCCAACCTGAAAGAGGTTGACCAAATGTATGATAAATTCGCGTCTCAATACGATTACTTTGTAAACTGGAAGTCGCGCCTGGCATTCGAGATGCCCTTCATTCAGGAGCAACTCTCGCGCCTTTCTGATGCTCCAGAGCGGTTGAAGGTGTTGGATGCTGCTTGCGGAACTGGACAACACGCAATTGCTTTAGCACGATTAGGCTACGATGTTTCCGGCGCAGACTTGTTTCCTCAGATGCTGAGTTTGGCAAACACCAACGCCCTTGCTGCGGATGTCAACATCACCTTCAAAGCCGCGGGTTTTGGCAGTATCGCCGCAGTATTCCCCGCAGAGCGCTTTCAGGCGGTTTTATGCCTGGGCAACTCTTTGCCGCACGTAAAATCAAAGACTGAACTGCAGCAAGCACTCGCAGACTTTGCCGCGGTGACAGCGCCAGGCGGATTGCTTCTACTGCAGCAGCGCAATTTTGACGCAGTCATGCGCGCTAAAAACCGCTTTATGGAACCACAAACTCACAGTACAGGGGAACAAGAACGGGTCTTTTTCCGCTTTTATGATTTCGAGCCACAAGGTCTGATTCAGTTTAACATCCTGACGCTGACCAGAAAGCCCGGAAGCTCCTGGGAAAGCGCGATGACTTCCACTACTCTTTTCCCAATTCTGCATGCTGAACTGCAAGGAGCGCTTGCAGAGGCTGGTTTTGTCGATTTGTGTTTCTATGGGAACATGAAGGGCGAGGAATTTAACCTCAGCACGAGTGGTGATTTGATTGTTGTCGCTCGGAGACAATAAAAAAAGCCGGCAAAACCGGCTTTTAAAAATCTTATTGCGCTCAGGATTTTTGCGTTTTCGTCCGCGAGGCAGAGATAGTCTTGTGGGCATTTGCTTTCCACCAGTCCACAGTTTCCTTGATTGAATCGTAAAGCCGGCGGGGTTGGTAACCCAGTTCGCGCTGTGCTTTGCGAGAGGAAATCTTGGAATTACTGCGCAAGGTTTCAATGGAATAACGCGTAAATTTGGGTTTGGTGCGCGTGATTTTGTAGAAGAATTCAGCCAAAGGAGCGACAAAAGCCGCGAGCCGAGCCGGGAATTTAATTTCCGTGGTATCAATGCCAGCCGCCTGCTGTACAAGGCTGCGCATTGTGCTGATTTGCAGTTGTTCACCCGAGAGCAGGTAGGTTTCCCCGCTTTTGCCTTTTTTTGCAGCCAGGATGTGCCCAAGCGCCACATCCCGCACATCCACAAAGTCGAACTTCCCTTGCACGGACAGGGAAGGACCTTTTTTCATCCAGGAGAGCATCATTTCGCCCAGTTCAGAGCGTTTAAAGTCATAGGGACCAATAACACCGGTCGGGCAGACTACCACGGCATCCAGACCTTGCTGCGCTGCCTGGAGCACCAGCAAGGTGGCTTCCGCTTTTGTGCGGTCGTAAGGGCCGGCAGGGTTATGCGGGTCAAAACGGAGCTTCTCATCAATCGTGACGTCCGATTTTGGTCGTTCCAAGGCGTGAATGGAACTGGTGTAAACCAATCGGCGCACACCAGACTGGCGAGAGGCATCGATTACGTTGCGCGTGCCCTCAACATTTACCTTATGCATCAAATCAATCTTGTCTTCTGTGATTGCGACCAGGGAGGCTAAATGGAAGACAAGCTCTATTCCCTGGCAGGCTTCGAGCATCCGAGGAAAATCAAGGATGTTTCCTTCGAAAACTTCCACGTCCAAATCCTCAAGTGGAGTAAGGTTTTCCCCCGGAAGGACTAACGCGCGTACTTTTTCATGGCGCGCAACTAATTCACGGACTAAAACATTGCCAAGGTGCCCAGCCGCGCCTGTAACTAATATCATTCCCTTAACTCCTTAAGCTGTTTATCACTAACTCCAAACCACTCCTCGCGAGAGCTGGCCAGTCCTGATGTTCGGGACTTAGAGCCGCTTGGAAGAGATATCCCAGCACGCACGCCAGCAAAAGGTGAGACGCGGCTGCCAGATCGAGTTCCGCGCCGACGACGTTTTCTTGCTGGGCAAGCAGCACCTTACTCTGAAGCGAATTCAACAGCATTTGTAGAGGCTGCACGCTTCGCGCCCAGACCTCGGGGGTCTTAAGAGCTTCTTTCCAGAATTCAATCATAACTGAGAAATGCTTTTCGGTGGTCTGAAAGAGCTCTACAGAGTGGTCGGTCATTGCAAGCAAGCTGGCTGGAAAGTCATTTTGCGCGCCCGTTTCGCCTTGAAGAGCGCGCTTCGTCTGGTCAATCCAACTCTCCATGAGCGTGAGAAAGAGGTTTTCTTTGGTTGAGAAATAATGATAAAAAGCGCCTTTGCTAACCCCCGCTTTCATGCATATCTCGTGAACACTGGTCGCGTCATAGCCATCTTGTGAGAACAGGCGCTCAGCGGTCTCGAGAATTTTATCCCGTGATTTCTGTGTTCTTGCCATTTCGCCACTCCCTTTCCAATTGCCTGGAGTCACAAGCCCGCGCAACAAAATTGGGGAAACTCATCTAAACTCATCTAAATAGCGGCTTGAGTTAAATCAATAAGAAGCTTAAAACCTTTGCTGGCAATATTGATTATTTTTTACAAAAATTGATAATTGGATAACTTCATTATACAGTTATTTTTTTTAAAAGGATAATTTTTGGAAGACAATATTTTGTAACCTGATCAGCTTAGCTTTTAGGTATAATGACTTAAAGGTAAAAATTGAACAAAAAGGACGCATATGAAACTCGCAATTGGTTGTGACCACTCGGGGCTCGAACTGAAAAGCGCTCTAATGAACTATCTGGACAGCCGCCTCATCCCCTACGAGGACTTTGGCACCTACTCAGCGGAAAGCTGCGACTATCCGCGCGTTGCCGAAAAAGTATGTAAGGCCATTCTCTCCGGTCAATTCGACCGAGGCATCCTTATCTGTGGAACCGGCATCGGAATGTCAATCGCGGCGAATAAATTCCCCGGCATTCGCGCGGCAGCTTGCAGCGAGCCATACTCCGCTATCCTTGCCAAAAGGCATAACAATGCCAATGTGCTCTGCGTGGGAGCAAGAGTAGTCGCCAGCGGTCTGGCTGCTCTGATTGTTGAAGGGTGGTTAAATGCCAGCTATGAAGGTGAGCGCCACCAACGCCGCCTGGATATGATTACCCGCATTGAACAGCGTAACGTCATCCCGCCGGTCATTTCCGCGCCCTGTGAAGATAGCGCTCCCGCAGCTAATTCCCAGCCAGAAGAAACAGAACCAGAAGCAGGCACATTCGCACCCTACGAGGGCACGCAGCCGCTCTAATTCAGCCTTGCATATACTTATTTCTCGCAAGTTCTTCTGGAGATACGCTATAATTTTTACTGTTGACCCAAGATTTTTTAGATTACGGAGGCTGTATGAGATACCGCATATTTGGAGAAAAACTTCCTGCTGTAACAATTGAATTTGAAGCTGGTGAAAGCATTTTCACACAGGCCGGGGGCATGACCTGGATGACCGACAACTTTACAATGGAAACCAACGTTAAAGGCGGCATGATGAAAGGATTGGGCAGAATGCTCACCGGGGAATCCTTGTTCATGGCTACCTATACCGCCAATGCCCCAAAAGCTGAACTGACACTGGCATCTTCCTTCCCAGGCGCGATTCTGCCGATTGAGCTGGATGGAACCAAAACCTGGATTGCTCAGAAATCCGCTTTCTTATGCGCTACTCCCGGCGTGGAACTCTCCACGTACGTGAGCAAGTTCAAGGTCGGTTTGTTCGGTGGCGAGGGCTTCTTGCTGCAGAAATTAGCTGGCCGCGGTATTGTCTTTCTGGAAATCGACGGCAGCCTGGTTGAAAAAGATTTGCAGCCCGGTGAGCGCATCAAGGTCGACACTGGCAATGTGGCAGCGTTCGAAAGCACCGTGAAGTATGAAGTTGAAACGGTCAAAGGTTTCACGAACATCCTATTTGGCGGCGAGGGCTTGTTCCTGACTGTTCTTGAAGGACCCGGGAAAGTCTACCTGCAAACCGTGAATGTCTCTGGTTTTGCCGCGCGTCTCAAACCGTTCCTGCCTGCAAAAGGCTAACCCAAAATTCCACGATAAACAGGCTGTTCTATGAAGAACAGCCTGTTTTTATGTTTACTGGTATCTCTCTGAAACGCTGGCTTCTATCCATCCACCACTAATCCTGAGCGCATTTTTTGCATTAATCCCGGAAACGCTCAGAGGGTTTTAATCATGTATAGCTCCCCGGGCTCAAACCCACGGGCGGCATAATATTGGCGCGTGCCAACCGCGGAAATGACAGCCAGCCTGTGAAAACCATGCTCCAGCGCGACGCGTCCGGCTTCGATGAGCAGGCGCGTTCCAAGGCCAGCATGCTGCGCAGCACCAGGCATCCCCGCACCCACTTCGAGAGATTGCCCGTAAACATGCACTTCCCGGATGACCGCCGCGCCTTCCAGGTCTTCCAGCTGCAGGATATTGCCATCAAGCGGCAGAGAAAGCCTCAGAAAGCCAGCCAGTTTATCCTCTGCAGTATCAAACGAAAAGAAATATTCTGCAGTGCTTCCGGTGTTGTAAACCAGCATATTCAGGCGCAGCGCGTTCACATCCACCTTTCCGCGCCGGACTTCCCTACAGCGAATGCAATTACAGTATGCTCCTCGGCGCTCAAGCTCCCTGCCCACGTCTTGCCGTAAGCTGGTGTTGCGGTTGCCAGCCACCACATTTGGCGAAGGGATATCCCGAATAACCCGGTTTATTCGGCAGTATCGCGGCACGGTCGGTTTGATATCCGCTAAGAGCTGGATGAGTTCATCTTCCGTGTACGGTTGGTAGTCCCCACGCTCCCAGTATCGATAGAGTTCCGCGCTTCGCAGCAGCTGGCAGGGGTAGATTTTCAATTCATCGGGCTGAACGCTGCCCACTTGCCATAAACGCGAAAAGTCCACGCGGTCGCTTTCCAAAGTCGCGCCGAGCAAGTTAGGCATCCAGTGAGCGACCAGCTTGAATCCAGCGGCGCGGATTAATCGCGCGGCTTCGGCAGCCTGAGCGGCGTTGTGCCCTCTGCGATTCATCGCCAGCACCCGGTCGTCCATGCTTTGCACTCCAATTTGCAGTTTCGTCGCGCCCAGCTGGCGATTAAATATCAATTCATCGCGGGTGATTAAGTCCGGTCTGGTTTCGAGCACCAGGCCAACGCAGCGGTGCGCGGAGCTCTCGTTGCGCAGGTGCGCTCCGGTTATATCCGGGCTGGCCTGGTTATCATCAGGGTTTTCCGCGTTCAGCGCTTCAAAGCAGCGTCGCACGAACCATTCGCGATATTCGCGGGAGTAAGCGCTCCAGCTTCCGCCCAGGATAAGCAGCTCAATTTTGTCCGTTGGGTGCCCTACTTCCCGCAGCGCTTTAAGTCGAGAACTGACCTGCCTATAGGGATCAAATTGATTTTCAACCCCTCTCCGCGCGCCAGGCTCATCCGGCAGATAAGACTGCGGCATATCTATTTCCGTTGGACAAAAAATGCATTCGCCCGGACATGGGAACGGCTTGGTAAGCACCGTAATAGTGGTGACCCCCGAAAGCGTACGCACCGGCTTCATGCGGATGCGCGCCAGCAGTTCCGCATCGGCAGCCCCTTCACCGCTTTTAATCAGCTCGCGGTATGCCGCGACAAGCGTATGTTTTGCCAAGAAACCCTGCCCACCCGGGAGCGGATGCCGTCGCAGCGCTTTTTGGACTTCCATTCCAGCGCGGATGTCCGCGAGTGCTGCCTTAGCCAGTTCAAGTTCCTCAGGACTGTAGCTTCTCTTTTTATGCCAATCTTCTGCGCTGTTCATAGGATTATTGTACCTGTTCCCCAGCACGATTTTCGTTCTGCCGAACCTGATATACTCTCAGCATGCATCCTGAGACCCGCGAAAAGCTGCTGGCCATCAACCGCCAATTTTACGAACGCAGTGCGTCAAGCTTTTCTCTTACCCGCAAGAAACTGCAGCCAGGCGTGAAACGCTTGCTTGCTGAAGTTCCTCCTCGAACGGACATTCTGGACCTGGGCTGTGGGAATGGTAATTTCGCCCTGGCGCTTGCCAAGACCGCTTACGCGGGCCGTTATCTGGGGATTGATGCCTCGGAAGCCTTGATAACCGACGCACGCGCTGCTTTGGCGGATGTGCCGTCGTTGGCGTCCTTCCAATTTTTCCAGGCTGACCTCACAGAGAATGAATGGGCGGCAGAACTTACTGGTCGGGTATATCCGTTGATTACCTGTTTTGCTGTTCTGCACCACATCCCGGGCTCGCTGGCTCGGGCGGATTTATTGAGATCTGTTTCTGCTTTGCTCGCTCCCGAAGGCCGTCTGCTGCTTTCGGTATGGCAGCTGTTTAATAACCCACGCCTGGAGGGACACCTGCTGCCCTGGGATTCTGTTGAGATAGATTCCGCAGACCTGGAACCGGGAGATTGCCTGATGGATTGGCGCGCGGGCGCGTGGGTAAACCAGCGCTATGTGCATGTATTTACGCCTGAAGAATTGCGCGCGCTTGGTTGGTCAGCTGGCCTGCAGCTGTGCGATGAATTCTTTTCAGATGGCAAAACCGGAAACCTGGCGCTTTATCAAATCTGGAATAAAGCAGCTTAAATCAACCTTACCCTAAAGCGACATCCAGCAGCATCATCGTGGCAAAGCCCAACATCACGCCAATGGTTGGGATGTCGGAATGGTCTGATGCGCTGTTTTTTGCTTCCGGGATGAGCTCTTCCGCGACAACATAAATCATTGCGCCGGCCGCGAATGCGAGCGCATAAGGAAGCATATTCCGCATGGAAAGGACCGCGAATGCCCCGATTACCGCGGCAATTGGCTCCACCAGTCCGGAAAGCTGCCCCCAGAAAAACGCTTTTCCACGGCTGATATCTTCCCGCCTCAGCGGCATGGAAACCGCCATACCTTCAGGAAAATTTTGAATGCCGATGCCAAGCGCGAGCGCGATGGCTGAACTGAGCGTGGCTCCATTCAGACCAGCATGCACCGCCCCAAACGCCACCCCCACGGCCAGCCCTTCCGGGATGTTGTGGAGCGTAATGGCAAAAACCAACAGCACGCTGCGCTGCCAGGAGGTTTTGATGCCTTCAGGATTTTCCTCGCCAGGGTGCAAATGCGGCAGCAATTTGTCCACCCCGTAGAGAAACCCACCACCCAGAAGAAACCCAATAACCGCCGGCATCCAAAGCGGGGTATCCAAACCCGCGGAAAGGTCAATCGCAGGAGCTAATAGCGAGAAGTAGCTGGCGGCAATCATCACCCCAGCCGCAAAACCCATCATGCCGTTCATCAACTTAACGTTGATTTCTTTGCCAAAAAAGACGCCGGCCGCGCCCGCGGCCGTCATCGCGTAGGTAAAAGCGGTCGCCAGGAGTGCCTGGAGGACTGGGTTAAGAGCAGGGAAAAAAGTGAGCATATGCCACCTTACAATGATAAGATTGAGCTGGAGCAATTGTACCTGATGAAAACCATTCCAGCGACACCGGATTTTGAATACGAACAAGCAGCAATGTTACAAAGCCAGCTGGCTGTCTGCCTGGAAGCCAGAAGTTCCTTACTAAATGACAACCGTGAAGGCGCTCTGCGGCTCTTCAATGGCTTTTACGAAGGTCTCCCTGGTCTGGTAGTGGATCTATACGGCAAGACGCTGGTCATTTCCAATCACGCCCGTGACCCGGAGGCTGTGCGTAAAGCGGCGGAGCTAGCGCTCGCTTTTTACCAGGACAAATTGCCTTCGATTTCTGCCGCGCTCCTGAAAACCCGCGCAGCGAAAGAGGTTCAGAGCCAGCGTGGAGAATTGGTTCTTGGTACGAACGCTGACAAAGAAATCACAGAAAACAAGGTCCGCTACGCGCTGAACCTGCGCCTGAACCAGGACAGCAGTTTTTACCTCGATACGCGGCTGTTAAGGCAATATTTGCGGAAGAATTCAGACGGGAAGTCCGTATTGAACTGCTTTGCCTACACGGGCGCGTTGGGCATTGCCGCGCTGGCGGGCGGCGCGCGCAATGTTCTGCAGACCGACCTGAACGCGGACGCGCTGAAGTTGGCAAGGCGTTCTTATGGGCTCAACCACTTCTCCGGAAGTATGAATCTTCTCCCGCTGGACTTTTTCAAAGCGGTGAGCCGATTCAAAACCAGTCGGATGTTATTTGACTGTGTCATCCTCGACCCGCCTCTGTTTTCCACAACGGAAGCCGGCACAGTCAGCCTGACCGAGAACTGGCTGACGCTGGTCAACAAGGTACGCCCATTGGTCGCCGATGGCGGGCTGCTGATTGCCATTAACAACGCGTTGTACCTTTCCGGCGCGGAACTTTCTGAAAGCCTGGAGAGTCTCACGCGGTCTGGATATGTTGAGATTGAAACCCGCATCCCGGTGCCGGAAGACATCACTGGCTACTCCGCGACCATTAGAGACAAACCACCCGCCTCACCTGCGCCCTACAATCACCCCACCAAAATCACGGTTCTCCGCATTCACCGTAAGGACGGCGCAAAAGCGAACACCTGATCCGCGTATAGGCAGACTGCCGAAATAACATAATTGCGGATAATCCGATGTGCAGCCTGATAGGAGTGGAAATGCGATACTCAGCTCCCGTTAACCCAAATTGGATTTGACAAGTGTTTTTCCTTATGCTAAAATCTCAACCACTTGAAGCCAGAAGGCTGAAAAGAAGGCAAGCGCGGGTGTAGTTCAATTGGTAGAACGTCTCCTTGCCAAGGAGAAGGTCGTGGGTTCGAGCCCCATCGCCCGCTTGTTTGAAGAAACTGATATAATAGCTATATCAGTTTTTTATTCAGGCGACGTGGCCAAGTGGCAAGGCAAGAGTCTGCAAAACTCTCATCATGGGTTCAAATCCCATCGTCGCCTCTTTTTTACGCCAGTTTTCTCCGGTTCACCGCAAGTTTTCCCACCGCGTTTTTAACTCCCCCTCACTTTTAACAATTTTGCTCAGTTATCACGGCCAGGCCTATTCAGTTTTTCCCGCGCCGCTTCTAACATTTCCCCCAGTTCCCCCAGGTTCTCGCAAACGTAATCCGGCTGATAGGCAGAACCCGCCAAATCCTCCAGCTTCGTTTCTCCGCTGAGCACTAACACGGTCGTCACCCCGGCAGTCGTTCCCATCGCGATATCGGTGTACAGCCTGTCCCCGACCATCACCAGGCTTTCAGGCTTAAGCTTCAGCATCCCGGCCAGTTGCTCTATCAAGTTCCGGTCGGGTTTGCCAAAAATCTTGTCTGGCCAGCGCCCGGTCGATTTTTCCACCATCGCCATCATCGCACCGATATCCGGGATGGGTCCTTCTGGTGTCGGGCAGTTCACATCCGGGTGCGTCGCCAGGTAGGGCAGCCCCTGCCGCACAAACCCACACAAGCGCGTAAGCTTTTCGTAAGTCAGTTCTGTGTCGTACCCCAACACGACCACAGCCGGCTGCTGGTCATCCAGGCGAATGCCCGCGGCGCGGAAATCTTCTTGCAGGCTGCGGGTGCCAATCAGGCAAACGCCTTTTCCGTCAAAATGCTCGCGCAGATAGCGGATGGTAGCATCCCCGGCGGTGAACACGCGCGCGTCAGTTTCTTTCACCCCCAGCCCCATCAGTTTCGTGACGTAATCCGCCCGGCTGCGAGACGTATTATTCGTCAAAAACGAAAAAGGCAGGTTCAAGCGGTTTAGCAGAGCCAGAAATTCCAACGCGCCAGGCAGAAGCCGCTCCCCCAAAAAGAAGGTTCCGTCCATGTCCAGAATAAAGCCCTGCGCTTGCCGTAATGATTTCATGTATAGACTCATCGATTGAAATTCAATTCCACCTGACTACAATGGTACGTATAACAATAATTAGAAAGCAGGAAATATGACCAGCAAAACCTATTTTATCCCGAATATTCACTGCATGCACTGCGTGATGCACATTAAGAACCGCCTGAACGAAATTGAAGGCGTTGAAAACGTGGAAGCCAACGCCCAGACCCGGGAAGTGGAAGTGGAATTCAGCAGTCCCGCGACCGAGGAAGCCATCCTGCAGGCGCTCGCTGAAATCAATTACCCTGCGGAGCTCTAAATGTCTGATAAACAACAGGTCACGCTGCCCATTCTGGGGATGACCTGCGCCAACTGCGTTGCCGCCGTTGAGCGTGGTTTGTCCAAGGTCGACGGCGTGGACGCGGCGGTGGTAAATCTCAGTTCTGAACGCGCGTCCGTCAGCTACGACCCGCACAAGACCGGCATCCCCGCGCTGGTGGAACAGGTCCGCCAAACCGGTTACGATGTAGCCCTGGGCGAAGCATCACTGGGGGTCATCGGACTTTCCGACCCCGCGGACGGCGCGCGCCTGGAAAAAGCGCTGAACGCTGTGGAGGGAGTGCTCTTCAGCCAGGCAAACCTGGCCAGCGAGCGCGTGGTGGTGCGCTATGTTCCTACGATTCTCAGTCAGTCCGAAATCCGCCAGGCTGTAATGCGGGCTGGCTTCCGCCTGGCTGAGGAAAGAACCCTTTCGGAAGACCCCGAAGCCGCCGCCCGCCAAAAAGAGATCGCCCACCAGAAGCGCATGCTCAGCATCGCGCTCATCTTCACTGTCCCGCTTTTCATCCTTTCGATGGGCAGGGACTTTGGACTGCTGCCAATGGCGATTGCCCACGCACCCTGGATGGACTGGCTGTTCTTTGGGCTGGCAACACCGGTGCAGTTTTACGTCGGCGCCAGCTACTATGTCAACGGCTACAAATCACTGCGCAACAAATCCGCGAATATGGATGTGCTGGTGGCTTTGGGCACGTCCGCGGCGTATTTCTATTCCATTTTCGTCTTGCTCGGCGTGGTGCCCGGTCACGGTTACTTTGAGACTTCAGCGGTCATCATCACGCTCGTGCGCCTGGGCAAGTTTCTGGAAGCGCGTGCCAAAGGCGGCGCGAGCGAAGCCATCCGAAAGCTCTTGTTCCTCCAACCCAAAAAGGCGACAGTCATCCGGGATGGCATGGAAACTGAAGTCCCGGTTGATGAGGTCGTTATCGGCGATGTGATTGTGGTGCGTCCGGGCGAAAAAATCCCTGTGGACGGCTCCGTGCTTGAAGGCAGTTCCAGCGTGGATGAATCCATGCTCACCGGTGAATCCCTGCCAGTGGAAAAAAGCGCCGGCGCCCCGGTTTTCGGCGCCACTCTCAACAAAAACGGCAGACTGGTGTTTGAAGCCACCAAAATTGGCCGCGATACCGTGCTCTCCCAGATAATTCAGCTGGTTGAGAATGCCCAGGCCAGCAAAGCTCCCATCCAAAAGCTGGCGGATAAAATTTCCGCGGTTTTTGTCCCGATTGTCATCGCGGTCGCCACGCTAACCTTCCTGATTTGGTATTTCCTGGTTCCACTACCGGCAGATTCAGAAGTCTCCCTGCTGGCGCGCGCGCTGATTAACATGGTCGCGGTGCTCGTGATTGCCTGCCCCTGCGCCATGGGCCTGGCCACCCCGACCGCCGTGATGGCAGGCACCGGGCGCGGAGCGGAACTTGGAATTCTGGTTAAGACCAGCGAAAGCCTGGAAATTGCCGGGCAGATTGACACCATCATCCTGGATAAAACCGGCACCCTCACGCGCGGACAGCCAGCGGTGACCGAGATTGTGCCGCTCGTCAAGGGCTGGACTGAAGAACAGCTCTTAGAGCTGGCAGCATCCGTGGAAGCTGGCAGCGAGCACCCACTCGGTGAAGCCATCACCGCCGCCGCAAAATCGCGCGCGCTTGGCCTGCGAACCGTGGACCGCTTCAGATCCTCCTCAGGCAAAGGCGTCTCGGCGGAAGTAGACGGTAAAAAGGTTTCAGTTGGCAGTCGGCGCTACCTTGAAGGCCTTCAGGTGGATACCAGC
>ERZ795031.973-NODE-973-length-32293-cov-12.950679_pt1 | contig 32293 bp, 20 predicted proteins | sample MGYA00375123_ERZ795031 | MGnify/ENA primary metagenome ERZ795031 (study PRJEB30166, sample SAMN05720159) | activated sludge metagenome | isolation source: anaerobic digester from wastewater treatment plant | place: USA | collected 2015-04-21 ...
ACCTATGACATCATCTGGGTCACCGAGGGCTCGGTAATGACGATCGCCCATGGACAGCTTTACAACAAGGACGACCCGGCGAAGGGAATCGTCCGTTACAACCATGCGCTTGCCAGGGTCTGGAGGTACGGAAGCGAATTGACGGGCGGCAAGGAATACGAGGCATATCTGCTGGTCGGCGGTGAAAACGAGTCGGGCGCCATCGACACCGTCGAGCCGTATATCATTACATGTGCTGGCGTCGAGTCGTGCAAACTGCAGCGCCAGGATCAGCTTGTCGTGAAAATTCCGGGCGGCGGCCGGTCGATGCCTGCCGTAGCGTATGACGTGGCGCACAATTTCTTGTTCATCGTCGGCGGATTCGGTGCGACGGGCGGCAAGAATCCGACCGACAGCGTTGACGTCTTCCGTGTGCCCGAGGCCGGCTTCCGTGAAAGGGAATACCTGAGCCTTGGAATCGATCTTGGAGGCATGTCGATCGCGGAGATGGCCGACGGCAGGTTCCTTCTTGCCGGCGGCTGGAACGGCACCGCCCCGGTCGATACCGTCAAGATTCTTTCCCCGGATGGTCCCGTAATATTCAACGGCCTGGAAGTTGTAAGCCCTGACGTCAAGTCGGATGTGCCGGCAATGGACGCAGCGCGCGTCGGTCATTCCATGATCACGGACCAGACCGGCCGCGTTCTGATTTTTGGCGGCGTCGATAATGACAGGGACAGCCATGCTCCGTTGATGTACAATCCGCGATAAACAGTCCGATGTTCAACGTTTCCGTGGCGACAGAGGTCGGTTCGGTCATTTCAGGAAGGCATGGGGTACGCAGCATGAGATTGAATGAAGATGGACTTTTCGGGGAATCCGGCCGGATCCTTGGCATGCCAGGGTTGCCGTCTTTTTTTCTGGTGATGTTGCTTTCGACAGTTATCAACCTGGCTCCAGGAATTGCCGCAGCCAGGCAGAAGATAGTCCTTTATTACGCCCCCACAGCTTCCGGCGTCAGGCTGTCGGCTGCGGACCTTGGTCAGATGCGGGATCAGTTCGCAAGTGTTCTTGGATCCTTCGGCCTTTATCGGGTTGTAAGTGAAGGTGAGATTCCGGAAAGACTCGCACCTTCTGACGTCCGTGATTTTCGGTCCTGTTCGGATTCGGAATGCAGGGTCAGGATTTCCAGGCTTGGTTCGGCCGATGTCAGTGCCTGGTTGAAGATTTCCGGTCGTGGCGGCCGCTGCGTGGTCGAGGGCTTCCTGAGTCCGGCCTGGTCGGACAAGGGTGACAAATCGGCCAGTCATGAGGGGGGATGTTCTGGAAGCCAGGTTGCGGCATCGGCCGCCGTCGTGGCGGCCCTTCTGTGCGAAAAGGAGCCCGGGCAGGCAGCCATCGGAGCTTCCGGCGGGGGTGCCGTTGTCCCGGCCGCCGGTTCGGATGGGTCAACCCCGGCGCCAGTTGCCCCGCCGGCACAGGTTGCTGTCGAGCCGGTCAACAAGATCCAGATGCTTGTCCAGAAGACAGGTTTTTTGACGATTGAAACAAAGCCTGTCGGCGCGAGCATCGAAATTGACGGCCGGCCGGTGGGAAAGTCGCCATTCCAGGATGAAGTGGACGTCGGCCGCCATCGGATCAGGGTTCATCTGGACGAGTATTATCGCGATGCCACGGCGGAAGTTGATCTGGAACCCGATGGAAAAAGTCTGACGCTTCAGCTTGCTCCGGCGTTCGGAAAGCTTGAGATCAAGAGCAGGGAGCCAGGTGCGACCGTAACGATAAATGGAAATCGTGTCGGTACCACTCCATTCGTCAGCGAGCGCTTTCTTTCGGGCACATATGCGGTGGAAGTCTCCAATCCCGGTCGTCGGCCGCTGCGGCGCCAGGTTGTCGTTTCCGATGGACGAACGACCAGCGAGACGTTCGACCTTGACGTCCTTATGGGTGTTCTGTCGGTTCTTACACGCAATACCGATGATACGCCGTGTTCCGGAAAGCTTTTTATCGACAACCGGGCGGTTGGAACCACTCCGTTCAAGGATACGGTAGCGGCCGGCAATCATGTGTTGAAGGCAATATGTGGCGATAGTTCGGCAAGTTCCGTCGTGGATGTTCCGGTCGAGTCGCGACTGAGCGTCGTTCTGCGTATGGGAGACAAGCCGTCGGCCGCCGTTGCCGCCGCGGTGCCCGCATCTGCTGCGCCAGGAACGGTGGCACCCCAGGCACCCGTGAAGCCGACCCCGTCCACTCCGGCAGCAATTCCTGAAGCGGTCACGGCCCCGACGGCGAAGGTCGATTCGGCGAAGGCGACGGTCGCCGCGGCTCCGGTCGAGGCAGCCGTTCCGGCCGCGGTTTCGGAACCTGAGCCCGAGGTTCTGGCCGAAGAGCCGGAAGTCATTGCGGAAGAAGGCGACAGTTTTCTGAAAACCAGTAAGCCCGTTTACAAGAAATGGTGGTTCTGGACCCTGATCGGTGTCGCCGCGGCCGGTGTTGCCGGCGGCGTGGCAGCCGGGGTGCTTCTTTACGATACCGGGACGCCGATGGCTTCCGGAACCATAACCCGTTGAATGATAATGGAGTCTGGCGATGTTACAGGCTGAGATGTTTGAAGTTGCGGCTTCCCGTCGGAAAGGGCTGGCGCCGCAGTTTGTGCTTCTGATGACGACTGTTGCCGCAGTGTCCTGTGGGAACCCGGATCTTGGTTCGGATCATCTGCAACTGCATCTTGTCAACGTCAGCGCGACCCGCACGTTTGATGGCGCGCCGCAGAATCCCGAGTCGATGGCGGCACAACTGATGGTCACTGTTTCCGGGCCGGACATGGAGACCGTGGCTTCCGATCCGATGGACTTCAGTCAGTCGACTTTCGATATCCCGGAGTTTCCCCAGGGACTCGAACGTCAGTTCATGGTTGAGTATCTTAACGGCCAGCAGGTTGTCGCCCGGGGACGCTCCGTTCCGCTTGACGTTGTTGAAGGGGGGGAACGTGTAAGGACACAGGTGTTCGTTTCACCCCTTAATTCGATTACCCCTGTGACGGCAATGGATCCCGAGTCCGGGGGCGCGGTCGTGTCTTCGCCACCATTCATGAAGACGGTCGGGGCGTCCATGACCCAGCTTGACGATGGTCGAATCCTGATTTGCGGCGGGGCGGATGTCAAAGCGGGCAGAGGTACCTGGTTCATGCCCGAAGACGTCACCAATATTACCGATGCATGCCAGACCTACGATCCGCGGACGGGCGAGTTCAAGGTCGTTGCAAAGCGGATGGCCATCAAGAGGGCATTTCATCAGGCGGTCAAGCTTGGCGGTCCGAATAATCCCGATGGCAGGGTGGTCTTGATTGGCGGTTTCACCGAGAAGGTGCCCGGCACCGTTTCGATATCGGATTCGGTGGCAATTTTTGACCCGGTGACCGGCGACTTCGTCGAAGCGCGTGACAAGGGTGGAAGTGCCGGCCTTGCCGGCGGCGCGGGGCGTGCCCTGTTCACGGCGGCCCTTGTGAATCCGGATCTCAACCTCGTTGCGATCTTCGGCGGGCTTTCAAACTATTCGGCCGCCGGTGGTACATGGGAGCTGCTTTACTTCGACGGTTCAACGATGACCACGGTTAAGCACGAACAGTTGTTTAACGAGGCAGATCCGGCTCACGGGATTGTCCGTTACAACCACTCGATGATTCGGGTAAGCGGCTTTGCAGACGACTGGAACGCGAATCAGGGGCTCGAGGCGTTCCTTCTGATCGGCGGGGAAAACCCGTCCGGCGTCATCGACGTACTTGAACCGTACATCGTCGATTGCCCGAATGTAAGCAACTGCAAGCTGACGCGTTATGACGACATGGTCGTCTCGCTGCCCGGTGGCGGTCGGACAATGACGGCGGTTGCCTATGACCAGACTCACAACCTGGTTTTTCTTGTCGGTGGATTCAGAACTCCCGGCGCGGACGAGCCGTTCTGGAGAATCGATGTTTTCGGCGTGGCCAGGGCCGCCTTCAAGGACGGCTTCATCAACATGGGGAGGTCGGTCGGCGGGATGACGTCGGTGCCGCTTTCCAACGGCACGTTCCTGATGGCCGGCGGATATGGATGGGATGCTCCCGTTTCCAGCCTTGGCCTTTTGAATCCGAACGAGCGGATTGTTCAGGACGGAAAGACGACCGTAAGGATTTCGTTCCAGACGGAATTGCCGTCATTTGTCACCGGGCGTGTCGGCCTTTCCGCAATCGAGGATCTGACCGGAAGGGTGCTTATCATGGGCGGCTTCTCGGGTGACGACGTTCCTGCCGAAGCGGCTCTGTATGTGCCATAGTTTTATGTCCGAGCCTGCCGATCATTTTTCAAAAAAAACTTGATGCTGTCGGGGCCGGTGATGCTGTCGGGGCCGGTGGATATTGACGCTTGGTCGGAGTCTCGGTCACATAATGCCGCCAAGAAGATCGGCAAAGTTAAGACACATTTTGGGCGGCATGGCGGCGGGAAGCTGACCGCCAGGGCAGAACATTTCCATTCCCATGCCGGCAATGCACAGAATTGACATGTCCATGCAGTCAATCCCGCTGATGCAGTCTTCGGCGACTTCGCAGTCACAATACATGGCCGTCGCGCCCGGCATGGGCATCCCACCGCTTCCCAGCAGGATACTCATGATGTCATAACACTTGTGACCCGGTCCGCAGCAGGAAATCGAGCCGTCGCAATAACCTGCCGGGTCATAGCAGTATCCCGTCGGTCCCCCGTCGATAAGGGCGCACTGTTGCTCGGCGCCGGTCGTTGTCGGTGGACAGTCGGAAGAATCCTCGCAGGTCGCCCCGCATTCCCGATCGGCAAGCTGGCAGATAGCGCCGTCGGTGTCGGTGCAGGCATAATAATTCTGGTTGCATGTACAGTCGCTGTTGATCACCTTGCAGTCCTCGTCGCTTGCGCACTGGACGCATTGTTCCTGACCATCAATCACAACGCAGGCCGGAAAATCATCGGTGCAGAGCCCACCGCATGGAACCGCTCCCTCGCAGGTCAGGTCTTCAAGACAGACGCCGGTCGATTCCGGAAAGCGCAGGCAGTCGTCGTCCGAGCAGCACTGGTGGCATTCCATGTCCGATTCGCACAGAACGTGCCCGTCGCCGCACGTGTCGGGCACGCAAGTGTGGTTTGGCATCCTGCAGATGTCGCCGTCGTCGCAGTCCAGGTCGCGTGTGCATTCGACGCAACCGCCATCGTAAGGGTACGGGTTCGGTTCGGTGCAGCCACGGCAGCCGTCGCCAAGCGGCTTGCACACCGGCACGCCCCGGTCGTTGTCTGCGCACTCAAAGTTCGTCGTGTCGGCGCACCCCACGTCCGCGCATCCGGGCACGCAGATGCCCTGGGCGAATCCAGTGTTCTTGAAACAGCGCATGCCATCCCGGCATTCGTAGTCATAGGTGCATCCGTGGCACTCGTCCTGGCAAATTCTGCACTGGCCGGTGCCGAAGTCGCAGCATTTGCCTTCATCGCACGGCGAATCGAAGGCGCACGGAGCGCAGGCGAACGAAACCGGCAGACAGCTTTTTTCGGCGGACGCCTGATAGCAGGTGTATCCGGCCATGCAGTCCGCATCCCGTTCGCAGTCCCGCAGGCAGTGCTTCTCGGGGCCCACCGGAAGGCAGGAGTATCCTTCACCGCATTCGGCGTTGGTCGAGCATGTCTTGCAGTCCGGGAATTGTGGATGGGATCCGGCATCGGCCGTATCGGCAGCAATGCCTTCATCGGTTGCATCACTCCGGCCGTCATCCGGCATGTCGCCCGTGTCGTCGTCTTCATCCGGGACATCCATCACATCGGAAGGCGAGTTCCGAGCGATGCAGATGCCATCGTTGCAAACTTCGTTGTCCCGGCACTTGAAAAATACGTTGCACGCCGCTGTGCAGGTGTTGCCGGCGTGGTCGATTCCACCGTACTGCGGCGGCACGCATCTTTCATCGTCAAGGCAGTCCCCGGGATTCGAGCAATCGACGACGATGCAGGCGTCCTGACGGCATGCCATCGACCTGGCGCAGTCGGTCGAATCCACGCATTTGCCGGATTCCTCGTCGCAGGAAGCTGCCAGCACGGCGGCCATCACCGCAAGCGTGAATGCGCCGCGCCGCAAGGCCTTAAGCGGATTGAAACAACGCAGGTTGGAAAATGTCATCTTTGTCACCTGTCGTTCGAATTATCGACTGACGATTCTATTATCAATTCAGTCGTCAATCCAGTCGTCGGATAAGGACGGCAAGTCTGCGTCCTTTTCGTTCGGCCGCCATGAAAGGCCCCGGAGCTTACAATAACGGCGCTGGTGGCATAAGATCGCCTGTCTGCCGAACGGAGGCTGTCAATGGGCCGTTTGAATCCACTCATCTTCAGGGAATACGACATAAGGGGCCTTGTCGGGCCCGATCTTGACGACGATACGGTTGGAACCATCGCGCGGGCGTTTGGAACCTGGCTTCGCGGACACGGAGCGACCAGGGCGGTTGTGGGCGCGGACTGCCGTCTTTCTTCGCCCGGGTTCCGTGAAGTGGTGATTGCCGGGCTGAACGACACGGGAATCGACGTGATTGACCTTGGCATGGTGACCACGCCGCTGACGTATTTTGCGCTTCACCATCTCGATATCGGCGCCGGCATCATGATTACGGGAAGCCACAACCCAAAGGAATTCAACGGGTTGAAGATGTGTGCGGGCAAGAAGTCCGTCTTTGGCGCCCAGATTCAGGAAATCCGGCGGATCGCGGAGTCCGGACAGTTCCTGCATGGACGCGGCGGGCGCCGTACTTTTGACATCGTTCCCGACTATATGGAAAGAATCGTCTCGGACTGTCGAATCAGGCCGGAACGCAGGTTCAAGGTCGTGGTCGATGCCGGCAACGGAACGGGCGGAATAACGGCAGTTCCATTGCTGCGTCGTCTTGGCTGTGAAGTCATCGAGATATTCTGTAGTCCCGACGGAAATTTTCCCAACCACCACCCGGATCCGACCGTCATGGAAAACCTTGTGCATCTTCAGGAGGCGGTGGTTTCGAACGGTGCGGACGTCGGGTTCGGCTTTGACGGCGACGCGGATCGGATTGGAGTCGTGGCCGAAGACGGTTCCGTGGTGATGGGCGACATGATTCTTCTGACGCTGGCGCTTGATCTTCTGAAGGAACTGCCCGGTGCGGAAATCGTTTCCGAGGTCAAGGGGAGTCAGGTTCTGTTCGAGCAGGTGAAGCTGGCCGGTGGCCGTCCGGTGATGTGGAAGGTCGGCCACAGCCTGATCAAGGCGCGCATGGCCGAAACGGATGTACCGCTGGGCGGAGAGATCTCCGGGCACATGTTCTTCAATTACCGCTGGTACGGTTTCGACGATGCGGTGTATGCGGCAACCAGGTACCTGGAAGTCCTTGACGCCTTTTCCGGTCCGGCTTCGGCGATGCTGGCATCGATTCCGAAGACCTTCAGCACGCCGGAACTTCGGGTCGATTGCCCGGATCAGATCAAGGTCGATGTCGTCGAGCACCTGAAAGATCATTACCAGGGCGCCGGTCACGATGTCGTGACAATCGACGGCGCCCGCGTGTTGTTCCAAGGCGGATGGGGGCTTGTTCGAGCGTCCAATACCCAGCCTGTCCTGGTGTTGCGTTTCGAGGCGGACACCCCCGAAAACCTTGAAATCATCCGTTCAGACATGATGGAACGGGCCGCCGCGGCAGTCCGCAGCTTCAGTTGACCGCCGTTTGCCCGCATCAGGCCCATTTGATAAGATCCCGTGGCGGTTTTCCTGCAGGACAAGGATGTTGAATTCCATCCGTTTCCGGATTGCTTTGGTCGCGGTGCCCCTTGCGTTCTTCCCGGGCTGTGCCGGTTCCCCGGCGGCCGGCGACGTTACGGATCCCGTCGATTCCACCGCGACCGACGTGGGTGCCGACACCTCGGGCGGCGACGTTTCGGGCGGCGACGTTTCGGACTCGGGGCCTGTCGGCGCCGGCTGGTGCGACGACCCTTCGGTAAGGATCGTCGGCGTTAATCCGTGGCCCGGTGGCGGTATCCAGGTTTACGTTCATGGCGGTGATTCCGAATCCCCGTTTTCAATGATGGGCCCAACCGGCTTGGCGGTGCCGGTCGAAGCAGCCCCCGCGCCGCAGGAAGGCGGCATCGTCGGAATCCTTGTACAGCCGTCGGCCGATGCGGCGATCCACCAGGCCAGGCTCGACGTCGCTGCGCAACTTGTCGAATCCTTGAATCCGTCTTATCGGGTCGCCGCATGGCAGGTGCGCGACAAGGCCCAGCCGCAGCTTCTGTTCGATCTGTCCGCGGCCAGGTCGCTGGCCAGTGAAAAGATCGGGCGAATTGCATCGTCCGATGTCGGCCTGACCGCCTTCGACGTCAACTTCGTACGCGGTCTGCTTGCCGGGGCGGAAGGACGCTGGGGAGCCCTTGTAAGGGATGTTGTCGTGATTTCGGATGGTTCTGTTCCAGATGGGCTTTCGGTCGGCGGCAGTCTTGACCCAGCCCCGAAGGTCGGTGCCGTATTTCTGGGCGATCAGCCGGTTGCCGGCCTGTTGAGCGACACCGCATTGATCCGGCGTGTCGGGGCCTGTCCGGGCGCTGCGGAAGGCGACTCGTTTACTCTGACCGTCGGCGCGGCAACTTGTGTCGTTACGGCGCCGAAACCGACGATGCATCTGGCCGGTCTCGAGTGCCGTCCCGACCAGGCGGCGGCCGATTTGTTCCCGTTCGGCGACACGATTGAACTGGTCATGACGCCGGAACAGGAGTCGGTGTGGCAGCAGCGCCACGAACAGAAGAGCAAGGATGACTTCGAATTGTCCGTGATACTGGGCGCGGGCGAACCGATTCCGGCCATGGCGCACTTCCGTGGCCAGACGTCCATGGACTGCCAGCGCAAGAATTACGATGTCAATCTTGAAGGCGGCCAGTCAAGGCGCCTTATGCCAGGTGGTGGCGGCGACGAATTCTTTTTGATCAGCATGTGCAAGGATGAGGGCTTTTTCAACCAGGTGTTCGCCAACCGCTTGATGGCCGCGTGGGATCTGTTCCCCTTGAAGTCGCGCCTGGTCAGGCTTCGTGTAAACGGCGCCAACCACGGGCTTTACCTGATGATGCAGGAACCGTCAGACACGCTGGTGAAGGCGCACGTGGCGCTTGACGGCATCGTGCGGCGACCGTTCGAGCCCGATCCGCGCGAACAGTATGAAGTAAAGCATTCCGCATCTGGTGACATCGCGGCGGTTCTGCAGCGATACCTTGACCTGGTGCAGGTCGCCCAGAACGTTGACAGCCCGGCTGCCCTGGCCGACCTTCGTGACAGGCTTGATCTGCCGTCGTACCTTCGGTGGATGGCGGTGATGACCTTCCTGCACAACGGCGACTACGTTGACGAAGTATTCTTTTATGGAAGTTTCGAGGCGGGCGGCAAGGTGTTCTGGCGCCCGATGAACTGGGATGCCGACGACCTGTTCAGCCAGTGTCACCACGGCGGCGTCAAGGCGCTGCCCGATGACTGGGGCATGTTGTATTGCGCGGAAGGTTTCATTGACCAGGCCATTGTCGAATCGCCGGAAGTCTATGAAGAATGGGTTGACATCCTTTCGTCGGTGATGGAATCGCTTGATGCGGCGACCGCGACCGAAATCATGAACGGCGTCAGGGACGACCTTTTTGCGCTGCTTGACGACGAGACCGCGGCCGCACTGGTTGAATTCCACGCATCGTTCCCGGAAGCGGTGACGTCGGTGGGGGCCAGGACCGCCATCCAGGGATTGATGAACCAGATGCTTTCGGCGATTGAATCAAGCCGGGCGACGCTGGGGGGAAAAATTCAGGCATACAGGGAGGGCGTTGCCAATTGAACCTGTCGATTCAACGTGTTGTCAGGTTTTCGGCACAGTATCCGCTGTTGCTTGCGGTGCTCCTGGCGCTTTCCGGGATCCTGGGCTGCGGCCAGTCGTCGCCCGGTGACGTCTTGAATCCGGATGATTTATCCGCCGACGTCGCGGCCGATTCGGTGTTTGACGCGCCGCCTTTCGACTTGCCGGATGAACCTGACGGCGACGACCTTGACGACGGTGCGACAGCCGATGACGGCGATACGCCCCAGAACCTTGAGATAGTGCGTTTTTCCGGCCCTGCAAGCGTACCGCCGGGATCAATCGTTCCGGTCGTCGTCGGTGTCGATGATGTTTCCTTTTTTGGCCGCATGGCTATCACGGCGGATGGGCAGCGGCTTCAACCGATGGTCGTTCGCGGTCGCGGATCGATTCCTTTCCAGGCCCCCGCAGCACCCGGGCAGGTGCGGTTCGCTGTCGTCCAGGCCGGGTATTCCGGGGAGTTCGTCCTGAATGTCGAGGAGCGGTCGGTGGTCGATGTCTCGGGGACCCTTTCCGGTGATCAACTTGACTGGAATGATGATGAAGATGTCGTGGTCAGTGCCGACGTCACGGTGCCTTCAGGCTCGACCCTTCGCATCGGGGCCGGCACAAGGATTCGCCTGGTCGAAAATGCCCAGATCCGGGTCGAGGGTGAGTTGGAAGTTTCCGGTTCGGCGTCCAGCCCGGTTCTGTTTCTTCCCGATGTGGAGTCGGGCGGTCACGGATGGGGCGAGATTAACGTGAAGGGTGCCGCCCGAATCGAAAATGCGTGGTTCGTCGGCGGTGGTGCCGATGCAACCCGGGCCTTCGGGCATTCGGATTCCCAGCCGGTCATCCGCGTCGCCGCCGGAGCGTCGGTCAACATGTCCGGCGGTGGCGTCACCGATTGTCCAGGCAAGGCGTTCGCATCGCAGAGCGCGACGGTGATCCTTCAGGGCCTGCTGATTACGCGCGTTGATCAGGGCGGGGAACACAAGGCATCGAAGGTTCAGGTTACGCACTCTCATTTCATGCACATTCCCGATGATGACGGCCGCGCCGACGACGATGACAACGACGGCATCTATCTGAGTGATACCGAAGGGGTCGGCCCTTCGTGCCTGGTTCAGGATTGCGTTTTCTTTCAGGGCGAGGACGACGCGATTGACCACAATGGGGCATCGGTCGTGATCGATCGCACGTGGATCAGGCAGTTCGCGCACGAAGGGATCGCGGCGTCCAAGGGGCGCGATGTGATCGTTGTCGATTCGGTGATCATGAACTGCGACCAGGGCATCGAGGCCGGATACGAGGGGCCACAGGTATTCGTTAACAACTGTCTCCTGACCGGGAACGGCGTCGGCTTGCGATGGGGCGATTCATACGAATGGCCATCGACCGGAACGCTGACCGTCCGTAACACGGTTTCAGTCGGCAATTCACGTCACAATGTGTATTTCAACGATGACCAGCAGGGCGCCCCGCCCGAAGGCTCGGCGACCGTCATGTGCAGCATGGTCGATGACGCCGCGTTCAATGGCAATGACGGCAATCTTGAAGGGATGCCCTTGTGGAACGGGTCGGGATGCGTGACGGATTCCTATCGCGACCGTCCGGAAGGTTGCGGGCCGCTGGGACCCCAGGTGTGCGACAGTCCGCCGCCGGTCTTTTCGGTTTCGGTCACGATCCCTGAGTCGGACTGGAAGTCGATGCACGACAATCCCCAGACCGAAAAGGAATTCAAGGCCGGCCTGAAGGTTGGTGGAGTTCGGTTTTCCGACGTAATAATGCAGGTTCATGGCGGCTTTGCCAGGACGGTTCCGAAACTTTCATTTCGCTTCGAGATTCCGGATGCACAGGCCGTGGAACTGGATCTCTTCGGGGACGGGCCGCAGAAGCAGCGCCGTTTCGTCCTGAAGGCCGGGTGGATCGATGGTACCTGGATTCGCGAGTACATTGCATTGGATTTGATCAGGCGCGTCGGCGGTCTGGCGCCGCGGGTTTCGTTCGTGGAACTGTTCGTCAATGAGGAATGGCAGGGCCTTTACCTGCTGGTCGAGCGTATCGACAAGATATATCTGAAAAGTCAGGGGCTTGCATCAGAGGATGTCTGCCTGCTGAAGGCCGAGAATCATCAGGCGAACTGGAAGCAGAAAGACAATCCGATGGACGGGTATGACCTTCAACAGGGGACTGACGACTGTTCGTCGGCAATCGATGCCCTGCTTCGCGCATGCTCGCTTACCCCGACCAACGCGGCCGCATTTGATGTCGATGTTTGGCCCGTGCTGAGCATGGATGACTTCATGGCGTTTGAGTACGTCCGCATCTTCTGCGGTGATCGCGACGCCTTTACCAAGAACTACTATCTGCACTTCGCGCCGGAAGGCGGCGGCTGGTCGAAGGCCCGCGTGATCAACTGGGACGGCGACGCCGTTTTCGGCAACAACTGGGACGGCGTGCCCATCGCCGCGGACGACGCGGCCTGGTATGGAAGGGACTCGTTCGTGCCAAGGATGATTGCGGTTCCCGAAATGCGCGCGGCTTATCTGGGACGGTTTGCCACATCACTGCGCACCGCCTTTCTTCCGGTCATCCTGAAGAACCGCGTGACCCGCGTGGCCGAAGTCATCCGTCCCGTGGCAATAAGGGATTTGCTTCAGTGGGATCGCGGCATGGACTTTCAGGCAGAGCTTGATCGCCTGATGGGCGCGATTGAGCTTCGCTGGCAGACGATGAATGGCGTCGTAAGTTTCCAGCAGCGTTGATGCAGGTCACGCAAGTCCGCGCTCGATTGCCTGGAGAGCCTTCAGCGACGGCCCGCCGATGCGCGGCCCGGACAGGCGCCCCAGAGTTTTTCCAAGCAGGAATCCGAGCTGGCCCGGGCTGTGAACTTCATGAAGAAGTCCCTTCAGGATGGCCGGCCTGCCATAGAACCTGGCGTAGCAACGGAAAAGGAAGCGCCTGATGTCGGATGGGGTCATGCCATCGGGAACGAACGGCACAACGCCTTCGTTCGGGGAAAGATGACCGTAATCCATCGACGAGAGTTTCCCGGCGGCCTTCAGTTCATTGAAGAAGTCGGTTCCCGGAAGCGGAAGATAGACCATGAAGGAAGCCCTGTCGATCGGCAGCGATGCCGCATACTCGATGGTCTGCTCGATATCCGCGGCCGTTTCGCCCGGGACACCTATGATGAAGTTACCAGTCAGCCGGATACTCGAGTTTGCCTTGATTTCGCGAAGGAGGTGTTCCATTTTTTCCTTCGTGATCCGGCGGTTCATGCGGTCAAGCGTTTTCTGGCTTCCCGATTCGATTCCGATTGTCGCCGATCTGCAACCGGTGCGTTCGAAAAGGCGCACCAGATCCGCATCCAGGTGATCCAGGCGCAATCCGTTCGGGAAGGAAATGAAAATCTTCAGGTCGCGCTTCAGTATCTGTTCGCAGACGCCTTCGGCGTGGCTTCGGTGCCAGTTGAAGTTGTCGTCCAGAATCTGGATTTCCCTGACGCCATGGCGTTTGTGCAGGTACTCCATTTCGTCAACCACGGCTTCCGGCGACCGAAGACGTATCTTCGTCCCGGCCAGGTGGGCGCCGCAGAAACCGCAGCGGCAGGGACATCCGCGGCTGGTGATGATCGGGACGACCGGAAGGGCATCGACGAAAGCCCCGATCGGGCTGTCCGGATAATGTTCCGGACCGATCAAATCCCAGGCCGGCAACGGCAGATCGTCAAGGTTTTCCGGGTTTCGCGACGGTCCGCGCATGAAACCGGCCGGCGTCCGCCGGACAAGATTCGGGATCGTCGCCAGGATTTCATCGGGAATGCTTCCCGCGCCGGCGTGCGCGGCCAGTTCCTGAAGCGACAGTTCGCCTTCCGAGACGACTGCCCAGGTGAATGCTTCCTCTTCGCCAAGGGCTTCTTCCGCCAGCGGACTTGCGTGTCTGCCGCCAAGAAGAATCGGAGTGTCGGGATTAAGCTTCCTGGCGATTCTGGCGGCGGCCCTGGTGATCGGGTAACCTGACGAATAAGCCTGGAAGCCGATGATGTCCCACGGTCCCTCGCGAAGCGCCGAAAGCAGGGCCGTGGTTCCCGCCCCTTTCTGCGCCGCGTCAAAAAGGCGAACATCCCAGCCCTGGCGCCGGATCACCGAAGCGAGATATCCCAGTCCCAGATTGGGTGAACGGGTCGCGGTTCTTTCAACGTTGACCAGCAGGATTCGCTTGTTTTCGGCCTGACCGGACTGGAACAAATCCGCCCCCCAGAAACGCCCAAAGCGGCAGCCGCATCATTATATGCCCATACGGATGCCATTGAAAGACGGTCAGTGGCAGGAGTGGCCGTTGCCGTGGCCGTGTCCGTGGCCGCCACACGCCATCGACGGATCGACCTCCCTCAGGGTACCGGCTTTGAACGCATCGATTGCATCGCGCACGGTGGGCTGCTGGGCCAGATACACCCGGATCCCGCCGGCAAGCAGCTTGTTCAAGGCCCCGGCGCCGATTCCGCCGACCACGATGCCGTCAATCTGGTGGCCAGCCAGCGACAACAGCGGCTGGCACATCCCGTGCTGGTGGTGCAGGTTCATGTTCCGGATGCTTTTGCACGCACCGGATTCCGTATCAACGACGATGAATCCTGGGGCGGAGCCGAAATGTCCGCAAACGGGGCTGTCAATGCCGATGTCTTCAGTAACCGGGACGCAGATATTCATTTGATTCCTCCATCGCACCTGCGAGTCTGGACGGCGCCCGCAGGCCCGTCAGCCGCATTCCTGCACCGGGGACAACGCCTGCCGTTGCCTTCGATGCGCATGCACTTCGGGCAATCGTTGCCCGAGCCGTTGTCGGTGGTGACCGTTCCACCCTGGATACGGAGTTCAAGACCGTTCACCAGGGCGAGCGCGACCTTCCTTCGGGCGGATTCGATGATGCGGCTGAGTGTCGGCCTGGATACCCCCATCCGTTCCGCGGCCGCCTCCTGGTACATCCCTTCGAGATCCGTCAGCCTGATGGCCTCGAGTTCGTCAAAACCCATGGATACCGCGTCGATTTCCGTACACGGAACGCCGGCCGGCTTGAACCGCATTTCCCGCGTTACGTGGCCGATCCTGCGGCAGTTTTGTGGTCTTGGCATTCGTCACCTCCTGCGGGATTATGAACAAATGTTCAAAATTGTCAAGCCGCGGACGTTGTGGTTCCCATGATGGTCTTGTTCTTCCAAAACGTATAAAATCGCCCGGCGGGGCGGTCCCGCCGAAGGAGGTCTGTCGATGCGTCATTTGGGAATTCTTCTTGCTCTTCCGTTACTTCTTGTGGCCTGTGGCGGTTCCGATCCGGGGCAGGACGTCATGCCCGACGGGATTGGGGACGTTACCTACGACGCCGTGGGCGACACGGTGGTTGCGGATCAGGGAACAGACGTCGCGGTTCCCGATCAGGGGACCGATGAAAGCGATCCCGACATGACGGAAGAAGTCCAGGCCGAGGTTGTCGAGGACGTCCTGCAGGACGCCGGTTCCGACACCGTCGCGGACGCGACCCCGAATTTTGACGAGATTGTCCAGCCATATCCGCCACGCGAACTGCCTTTCACGTTCACGCGTCCTGCGGAAGGCGAGCCCCTCTCGGCCCAGGAAGTGACCGATTTCACGAAGAAAGTTGCCGGCGCGTACAAGGATGTCGGGTTCTTCAGGTGGCTGCTGCGCACAAGTACCGGGGTCGATGCGACTTCCGGCAGGGAAGGGTACCTGTCCTGGTACAACGACGTTGTCGCGGTAAAGTCCGGCGACACGGTGACTTTCAGCCATCGCGGCGGCGAGCACAACATGTGGATTCCCGGCTCGATCGTGCTGGCATCAGTCATGAACGCGTACCTGCTGACTGGCGACTGGGAAATGGCCAGGCTCACCGAGCAGTATTGCAAGGGGCTTACCGCCGTGGTCAAGGGATTCGTGTTCGACGAGAACGACACGGAAACCGCCCTGATGGCCCGCGCCATCCTGCCGTTTGACCATTCGTTCACGCTTGATGCCGATTTCTGGAAGGACGATGGCCGCAAGAAGGTAGTCGAGTTCCACGAGGCCCAGAAGATCGAGGATGGGTGGAACGCTCACACCTTCAACTGGCCGACGAATCCGACGTGGGGCGACATCTGGGTCACCAACATGCGCAGCAAGGACGACGTCAGGGCCATTTCCCGCACCGTGACGTGGTTGCCTTATGTCGTGACGGACGCCGCCGACGAGTGGGTCAGGACCGCGTGCCAGGAAACCCTGGACACGATGGTCGCATTCCACGCGGATATCGTTGATAACGATTACTTCATCCGAACCAAGGGCGTCGATGGCGTCGCTTACCGGATTCCATGTGACGATCAGGATCTTGGCAGCTATTCCTGTTACATCGAGATGGACGAACGCAACGAATGCTGCGCGCGCCTTTCGGCCGACATGATTGCATACGGCGAGCGCAGGACGAATGACTGCGGAACGTGTACCGGCAGTATTTACGACCAGTTCGCGTCGGTTGCCCATTACTACAATATGCCGATCATCTGGGATTATCACATGGCCGGTGTCGGGACCAGCCTGCTGAAAAGGCAGTATCGCGACGCATGGCACGCGCTGCGCGGGCTTGCCGAACGAATCGACAGTTATATGCATCCGACCGAGGACGTCCCGAACACCGACAATCACAACTGGGACAGCGACATGGCCGTGCTTCTGGTCCAGGCCGCCTCGATGGGCCTGCCGCTGACCGACATGGAAGCGCGCCACGTCCAGAAGCACTTCAGCGCGGCCGCCGACTACTTCAAGTCGTGGACCAACTGGGATCTGTGGGCGCTGGAGGATGGTCAGTACGGCGTTCGTCCGCCCGACAACGACCAGGCCGTCGATTCCGAGGCGTTCGCGATCCTTTTCGAATACTGCAACAGCCCGTTCAAGAATCCGGCCGGCGCCGCCTTCGTCGATTGCGCCGTCCTTGCCGATCCTTCTTCCTGGTAGTCCACGTATTGAAATCTGCGTTGGTTGCGGCGGGCCGGCATCATCCAAGGCGGCGGCATTCCATGTAGAAGCGCTTTTCGTGGGCCTCGCCCATCGAGAAGGTTTTGCGCGGCAGAACCCCGTCAAGAATTACCGTGCGGAAAAGGTCGTGCTTGTCCATGGCGGGAAGGAAGAACCCGATGTTGCCGGGGGAACGCCCAAGGCGGTTCACGACGTCCGCGCCGTGCACGTAGTCGATTTCCCTTGCCCCGCCGTCCTTCATGAAGCGGTCAAGAAAGACTTGCAGGGTTCCAACGGGCAGTCCCGCGTCCGGTGCAGTGACTTCAAGAACCAGATAGCCGTCCGGGCATGCCACTCCGATTCGGTGCGTGTTCCTGTCCGATTCGGCAACCATCGACTTCAATGCATCGATGTCCTTGACCGGAACCCGCCTGATCCGCCCGGCATAATGGGTCTCGAATTCCGTCAGGATGTCGCGATCCGGATTCAGTTCGAAAAGAACGCGGTGAATCGGCTCGAACACCAGTGCCTTGTCGTGCAGGTTTTCGAACTCGACCAGGGCCCACCGCAGGGGGCTGTCCAGTCCGGCGCCCGCCGCTTTCGCGTCTTCCCAGATTGCCTTCGCCGTGGCCAGCGAGTGGTTGCCGTCCCCGACCGCGAAAAGAAGAACCGGCATCTGGTGCTTCAGTGCATACTTGTTCGCGAATTCCCCGGGATCGGCAAGTGCCTTTAACGCGTCAACGATTCCGGCTTCCAGGTCAGGCTGATCAACCAGGTATCCCGCAAGGTGTCCGCCTTCCTGCATAAGCTCGAAATCATACAGTTTTTCAAGCCGGTCGCGGGCGGCCTCGATCGGTCCGATCATGGCGTCGTCCGGGTCATCGACCAGGATCAGGATGTGTGGCAGTTCAAGCGGCGCGCCCTTGCGGATCCTGACACGCGGCGGGATGCGTTCCAGGATGGTTCCTTCCGTTGCGCGCACCAGCGTGGTGGAGCCACGGTTGAAGTCGTACTTTTCAAGATCGATGCACGCGACTATTCCCCTGCGCGTCCTTGAATCGACCGTTCTTTCAACATAAACCAAGCCTTCGTGCCGGGCCAGCAGGCCGCTTTCGATGTACCGGCCCATCGAGTCGTGAATCGCGGCAATTCGCGCTTCCTTGTCCGATTCCGGCTCGTTCAGAAAAACCTCCGGATAGATGATGTTCAGGGTGGACGGCGCGTCACCGACCTTGTCCCTGACGGCCGCCCAGTAATCGGGCTGCGACGTGTACTGGTCGCACGCGACCACCGCCCATCGGTCAAAGGCGCTGCCTTCCGCAGGTATCAGCACGTCCGGAACCGCGATGCCAATCGACTCGAACTTCCGCATTGTCGGATGCTCCATGCAAAGACCGCCCCTATCCTACTTCAAGGCGCTTTTTCGTCAAATTGTGGCAATTGGTGGTGGCCCGGGCGGGGGCTGCGGGTGTTGTCCCCGGTTTGTTGCCGGTCAGAGGGCCGATGCAGACGACGCTGGATTTTCGCTTGAAACGCGTAAAGCTTACGTTAATACTAAACGTCGTCAATCTAGGGCAATATTGTTTCGATAAGCGCATTTTGACGGATTTTTTCCCGATCGGAAAGATTGTCTATCGGTAATTTCAGAAAGAGAGGATTTCATGACTAATTTTCAGCGAACCTTCAACGGACTGAATAGCGCCGCGCTGGTTGTTCTGCTTTTCGCAATTGCCGGATGCGGCACGGGCTCCTCGCCTTCAGACACCGTCGGTCTGGACTCGACGCAACCGATTGACGCGATAAGCGACAACGGTTACTCGGACGTCATCGGCGACAATACGATTCACGACATCAACCCGACTGACCCAGGTTCGGACAACATGACGACCGATAATGGAATCGATTCCGCGGACGCCGAATCCGAAGAAGTTACCGCGGACGTCCCACATGACGAAATTGATGAGGATACGCTGGACAACGGGTCATTCGACACGGAGACACATGGATTCGATATCCGGCAGGACACAGGCCCGACCGATGTCCATGGCACGGATCTCTGGGTCGAACCCGCACCATCCGCAATTCTGGTCGAATTGTTTTCAGACGATTTCGAAAACTCGGAAACCGCTACACTCGAGGATCCATGGTTCCTTTATCCCAACTCGGGAGTAATCGATATTTTCGAAACCCAGGACTACGCTCCCGGCTCAAAAGTACTTCGACTGATAGATACGACGCAGCCGGGAGTTTCGCCATCGATAACCCGGCCATTCAATGAACTCCGGGACAATCTTACCGACACCGCCGGATCGGTTTCTTTCGACATATCGGGTAACGGCGAAGCCGCTTATGCTTACGTTCTGGTGGGGAACATGACGATTTCGTTCATGCGTATTGACGAAACCGGTTTTTTCAGGGTTTACCTCAGTGGAGACAGCTCATCAACCAGATGCACCGACGAACTCCCCCTGGATACATGGGTGAATGTTTCTCTCAGGACCGACTGGCCGAACTCATCGGCGGACCTTCTGATTGACGGTATTCCGACCGACTGCATGGATGTTGACATGGAAGTTGAAAAGGGAACGCAGTTTCCGACCAACTTCAAGGTGTCCACCGTCAACAAGACCAATAACGGCTCGGAAACCGTCTATACCGGTGGAACATTCATGATCGATAACATCGTGTTCGCGAAAATCGGGGAAACAGACGTCACACGCCACGGGGTAACCGGCCAGATGTGGCAGAAAATTCCTCCTGCCCGGAAGATGTCGTTCGATCAGGGCAGTGATTTCTGCGCCGGGCTGACAGCGCCAAGGGGACTGAAATGGCGGCTGCCGACAATCGACGAACTGCGAACCTTGGTTGAAGACTGCCCGTACACTGTCACTGACGGTGGCTGCGGGGTGTCCGAATCATGCGCCGTCCCGAACAACTGCCGGGCTCCGGCCTGCGATGGATGCGCCACCACAAAGGACTGTTACTGGTTCGGAAAGATGGGAGGAAGTTGTGTCCACCCGTATCTGTCGTCCACGCTTTCCTCCCAGATTACCAAAAACCCCTGGTGGCTGCATTTCAGAAACGCCTACGTCGGCTACGAAAAAAGAAACGGCTGGGTCCGGTGCGTGCTGGACTATGCCAGATAATAGATTGACGATTACCTGAACAGAAAGTCCTTGGCGACGGGCATCTGCTCCACGGCCTTGTCCGTGATAAGTGGACACCTTAGACATGCTGCCACAACAGCGCCAGAAAGGACTGAGCCTGCTCCAGGAAGTGGACATCCGAGATAAGGGGTCAGTTTCGTAGCATTCATCCTGCCGCCGCCTTCCATTTTTCCAGGTGTCCCCGGTGTGTTGCCGGTTGATGGGTATTGCCGCAAGCGCCGGGATATTACCCTTATTGCTACCCCCTTTTAAGGGTACTACCGTTTTTCAGGACAGCCTGTCCAGGCGGGAAAGGAAAAGCTCGGCGGACCATAATTCAAGCGACGGCAGTTCATTCGGGCGCACGAAACGGCGGACATCGGCGGCAACCGTCTTGAAGTCCAGCGACCTGATTTTCTTGTCCAGCATCGTTGACACCCACGTCGGATCGACCTTGATGCGCTGCCCCTTCCAGGGACCGTACTGGTTCAGGGCGGACGTCAGATAATTGCAGTTGATGGCTGCGTGGCGCGCGGTGAACCATAGCAGGTCGTACCAGTCGCGGCCCTTGATGTAGTCACGGCAGAGCAGGGCGTGGATCTTCCCCGCGAACATTGTTGACAGATCCTGGGTGGCCACGCTGGAAACGAACGGGAAGTTCAGGTATCGGCTTTCCTGTGTCCCGCCTTCGGGCGGGTTCGTGTCAACTTCCAGTTTGACTTTGATCGCCGGTGCACGCCCTGACTGGTTAGTATGTCGCATTGTCAGGAGGCCGCCAAGCGAGTCATCCTTCAGAAAAGCCTTCTGTACGGCTCTGTCGACCTTGTCGCGCTGGGTGATTTCCAGCCTGTAACCGAAACTGGCCATTTCGTCGGCCAGGGGGGACAGGTGGTCAAGCAACCTGAAGTCAGGACTGGGTTCCTTCATGGCAAAATCCAGGTCTTCGGAGAATCGGTTCAAGCCATGAAACACACGCAGGCATGTGCCGCCATGAAACAGGGCGTACCTGAAAAAGTCGCCGCGTCCCAGCGCAGCCAACACGACCTCCTGGGTGATTTCGCGCAGCGCCTGGTGTTCGTCAAGCGATGTCAGGCGTCCATAACTTTCAAGCCGTTGCTGGATGGATTGGATGTTCATGCCTTCAGCACCCCCTTCCAGGCCGTCAGGAACTTGCAGACGCGCCGGCTGTCATAGTTGTCAATCAGCAGGTCAAGTTCATCGGCTTTGACGCCGCGAATGTCGTCCGTGTCGATACGAAGGTCCCCGGCCGCGTCATCGATCGTTTCCCATGTGGCCTTGCGGGTATGCACCAGGTCGGCCAGGGCCTTGGCCGGGGTTGCCATGAAGAACACGACCGATCCGGGGTCGGCCACCCGTTCGACCTGACAGAACAGGGTTTTTTGTGGAACGCGCTCGAAGCTGAACATGCCGACCGGCGTTTCGAAGCGCTTCGACCTGTTGAAGCTGACGCACGTGCACGTGAAAACCGCTTCGGGGATCCATCCGTGAAATGACAGTGCCGATTCCAGGCTCACGTAACTGGGGCCGTAGATGCGTTGTGACAGGGCATACGGATTGACCGGGGACCTGTTGTACTTCGGGGCCAGACAGTACAGTCCACGCCGGATGCCCAGGATTTCGCCGTCGGCCAGCGCGCGTTTTATCAGGGCGTGCCGGCTGAAGTCGCTGCCGCCGATGGCGTTGTGGACTTCAGTGATGGTGAAGATCCCACCCGGGACGGACAGAAAGTGTTCAGTCAAGCGGTTCATCAGGTGCCGTGCGTGAAACTGTCAAAATCTGACTACTTCGCGCAATAATAGTCGCCGGGTTCAGTGATGTCAAGTCGCCGGGCCAGGGAGTGCTTGCGGTGGACTGGCGGATTTCGCCGGTTGATTTTTCCCGTGCGGGCGAATGTCCTGCACCGAGCGACCTGTGGTGAGCCTGTCGAACCAGCATAGTGGGTCGAAGGGTCAGTCATTCGCCGCAACGGGACGCGGGGTAACACATAATACCGGAAGTCAGGAACCCGCGCCGGGACTGGGGATGGCGGGTGTTGTATCCGGTTTGTCGTCGGGTTGAGACAGGGGGCTGGTTTTTACTGCATCCAGACACGCGATGTTGACAGCGGGAAGCCCGGGCTGTATTTTGAGACCGTTACTTCGGATTATCCTGACAAAAGGAAGTTATGGTTCTCAAAAGACGACTCGCACTGGATTCCCGACGAAGCTACCTCCTGCTCGGCCCCAGGCGGGTGGGCAAGAGTACTTACCTGAAGACCGAACTCAAGCCTGACGTCCTGATAGATCTCTTGATGAGTGACGTCTATTTCGACTACCGAAGTCGGCCGTCGCTTTTGCGGGAAAGGTTTTCGGACATTTCCGGCACCATAGTCATCGATGAGGTTCAGCGCATTCCGGAACTGGTTTCGGAAGTTCACTGGATGCTCGAGAACACTGACGTCCGCTTCGTTCTGTCCGGTTCCAGCGCCCGCAGGCTTCGCAGGGAGGGCGTCACCAATCTTGCCGGTCGCCTGCGTACACAGCGGATGGCCCCGTTGACCTGGCAGGAGTGTCGTGACCACTTTGTGCTGGAAGATCGCCTGCAGTACGGAATGTTGCCGCCGATTGTCTTTTCGGACGACCCTGGGTTGGACCTGCGCGATTATTGCGGCGAGTATCTGCGGGAAGAGGTCCAGGCGGAAGGGCTTGTCCGCAACCTCCCGTCGTTCGCGAAATTTTTGGAAATGGCGGCCTTCAACAACGCCGAGCTGCTGAATTATTCGACGGTTGCCCGGGACTGCGGCGTCAGCGCCAAGACGGTGGCCGAGTACTATCAGATACTTGATGACACGCTGCTGGGATTTCACCTGGAACCATTCACCAGGACAAGCAAGCGCCGGGCGACCCAGACACGCAAGTTCTATTACTTCGACTGTGGCGTAAGCAATGCCCTGCTGGGCCGGAAGCTTGCGCCCAGGACGCCGGAATTCGGCAAGGTGTTCGAACAGTTCCTGGTGCTGGAAACGATTTATGCCTCGTTTTATGACCGGGCTGTCGAGCGCGTCCAGTTCTGGCGATCCTCGAGCGGCCTGGAAGTTGATCTGCTGATAAACGAGCACACTGCCGTCGAATTCAAGTCGAGACGGGTTCATGAATCGGACGGCCGTGGCATCGTAGCCCTGGGCGAAGAAATTCCACTGAAGAACAAGTGGATTGTTTCGCGCGAGGAACTGCCCCGCAAGCTGCCTGGCGGGATCGAAGTCCTTCCTTGGCAGGAATATCTGCAGCGACTTTCCGAACTCGCCTGATCTCCAACGGAAGATTTACATATTTAACCGGAAGTTAAGACCCCGTGCCGGGACTGGGGATGAAGGGTATTGTCCCCGCTTTGTCGCCGTTATGGTCTTCCAGCATTTCACGCCAGCCGGTGACCTGGATTCCCTCGCGGACATACCGTCCCTGACCGCCGAAAACAAGGGCCGGTTGGGCTGTGGATTTTGAAATGGCCTGCCACTTCTTTAATGTCCTGAACATGTCCGGAACCACGGTCTGTCCGGACTTGATCTCGATCGGGTGAAGAATTCCAGCCTGGTCCAGCATCAGGTCCACCTCGTTACCGCTGCTGTCGCGCCAGAAGTACAGGTTGCTGTCTTCGCCGCGGTTGAATCGGGCGCGCAGGTATTCGGACACGACCATCGTTTCAAACAGGGCCCCCCGGGCTGGGTGCGTCGAAAGCTGGTCGGGCGTCTGGATTCCCATCAGGAAAGCGGCCAAACCGGTGTCGTGAAAGTACAGTTTCGGGGATTTGATCAGCCGCTTGCCGAAGTTCGCGAAGTGCGGCGCAAGCCTGAAGACGATATAGCCGGCTTCCAGGATGCCGAGCCAGGCGGTGGCGGTGCTTTGCGCGATGCCGCAGTCGGCTGCCAGTGACGTAAGGTTCAGCAACTGGCCGGTGCGGGCTGCGCACAGGCGCAGGAAACGCTGGAACGTGACCAGGTCATGTACCGCCGTCAGATCCCGGACATCGCGCTCCAGATACGTCGAAACATAGCTGGAAAACCAGTCAAGCCTGGTTGCCGGGGTACTGTACAGCGCGGGATAGCCACCCGTGAACAGCCACCGGTCGATTTCGGCGGGGCCAAGTCCGGCGTCGGCAATTTCGGCCCCGGAAAGGGGCAGAAGCCTTGCGATGCCGGCGCGACCGGCAAGACTCTGGCTGATCTGCCTGTTCAGGGCGAAGTTCTGCGATCCGGTCAGGATGTACCTGCCGGGCTCGCGTTTTTCATCAACAAGAACCTGAATGTATGAAAGCAGCTCCGGCGCGCGCTGAACTTCGTCCAGGATGGCGCCATCAGGATGGGCGGCCAGGAAGCCATTCGGGTCGGTAGTGGCAAACAGCCTGGTGTCGGGCGATTCCAGCGACACATAAGGCTTTTCCGGGAAGACGTGCCGCACCAGAGTCGTCTTGCCGGACTGACGCGGGCCGGTCAGCACGACCACCGGGAATCCTTTCGCCAGCCTCTGGATTGTCGATGTAAGTGCCCGTGGAATCATGTTATTTGGACCCCCCAAAGGATTCATTTGCAGATTAACGAAATTTTCGTGGATTTGCAAGGCGCGTCGCTTTTGGGGGCTAAGTATTTGATATCTATTGGAATAGTCTGCCGGGGAAGCAACGCGTTAAACCGGAAGTTAAGCACCCGCGGCGGGACGGGGCTTGAGTGGTGTTGTCCCCGGTTTGTCACCGTTCTGTTTCAAGTACACTGCCGAAGATTGCCAACGATCCGGGCAATGGCCAACGTTCCTGCAGATGATCCGGTAGTTCCAAAATGTAAAAGGCCTGACCTGCAATCACGCTTGACTTCTTTAGTATCAACAGCGAGACTCATGAGTCGTTCATCATTATCGTTTTAGAGAGGTAGGAGGTATGACCTGTCGCGACTTTTCCAGGGTGGTGTTCGTAATTGTTGGTTGTGCATTGGTGTTTTGTCTGTCCGGATGCGGGGGGGGCGGCGATGGTCTGCCGATGAATTCGGTTACCAGGAACGTCGGCCCCGAAGGGGGGGCTGTCGTCCTGGATGACTTGACCCTGGAGATTCCAGCCGGTGCCCTTGATGGGGCGACAGTAATTCGTATCACGGCCCTGGAAGGCGCTCCCGGCGGATATGCAGTTTACTCGCCGGTGTATAGCTTCGAGCCCGAGGGACAGATCTTCAAAAAGCCGGCACGCTTGTCCATGCCATTTGATGGAGACGCGGTATTTGCCACGATGTTCTGGTCCAAGCAGGGTGAACCCGGGTTTGAGCGATTGGATACGACGAATTCTGACGGGATCGCAACTGCCTTCGTCTCGCATTTTTCCAACGGGTTTGTTGGTGACGAGCGGGTTTGCGGAATCACGGACAACGGTAACGGGACACATACAATCACATGTAACGACGGCACGTCCGCCACACTTTCGGATGGGAAGGATGGCAAGGACGGCACATCCTGTACGGTTGGCAGTGATGGAGGCACCACAACGATTTCCTGTACTGACGGTACCTCTGTCGCTGTGAAAGATGGGGCCGATGGCACGGATGGTTCGTCGTGTTCCGTAACTGACAATGGTGACGGCACCAAGACCGTTGCCTGCACGGATGGCACGTCGGTCACGGTGAGCGACGGGGCAGCCGGCAAGGACGGGACGAATGGCACGGATGGCTCGTCTTGTTCCGTCACTGACAATGGCGACGGCACCAGAACTGTTGCCTGCACAGATGGCACGTCCGTCACGGTGAGCAACGGGGCCAACGGTCAGAACGGCACGGACGGCCAGGATGGCACCTCATGCACCGTCACTGACAACGGTAATGGTGTCAAGACAATTTCCTGCACGGACGGTACGTCTGTCACCGTGAGCGACGGGACGAATGGCCAGGACGGCACATCATGTACCGTCACGGACAACGGCGATGGGACCAAGACAATCTCGTGTACGGACGGCACTTCGGTCACGGTAACTGATGGTGTTGACGGACAGAATGGTACCGATGGTCAGGATGGCACCTCGTGCACCGTCATGGACAACGGCAATGGCACCAAGACCATCTCGTGTACGGACGGTACGTCTGTCACCGTGAGCGACGGGACGAATGGCCAGGACGGCACATCATGTACCGTCACGGACAACGGCGATGGGACCAAGACAATCTTGTGTATGGATGGTACGTCTGTCACGGTCACAGATGGTGTTAACGGACAAAATGGTACCGATGGCCAAGATGGCACATCGTGCACGGTCGCCGACAACGGCGATGGCACCAAGACCATCTCGTGTACGGACGGCACATCCGCCACGGTCACGGACGGTGTGAATGGACAAAATGGCACCGATGGCCAGGACGGCACGTCGTGCACGGTCACGGACAATGGCGATGGAACCAAGACCATCTCGTGTACGGACGGCAGTTCGGCCACCGTGGTGGACGGCAGTGCTGCGTCATGCACTGTCACCGACCATGGGGACGGGACGGCGACGCTCGCCTGTCCGGACGGTACGTCGGTAACATTCGGCACCTCTTCAGGGGGTGGCGATGTGCTTGAGGGCAGTTTCGTCATCAACAACACCTTCGATGTGGCAACGTTCCTGAATTATCGGGAGATTACGGGCAATCTTGTGATCGATGCCACAGGTCTGACCACACTCACACTGCCGAACCTTCAAAAAGTTGGGGGAAGACTGTCGGTGATAGGCTCGACCTTGACCCAGCTCGCGTTCCCGATCCTGGAAGTGGTCGAAGGTGGCCTTCTTATTGAGGGCTCGGCCATTTCGGCTTTGAGCCTGCCTGAACTGCAGCGAATTGGGGGAAGACTGTCGGTGTCAGGCGCGGCCTTGACTCAGCTGACTCTTCCGATCCTGGGGGTGCTCGAAGGGGACGTTCTTATTGAAGGCCCGGCCATTACGGCTTTGAGCCTGCCTGAATTACTGCGAATTGGGGGAAATCTGTGGTTGTTCGGCGGGGCCTTGACTCAACTCACTCTCCCGATCCTGGAGGTGGTCGAAGGTGACCTCGGAATCACCTCTCCCTTGGGCGCCCTCGAATTGCCGATGCTTGGGAGTATTGGCGGCGAGTTCTCGATAAACAGCACGACATTGCCAACCCTCATTCTGGAGCGGCTGGCGAGCGTCGGGGGAATCGTGGTTGGCCCTCCGGAACCCTTTTGGATCGAGCCAGATCCCGGTGCTTATGCACTGGACTCGATCTCTTTCCCAAGCCTGACGACGTGCGGGATTTTCCACGTGTTCTCGGTTCCCTTGTCCCAGGGAATTAGCGTTCCGCTTTTGAGATCGATCACCGACCTGACCATCCTAAGTACCTGGCTCACTTCGTTGCGTCTTGATCAGGTTGCATCCGCTGCAAACATCACCGTTAGCGGTTCCGAGATTGTTTCACTGGAGTTGCCCGTGTTGACATCGATGTCCGGCGAGTTGTCGCTGGCGGGTCCGAAACTGGCATCCGTCGATCTCAATGCGCTGGAGACCGTCGGGTCTCTGCGGATTAATCCAATGGCGATGACGACCTTCACTCTCAGCGGTCTGCGGTCGGCAGGGGAGATTTGGGCACAGGGGTACTGCGATTACGAATCTCCTTCCGGCTGGGAGCTTGGCAAGCCTGAGGTCGTTTCACTGCCTGAATTGCAGGGAGCGCTTGAGTATCTGAGTATTTACCAAACAGGAACCTGCGATGGCAATATAGGCGGTTATTACGGGAAAGGTCCCGGCCTGAGGACTGTCCACCTCCCGAAGATCACCGCCATTTCAACATTGGTTTTGTCCCAGAATTCTGCTCTGGAACTCTTGGACGTGCCGTTGCTTACGTCGGTTCAGGTGCAGGGCCAGATTGTTTGGAACCCATCGTTTCCGCAATGTCTGATTGAGGATTTCCTCGCCCGCGGGGGCTGGACCGACTACAGCAATGTTTATTTGAACCGCGAGGACTGCACGTGTGGAGGTGAACCTCTTGTCGCATCGTGTTGCGAGCCTGACCATCTTGCTTGTTGCGGCACCGGCGTCTGCTGGGTTGATACCTGCGGCAAGAGCGGGGAAGTTATAGAGGCATGTTCGCTCGCTTGCCTTGATGGGGCCTGTGTTACCTGCGAGGCGGCGGGGATGGCGGAGTGTATGGGGGAATGCAAGCCGCTGGGAACCTCTACGGACTGCTCTGCGTGCGGCGATGTTTGTCAGGTCGATCAACGTTGTAATGAGGGCATTTGTGGAGTTATTCCGTCTGAAAGACAGATCCCTGCAGGTTCATTCTGGATGGGGTGTAATACGGCGGTTGACGACTACTGCGAATTTGATGAATCGCCATATCACGAGGTGACCCTGTCCGGATATTACATTGACACGATGGAAGTGACGGTCAGCGCTTACGGTGATTGTGTGACGGCCGGCGGTTGCACGGCGCCGACGACCGGTAGTTTCTGCAATTGGGGTGTGGCGGGAAAGGATAATCATCCTGTGAACTGCGTTGATTGGACTCAAGCGACTGCCTACTGCACCTGGGCAGGCAAGCGTTTGCCGACTGAGGCTGAATGGGAAAAGGCAGCCCGAGGGACTGACGGTCGGAAGTATCCGTGGGGGAACGAAACTGCGACGTGCCATTACGCGGTGATGTTTGATGGTGACCATGTTTGTGGAGGGGGGGAAGCCACCTCGGCGGTGTGCGAGATGCCTGCGGGTGACAGTCCTTACGGGCTGTGCGACATGTCCGGGAACGTGTGGGAATGGGTTTCCGACTGGTACGATTCCGGATACTACGCAGATAGTCCTTCTTCGAACCCGACCGGCCCGGACAGCAGTTGGGGCCGGGTCGTACGTGGCGGCGCTTATGACGCCGCCCCCAGCATAATCCGCGTGTCGAAGCGCCTCGACAGCGTCCCGTCGTACGCCGGCGACAACCTCGGCTTCCGCTGTGCAAGGGATGCGCTGTAAAACGGTAAAGACTTGGGAATGGAAGAGTCCTACGGTGAAGGCATAGCGAGCCACACCGGCCCCGAGTCATGCCTGTATGTCGGTAACGTCATGCTCGAAGCGTTGACAGGGGGAAATGCAGGCAGGGTATTGAGCCTCGAAAGCGGCGTAATAGTACCGGGTGCCGACGTACTCTTGGCATACGGAAGGCAACACCGGGGCATCGTAATCGCGAGATGCCTCCGGACCTGCAAGGGACAGCGAGCTGTTTTTATCCCCGCTTCTGCTCGAAACGGGTCGTGGAGCCTTTGGATTTATTGATTGTTGTCGGGATGTTCCGGGGCGGGCGAATTTTCATTCGCCCTTACGGGGAAGGAGAGGCCGCCCATGTACGGGCGGATTACATCCGCCCGCTGCGGTTCTGCAAATTGCCTTTAATCGCGCCGTGCTACCGGCCTTGTCGTCCGCCCGGTTTCGTGGTTGTCCGTGTTTGAATATGTCGGTATCATCGATGCAAATGACGTTCTTGACGTGCCTGGCATTGCGGGATGTCTGGTGGGGTGACCTGCCCCCCATTTTAGGACAATCCTAAATGAGAGTCATACCCAAAAAAGGCAGGGATGGTCTGTCCTAAACCTTCCCTGTTGGTCTCCCCCCGATGGGGGAGAAAATCGCCAGCAAGCCCGGCGACAAATTCCATCGGAGTCATGTTGTCCAAAGAGCTGTGCGGCCTGACGTGATTGTAGTCCCGTCGGAAAGCTGCCGCGATCTTTGTGGCGTCCTGGATGCCGACGAAGTAGCTTTCGTTCAGGCATTCGTCGCGCAGCTTGCCGTTAAAGCTTTCTATGTAAGCGTTCTGCGTCGGCTTGCCGGGCTCGATAAACTGGTGCTTGATGCCTCGGCCGTAAGCCCAGGCATCCATCGCCTTGCTGACAAATTCAGGCCCTTTGTCGCTCAGGATTGACTCGGGAAGGCCCCGGGCCGCGACTATTCTTTCAAGGATCTGCGCCACGCGCCGTCCCCCGATTGACGTGCGTTCCGGCCCGGGCCTTCCCGACCGGAAACGAATATTGGAAAGGCCGCCCCGGCTGGTAGCCCCTGTCCCTTTCCGGGGCCGGTTCGGCGAACGTCGGGGCGGCCAGTCACTTCCGCAATCCCAGCACTGAGAGGAACTGCCTTGCGTTGGATCTGGATCGGTACCGGACTGTTGTGACGCGGACGAGATCTGTTTGCCGCCCAAACGGATCAAAACCACGACGAAATACCGCGTCGGTGGATGGCAGTCCTGTTCACCCCGTATTCTCTTTGAAAGAATTGGATTTGTGTTTTGGTGTTGTGTGAAAGTATAATGTTGCGTGAGGTGCGCAACATGCAGATAATAAGCAACAAGCAGCTTGAGGATGATGTTTTCAGGACTATCCAGGGCAGGTTGCCCCGGGGATGGGGAATCAGGCGACCGCAGGACGGTAATTCCTGCAGCAGTGACGCTGAATTGACAGTACCGGACGACAAGGGCGTTCTGATTCGGATCGAGGTTCGCGCGTCAATGGACCCGCGCGGGGTGGTTCAACTGAAAAACCGTCTGATGTCGGATTCAGACAGGTTGTCGGACGATAATCCTGTTGTCGTCATATCCAGGTATCTGTCTCCCGCGACAAGACAGAAATTGATCGAGGCCGGATTCAACTTCATGGATCTGACCGGGAATGCGCGGATTGTGCTTGTCCGTCCGGCCGTGTTTATCGAGTTGTCGGGCGCCGCCCGCAGCCCTTTTCGTGAGGATCGCAAGGTACGGATATTCAAGGGCCCCAAGGTCGGACGGATCGTCAGGACGCTTGTTGATTTCAGGGATACTCCCGGTGTTCGTGAACTGGCCGTCAGGGCCGGGGTCGATGCCGGGTATCTCAGCCGGGTCCTTGCATCGATGGAGAAGGAGGCCCTTGTAGACCGGGGCCGCAGGGGACGTATCGAAAGGCTGGACTGGGCCGGCCTGCTGCGGCGTTGGGCCGTTGATTCGCCGTTGGAATCAAGATGTGAACTTGTTACCTTTATCGAGCCTCGTGGTTTGAAATCCGTTTTGACGAAATTGGCGTCCATCGACATGCGTTACGCGGTGACCGGTTCGTTGGCCGCCGCCAGGACGGCACCCGTTGCGCCCGCCAGACTGGGCATGATTTATGTGGACGATATTGAAGCGGCCTCCGAATCGCTTGCTTTGCGACCGGCGGAAAGCGGTGCCAATGTTGTGCTGGCGCGGCCGGTTGATGAGGTTGTTTATCGGCGTTGTTTAGTTGTCGATGGTGTCACGTATGCCGCTTCGGCGCAGGTAGCTGCCGATTTGTTGACAAGCCCGGGACGTGGACCGGCGGAAGGTGAAGAACTTCTGAACTGGATGGCCGGAAACGAGGGGGCCTGGCGTGGTTAAGTTGTACATACTTGCCCGTCGCGTGTTGCTTGATGCGCTGGATGCACTCGGTGCCCATCGCGATGCCGTGATACTTGTCGGCGCGCAGGCCGTTTACCTGAGGACCGGCGATGCGGATCTTGCCGTCGCACCTTATACGACGGATGGCGATCTGGTTCTGGACCCGGCAATCCTCGGATTAACCCCTCCGCTTGAAACAGCCTTAAGGAAGGCCGGATTTTCGCCGAAATCGTGCGATTCCGTCGGTGCCTGGGTGACCAGCCGGCCGTGTGATGAGGGCACTCCGGTCGAGGTGGTTGTTGACCTGTTGGTTCCGGCCTCTGTCAGCCCGGGAAAGGGCCGCAGGGCTGCACGTCTGTCTGGACATCATCCAAAGGTTGCCCGCATCGTTGCCGGTCTTGAGGGCGCGCTTATCGACGCGGACATATTGACTATGACTGCCTTGGAATCTGAAGATTCGCGGAAATTCGATATCAGGGTCGCAGGCCCGGCCGCGCTGCTTGTCGCAAAGATGCATAAGCTGAATGACAGAAAAGGAACGGACAGGCTGAGCGACAAGGATGCCCTCGACGTTTTTCGATTGCTTCGAGGTACATCTACGGAAGATATGTGTCGTCGCATGAAGTCTCTGCAGGAAGACGTCCGATCCGCATCTGCAGCGGCAGAAGGAATCAGGATTTTGCGGGAGCTGTTTGGAACCTTGGACGCGCGGGGAATCGGGTTGGCGGTCCGGTCGGCCGGTGTTCTGGCCGATGAAAAGGAAATTGCCGCTTCCTGTCACCTCCTGGCAACGGATCTTCTCAGAGCACTTCAGATATGATGACTGACATCGGGGAAGTGATGGAAATGTCGGTGTGAGTCATCCGCCCCTGTGGCGGGCGACACAGATTCACACATTAAACCGGAAGTTAAG
>ERZ795031.981-NODE-981-length-32029-cov-17.399387_pt1 | contig 32029 bp, 56 predicted proteins | sample MGYA00375123_ERZ795031 | MGnify/ENA primary metagenome ERZ795031 (study PRJEB30166, sample SAMN05720159) | activated sludge metagenome | isolation source: anaerobic digester from wastewater treatment plant | place: USA | collected 2015-04-21 ...
CATGATAGTTTGAAAGATTCTTTATATAATTTAAAAAATATAGGATTATTTTGATAAAATTAAAATAAATAATATCAAGAATATTGGACTATTTTAATGGATGAATCAAATAGATATGATAATTTATCAGAAGAAGAACAGTTAAAATTAATATATACCGATCCTCATAATATAAAATATATTTCTAATCCATCAGAAAAATTACAATTAGAAGCTATTAATAAAAATTGTTGTGTAATATTTTATATTAAAAATCCATCTGAACAAGTACAATTAGAATCAGTTAAACAAAATCCATGTATGTTATTATATATCCTTGACAAAGGAATAATTCCTTCCAAACAAGTGCAGTTAGAAGCAGTTAAAAAAGGTTCATATATTATTTATTATATTGAAAATCCTCCCGAACAAGTTCAACTATCTGCTGTTAAAATAGGAGGACATAATATTGCATTTATAAATAATCCATCAAAACTAACACAACTTGAATCTGTTAAACAAGATATAAATAATATATTTTATATAAAAAATCCATATCCTGAGGTTGATTTTTATTGTATAACAAAAAATCCAGATTTATTAAAAACAGAAGAAAAATTTATGGTTAAAGGTCAAAGGCTTCCATTTGATTATTTTAAAAACCTGTCGTTAGAAACTCAGAGTATGTTAGTAAAATATAATAAAATATTTACAATACTAATACCTAATTTACATCCTAATTTAAAAAACTCATTACATAATTTAAAGAACATGGGATTATTATAAAATTCCTCTAATAGATATACCTTCTCTATTCAATCTTTTTAAATAAGCTTTTTGTAAACCAGGAGAAGTAGAAATTATTAAATATATACTCTTTTCCAGTAGAATTTTCTATAAGTTCAAATAAAGTAATATTCTTTAAATTATGATAATTCTGTTTTTGTAATCTTTTATAAGTATAGATTAGTTCATGTTCAAGAATATTTTCAGAACTTTTAATAATATTAAATTTCGAAATATCTATTGTTTCACCATTTAATAAAGATTTTATTTCTTTTGATATTATTTTAGAACATAAACTCTCATAAAGATTATTTAAAAATTTTTTATATTCTATCCATATATGTTCAGATATTTTGTATAAACTAGAATCATCAAATTTATGATACGTTTCATTTAAATAATATTTCTTAAAATTACTTATGTTTGACGATTTCTTATAATTTCATTTCTATATTCTTCAAATGTATGTTTTGGTTTACCAATCCTACTAATAGGTATACCTTCTCTATTTAATCTTCTTATATAATCTTTTTGTAATTTAGTAGAAGAAGAAAGAACAAAATTAAATACAAGAGAATGATCGTTTTTATCAACAAGATCAAATAAACTAATATTTTCTAAACCAGGATAATTTTGTTTCTGTAATCTTTTATACAAATATATTAATTGATGAATCATAGCATTAGTTTCCATATCAGATCTATAAGTTTTTAAAATAGAAGAACAATAAAGAGAATCACTCATACCATATTCTAATTTAAATTTTGATAACTTTCCATATATTTTATCTAATTTGTCTTTCAAAACTATATTGTCAAAAGCATGTGTGTTTTCATGAATAAAAGTATCTCTAATTTCAAGTTTAATTTTATTTTTATCTCTATAAAAAAAATTAATATTATAGTCACTAGATAAATACAAATCTATTCCAATCATTCCTGGATTACAATATCCTCGTATTGTAAAATATTCAGAACCACCATTTATAAAAAATAAACGCAATACAAATTTAATTTTATTCTCTCTAATATTATTTATTTCATTTGATATTCTTATTAATCTAGGTTTTTTGTCTCTAATATTATATTCCCATAAAGAATCAAAATTAATACTATCCTGTCTATTTCTTCCAAATAATTTATTAAAAAATGCCTGTTTGTTTTTATTAATTAATTCTTTAAATCTATTATAAATATAATTTACAATATTATCCAAATCTTCATCTAAAATTTGATAATACGCTTCATTTAAATAATATTGTTTAAAAGTCTTCATTTGTTTTTATATAACTTATTTTTTTTAATATTTTTATAATATGATTTGATTTTTTTAATAATATATTCTGGAACAAGCAGTCTAAAACCAGGGCCTAACTCATCTTTAAGTTCTTTAAATGTATATTTACAAGTTCTAATTCTTCTAATAGGTATACCCTCTCTATTTAATCTTCTTATATAATATTCTTGTAATTTTGGAGAAGATACAATAGTAAAATAGACTATTTCTGGAAAAGATTTTAACTTATCAATAAGTTCAAACAAACTAATGTTTTCTAAATTAGGATAATTTTCTTTTTGCAATCTTTTATAAATGTATATTAATTCATGAATTATAGCATTTATTTCAGGAACAGAACGATATTTATTTAAATAAAAAGATATAGAATTAGTATCTTTCGATTGAAAAACTTTATGAAGTTCTATTTCTCGAAGCTTTTCCTCGTCTTTATTTAATAAAACGAAATCAAAAAAGTGTGTAATCTCATGAATTAAACAATTTTTAATTTCAAATTTAATTTCTTTTTCATATTTTATAAAATGATCATATGACTTAATAAATAAATTAATTAAAATACCGTCTTTAAGTTCTCCATCAATCTCAAAACCATAGATATTTCTAATATTTACTTCGCTCGTTAAAATCAAATGAAAATTAAAATTTTCTTCATCATATGTTTTTTCTGGAGTAATTTTTATTAACCTTGGTTTTTTATCTTTAATATTATATTCCCATAAAGAACCAAAACTATCTCTAACTTCATTTCTAAAGAAAGATCTAATATTGTTTTTTGTAAACAAATCTGAAATATCTGAATAATTTTTATTTTTATGTTTTGAAAGCATTTCAATAAATTTATCCAAATTATTTATGTTTTCATATTTTTTAAACATTTTTTTAAATCTTTCATAAATATAATCAGTAATTTTATCAAGATCTTCATCTAACATTTGATAATATGCTTCATTTAAATAATATTGATTAAAAGTTTTCATTAAAACACCATCTCCTTAATAATTTTTGTATTTTTACGATAATTCTTCTTATAATTTTTATAATCTTTATAATTTTCATAATTTCTACGATCCCTCATTTTTTCAATTATATCTTCAATTTTATAACCCTTTCTACGAAGACTTAAATAATATTTCTTAATTCTAATATCATTTTCAATATTATCATTCTCAGGATCACTATTAATCAAATCTCTAAGTTCTTTAAATGTATATTTAGAAGTTCCAATTCTTCTAATTGGTATTCCTTCTCTATTTAATCTAATTAAATATTCTTTTTGTAATTTTGGAGAAGATATAATAGTAAAAATAATCGTTCTTGGACTGCTTGTCTTACCAATAAGTTCAAACAAACTAATATTTTTTAAATCAGGATAATTTTCTTTTTGTAATTGTTTATAAGTATATATTAATTGATGAATCATTGCGTTTGTTTCTTCAACAGTACGATATTGTTTTAACCTGTATGGAGAATAATTTTTTTCATTATAATTAAGTTTGTCAAGTTTATATTTCAATTTAACAAACTTTCTCTCCCATGAATTATAAGGATAATTTGTATAATCAAACACATGAGTAAGTTCATGAATTAAAAAATATTTAATTTTAAATTTAATTTCTTTTTCATTATTTACAAAATAATTAAATGATTTAATATTTAAATCAATTTTAATTATACTATTTCCAATTGTAATACCATCTACCCAAACAAAATTCGAAATATTAAAAGATAAAACAAACCTCATTGAAATTTTTCCTGATTTATCTCCAAACTTATATCTACTTCTATAAAAAGTATTATCCCTAATTCCTAATAATCTAGGTTTTTTTTCATTATTATCATATTTCCATAAAGAATAAACAACACAATGATCCGTCTTGTTTTTAATAATTTCTTTAAACTTATCATAAATAAAATCAGTAGCTTTATCTAAATCCTCATCTAATATTTGATAATATACTTCATTTAAATAATATTGCCTAAAAGTCTTCATATATCTTATATATAAAATATTTTTTTTATTACTGAAAAATATAATAATGAATTTTAAGCGATATATAAAAAATAAACATAATATAATTAAATAAACATTAAATTATAAAGGTAAATATAATGTTTAAACAAACTATAAAAGAATTATATAAATCATATAAACATATAAATTCTAAAAACTTATCTAAAAAAGACAAAGATGATTTAATAAAATTAACAGAATTATGCGAAAAATTTATACAAAAATATAACCAAATAAATAATAACTTTATAGAATATTAATCGCGTGTGCTGTTTCATTTTGTTTTCTCCTTTTTTTAGTCCCAAGGATACGTAACCTTGGGATATTTTTTTAAAACCAGTAATTAAAACGATTTTACACTACATATTATATTATTTTATAAATAAAAGATTTTATACTATATATTGTATTATTTTATAAACAAAGGAATGTAAAATGACAATATCACTAAAAGACAAATTAAAAGTATTATTCAGAGATTTACGAAGAAAAGAATTTATAGCAAGAATGAATTTAGAAAAATCAGATGAAGACGCTAGAAATATTATATTAGACGAATATAATAAATCAAATAAAAATGCACCAAGAGCTGTATTTTTTACTAAACTAGACATAACAAATAATCAAACTAATATAAAATACTTTCACCTTAAAAATGATAAAGAAAAAGAAGTTGAAAAAGAAATACTCAAACAACTAATGCTTCATTTCATAGATTATAAATATAAAAATAATAAATAACGATTTACGAATGAACATATCAGAAAATATAATAATTTTTTTTATTTTCATCATTTATATATTTTCACTCTATAACTGTATTAAAGAATAAAATAAAATGTCTAAAAATAAAATTATAATTGTTATTATTGTTGTTTTTCTATTTTCACTAGCAATAGATATAAAACTTGAAACAAATGAATTTGAAGTATTACAATATGATTTCTTAAGAATTCCAGTTATTTTTATAATTTCTTTATTCTTATCGTTTCTACTTATAAATATAAACACTAACTAATGTCGAACTAAATTTCAGAACTAAATCGAACTAAACTTCAAAATAAAACTGAACTAAACTTCAGAACTAAATCGAACTAAACTTCAGAACTAAATCGAACTAAACTTCAGAACTAAACCGAACTAAACTTCAGAACTAAATCGAACTAAACTTCAAAATAAACTAAACTGTAAACCAGAATTAAACTAAGATCAATCAAAATAAATATTGTTTTAAAAATATTAAAAAAAACATACCTACATAACAAACATAATAAAAATGCATATTTAATACTAAATCATTGATATTTATACCTATGTCTAATATAATAATTAAATATTATTAAATATTTCTATAACATCCAAATTTTTAAAATATCTAAATTCAAAAAACTTTATTTATAAGTAATAACTATACCACCGCATTTAATTCTTTATATATATAAACAACATACATTTAAATAACTTATATATATCGTTATCTAATTCATATAATTTTAATTATAACTAAAACAATGAAATATAACTACAATATAAATAATTTTATATTATAATTTAATCTAACCCAAATCTATATAACCATCCACACAAATAAGATAAAATAATTTAATTTTAATTTAAATAAATACAATTCAACCAAAAATATACTAATAATCTAGTTAAATCTATATAGTCATAATCTTACCTAACTTTAATTTAAATGTATATAAATAATCTTATATATAATCTAAATTAATATAATCTAACCCAAACATTTTTAAATACAATATAAATAATATAATATATTTCTATCTATATCCTAAATATAACCTAAAACATTTCTAGTTATAATTTATACGATCTAATTGTAATTAAAATATTTTTAATTACAATTTATACAGCCCAGTTCCAATTTGTACATATATATTTACAATAACGATTTAAATAATCCAATCCTGATTTATATATCTCAAGTCATAATTTATATCTCAAGTCATAATAAACCAAATTTATATATCTCTAATCATAACTCAAACAACCTAGCATTAATTTACACATATCCGAACTTGATATTTGTACAATCTAATTTTAATTCATACAACTAAAATAATCTAATTCTAATTCACACGTCTCCAGTCACTGTTTAAACAATCTCTAATTCACACATCTCCGGCCACAACTAAAATAATCTAATTCTAATTCACACATTTCTAGACACAACTAAAATAATCTAATTCTAATTCACACATCTCCGGCCACAACTAAAATAATCTAATTCTAATTCACACGTCTCCGGACACTGTTTAAATAATCTCTAATTCACACGTCTCCGGACACTGTTTAAATAATCTCTAATTCACACATTTCTAGCCACAACTCAGATAATCTAATTAATACTTCTGGTACATGGTTCAGATAATCTATATTAACCTGATCGCCGATTAAAACAGATTATCCTGAATTTTAAAAATTAATAAAATTATTTTAATGGTATATTGTCTAAAATAACTCGCTTTAAATTCATATAGAGAATTTTATTATGTATTTTAAGCGAGTTAATTAGCAATAATATATTGAATTTAACGAAACAATGCGCGAAATTGCGCGAATTCATATTTGAATTTAGATATTTATTTTTAGGATTTTTAATATGAAAATAAAAATTAGAAAATTATCATTAAAAGAACAAAAAAACCTAATTGAAATTAATTGTAATTATGCTTACTTTATAGACAATATGTATAAGTCAGTATTAAATTATGTTGAAAAAATATCTAAAGCACATATTCTCAATATTATTAAAAATCCATCTGAAGAATTACAACTTAGAATTGTTAGTAAATATCCATGGTCTATACGGTTTATAAAAAATCCGTCTAAAAAGGTCCAAATTAGAAGTGTCTCTATAAAACCTGAAACTATATTATGTATTGACAATCCCTGTCAAGAAGTAGAAAATATTGCTCCAATGTATAACTTAAACATTGAAGACGATAAAATGATAGAATGTATTAAATATAATTATAAAAATGCTCAATATATTAATTTTGTTTCAGAAAAAGTAGAAGACTTTATAATGTCAGAATGTAAATACGCCGTTTACGGTATTAATAAACCTTCTAAAAGAATTCAATTATTTGCAATAAATGAAGGATATAAAGATTATTATTTACATAATTTCCAATTATGTAAAGAAGCTCTGGAATTATTAAAAGATAAATATATATTTAATGAAGAATATCGTGACAGTGTGTATAGCTGGGTATTAAAAACGACGATTTGTGAGTTTTTATCTCAACATAACCTAGAGCTTGAACCTATTGAATTATACAAAATATTAAATAACTATGAAACCGAATTAGAACAATATCTCTCATATGATATAATAGATAAACTATTAGAAATTAATCCTTATGATATAAAGAAATATAATATCAAAGAACCTTCGTTATTAGAAAAATATAAACACCAGAATAATATAATGAATACTGGATTATTATAGAATTTTTAGAAAGGATGAAATAAGATGATATCAAAATAAAGATATCGTATTGGTCAGTTATCAGAGGATTTATGTTTTATGAATGATTCTTTGTCTAAAACAGAAATATGTGCACAAAACTGTAGTGTATTTTATATAACTCCCCGTACATTAATGGAAATTGCTGTTTTTAAAACCAAAAAAGAATCAGAAGATTATTTAGAATTGATTCACGAACGTATTCTTTTAAGTGATAATCCTAAAAAAGAAGCGGTTAAGTGTAAAAAAACAATCCGGAAATGAAATGTTATTAGCTGTAATTTAAGCGTTTTATTAATTATTGATATTATAATTAATATGAAGATAAAAACCAGAAAATTAACGGTAAATGAACAAAGAAAGTTAATTAAAGAGTCTTATAATTATGTTTCAATTATTGATAATCCACATAATATTATTTTAAATAATGTTGTTCTGAAAAAATATTTTGGTATATACTTAATCAAGGATCCGTCTGAAGATTTGCAGTTTATGTCTGTAAGAAAACGTAGTAAATCTATATCTTGTATTGAAAAACCAACAAAAGATGTTCAGCTGGAATGTGTTAAAAAATATCCTGAATTAATATTCTATATAGAAAATCCATGTCAAGAGGCGATTGATGCGTCGGTTATATATAATTTAAACCTGAACGAAGATTCAATAATAAAATATATAAAACTTAAACCAGAGAATGCTAGGTTTTTTAGATCTCTTACAGAAAAGATAGAAGATTTTATAATATCAGAATGTCAAGAAGCTATTCGGTGGTTAACAAAACCTTCTAAAAAGATACAATTATTTGCTATGGATAAGCGTTTGACTGATTATTTAGATAGATATCAGTTGTGTAAAGAAGCTTTAGATTTATTTAAAGATAAATATGTTCTTGCTGACAATATGTATGTATGTGATTGTAGAACTGTTAGGGCGTTTTTGTCTCAACATAACTTAGATCTTAGTGTTAAAGAGCTTTATTTTATATTAAAAAAATACAATACTGGTTTAAAACCATATCTTTCTTATGAAATAGTAGACAAATTATTAGAAATAGATTCGTCAGATATAGATGATTACAATATTAAAGATTCTTCATTGTTAGAAAAGTATAGTTCTAGTAGGAAATGTCTAGCTGTTATTTAAGTGTTTTATTAATTGATGTTATATTGTAATTAATAAAATAAAGGAATGTTTTATGAAAATAAGGACAAGAAAGCTGACATTAGAAGAACAAAAAGAATTAGTTTATAGATCTTATAATTATGCTTCTATTATTGATGATATTTACGAGTCTGTTATAAATAGTGTTGTTAACAATAATTATTGTGGTATATTAGCATTTAGGAATCATTCTGAAGAATTACAGTTTCAAGCAACTAAAAGATATTGTAGTGCTATAACTTTTATTAATAATCCTACGAAAGATGTTCAAATTTCATGTGTCGAACGAAATCCTATATTAATATTTTATATTGACAACCCATGTCAAGAAGCTATTAATGTAACAGCGTTATATAATTTAAATTTGGATGATGATTCAATAATAAAATGTATTAAACGTGACAGTAAAAACGCTCAATATTTTAGATTTATTTCAGAAAGTGTAGAAGATTTTATAATAACAGAATGTCAAGAAGCTGTTCGTTGGTTGACTAGACCATCTAAAAGAATGCAATTGTTTGCTGTGAATGAACGAGTAACAGATTATTTAGAAAAACATCAGTTATGTAAAGAAGCTTTAGATTTGTTTAAAAACAAGTATTTTCTAAATAAAGAATTATGTTCATATGATTGGAAAATTAGATATGTTGTTAAGGAATTTTTATCTCAACATAACTTAGATCTTAGTGTTAAAGAGCTTTATTTTATATTAAAAAAATACAATACTGGTTTAAAACCATATCTTTCTTATGAAATAGTAGACAAATTATTAGAAATAGATTCGTCAGATATAGATGATTACAATATTAAAGATTCTTCATTGTTAGAAAAGTATAGTTCTAGTAGGAAATGTCTAGCTGTTATTTAAGTGTTTTATTAATTGATGTTATATTGTAATTAATAAAATAAAGGAATGTTTTATGAAAATAAGGACAAGAAAGCTGACATTAGAAGAACAAAAAGAATTAATTAAAAAGTCTTATAATTATGTTTCAATCATTAAAGATCCTCATAGATCTATTTTAAAAAATGTTATTAAAAATAGACAAAATGGTATTTATTTGATTAAAGACCCAGATGAAGATTTACAGCTTGAGTCTTTAAAAACATCTTCTTATTCTAGTATATCATATATTAATAATCCAACAAAGTCGGTTCAAATAGAATGTGTAGAAAAATATCCGGAATTAATATTTTTTATTGACAATCCATGTCAAGAAGCTATTAATATATCAGCGTTATATAATTTAAATTTGGATGACGATTCAATAATAAAATTTATTAGACTTAATCCAAAAAATTCTAAGTTTTTTAGGTCTATTTCAAAAAAGGTAGAAGATTTTATAATAACAGAATGTCAAACAGCTATTTATTGGTTAACTAAACCATCTAAAAGGATTCAATTATTTTTAATAAATGAAGGAATGTATGAATATTTAAGTAATTATCAGTTATGTGAAGAAGCTTTAGGTTTATTTAAACAGAAATATATTGTTAATAAAAATATATCAAAATGGAAATTTCAATTTATAATTCCGGCGTTTTTGTCTCAGCATAATTTAGATATTAGTATAGAAGAGCTTTATTGTATATTGAAATTATATAACACTGATTTAGAACCATATCTTTCTTATGATATAGTAGACAAGTTATTAGAAATAGATCCTTCTGGTCTATATAATTATAATATTATGAATTCTTCATTATTAGAGAAATATGGTTCTAGTAGAAAAAGTTAAATTATATTAATAAAATAAAGGAACATCTTGTGAAAATAAGAACAAGAAAATTAACATTAAAAGAGCAAAAAAGTTTAATTTATAAATCTTTAAATTATGGTTCTATTATAAGTAATCCATATAAATCTATTTTAAATGATATTGTCAAAGGTAAATATTGTGGTATATATTTAATTGAGAATCCTTCAGAGGATTTACAACTTAAATCTATAAAAAAATATACTGGTTCTATATCTTGTATTAATAATCCTACAAAGAAAGTTCAAATTGAATGTGTTAAACGTAATCCAAGGTCAATATTTTTTATTAATAATCCGTGTCAAGAAGCTATTAATATGTCTGTTATATATAATTTGAATTTAAACGAAGATAAGATGATAAATTATATTAAATATAATCCAAGAAATATAAGTTTTTTTGGTGTTGTACCAAAAAAAGTAGAAGACTTTATAATATCAGAATGTCAAGATGCTACACATTGGTTAGTCAAACCTTCTAAAAGAATTCAGATTTGGGCAATAAGAAATGGTTTGGTAGAATATGTAGAAAGATATCAATTATGTAAAGAAGCATTAGATTATATGAAAATAAGATATATGATTAATGAAAATTATTATAAAGATTATCAATTATGGGAAATAAAAAGTTCAATTGTTTCATTTTTGACCCAACATAATTTAGATATTAGTATTAAAGAACTTTATTATATATTAGAAAAATGTGATTTAGGTTTAAAACCTTATCTTGCATACGACATAGTTGATAAATTACTAGAAATTGATTCATTTGATGTAGAAAGTTATAATATTAAAGATCAAAAATTATTAGATAAATATTCAACCGAAATAGATTCTTTAGATGTTGGTTTGTTATAAATATTCTAAAGTATTTTTCTTTTAAACATTTTTCTAAACAGTTGTTTAAGCGTTTTATTAATTGTTGTTATATTATAATTAATAAAACAAAGGAATATTATATGAAAATAAAAACAAGAAAATTGACATTAGAAGAGCAAAAGAAGATAATTACTATGTCTTATAATTATGTTTCAATTATAAGTAATCCATATAAAGTTATTTTGACCAGGGTTGTTCAAAGCAAATATTGTGGTATATACTTGATTAAAAATCCTTCTGAAGATTTGCAATTTAAATCTATAAAAAAATGTACTGAATCTATAGCTTATATTAATAATCCTACAAAAAATGTTCAGATTGAATGTGTTAAGCATAATCCAAAAGCAATATTTTATATAGACAATCCTTGTCAAGAAGCTGTGGATTTTGCTATTATATATAATTTAGATTTAAATGATGACCAAATAATAAATTATATTAAGTATTGTCCAAGAAATTCAAGATATTTCAGATTTATTTCAGAAAAGGTAGAAGATTTTCTGATTACAGAATGTAACGAGGCGGTATATTGGCTTCCTAAACCTTCTGTTAGAATGCAAATTTGGGCAATAAAAAATGGTTTGGCGGAATATGTAGAAAAATATCAGCTATGTAAAGAAGCATTAGATTATATGAAAATAAAATATATACTTGATGAAGATTATTATAAAAATACCCCTAGTTGGAAATCTGAATTTATAGTTTCTGCATTTTTATCTCAACATAACCTAGAACTTGAACCTATTGAATTATATAAAATATTGAAAAATTATGACGTTAGATTGGAACCATATCTTTCATACGACATAGTAGATAAATTATTAGAAATTAACCCTTACGACATAAAGAAGTATAATGTCAAAGAACCTTCTTTGTTAGAAAAGTATAAACACCAGAATAATTTATTAAATATCGGATTGTTTTAAGTTCTTTAAAGAGTTTTTCTTTTTATTATATTTCCAAACTGTGGTTTAAGAGTTTTATTAATTGTTTTAAATTATAATTTAAAAATAAAAGGAGAAAAACTATGAGATGGAGAACTACTAGAAAGTATAAAGATGTTAATTTGGTTTCATATGAGTTGTTTTTAAAGAAAATGAAAAATGTTTTTTCTAATCTTAGGAAACAAGGATTTATTACCAAAAAGAATTTTATGTGTTGTAATAGTTGTGCTTCTAGTGCTATTTATCAACAAATAGAAAAATCACCTAGAAAAAGACCTACAGGTATTATATTTTGGAATAGACAGGATAATGAAAGTTTAGTTTCAGAAGGAAATACTTATTTGTCTTACAAGTATCCAAGAAACAATAATGAAGAAATTAAAAAGATTAGTGATATTATATCTAAACATATTGTATTAATTAGTAAAGATAAGATTGAAGAAGTTATTAAATCTATATACTATAGATTTGGTTTTAATGATGTTGACAAAATTGTTAATTTTATATGTGAAAAGCTTGAATTTGGTGATGTGAGTACAGTTAAAGTGTCTGTTGAGCAGGCTCGTGAAGAGTACAATAAATTTGAATCAAATGACGACAATAATATCAAAAAGGTCGGAGAAATTATATGCGAACAACTTAAATCAAATAATGTAAAATTTGAATGGAGCGGTAATATTTCTGAGCGTATATTTGTTAGTGCGTCTTAATCGTTTTTTTCATTTTTTCTCCTTTAAGTTAAAATAGATCCCGGAGATTCGTAACTCCAGGATCTAAAATTATTTTTCCTATTCTCGTTTTTCTTTTTCAAGAAAGTTTTTATTAAAATTATTATTAAAGTCTTTGTATCCAGGAGAAAATAATATTTTAGATAGAATCATTATTCCTAAAGCTTGAAAAAATGTTATTTTTGGTAAATTGAATATTTCTGGAAACAATAGGTTCCAAAGGGTCATAGCAATAAAAGAAATTATAAATACAGCAAAAATAAATCCAATAATAAACGAGATCCAATAAATAATAATTTTTTTCATGATTTAATTCCTTTATTAAATAATTTTGTATTAATATAAGTTATTGGTAATAATAATATAAACCATATAGAAAAGAATAATATAAACATGTTTTTTTCTAAATTATATAAATAAACATATGTAATTGGTAATGATATTCCAAATATAAAATCTAGAAACAATATATATCTTTTCATGATGTATGATATAATATAGAACTAAATTTTAATAAATTTTGATATTATTATTTTCGTAAATTTTTCGTGTTTTTTTTCCTTCTTTTAAAGCTATAATAATATTAGTAGAATACTGGTAATACTAGTAAATACTAGTAAATATTATAATAATATATTAATAATTAATTATATTAATAATTAATTATACAATTAATAATAAATAATAAATATATTAATAATTAATTATATAATTTATTAATTATTAATAATTCTAGTAAATTAGGGTTTATTTAAGAAGGGGAAATTTCTTTTGAATAATTAATAATATTATTAGATTCAAGGATTTCAAGCTTAGAAACAAATTTTAATAGATTTTCTGGAGATTTGTCATAATAAACAGAATTTTTTATCCAGTTTATAAGTATTTCTTTTCCTTTTTCAGACATATTGTCATCTATTTCTAAAATTATTTTTGTCATGTCAGTTCTTTCTTTATAAAATTTTGACCCGCCTAAAGCTAAAAGCAATTAGGCGGGCGGGTGACTTAATATCTGTCCCCTTTAAGAAAGCGTATTTAAATATTATATAAATAAAACATTGCGCTTAATTTTTTTTAATTATCAGTTATTTAAGCACATAATATTTTAATATTATATTAAAATTAATAAGTAAATTAAAGGAAAATAATATGTATATTCAAATTACAACTAGATGTAATATGAAATGTGCACATTGTTGTTTTTCTTGTACATCAAAAGGTGTTGATATGACTTATGAAATATTTAAAAAGTCATTAGATTTAGGTTTTGAAGAAATATCTATTGGAGGAGGAGAACCAACTTTACATCAATTATTTGAGAAATTTATATTTTATGCTTTAGGAAAATCTATGGATATATGGATTGCAACTAATGGAAGTGATACTGAAAAAAGTATGGCTTTGGCAAATATGGCAAAAGTTGGTATTTTAAGAGCATGTTTATCTTTAGATCGTTTTCATGATCCAATAGATGAAAAAGTTGTTGATGCATTTAAAAAAAGTATATTTGATGATATGTGTGATTTAAGAGAAATACGTGAAGATGCAATTGTTTTGAATGCTGGAAGAGCCAAACTTAAGAAGAATCAGAAAAAATATAATTTTGTTCCTAAAAACGATTGTCCATGTAACGATATATTTGTAGACCCCAAAGGATATGTTCATGGATGTGGTTGTAAAAATTCACCTATATTTGGTAATGTACTTTATAATAATGTTGTTATACCAGAATATTGGATATATGGAGAATGTTATAAAGATCAGGATGAATATTAGACCATGTATATTAAGCGTTTTGTTTTAATAAATTATATTAAATTATATTAAATAAACAAAGGTTAGTGTAATGTTATTCGAAATATGTTATTTTAATGAAACAAATAAAAAAATTAAAAGATTTATAATACATAAAGAATCTATTCAAGAAGCATGTGACTATATAATTGGTGATTTTCTTCTTTTGAAAGATAAATTTAAGATAAAAGTAGATTCTATTCCTTCTGGTCTTGAAGATCCTTTTTGTGATAAAGATGATAGTTGTAGTTTTAGTATAAAAAAATATGAAGATAATGGTATTAATATTAGCATTATAAGAAATAAAATTATTGAACATGTTGATATTGATGAAGCACAAATAACTGAAAATGAAATGAAAATTGAAGTTTTAACAGCGATTATTTATTCTTTAGATGATCTTATAAAAGCATATAATGTTATTAAATTAGATTAACAAAGGAGTGTTAAATATGGTTAAAAAAGGAGATAAAGTTAAAGTTAACATGAAACTTGTTAAAGATCATTGTGATTTAAAACCATATTTAAATCTTGTTAGAAAAAGTATTTATAACGGTCTTGCTACAGTTCAAGGTGTTAGTTTGGATTGTTCTGAAATTGATATAGGTAATCTTTTAGGAAGCGTTTGGATTCCATATAAATCTATTAAATAGGAGAATTGTATTATGAAAGGCTATATTCCTATTGATTTGGTATTAGAAATGGTTAACAGAAAAGAAAAATTTAATGGCGAGATACCAGATGAAATATTTGAAGGTATTAGAAAAGATAAGGAGTCTATGGCTAATGCTTTTATAAATATTGTTAATAGAGTAAAAAAGAATATAAGTGATATGATTATTAATTATTCTATTGACAAACAAATTATTACAGATATTTGTTCTCGTCCTAAAAGGAAAATAAATCAATGATTATATTAAATTGTTCTAGGTGTAAATATAGAGTTGTTCCTCATATAATAACCGTAATACAAACTGATCTTGTGTCAGGAGATGTAGTAGAAACTACGGTTATTTGTCCTATTTGTAATAATAAAAAAATGAAGAGCAGCATTGACGGAACAGGTAATGTTAAAGATATGAAAGTTATATAAAATTATCTATCTATTTTTAACAAGGATTGTATAGATTAATTATAACATATAATTTATAAGTTTTATAATAGTTATAGTCAGAAATATTATATTGAACTATGGTTCAAATCGAACCAAAGTTCGGTAATAACATAAACAAAGGATGTAAAGATATGAAAACATATTCTGTTGTTATAAGAAACCTTTTAGAAGATTTAATAGTTAATGTATATTTAATTAAATGTAATGATATTAAAGAAGTTCTTTTAAGGGTTTGTCCTTCATTGTTTAGTAATGATAAAAAGGTAGATTACGTTGTAAATATTATCGAAAATAATATAAAAACTTATTCTAATGTAGAAGATATTAAAGGAGATGAAAAGTCTTTATCTTTTATATATGACACAACATATTCAGAAATAGATTTTGATTCTAATAGTATAAATATTGGAGGATATGAATACTGTTATGAATCTTCTCGTTCATTCAATTTTGATATTAAAGAAGTTTCAGATGATGTAATTGATAAATTAAAAAACAATTATAATGAATTAATTAAAGATGAAGATAAATTTAAATTAATTCTATTACATCTTTATGAATTAGAATATATTAATTTATAATACTATATTATATCTAACTATAATTAATTATAGAATTATTAGTTATAAATAATATGTTATAATTAATCTATATGATTCTTGTTAAAAACAGATAGGTATTAAAGTTTCTTGAGTATTATCTAGCTATAATTAATTGTAGTTAATATATGTTATAATTAATTTATATAAAAACAGGAAGGTATTAAAGTTTTTTAAATATTATCTAACTATAATTAATTACAGTTAATAATAGAATTATTAATTATAAACAGTATGTTATAGTTAATCTATATAATCCTTGTTAAAAACAGATAGGTGTTAAAGTTTCTTGAATATTAATTAATTACAGTTAATAATAGAATTATTAATTATAATAATATATTATAGTTAATCTATATAATCCTTATTAAAAACAGATAGGTATTAAAGTTTCTTGAGTATTATCTAGCTATAATTAATTGTAGTTAATATATGTTATAATTAATTTATATAAAAACAGGAAGGTATTAAAGTTTTTTAAATATTATCTAACTATAATTAATTACAGTTAATAATAGAATTATTAATTATAAACAGTATGTTATAGTTAATCTATATAATCCTTGTTAAAAACAGATAGGTGTTAAAGTTTCTTGAATATTAATTAATTACAGTTAATAATAGAATTATTAATTATAATAATATATTATAGTTAATCTATAAAAACAGATAGATAAAATTAAAAAAAAGAGAATAGATTATTTGTTAAATAACCTATTCTCTATAAAGTTTTTTATAAAATCATTTTTTATAAGAGTGTATTATAAAAAATGATAAAATATGCTTTTAGAATGTCAGAGTCGGATTTATTTATTGTATTTATTACTTCTTCTCTAATGTTTTCTATAGGATAGTAATACTCAACACCCATATAAGTAACTGTAATAGATTGGTTATTGTTTCCTAAGCGGTCATGTAAGCAATAATGTTCAGATACATATTTATATGCATCTTCTGTAGATTCTTTATAAACATATTCGGTTTTTTTGATGTTAGAATTAATACTAAAACAAGTGTTTTTCTTTTTTCTCTTTCATTTCTTTTCTCCTTTTTTATTTGTAATTAATTAATCTTTCGAATACTCTTCTAATGTTTTCATTAGTTTAACGGTTAATTTAATAGATTTGTCTTTGTTAGTAATTTTGATATTGTTTATTTCGTCACTTTTTTGAACATAAAAATTATTTAAGAAGATTTTTTTATTAACAGGAATGGAACTTAATTTAATAGTTTTGAGTTCTTCATTTAAACAGAAAAAATCAATTGTATACTCGTATGCTTTTTGAATAAATTCTTGCGATGTGTAAGCATGTACTTTATGTTTTTCTTTAGTATTAAGAGCACTAACTTGGCAATATTCTTCTTCTTGAAAGTTAACTTCAAACACATGTTTTTTTGCTATAATTTTTTCTCCTTTCTTTTTTTTTAATAATTAAATTTAATTAATTTATAACAACATAAGTTTTTTATGTGCTTAAATATCAGTATCTAAATTTTCATTTGAATCTAATTATTTATTTGAATCTAATTATTTATTTTTTTTGACAGCAGTATATTTTCCTCAACAGTAATCATCAACTGTATCTAATGTTCCATAATATTTTTTCTTATTAATTACACCATATGCTTTAACACCATAAATATCAATTCCTTCAATCATATATTTTCCAGAACATCCAATATCTATTTTAATATATTTATTTCCAGGAACAATTGAAACCTTTGAATATTGATCTAAAAGATCATTGCTTGTTATTTTTAATTTTTTTTGAAGATTTTCTCTTGTTTGTTCTTCAATTAATCTTGATAAATAATGAATTTTTCCATTCATTTTAATCTTTTTTCCTTGTTTTGTATTAAATATTTTATATTTATAAAATATTATTAAAAGTTATAACGCTTAAACTTCATTAGAGAAGAAGTTAGAAGAAGAATATTTAGAGCTTTTCCAGAACTTAGGAGTAAGCTTAACCAAATTATAAACAAGCAAGGCAGGAAAGAAGAGGATATAAAAGAATCTTTTAGTGGTGATAAAAAAGATAGTTATGAAAATAGATCTCTAAGAGATAAAATTAATAAGATGCCTGAAAGTAAATTATATCAAGTAATATTAAAAAATCCTAGTATAATTAAATGGGTAAGTAATCCATCCATTAGACTTCAAAAATTAGCTATTAATGTCGATCCTCATTCTATAGAATATATAAAAGATCCAAGCCAAGTCTTGATCGCATAGGATATGAACAAAGAAAACAGAGTGACGAAAGAAAAGCGCGTCAAGCGCATCAACTCATGCATAGCTCTAAAAAATCAAATATATTAAGTAATAATGTTGTTGTAATGAGTTGTTTGTGGATCCTAATGGGTATGTTCATGGTTGTGGTTGTAAGAATGCTCCAATATTTGGAAACTTTCTTAAAGGTAATGTTGTTATTCCAGAAACGTGGGAATATGGAGAATGTTATAAAAACCAACCAAAAAATTAAGATTAATTTAATTTTTATATTAAAACGGATTCAGTATATTAAGCGTTGGTTTTTATTAAGTTATATTAAATTATATTAATTAAACAAAGGAGAAAAGTAATGTTATTTAAAATTGATTATTCTAACGAATCGAATAGAGAAAAAGAAGAAGAAGATATGGTAAAATTTATTAATAAAAACATTGATTACGTTTCAAATGTTATGAATATAGAAATTTCAGAAAAAAGTAAAAAGGATATTACAGATAGTCTTCTTAATAATGTTCATATTAGATCTATTCTTAGTAATATGACAAAGTTAGGAAATGACAACGTAGATACAGTAGATACAATTGAAAATTGGAACAATATAGTTGTTCCATGGATTGCCGATAAGTTATTGTTTTATAGTTTATTTAAATAATAAAGGAGATATGATTATTATGGGAAAATATCATAAAAAAATTAAAATTGATTTAAACGGACCTAATTTTAGTATTTTCTATGTAATTGGAAAAGTTCTTTGTGAATTAAAGAATCGTAATATACCCAAGGAAGATTTTAATAGTTTTAGAGATGAATTGATTTCTATAGAACCAGATTATTATAAAGTTTTGGATGTTTGTAGAAAATGGGTAAAAATTAAAGATTATTTATTTTTGAATCAAGGTTTAAATTGAACCAAGATTCAGAATATATAATTGTTTTATAGTTTATTTAATTTAAATAATAAAAGGAGATATAATTATTATGGAAAAAAATTACAAAGAAATTCAAATTGATTTAGATAGAGTTGATTTTGATGTTTTTTATTTAATCGGGAAAGTTATTTCTGAATTAAAGAATCATAATGTTCCTAAGAAAGATATTGATAGTTTTAGTGACGAAGTATTTTCTATAGAACCAGATTATTATAAAGTTTTGGATGTTTGTAGAAAATGGGTAAAAATTAAAAATTGAATCAAGGTTCAGAAATAATATAAATTGGTGTAAAAATATGAAAACATATTCTGTTGTTATAAGAAATTTTTTAGAAGATTTAATAGTTAAAGTATATTTAATTAAATGTAATGATATTAAAGAAGCTCTTTTAAGAGTTTGTCCTTCGTTATTTGATAATAATAATAAAAAAATAAATATTGTTGTAAATGTTGTTAAAGATAATATAAAGGTTTATTCTGATATAAAAGATATTAAAGGAGATGAATATTCTTTATCTTTTGTATATGAAAAAACATATTCGGAAATATATTTTAAAGACAAAATTGAATATGAGTATTTTGATGAAGCTAAATATATGTTTAATTTTAATATTAAAGAAATTACAGACGATATGATTGATAAATTAAAAAACAATTATGATAAATTAATTAAAGATGAAGATAAATTTAAATTAATTCTATTACATCTTAGTGAATTAGAATATATAGACTTATAATTTATAATTATATATTAATTATATCTAACTATTACTAACTACGGTTAATAATAGAATTATTAATTATAAATAATATATTATAATTAATCTATAAAATCCTTATTAAAAACAGATAGGTAAAATAAAAAAAGAGAATAGATTATTTATTAAATAACCTATTCTCTATAAAAATTTTTATAAAATCATTTTTTATAAGAGTGTATTATAAAAAATGACAAAATGTGCTTTTAGAGCTTCAGAGTCGGATTTATTTATTGCATCTATTACTTTTTCTCTAATGTTTTCTATAGGATAGTAATATTCAACACCCATATAAGTAACTGTAATAGATTAGTTATTGTTTCCTAAGCGGTCATATAAGCAATAATGTTCAGATGCATATTTATATGCATCTTCTGTAGATTCTTTATAAACATATTCGGTTTTTTTGATGTTAGAATTAATACTAAAATCAATTCTAAACAAGTGTTTTTCTTTTTTCTCTTTCATTTCTTTTCTTATAATTAATTTTCCGAATACTCTTCTAATGTTTTCATTAATTTAATAGATAATTTAATAGATTTGTCTTTGTCAGTAATTCTAACATTATTGTCATTTTTTTGAATATAAAAATTATTCAAAAAGACTTTTTTGTTGGTTGGAATAGAATTTAATTTAAGAGTTTTTAGATCTTCGTTTAAACAGAAAAAATCAATTGTATACTCGTATGCTTTTTGCATAGATTCTTGAAACGTACAGGCATGAACTTTATGTTTTTCTTTAGTGTTAACAGCGCTGGTTTGGCGATATTCTTCTTCTTGAAAGTTAATTTCAAACACATGTTTTTTTGTCATAATTTTTTCTCCTTTTTTTTTAATTTTAAATTTTAATATAATATAAAATATAATTTTTGTGTGCTTAAATATCGGTATTATTTAATTTTGATGGCGGTATGTTCGCACCAATAATAATTATCAACCGTATTCAATGTTCCGTAATATTTTTTCTTATTAATTACTCCATATATTTTGACGCCATAAATATCAACTCCATCAATCATATATCTTACAGAACATCCAATATCTATTTTAATATATTTATTTCCGGGAATAATTGAAACCTTTGAATATTGATCTAAAAGATCATTGATTGTTATTTTTGATTTTTTTTAAAGATTTTCTCTTGTTTGTTCTTCAATTAATCTTGCTAAATAATGAATTTTTCCAATCATTTTAATTTTCTTTCTTTGTAAATATTTATAAAATATTATTGTTATAAAAAGTTATAACGCTTAAAGTTCATTAAAAACATTGTTGGTTTAATGAAATTTTAAAATATAGATTATTTTTTATTATTTTTTTTATATAATATAATATATAGGTATAAGAATTAGTAAAAAAGGAGATTAATATGGAAGGTCCTATATATGAATCTAGATTTTCTCGAGGAGTAGATTTTAATATATCTAAGGAAGAAGTTGAAAGAAGAATATATAAAGCTTTTCCTGAATTTAGGGATAAGTTTGATAAAATCAAACAAGCTATGGGTAATAAAAGAAATATAGAAATAGAAGAATCTGATTATTATGACGATGATTATTACGAAGATGATTTATATGAATCTAGATTTTCTCGAGGCGTAGATTTTAATATATCTAGAGAAGAAGTTAGAAGAAGAATATATAAAGCTTTTCCTGAACTTAGGAGTAAGCTTAACCAAATTATAAACAAGCGAGGTAGAAAAGAAGAGGATATAAAAGAATCTTTTAATAGTGATGATTATAAAAATAGATCTATAAGATCTATAAGAGATGAAATTAATAATATGTCTGAAATTAAATTATCTCAATTAATATTAGGAAATCCTAGTATGATTAAATGGATAAATAATCCATCTATTAAACTTCAAAAATTAGCTGTTAATGTCGACCCTCACTCTATAGAATATATACAAGATCCAAGTCAAGAATTAATTGAAATAATCAAGGAAAGAGATCCTATGCTGTTTAATAGATTAAAAACAAAATATGGTTGGAAAGATTATGGTTATAATTCACGTTCTGTAAAAGAAATTGATAAAACTATTAAAGACGATAAAAAAGCGCGTCTTGCTCATCAACTCACACACAGCGCTTACCATAAACAAAAAGGCGATATATTAAGTAATAAGGAATTAAAAGATAGAATAGAACGTGTTAATAAATTGGTTTACGAAGATGACGATGATTAATTTTTATTATAATACTTAAAAACAATTAATGGGTCTGAGATTTATTTCAGACCCTTAATATTATAAAATTAAAGGATAAATAATATGTATTAAAGAATAATTTCTTTAAGCAGGTTTACTCACAGCGAAGTAGAAGAATTAATGAATTATATTAAAAACGAATTAGAAGTTGATTTAAGTGAAATTAAAAGTATGGATTACAGAGGATATCGAAAAGTATCAATATTAGACGATGATGCTATTTTTTAGATTCGGATTTCGGAAAAGACCACCTGAATAAGGAATTTATGGGTTTAGTATTATGGATGAAGTATATAAAAAACATATGGTTAGTGTTTCTAAACATGATTATTATTTTTACGCTGTAAATACTTTTAATAAACCATATGAAAGAAAATATAATAACTTACACACGATATTATTAGATTTATCAAATAATACACAAGAAATTAAAGAAATTTTAGATAAAAATTTAAAAAGATATATGGATAGACGTTCAAAGAAAAAGAAATAATTAATATGGAGAAAACAATATGAACGAGTATAAACCAATTAGTTTTACTCTAGATGAAAGAAAAGAACTAATGGATTTCATTAAAAGAGATTTAGGGGTTAAAAATAACGAATTTGGTACAATGTATCATCCTGGCCCTTTAAAAGTAAGAATATTAGATTATATTTCTCTTTTAGATTGTAAAGCTATAGATATGTCTAAAGATGATAAAAATAGTATTTATGGATTTACAATTATAGACGAAATAGACGAAGAACATACTGTAAGTATTGTTAAATATAATGGTTATTTTAGTGCTGTAAATAGTTTTGATATGCCTTCTAGTAAAAAATATAGTAATTTATCTAGATTTTTGTCAGATTTAAGAAGATTTAGATATGAAATTAAAGAAATTTGTGATAAAAATATGACAAAAGAAATAGATGAAGATGAAGAAGATTACTAAAATATTTAATTATGTATAGAATTCAGTAATTTGTAATTTTGGCGATTAATATATTAATATTAATGTTAAATAATAAGGAGAAATATATGAATATCGCCAAAAAATGCCTTGGTATTCATATATATTCTATAGGTGAAGGTTCTAAAATTATTTCTTTTGAAGCTTATGGAAAAAAATGGATAACTGGAATGATTATTGAAAAAGAAAAAGAAAAGAGAAGACTTGAATTTCGTAAAGTTAACAATGTTATTGAAGTTTCTACATATTATCCTCATCCACTATATGGACCTTTAATTACGATGTGTTCTTTATTGATACCTTCTGTATTAGAAGAAGAAGCGAAAAACATTAAAGAATCTAATGAACTTATTGAAATAAGGTGATTAATATGACTAATTGGTGTGAAAATTCTTTAAATATAACAGGTCCATCAGATGTAATAGACGAATTTGTTAAAATAGCAAGAATAGTTAAACCAATACCGTGTGATATAAACAATAAAATTAATATTCAAGAAGATGAAGAGGTTTTAAATTTTAATAGTTTATATCCTATTCCTAGTAATATTATTGATTCAAAAAAGTCTTATGAATGGGAATTAAAAAATTGGTGATGTAAATGGGGGGCTTATGATTCGAAGATATATGAAAATTCAGACAATGAAGTAGAATATCATTTTTTAACCGCATGGTCTCCTCCTAAAAATTTTTTAATCAAGATATCAAGAGATTTCCCTGAGTTAAAATTTCGTTTAGAATATGAAGAACCATTAATGGGTTTCAGTGGGACAATTATGGTCCGTAAAGGAAAAATTGTCGATGAATCGTTTGAACAATAATTTATATGTAAATAAAGCGTATTAATTTAACATATAATAATAAATTATATTAAAAAAAAAGAGAAAATATCATGAACCGTAAATATCCAGATGTTAAAGTTAAATTAATCGGAGAAGACACATGTAAGTCTCTTATTATTAAAGTCATGAAAAATTACTGAGAAACGATGTTTCAGCAGTAGAAATAGAAAAATTTAAAAAAGAAGCCGAAAGTGAAGATATAGGTCATGTTTTTGATGTTTGTTTGAAATGGGTAGATATATATTTCATTTGGTGTTAAATCAATTTTATATGTTAGAAACCTGATATTTAAGCGGTATAATTAATTAATATTATATTTAATTATAATTTAAATAAAATGGAAATTATTATGAAAAGATTTTTCGAACTTAAAAGGTATGTTGAAGAGGAATATGGAGAAAGTGATGAAGAAATCAAGTTTTATTGTAAAAATGATTATATAGAAGGTAACGATGATAATGCAAAGTTGTTTTTAAAAGATGTCGATTCTTATGGTAATTCCGGGCATGTTGATGTGAATGTTATTGATAAATCAATAAAAGAAATGAAAGGTTTTGTAAATAAAAGTTTTGAATCGGATTTAGAACTTGTCAAAGCATATGTTGAATTAAATAAATAATTGCCCTTTCTGACTCTCTTATAATTTTCTCCTTTTTTGATCCCGGAGATTCGTAACTCCGGGATTTTTTTATTTTAGTAGTTTAAGCGTATTATTAATTGTTGTTATATTAAATTATAATTAAAAACAAAAGTAGAAGTACTATTTATTAACTTGGAAAGGAGTAATTATGTATATTCAAATTACAACTCGATGTAATATGTCTTGTGCTCATTGTTGTTTTGCATGTACAGAAAATGGCGAAGATATGTCATTTAATATATTTAAAAAGGCAATAGATTTTTATTCAGGGTATGTATCTATTGGTGGTGGAGAACCTACATTGCATAAACATTTTAATAAGTTTTTGCTTTATGCATTAGGTCATTGCGAAGGTGTTTGGTTAGCAACTAACGGTAGTAATACCGAAACAAGTATTGTTTTAGCTGGAATGGCATCTCGTGGTATTTTAGGTGTTGCTTTGTCTTTAGATGATTTTCATGATCCAATAGATCAAGAAGTTATTGATGCGTTTCAAATAGATGGTAAAAGACAATCGAATGATTTTAGAGAAATACGTGATGTTTCAACATCGGTATCAAATGCTGGTCGAGCAAGATCTAGAAAAAATCAATATAATTATGGATTTATCGCTGATAACAAATGTTGTTGTACTGAGTTGTTTGTGGACCCTAAGGGGTATGTTCATGGTTGTGGTTGTAAGGATGCTCCAATATTTGGAAATGTTCTTAAAGGAAATGTTGTTATTCCAGAAACATGGGAATATGGAGAATGTTATAAAGATCAGCCAAAAAATAAAGATTAATAAATTATATTAAGGCGAATTTTGAATATTAGATATTAATTAAATAAAGGAAAGTTGAATTATATTAAAGGAGTTATGATTATTATGGGAAAATATTGTAAAGAAGTTGAAGTTAATTTAGATGGAACAGATTCTAATGTTTTTTATTTATTTGGTAAGGTTGTTTCTGAATTAATGAAACATAATGTTTCTAAGGAAAAGATTGATAATTTTAATAAAGAAGTGTTTTCTATAAAACCAGATTATGATAAAGTTTTACGTATTTGTAAAAAATGGGTAAAAATTAAATCTTAAATTATCTATAATTAATTTATGGTTAGTAATTTTTTTTCAAATGAGATTAATAGGATCAATGATTTGTTAAAAGATCAAACTATTGATCCTATTTTTGTTTTAAATAATAATGTTAAAGAAATTTATTGGGTTAATAAGAGTGATATTGAATCAACTGGAGGCAAAAAAGATTTTAAGTGTGGTTTTGTTATATATAATAAAAAAGAAGGAAATTGGAATTGTTATATAAAATTAGTTAGTGGTAATATAAACAAAAGAGTTTTATTATATTCTCCGTTTGATATTGATTGGAAATTCGAAGATGAAAATAATGAAGAAATTTCATTTGAAGATATGTTAAAAGAAATTAATCAATATTTGCAATGTATGAAGTAAAGTTTATATCCAGTCTTAGAATTAATAATATCAACCTTATATAATTATCAGATATTATAAAAATAATATTTTTTATTATTTAATTATTAATATATAATAATTATGATTACATTTTTGGGATATATTAATGAAAACGTTAATAGATCTGATCTTGCCAGCGTAGAAAAAGATGAAAATTTTTTAATTGGTTGTGAGATAGAATGGGTTCAAAATAGCCGTTTTATTACAAGGCGTATTAAACATGGTTTAAAATATGACATTCAAGAATCCGAATATGATCCTAAATATAATAATTATTTTAAATATATTACAAATGTAACTACAAGTTATTATAAAAAATTCTTTTTTGATTTTATTAAAAGTAGAGTTGGTAATGTTAATTTAAAATCTAGTATTTGGAAATTCGTTTATGATTATTCATTATACAATGATTTTGGCATAGAAATAGTTATGCCTCCTTTTAGTTTTAAAGATATATGTATTATTGTTCCTGCTGTTTTTGATTTTATTAAAAAATATGGTTATACTGATGATAGTTGTGGGTTCCATGCTTCTGTTTCTCATAAATTATTAGACCATAAAAAATTTTCTCATGATAAAATGGCATTAATGTCTGATGATGAAATTGTTTATAAAAAAATGCCATCAAGAATAAATAATCCTATGTCTATTCCTTCAAATAAATATTTAAGATCTTTTGGATCAATAGATTCAACAAAAAAAGGTCAAAGTATTAATGATAGATATCATGCTATTGATGTAAAACATAATTATAGGATAGAAGCTGCTGAGTATAGATTATTAGGAGGAAAAGGATATGAAAATGAATGGGATTTTATTAGAAGATTAATATTAGAGCAAATGTTTTATTATAAAGAATCATTTAAAGATAGAGGTGATATTAAAAAAATTAAGATATAAAGATATTATTTCATCTAAAATTCATAACAATATAAAAACAGATGAAGATGTGTATAATATTGATTTTAATAATTTTGTATTTGGGAGAGGTTGTAAAAATTTAATGAGTTTGTTAAGGCGAGTTAGTTATATTAAAAATGAAGATGCTAAGAGATATTTTTATTATAATTTATTTAATATGAAAAATTTTAATTATACTTATGAATATCTTGTTGAATGTATTAAACTTATAGATAATAAATATATAAATATTTTAATAAATGTTCTAAATAACAAGAATGTTTTATCTGATATTGATTTATTAATGATTCAGTTATTATCTTCATTTATAATAAAGTTAGTAAAGAACAAAAAACATGAAGATATTAATTTTAATAATTTTAATAAATTATTAAAAAATGTTTTAAATTCTGACATGTCTATTCCTGTAATTATATTAAAATATTATTTAAGTAATATAAATCATTTTAAAGATATTAAATTAAAACATAAAGCAATAGTAAATTTGAGAAACAGTGGTCTATTAATGAAATATTATAGATTAACTCATTAATATTAGGAGAATTTATTATGAAAAAGTTTACGGAATATTATAGAAAAAGAAAAATCGAAGACGTTAAAGATCTAGATCAAGAATATAAAGATAGTATATTATATTATTCTGAACAAGAAATGAAAAAATATATTAGAACACCAATAGAAGATATTATTAAAAAAATTAATGATATGGTTAATTATATGTATGTTGGTGATTTTAAATTGGATTCTTTTAAAAAAGAGGAAGACGTAGAAAAAGAGATTAAGTTATTTATTGACGATCTTGGAGAATGGGTTTATGATCCAGAATATTATATAAGAGGAGATGTAGGTATACCAGCAAACGTTTTTTGTTTAAATAATGAAAAATATCAAAAGAAGTTAATTGAATTAGATGCATTATTAAAAACATATATATTAAAAAAATCAATGTTAGAAGAAGAATAAATTAAAAAGAAGATAATTATGATAAAATCAAAAGGGGTGGATTTTAATATATCTAGAGAAGAAGTTAGAAGAAGAATATATAAAGATTTTCTGCATCTTAGAAATAAATTTGATAAATTTAATAGAGTTAAAAATAGAAATTCAAATAATATGGAAGAATCTAAAGGTTATAATACTCTTAGAAATGAAATAAATAAATTAGATGAAGAAGAACAATACAAACTGGTGTTTAATAATCCTAGATTAATTGAAATGATAGAAAATCCATCTAATAAACTTTTAAAATTAGCTGTTAATACTAATCCTCGTGTCATAAAGCATATAAAAAATCCATCTTTAGAATTACTTGATATAGCTCGAGAAAGAGATCCATTATTTTTTGATGAAAAAGGTCATATTAGTATTATTAAATATGAAAATTTTTTGATGTTTTGAATAATTTTGATAAACCAGAAGGAAAATTATATGATAGTTTAGACAAAATACTTTCAAGATTATTACGTTTTAAAAAAGAAATTAATGAAATATTTGTTAAAAACATAGAATGTGAATATTTCAATGTTAATAGAAAATCTTTAGAATAATATATACCATATACCGTATTTAGTGATTTTGGCGATTAATATATTAGCATTAATGTTAATTTATATTAAATAAAGGAGAAATATATGAATATCGCCAAAAAACGCATTGGTATTCACATGTATTCTGTAGGTGAAGGTTCTAAAATTATTTCTTTTGAAGCTTATGGAAAAAGATGGATAACCGGAATGGTTATTAAAAAAGGAAAGGAAAAGAGAAGACTTGAGTTTCGTAAAGTTAAATTCAATGGAAAAAATATCATTGAAGTTTCTACATATCGCCCTCATAAACTATATGGACCTTTAATTCCAATGTGTTCTTTATGGTTGCCTTTTGTATTAGAAGAAAAAGCAAAAAATATTAAAGAATCTAATGAACTTATTGAAATAAGGTAATTAATATGACTAATTGGTGTGAAAATTCTTTAAATATAACAGGTCCGTCAGATGTAATAGACGAATTTGTTAAAATAGCAAGAATAGTTAAACCAATACCGTGTGATATAAACAATAAAATTAATATTCAAGAAGATGAAGAGGTTTTAAATTTTAATAGTTTATATCCTATTCCTAGTAATATTATTGATTCAAAAAAGTCTTATGAATGGGAATTAAAAAATTGGTGATGTAAATGGGGGGCTTATGATTCGAAGATATATGAAAATTCAGACAATGAAGTAGAATATCATTTTTTAACCGCATGGTCTCCTCCTAAAAATTTTTTAATCAAGATATCAAGAGATTTCCCTGAGTTAAAATTTCGTTTAGAATATGAAGAACCATTAATGGGATTTGGTGGAATAATTAAATTTCAAAACGGAAAAGTTATTTACGAAAAATTTGATTAATAATTTTTATGTAAACAAAGCGCATTAATTTAACATATAATAATAAATTATATTAAATAAAAAATGAGAAATATCATGAAAAAGACTGAAATTAGAGTTAAATTTGATGATGAAAATGAAAAACCTTTTTATATTATTGGAAAAATTATGAGAGAATTAAGAAGAAACGGAATTGTTGAAGAAGAAATAGAACAATTTAAATAAAGGTGGTTATGATAATATTTTAACTACTTGTAAGAATTAGGTAACCATATATTAAATTATTATATAATTAATTTTATTATTTCAACTGTTTCTTAAGTTTTTTTATTTTACAAATTTATAAGTTAGAAACCTGATATTTAAGCGGTATAATTAATTAATATTATATTTAATTATAATTTAAACAAAATGAAAGATGAATTATTATGAAAAGATTTTTCGAATTTAAAAGATATATTGATGTTAGTGATAGTGGTGAAGAATTAGTAGAAAATAAAATAGTAGAATCAGAATCTGCAATGGAAATATTAAAATTATATGCTTTAAATTCTGGAAACGCTGAAGAAGAATATAATGGAAACAGCGATGGAATTAAATTTCATCGTAAAGAAGATTATATAGAAGGAAATGATAATAATGCAATTATGTTTTTAAAAGATGTTAATTCTTATGGTAATTCTGGATATATTACTGTAAATGTTATTGGTAAATCAATAGAAGAAATGAGAAATTTTGTAAATGAAAGTATTAAATCAGAACTAGAACTTATTAAAGCATATATTGCATTAACGTAATAAAGGAAAAAGTTTTATGACAAGATCTTTTAATTTATCAAAATTTATTTATATAGGCGAAGATGATGAAAGATTAATATGGTCATGCGTTGTTGAAGGAGAATCGGCTATAGAAATATTAAAAGGATATGCTTTAGCTGATTTTTTGGCAGAAAAAGATAGTAATGGTAAATTTAAATTTCATCATGAAGAAAATTATATAAGCGGAGACAATGATTTTGCGAAATTGTTTTTAAATTCTTGTTGTGATCCTGGATATATTACTATAAATCTTATAAGAGAAACAAAACCTAAAATTCATAAAAATATAAGTTTAGTAAAAAAAATTACGAATAGATTTAAAATGTTGTGGAAAAAACTTTTAAATTATCAAAATTTATTTATATAGGAGAAGATGAAGAAGAATTGGTAGAATCTTATATTATAAAAGGAAATTCTGCTATTGAAGTGTTAGTAGAATATGACTCAAATGAATTATTAGTAGACGAAGATGAAAATGGAAGAATTAAGTTTTATGATGAAGAAGATCATATAAGCGGAGACGATAATTGTGCTCAATTATTTTTAGAAGAATGAAATTGTTATTGTAATCCAAGATATATTTATGTAAATATTACAGGAGACGAGTTTTAAAACATTATGGAAAAAAGGTTTTTTAAATTACAAAGATTTATAGATGTTGGACCTATTGGTAATGGGTATTTAGGAACAGAATTAGCAGAAACTGATGTTATAGAAGGAGAGTCTGCTATAAAAATACTAGAAGAATATGCTTTAAATAAAGGTTTTGCAAAAAAAGATAGTAATGGAAAAGTAATATTTAATCACGAAGGTGAATATGAAGGTATTGCTGGACATGAAGATGATGCTGTATTGTTTTTAAAATATTGTAATATATATAAAAGTTCTGGAAGTGTTAAAGCAACTGTTATTGATAAACCAATAAAAGAAATAAGAGATTTTATAAATAAAAGTATTAAATCTGATTTAAACGTTGTAAAAATATATTTATTATCAAATAAATTCTCACAATAATATAAAAAATATTAAAAATTTAATTATTGAACCTAGCTTCAGAACGAAGCTAGGTTCAGATTGATCCTTGGTTCGGATTAATAAACAGATTATTATAAATATATCAAGTTGTTTTATAATATAAAATAAATTTAAATATAATTCTAAATATATTTTAATATATGATATATTATTTATGGTATAAACATTATTCTAATTTGTTTTATTATATTATTCTTTATTTAAAGATCTAATATAAATATTGTATTTTATAATATATTATTTGTGGTATAAACATTATTCTAATTTGTTTTATTATATTATTCTTTATTTAAAGATCT
>ERZ795031.992-NODE-992-length-31708-cov-45.317253_pt1 | contig 31708 bp, 25 predicted proteins | sample MGYA00375123_ERZ795031 | MGnify/ENA primary metagenome ERZ795031 (study PRJEB30166, sample SAMN05720159) | activated sludge metagenome | isolation source: anaerobic digester from wastewater treatment plant | place: USA | collected 2015-04-21 ...
TGATGCCGGAAGTAAGTGTTGTATAACCCGGCATAATGTCCACCCCTGCGCATGAGATCATCATGGTTCCCCATCTCGATGATCCGTCCCTGCTCCATCACAATGATTCGATCTGCTGATTTTACAGTGGAAAGCCGATGGGCAATCAGGATACTGGTGGTTTGAGCAAGGATCATTTTCAGCGTCTGCTGGATTTGCCATTCCGTGAATGGATCAATGCTCGCTGTTGCTTCATCCAGAATAAAGATGGCTGGTTTTTGGACCAGGACCCGCATCAGGGAGACCAGTTGACGCTGCCCCATGGAAAGACGGGACCCGCGCTCACCAACATTGGTTTGTAACCCATCCGGCAAAGCCTCAAGCCATTCCCCCTCGCCAATTGTCCTGGCGAGTTGTTCAATTTCATCATCCGTTACATCCGGGCGTGCATACCGGATATTTTCCACAACAGTGCCCGAAAACAGGAATGGAACCTGGGTCACAATCCCAAGATGGTTCCGGTATGTTTCCAGATGGAACGACCGGATATCCTGATCATCGATTAAGATTTCACCGGACTGGTATTCATAAAACCGCGCCACCAGCTTGGCGATGGAGGTCTTTCCCGCACCGGTATGCCCCACAATGGCAATATTTTCACCGGGACGTATATGAAGGTTAAAATCTTCCAATACAGGCTCATCCGGTTTATATGAAAACCCGACATGCTTGAATTCAATTTTTCCCTGCAGCCGCAGCACAGGTTGATTGGAAATCTGCCTCACGGCTGGTTCAGCATCAATCAGGGCAAAAACCCGTTCTGCAGCCGAGAGACCATTTTGAATCTGAGTCCAGAAGGATGCCAGGTTCATCACAGGGTACAGGAATCGATCCAGGCTGGTAATGAACAGATACCAGACCCCGGCAGTAACCAGCCCCTGTGATACCGTAATGGCACCGGCGTAAATCATCATTGCAGTTGCCATTCCACCCATTGCATTCAGGGTAGGAAACACGATCGATAGAACCAGCCCGCGTCGAAAATTCACCTGGTAGGAAGTATCATTGGCTTTGTCAAATTCATCGTAAATGCTGGTTTCCTGCCGAAAATTCTTGGCAACCGCAATACCAGAAATGGTTTCCTTAATGGTGGAATTTACATTCGCCATGGCGCGCATTCCCTGGCGGGTGACTTTCCGAGCCAGCTTTCTGTAAAAGTAGGTCAATATTGCCACAACTGGAATCAGAGCAAAGAGATAAAGGGTCAACCGCCAATCCACGCTCAGTAAAATAATCGCCAGAGTGATCGACTCCACCAATTGGGTGATCACATCGGTCGTGATGGTGACCAGTTGACCAAAGTCCTGCGTATCCGAAGTAATGCGGGAAACAACCTTGCCAGATGGCACCTCATCATAAAAGGACAGGTCATGATTGGTTGCCGCCTGAAAACCTTCTTCAGCCATTTTCAGGACAACTGCCGCCACAGTCCGAACAGTCAGTCTGCGGCTTGCCCAGTTAATCGCCCAATTGAGGATCCCTGCAACCAGAACAGCACCTGCAAGGAGAATTAATGTCCATTCACCAACTCCCGGCTTCAGCAAATCAACACCGCGGGAGACGATCAGTGGTTGGATTACCGAAATCCCGGCAAGCAGCAGGACAAGAACAACAATCATTGTCATCCTGATCCGGTGTGGCTTAAAGTACATCAGAATCCGCCGGATCAATTCCCGGTCGGAATACTTGCGGTCATATTGTTCCTTATCAAGACTGGAAAAGAAACCCATATGCTTCCTGTTTACTCACTAAAAATCCGCCGGTAGGCGTCGGAGGTTTCCATCAGCTGCTCATGCGTGCCTGATGCAACCAGTTCTCCACCGCGCATCACCAGGATGACATCTGCCCAGCGAATTTGGGAAAGGCGGTGCGTGATAATAAAGGTGGTTCTACCGCGCGCAGCAGCATAAATTGCCCTTTGGATATGGTCCTCTGTCTGACTGTCAATAGCACTGGTGGAATCATCCAGGACCAGGATGCGCGGGTCCGTCAGGAACGCCCGGGCAAGTGCAATCCGCTGGCGCTGCCCTCCAGAGAGGGTGACACCGCGCTCCCCCACAACAGTCTCATATCCATCCTTGAATTTCAGGATAAAGTCGTGTGCCTGGGCAGCCCTGGCAGCTGACTCAATTTCTTCGCGGGTTGCAGAAGGTTTTCCAAAAGCGATATTTTCGGCGATCGTCCTTGAAAACAGGAAAATGTCCTGTTCAATAATGGATATATTACGGCGCAGTGCTTCCAGGTCCCATTCGCGAACGTCCACGCCATCCACGAAAACCGTTCCGCCAGTCACATCATAAGTGCGGTTGATCAGCCGGACAAGGGTGGTTTTTCCGGTTCCCGTTTGTCCCACAATGGCAACAGTTTGTCCGGGCTGAACCTTAACCGATATGTTTTGCAAAACGGATCGATCGCAGTCATCGCCTTCTTTGTCCGGCAGGTATGTAAAACAAACATTTCGAAATTCCACTTCACCCCGCATGGATTCGGAATATCCATCTGCATTTTGATCCAGGTTATTCTCCTGGTTCATGAGTTCCAAAATACGTCGTGCTCCTGCCAATCCAAGAGATATTCGGGAATAGGCAAATATACCGGAAAACGTCGGGAAATCCAGCATCAAGAGTAGACCAAAATATGCAATCACATCCCCTGCGTCGATGGCTCCTGCGCGGAACAGCAACAATGCATGCAACAGCCCGGCTGCAAGTGCAACGGATAGCAAAAGGTATGGCAGGAATTTTGCTTCCTCGTCGCCCTGGCGAACAATGGCAGTCTGGTATTTTTCTGCCTGCTGATTGAAACGCCCAATCTCAGCCCGCTCCTGGGAGGAACTTTTTACGATTTCAATACCATCCAGCACTTCTGAAAGCCGGGTGTTCAGCAGCCCAAAGGATTGCCGCACCTGATCTGTAATGGGACGCAGAATATTCATATACCTGCGAATGGCAATAAAAAACACAATGATGAATACTACCGGCGTAATCAACAGGCTGGGATGATATGTTGGTGCCAGGATCAATGGCATAATTAAAAAATTGAGCGAACCAATCACCATGTTAAAGCCCGGGCTGAACATGAAGTTCACCTCCCGGACATCGTTGGTCGCCCGCGCCATGGTATCCCCGACTGGCTGCAAATTGTGGAAGGTCATACTTTTTCCCAGCAGGCTGGTGTATAACTCGTTTCGGACATTCTTCTCAATGCGCTGGGCAACCCACTCAAAACCAAAATTTCTTCCAAATTGAACAATTCCCCTGCCCAGCTGCGACACGGCCAGCAAAACTGCAATTTTTCCAATCTCTTCCAACGGGATGGGATTGGAAAGCACCAGGTTTAAGGCGCGTCCCGTCACTACCGGAACCAGGGCTGCCAGTACCGCATTTCCCAACGCTCCCGCCAACGCCATCAGGATGATTGGCCACTGCCGGACAGCATGGGACAATACCCAGCGGGCAGGGGATCGGCGGTCTGTTTTGTATGTCTTTCCTATTGTGATTTCAGAAATATTGTTTTCCATGAAGATACCATGTGCCCAATCATCAGGCGACCTATAGTTTACCATAAATCACGAAATGTTAGATAAATATCTATTGATATTCCATCAGCAAAATCTACCCCTGATGGATCTGAATATTAAGATCGACTGCTGATGTGATGCGGTTCAGGGAAATGCAGCGAAAACCTGGTCCCCCCGTTTACACTCAATTCCACATGACCTCTCAGCTGGCGTGACAGAACCTGGACCAATTGCAATCCCAGGCTATCGGTATTGCGATAATCCACATTATCAGGGAATCCTTTTCCATTATCCTGCACCACCAGTTCATACCAGTGTTGATCTGCCTCGTCCTCTATCCGGGTCAACCAGAGCGCAATTTCACCATGCCTGCCATCGGGAAAAGCATGTTTCAAGGCATTGGAAACAAGCTCATTGACAATTAAACCAAGTGGTATGGCTGTATCCACACCCAGTAGAACATCCCGAACGTCCATGTGAATTCGCACCCGCCCCCCCACGCCATACGCATTTGCCAGGTACCCTGTCAACCTCCGTAAGTAATCTGAAAAATTCACCCGTGCCAGGTTGCTTGCCTGATAAAGTTCTTCATGAATGAGGGACATGGACCGAACCCGGGCTTGGGTTTCCCGAAATGCAGCTACAATTTGTGGATCTTCCACATGATCCGCCTGTAAACTGAGCAAGCTGGAAATCACCTGCAGGTTGTTTTTAACCCGGTGGTGGATTTCACGTAAAAGCACCTCTTTTTCCTGCAATGCTCCCTTGATACTCTCCTCACCCCTGCGGCGTTCAATCGCCATTGCCACCTGGTTGGAAACAAAGATCATCATATCCAGGTGCTCGTCTTTAAATCGAATCCCTTCCTGGTAACTTTGCACAACCATCACACCGATTGTGCGCTGCCTGACTTTCAAAGGAACTCCCAGCCAATCCAATGAAGGTGTTCCAATAGATTCCACAACGCCCTGTCTCTCCAACTCACGAAAATCTTCCGGTGAGACAAATCGCGGTTCCCCCGTGCGCAGGACCAGGTCTGTCAGGCTTTTTCCAATTTTTCGGGCAGTGGGTTGGGTGTCATAAGTATCCACAAAATAATCAAAAGTAAGCACCTCATCATCTGGATGATAGAGTGCAATAAAAAAATTCTCCGCAGGCATGAGGTCGCTCAGAACATGGTGAATCAGGCGGTATAAATCCGGCAGGTTATATGCAGAAAATGCCGCCTCTGCAATCCGGTAAATTGCTTTTTGCACCTGCTCCACACGTTTGCGGTCCGTAATATCCTGCAGCGTTCCTTGTTGGGTGGAAGGATTGATCGCATCCATAATAGGCAAGGCTGTATCTTGAACCCAAACAACCCTGCCATCCTGGGTAAAGATTCTATATTCCTGGCTGTAATTATTGCTTCCGTCTCCTTCCCCACGATCCGCCCGGAGAACCTGGTCACGATCTTCCGGATGGATCTGGCGTGCCCAGAGACCGGGCGTTTCCAGCCATTCGGTCTGCGTGAATCCCAGCCAGTTTTCAATTTGCGGGCTGATATAAGTCCATTTTTTCGACCGGTTCCCCTCCACCTGGTAGATCACCACCGGGCTTTGTTCCACAAGAGTCAGGTATTTCCTTTCAGAACTCTCACGTTCGTTAATCAGCCTTAAAAACCAGGTGGACAGCAGCCACGAGAAGTTGGCAACCACAAGCAGTGTAATCACAAAAATAAAATTATATTGGGAAAGGACACCCACCCCAAACCAAAACCACAATGAATATACCAGAAGGGAAATCAAACTGAAATATACTGCACTGATGGGACTAACCAGAAAACTGGCGGCAATGGGAGGAACAATAAAGATGGGGATAATTTCACTCATCCGTTCCACCGGGTAATACAGGGGAATTCCAATAATTACCAGCAGAAAATATGCAGTCCCAACCCATCCCAACCATCCCCATTTTATATAATGCAAGCAGATGACCAGGATCCACAGGCAAATAATATATCCGACCAGGTGGGAAAGATTAAGATCGCCTTCTCCAAGAAACCGGATGACATCTTTAATAATTAGATAGAACGTTCCAATCACAGTCGCGCCTAGCAGGGAAACAAGCACTTCCCTGCGAATGGATTCCTGCGAAGGCAAGGTTTGTATTTCAAACCAGCGAGGGATGGATTTCAAAAATGGGTCCTTCCCGGGTTAATTTTCCCGCAATGACAAGATTTCCACCTTTCTGCTTGGCTACATAAAGAGCCTTGTCCGCCCGAATCAGCAGCGAGATCACTGTATCTTCATCACATTGAACCGAAGCCACTCCCAAACTGATGGTCACCGGTATTGCACCTGCTGATGTAACAATTGGAGTGGATCCAATTTCCTTCCGAATTCGCTCAGCAACGTGGATTGTATCCTCCAGGGTTGTTCCTGGCAGAAGCAGGATGAATTCATCTCCGCCATATCGTCCAAGGAAATCCACTTTTCGAGCTTTTTGATTGCAACGGTTCGCCAATGCACAGATGACCTCATCACCGACAGGATGACCATATTTGTCATTAATTGCCTTGAATTCATCTGTATCCGTGATGATCAGGGAGAAATTTCGATGATCCTGGATGGCATCCGTTACCATCACTCTTGCCATTTCAAACAATCGCCTGCGGTTTAAGAGTCCAGTTAACTCATCTGTCATTGCCAGATGATGCAATTCCCGGTATAACCTGGCGTTTTCCAGTGTCGTGGCTACCTGACCAGCAAAAATGGTTAGTGCAGGAATATCCGCTTGAATCAACTCGGTGCCCCACAGCCACAATAACCCGGTTTGTTGGTCAGCTACTTTGAGAGGTAAAAGAACACCCCGGGTGCCCGGTTGTAACACCGCCAGGTCACAAATCACCCGGACCTGCTGTTCTGTAAGACCTGCAAGGATCTGACGAGCCGCATCCATCGTGTCAACAAAAAATAAAGGTTCCCGGATTGGAGCAGCCAAGGGCAGAATCCCGGATTGCTGCAATTCCCGGTTGATATCCTGGACGGTCAGGTTTTCCAATTGATTTAACCGTTCCGGATCATTCAGGAATGGAGAGGGATAATGAATGGTCACCTCCTGACCAGCCAATCCCTGTAAAATTAACATACTCATCAGATTTATTTTCTCAAGCTCTTCCCCCAAGGTTTCCACCACTGTTCCAAGCAGTGCTGCGGCTTCTATTCGGGCAGCTACATGGGAAAGTGATGTGATCAATGCATTTGCCCTCTGTAACTCCAGGCTCCGATATCTTTCTGAATCCACCAATAAAGCCTTGGCAATCGCCAGCGCAGTTTGATCTGCGATCTGCCTCCCCTGAACCGTTTCTTCCTCAGTAAATTGATGCCTGTCAAAAAATCCGATTAACATCGCGCCCAGCTTGCGCCCATCCGCAATGAGAGGAAGAACCATGAATGAATGCATGGTAAACCGCGCTGCCAGTTCCGGAGAAACATACTCAGAATTAAAAACATCCTTAACAACCAGAACCGTGCCTTTCTTCAAACACGATTCGGTCAACGATACTTCCCCCGGTCGGGTGCGAAGCGCATAATAAGCAGGACCATAAGCCCCTGAAGCAGCACCGGGAAGCGGTTGTTTTTTTTCGTCGTCCCAGTGGGTGATATTTGCCCCATCTGCGCCAAACCACAGCATGACAATATCGATTACCTGGTAAAGCATTTCATCCAGCGATGTGGATTTCAACCCAATTTCCGTAATCTTGTGAAGCAAGGACAAGAAATCCGCCCGCCCTCTTGTTTCATCAAATAATTGGGCATTCTCAATTGCCATGGCAGCCTGACCGGCAAAAGCAAACAGATGATCGGCATCTTTTTGGGAAAAATAACCGGGTATCCGGCTGTCCAGATTAAGATATCCAATCACTTTTCCCTTCACAATGATAGGTGCCCCCACATAAGAGCGAAAACATTCCAATCCCGGCGGAACAATCCATTCCTTATTTTTTCTTACATCCGGCAGAACTACAGGAAGACGAGAATCCCGCATCCTCTTCAGGTTAGGGGTTTCATCCACATGGAGTCGTAAAGATTGAATATGATCCGTTAACTTCAACTCATCAAACCCACGGGTCCTGGCAATCCAGGTCCACCCATCGTCATCCATCAGCATGATATTTGCTGCATCGTGTGGAACCACTCTCTCAATAATCACCAATATTCGATCCAAAACTTCATCCAGGTGAAGAGTGCTCGAAAGTAAAATTGCTGTATCCCGCAGGGCATCTGCGAGAGCACGCTGCTCCTGTTCTGCCTGCTCAGCCCGCTTTTTTTCAGTAATATCCCGCAAAATCCCTAATGTCCCCGCAAATGCACCATTTGGATCCAGCCATGGTGCAGCAGTTACTGCAATATGCCGTTGGTTGCCATCCAATCGATTGATGATGATTTCATAATCCGTTATCATCCCATTACGGCGATGATCAGATTGGTTGCGAACTTCAGCATACTGATCAGACGAAGTAAAATCAGCCACAGTCCGACCAATTAACCCTCCCGGCTCCACACCAAAGATTCGATCCGCAGCAGGGTTGGCAAAAACGAATCTTTCCGCCTGGTCAACAATGGTCACGCCTTCGCTCTGGTTCTCCACCAGGAGCCGATATTTTTCTTCACTTTGCTTAAGCCGCTTCTGCAATTCATATTTATTGAATGCCATCTCAAGGGTGACAAGCAGGATGCGTTCCTCATAAGGCTTCAGGACGTAACCGTAGGGATCGGTTCCTTTTGCCCGGGTTAAAGTCTCTTCATCTGCATACGCAGTCAGATACACAATTGGGATATCATACTGCGAACGGATTTCCTGGGCTGTTGATATTCCATCCATACCCCCATCAAGAGCAATATCCATCAAGATCAGGTCTGGTAACTTGATCCGAATGGCATCCAATGCATCCTCTCCATTGGACACAGAATCAGAAACCGTGTATCCTGCCTTTCGCAGACAACTCCGTAGTGATTGCCCAATGATGGCATCGTCTTCAACAATTAATATTGTCAGATACTCGTCACCCATCATAATCCCTTCATATCAACTTTATTATGACGAAATGGCAGGGAAACGCAAGAGATATCCGCTCTACAATTTTGTTAAGGCTGATCTTTGGGTAACCAGATTTCCAGTCCGGCATCTTCCAGCCTTAATACAGATTGGTATGCCTTCGCGACAGGCAATTCCACCCTCTCAACCCAGATATTGTTTTCTTCAGAGAAAGCCCGGCTGTTGTCTTGAAGATTCATATTAAACGAATTGGTAATGATGACCGAAAATTCATGATTGTTCAACTTTTTATAAAACTGGTCCAGGTAATTCGTATTACCCGCCATTGCCATTTCCATCAGCCAGACTTTTTCATACTCTGGTTCAAATTCCTGAACATGAAGAATATCCAGAGGAATGAGATGACGATCGGCTATCAAAAGAACACGCCCCGGGTGCTCATCCAGGAAGGTTTGAATCGTATGCAATACTCGATCGGTGTCTTCCCTGCCAGGCATGGTTATTGGCTGCCCCAATTCCAGAAAATGGGTTACGGGCATCAGGACAACAATGCCAACCAGCCACCAGGGGATACTCCTGTTCGCAAAATTGGGACGATCCTTTAAGAATTTTCCAGCCCAAATGAACAATCCAATGACCAATACAAAAAACAATGCGGCATCAAGATTGTGCAGGTTGCTTCCACCCCCAATTTTGAGGCTGACGATGAGTCCCCCTCCAAGAAATACACCGATGATGCCAACCAAAGCCAATATCCGTAGCGGATGCCAGGAACGCCAGTGAAGTAGAAGAATCACCAGAATCAAAGCAAGAGCAGGAAACAGGGCATAGATGGTTCCCATCAAAATCCCTGGTGGATACGTGGAATTGGAAAACAAGCGGTTCCAAAGCAGGGGGGATTGAAGTGCAGAACCAAATACCTCCGGTGAGTTCCCGGATATCTTTTCATATCCCTGGTTGAACAGCCATGCTGCCGCGGTTCCCGCCATTGTCCACCCAACCGGTGCCACAAAATACCTTATCCATTTCCGCCCGGCGAGAGGGGTTTCCAGGATATACAACACAGCCGCCAGCAAGCCGGGGACTGGGAACCAGTTGATCCGGCTGATGCCTGCCCAAAGGCTGGCAGCCACAACAATCGCCAGTGTTCGCCATGGCTTTTGTCCGTTATACCACGCCAGGACCGGCACAGTACAAAGAATCAGGTGATAATAAACCGGTCCCTGGAAAAGGAAGACAAAACCAAACAATCCAAACAAAAACCACCAGTAGCGATAAACCGGGCGAATGCGCCGGACAAGCAGCCAGACAGCCAAGCCATTGCAGACAACCCATAACAAGACCTGCCACAACCGGTGCACCCAAATGGGTAGTGAAAACAGGAAGGGAACAGATTGAAGCAGGTAGCGGCTGGGATGCAGAACAGACAGGGGAAGTGTTTCCCCATAAATTGAACGCGCCAGGAACAGCGATCCATAATAATACCGGCTGCCCTCAGACCAGCCCAGGGAAAGCGGATTGGTTTGGATTTCCGGGGTAAACAAAATGATGCGGAAAACAGCACTGAAAAGCAAAGCAGAACCTAGGAATGACCCAATCAACCTTCCTTCCTTGCGAATTCCGTGAAGGAAGAATGTGCCCGCCAGTACAACAACCCATAATATTCCAAGCCGCATGGATCCTGCCCGAAACGAATCCAGGTTTAAGCCGTACAACAAAAACCACAAGAGAATCGCAAGCAAGATCAACCCAACAATCAGGACGCGCCTTCTCCGGCGGAGGCATTGAACCAATCCATCAAACCCAGCCAGTCGTTTTTTCCAGTAAGTCGTCCACGTCAAACCGAACAGGAAGAGTCCCAACAAAGCAGAAACCAGGAACAGCAGGAAGAAGATCAACCAGAACCAATCAAATCCGCCCAAAAGGCTTCCCATTCCCCAACCCATGTTCCATGCATGGCGAATGCACATATACATCACAACCAGGTGTGTAATGAGAATACCGCGTACGGTCCAATCAATCCCCGGTTTCTGCATCTACGGTTTCAACTCCTCTTCAAGCGAAGCAGATTTGGCAGGCTGAATCAACCCGGGAACAAAAAAGGCACCCGGCAAGCTGGCAAGCATTTGCAAAATCCGGATCAACAAAGCCATTGCCAAAACATTTTGACTGGAAATCCCCCCGTAGTGCCCAAAAATGACAACAAGTGAAAGCTCCTGGAGCCCATATCCGTTAATGGATATTGGCAATTGGGTGATAAAGTAACTTATACTCCACAACCCGGCAGTCAACCAGAAAGAAATGGATTCACCCATCCTGGAGATCATGATATGCAGGGTGAGAAAAAGGAAAATCATGTGTGCCCAGGTAAATACAAATGAAATAAGCATGGAGCCTGGCTTGGAAACCCATAACCGAATAGCATCCCACACAGATTTAACCAGCTTCTTCAGGTACTCTTGAATTTTCGTCCGGAATCCTGCGTACAACGTACCAGACACCAGAAAATGAGACGATTGCACCGGTAATGATGGAAGAGGCATGGAGAAAAATTTAACCAATCCAATTGGCAAAGCAGTGAACATGCCAGCCATTCCAATTAAACGATCCATCACCAGTGATGCGGCGCACACAGCCCCATCCACTTTCAGGCGGATTGCCCCGGCAAACCGGACCACATCCCCCCCTATGGTGGTCGGCAGAAAGTTGGATGCAAACAGACCGGCAAAAGAAAGGCGGACTGCCTGCCCAAATGAAATATCCACGTTTGCTGAACGAAGGAGATTGAACCAGCGGAAACTGACAGCCAGCCTGGATAACAGGGTTAATCCCAATAACAACAGAAAAACCGGAAAGCCCACCACAGATACTGCCCCGGATACCGTCTGCCAGCCTTCCCGAAAAAGTAGGTATACCAACAGCCCGAGCGATATCACCGTACCCGCAATGCGAAGAACCGGGATTTGCCGCCCGGCTTTTTGCTTCGGTTCAGGTTTGGATTCGACGGTCATTCCCTGTTAGTGGTGGAGGAATTATCAACCACATCCCTGGAAGAAAAGCCAACGGTCTTGCGTACAGTGTAGGTGGGTTTGTCCTGGGACTCATGATATGTCCGCACCTGCAACTCAGCAATTAATCCCATCAGGATGGACTGGAATCCCAGGATGAAGATCATCGTGGACATCTGGAAGAACGGGGATTCCAGTACGGGAACCCCCCAGAAGATGCGCCGAATGGCAAGGTACAGCAAGACCAGACCACTGAGCAGAACCAACACCAAGCCGGTGCCACCAAAAAGGTAAATGGGCTTGTTGGAATAGGAACTTAGAAATTTAACCGTGAATAAATCCAGTACAACTTTGAAGGTTCGCTCCAGGCCATATTTTGCCTTACCAAACTTCCGGGGATGGTGATGTACAGGAACTTCCAGAATTTTCGCCCCAACCGAGTTGGCATAAACCGGAATGAACCGGTGCATTTCTCCGTATAACCTGTACCCCGTGATGACTTCACGGCGGTAAGCTTTTAAGGTACATCCATAATCGTGCAGATGAACCCCCGTTACCCAGGAAATTAATCCATTTGCCAGTTTTGAGGGGAGTGTCCGGGTAAGGAAATCATCCTTGCGACGAGCCCGCCATCCGCTGACCACATCATAGCCCTCATTGATTTTTTCCAGCATCATTGGGATGTCCTGGGGATCGTTTTGCAAGTCGGCATCCATCAGGATGACAACATCGCCACAGGAATGATCAATCCCGGCTGCAATGGCAGCTGTCTGACCAAAATTTCGCCGCAACAGGACAGCCCGGAAATGTTCCGGATATTTTTGTGCCAGGTCCTCCAACAAACGAGCAGACTGATCCCGGCTTCCATCATCCACCAGGACCGCCTCCCAAGTGATGGATAAGGGCGTCATGACGGCAATCAATGCGTCATGGAGCAGCGGGATATTCTCCTCTTCGTTGTATACTGGCACAACAATGGATAGATCCATGGCAATTCACATCCTGTCAGTAGGAAATAACAGGTTCTATTATACCCCAGCCCTGTTAGCTGCAATTATTCAGATATTTTCCTCGCACGCCTCTTCCGGTCCCGGATCAGGCATCCAACCAGGAACAGGAATATGACACCCGCTGATATTGCCACCATGGTGAAGAATGGCAGTTTTCCTCCAACTGGATAATAACGGCTGAGATACCATTGGGTAAAGAATGTCAGGAAGATCCCCATGACAAGATACCAACGACCCAGCCACGGGTCCCGCCTGGATCTCGCCCAGTTCCATCCCCACCCTGCCAGGAGGGAAAGCCAGACAAGAAACATGGTTCGATACCGCGGGTTGTCCCATTGATCCCCCCCGGCACGCAGCGAGGAAATGACCACCCACAGCATGCTGATTCCCAAAGTCCAAAGAAGAATTGACCGGTCTTTGGCTGGCTGGGCGCGAAAAATTGCAAAGCACACATAAATCAAAACAGGAACCAGCAGGTACCATCCTGCTGACTTGAAAACGGAAATCAATTTATGAATGGGTAGAGCCGTTTCTATCACAGCTGCCGGTAAAACTGGCTGAAGCAAACCATAACCCGTTAAAAACGGGAGATGCAAAAACACGGGGAGCTGCTCCAGTTGCCGTTGAATCATCCCTGAGTTTTGTTCCGTGAGGAGCGCATCCCAGGCGGCTGCGTCCCTCAACCACCCCCACGCAAGCAATGTGGCTGCGATTCCCCCAAGAGCCAATACCGCCCATCCAACCACCCTCCAGGACCGATTTTGGGATTGTTTTTCAACCCAATACCAGATTGCCAACATCCCGGCGATGGGCAAGGCTGCACGCCAGGAAAACAACATCATCAATCCCAGGCTGGCTGCCAATACAGTGACGCTGCCAATCCCTTTCCTCCCTGAGACAAGGGACGCAACCGCCCAGAAAGCAATGGAACTAAAACCCAACAGAAAAGGCTCTCGCATTTGAGATGCCCCCAGTAGAATTGCCTCTGGATACAATCCAAAAATCCAGGCAGCAGGTACGGCAACCCGCCTCCCCCACCGTTCCAGCAATGCCTTCCAGAGGAAGGGTAACCCCACCGATCCGGCAAATGCGGTGAGGATGATCATCAACAGGGGACGCATGGCATCCGGGCTGAGCAGCCGGTAAATGGCGGCACTGGTCGCCATCAATCCACCATACTGGTCCATGGAATAGGTCTCTCCAAAGGCTGACCGCAGGGATTCTCCGGATTGCGCAAGCTGCCATGCCTGGCGATCCCGATGATAAGCATCATAGAAAATATATCCGGCGTTGGGCACTTCCTCATCATAGCCAAATACGGGAAGCGCCTGGCTTAAACCCACCCCCAAACCAAGCCGCAGGATGAACGCCAGCACCACCATCCAGGCAACCGTCTTTTCACTTCCCGCCCATCGCCAGGCAGCCTGCAGAAAAAACACGCACACGAAGAGCAATACGCCAGCCGAAAACCAGCCCATCCAAAAATTACCCGGGCTGAGGGCACTGATTCCTGCTCCCGCAAAAAGTGCAAGCATGGGAAGCCATATCTGTCGGATCACTCGCTGGATGTTTTTCATGGACATCATTCTATCTGGTTATTGGGGTTTCCGGGAAACCTGCCATTGCGTGTGCGGCACGTTGATCCCAGGAATAGGCAGCAGCGTCCTTCCGGGCTTCTCTGCCCAGTCGTTCAATTCGTGGAGGGTCATTCAACAGGTCGCCAAATGCCTGCACCCAGGCATCTGCATCATCTGGAGGACAAAACACGGCATTGGAAAGTCCAAGCACTTCATGAATGACTGGCAGATCACTCGTCATAATTGCCCGTCCGGCTGCCAGGTAATCAAACATCTTCATGGGGCTGCAAATATCCGCAGAATTCCCACCCCCGCTTCCGGCAATCGATCGCCCATAAGGCATGAGAAGAATATCACCAGCAGCCTGGTAAAGCGGCAGATGAATGTTCTCCACAAAGCCGGTCAATACGACATTCTGGATCCCCTCACCACGAAGCTGTTGCTGTAATTGTTCAACGTGTTCAGGACGCCCACCCACCCATAAAAATTGCACCCTGGGGAAAACACGGGCAAGCGCGAATAACACATCCATGCCCCGCCCGGCGTAAAAATGACCACTATATACCGCAGTGAACACATCAGCAAGCCCCAAAGCCTGCCGGGCTTTGGATGGATCGGGAAGGTCCTGATACCGGTCAAGATCACAGCCATTGGGTGAAATCCGCACCTCATCATCCGCAAACCGGATGTTGTATTCTTCGCTCAATACGCTGCGAAGGGCATGGGAAATCAATAGTGCTCTTTTTTGCCGTCCCTTCATCCGGGAAAATTGCCGCAGCCAAAGCGGACCAACCCGTCCAGTGGGGCGATCGTGAATTTCCAAAACAGCCGGAAAGCCGAGCCACAACGCCATGACTGCAACCTGCACCATCCAGGTATAAATGACATCTGCATTCCATCGGCGGGCTGCCATGAGAGCAGAAATCGCAAAATCCATCCGCCGCAATAACTTCCTGGATTGCAACCATTGGATGGGAAATTCGTTGCCAACTCCATAAAAATTGGCGATTTCCTGCCAGGAAGTTGTTTTTTTACCAGGGACCCACAGCGTAACCGCATCCTGTTGCCCGGCAAGGGCGCCACACATCTTCACCACCTGGATGGAGTGTGCCGCGTTGGAAGGAATTCCAGATGACGCAATGCAGGCTATGCGCAACTTGGCATCTCCTCTCTACGGCATTTTTCTGCTTTTCGAATTTCCCGCATCCCCTCCCAGACAATCAATCCAACAGAAATCACAAAATACGCTGATAACAAGACGGCTTCCATCCAGTAGCCAAACCGGGGAACCAACCAGAATGCCAATGCCACCTTGGCTGCCATCGTCCAAAATGCAATTTTTAGAGGGTAGCCTGGTTTACCGAACGCAAGCAGTAGAGGGCGGTTCCAGAATAATGTGTTCGCTGTTCCAAACCCAATTAATAGGATAAAGAGGATGGGAAGAGCAGGCAGGAATTCCTCCGGGTAGATTTGAATGACCCTGCCAAAGATCGGTTGCCAGGCGGAAAAGAGGATTACATCCCCAAACAGCAGCAAACCAATTGCCACAAGGATCGTCCAGCTTCCAGCAATTGCAGTCACCTGCCCCAGCAACCGGCGCAAGCGTGTCCATACCCCCCTCGCTACATAGCGGGTGATTTCCGGGTACGTAGTACTGATAAACGGCGTGATCGGCATGATGACCAGGTTGATGATTGCCAATGCAGTTTTATAATAGCCAGCCTCGAGTGGGCTGAAGAAATAACCCACCCACAACACTTCGCTATCACGGGCAATGACGTTGATTGTCCCGCTGAAATTGGTGCTGATTGCAAATCCTGCCAGCTCACGCCTTGCAGGCAAAAGAGAAAACGGAGCCTTCCACCATCCCCTACCCAACACCCTGGGCAGCCAGTACAGGGATACGGCAATCGGTCCCAGCCCGATGATCATTTTTCCAACAAGGTAAGCAACCAGCACAGCCAGCAAACCAGCATGGGTGACATATGCCCAGATGATCAAGCCTGCCGTCACCAGGCTTTGGATCAGGTTGATCAACGCCTGGCTGCGATAATGATTGGTCACCTGGAGGACGCCGGTGGCAGTTTCTGTGGAAAAATTTGCCAGCAGCGAAAGCCCGTACAACATAATCAGCGGTTCAGTGGTGGGATCCTTTACAATATACAACGCGCCAAGCGGTGCCAGCAACACCAGCACACCATATGCAATCAAAGATGTGACGGATTCCACCAGCATGGCTGCCTTGACCACGGCAGCAGCCCGCCGAGGTTGCTCCTGCGCCATTGCCTCTCCCATGTATTTTACAACCAGATCACCCATGCGGAAGGATAACAACCTGTTGACATTGGAACAGAATCCAATCACAATCCCCAGCACCCCAAACCCGGCAACCCCCAACAGGTTCGCTGTGACTATGCTCAAGACGGCACTGATGGCATTGCTGACAAACAGGTAGGATGAATTACGCACCACCTGGCGCAGCAACCGATCCTGGATCCAATTTCGCAGGGTTTGAATCAAATTCATTCGGTTCGCACCAGGCTTGTCCACGCCCGTTCTCTCAAATACCACTCCACGAGATTCCGTACACCTTCCTGCACGGAAACCAAAGGCTCCCATCCCAACGCTTGCCGCGCCCGGGTGATATCCGCCAGGTTGGTGCGCATATCCGCTTGGTTGAACGGCAGGGTCACAATTCGAGCTTTTTTCTGCAAAAGTGATTCCATCAGGTGGATCAGGTCCAACATGCGGAGTTCTTCATGACCACCCAGATTAATGACATCATACCCCAACGGTTTTAATCCAAGGATCGTTCCGCGGGCGATATCATCAACATAAGTGAATCCACGCGACTGGGTACCATCTCCATTTAACCTGAGAGGACGGTCTTCTGCAATCCATTGGGTAAAACGGAACATTGCCATATCCGGTCTGGCTGCCGGACCATACACCGTGAAGTAGCGAAAGACAGTTACATCCAACCCGTAATTATGGTGGTAACTGTGACAGAGAACTTCGGCAGCCTTCTTGCTTGCAGCATACGGTTGGAGTGGATGGCTGCTATCTGCTGTTTCAGGAGTAGGTAAAGGCGCATTTGCGCCATAAATGGAGGAGGTGGATGCCAGTACAAACTTGGGCACCTCAAACTGGCGGCAGCATTCCAATAAATTCATGGTACCCGTGATATTCGTCTGAATAAATGCTGCCGGATTTTCCAGTGATTGGCGAACTCCCGCCCGCGCCGCCAGGTGGATCACTCCATCCAGTGGAGTTGATTCATTAAAGGCTTCGCGTAGCATATCTGAATCACAGATATCCACGCGGCGAAAGTAAAAACCGGGTTGGTTTTCCAACTGGCTTAAACGCCATTCTTTCAAGCGGACATCGTAGGTTTCGCAAAGGTTATCAACCCCAATAACCTCAATCCCATCGTTCAACAGGAATTCACTGACCTTTTGTCCGATAAATCCTGCTGCTCCAGTGACAAGGATGCGCTGCATTACAACCTCACCACTTTCGGATGATTCCTCCCCAGGGTTCCCATTGCATTGCGGGTGTCCACAACCAACGCAGCTGATTCCAGGATTGACGGATAATCATAATTTGCATGGTTGGTAACAATCACAACACAATCCGCGTGGCGGACTGATTCCATCAAATCCGGCACCGATTGCAGACTGATGGCATCGTGATCGATGGCTGGTATGTATGGATCATGGTACTGGACATCCGCGCCTTTTTGCTTCAACAATCCAATCACGTCAATGGCAGGGGATTCGCGTAAATCATCAATGTCAGGTTTATACGCCGCCCCCAACACCAGGATACGGCTGCCTTTGAGTGGTTTCCTCTGATCATTAAGGGCATCCTGCACCTTGCCAACAACAAATCGGGGCATATTGGTGTTGATCTCGGATGCCAGTTCAATAAATTTGGCGGTGTAATTCAACGAGCGCAGCTTCCAGGAAAGGTACAAAGGGTCAATCGGGATGCAATGACCGCCCAATCCTGGACCTGGTGTGAATTTCATAAATCCAAATGGCTTGGTGGCAGCGGCATCAATCACCTCCCAGACGTCCACTCCCAGCCGGTTGCACATGATCGCCAGTTCATTCACCAGTCCAATGTTAATCAAGCGGAAGGTATTTTCCAGCAGTTTCGCCATTTCCGCCACTTCCACCGAGGAGACCGGGATGACTGTCTTCAAGGCATGTGAGTAAAGCTCAGCAGCAACCACACCGCAGGCGGGCGTGATTCCCCCCACCACGCGCGGCGTATTTACAGTCGTCCAATCCTCCCGCCCCGGGTCCACTCGTTCCGGTGAGAACGCCAGGAAGAAATCCTTTCCCACAACTAGACCGCTGGCTTCCACTAGTTTTGGCAAAACCAGTTCACGGGTGGTGCCCGGATACGTACTGGATTCCAGGATGATCACCATTCCCGGATGCATATATTTTGCAACAGAATCCCGGGCAGAAACGATAAATGAAAGATCCGGATCCCCAGTTTTTAGAAGTGGGGTGGGCACACAGATGCTGACAGCATCCGCATCCCGAATCACAGAAAAATCAACTGTAGCTGAAAGTTTTCCTTCTTTGACCAGGCGGGCTACCTGCTCGGATGGTACATCAGCAATGTAACTTTTCCCCTGTTGGATTGCATCCACTTTCTCGCGGATTGGATCCACACCGATGACCGTGTACCCGGCATCCGCAAAGACAACCGCCAGTGGCAATCCAACATAACCCAAGCCCAAAATCACAACGCGGGCGGAATGATTCTGAAATTTATTGGTTAACTCGATTTGAAAATCCATAAATCTTTTGTGACTTTCTATGTTTGAAATGATGGGTTGACTTAGAACAGGCTTAGCTGGGTTGGTTGATCCTTCGGTGGTTCCTTTTCCTCAGGTTCAGCCGGTTTCTCGTTCATTCCAGAATGGAGATGTAAATCTGCTTTTGCCATTTTGATGAATTCAGGCAGCCTGGCAAAATCCGCCTCCAGCTGGGGTCGGATGGACGGCTGGTGCAGTGCAGCGGCAGGATGATACATTGCCACCACCAGTTTGCCATTCACCCACACAGCCTGTCCATGCGTGTTGCTGATCTTGGCATTGGGCATGAATTTTGCCATCGAGTACCTGCCCAGTGTAACAATCACAAGTGGCTGCAATGCTTCAATTTGTGCATCCAGGTAACTGCTGCAGGCTGCCAGTTCCTCCGGCAGAGGATCACGATTCCCAGGTGGACGGCACTTGACTACGTTGGTGATAAAGACTTCCTCGCGCTTGAGACCGGCTTTGGCAAGCAGTTCATCCAGCAGCTTGCCTGCCTGTCCCACAAAAGGACGCCCTTGCTCGTTTTCATAAAAACCAGGACCTTCGCCGATAAACATTACTGTCACACGGTTGGGACCTTCACCAGGTACTCCTTTTTTCCGCGAGAAGTGCAAGGCACATTTCTCACATACAATCACCTGCCTGGATATTTCAGCAAGAATGGTCGCCGAGTCCATGAATTAACCTCCCATCAAAGCCTGCTCTCCGGATTGGGAGAGCAATATTTTTAATAAATGTGCCCGGGTGGAAGCCTCCTGCAGCCCGGAGAGGCTGAGCAGAAGGGCGTCCTCCCCTGTGTCCTGGTAATACCGGGGGCGGATGCCATCCAGGGTAAATCCAAATTGCGCATACAGTGATTGCGCAGTGTGATTGCTGCGACGCACTTCGAGAAACACACTCGCCACTCCCTCATCCACTGCATGAAGAAGTGCATGGGCAAGCAATTTCCGCCCGATTCCCATCCTTCGGTAATCCGAGTGAACCGCGATGGTTCCTATATGGGCTTCATCCAGAATCAGCCACAGGACCATCATGGCAACAATCCGGGCATCACCCGGATCGCCGACCTCCGCCACCCATAAGCGCGAGGTTTGATTTTCGGTTAACTCATAGCGGAAGGATCGCTCCGGCCAGGGCAGGGAGAAGGATTGTACATCAATCTCGTGTACCTGGCTGATATCCTCCAGTTTCATGGGGCGAATCAAAACATCCACAGTTTTATTCTCGTTTTCTACTCGGGGATGGGATCCGCCACGCGAAGGTAAATGGGGGCAAGCAAAGCGGGATCATCTGCGTGCCCATTTTGCCAGCGCTTCCATGCCAGTTCTGCCAGGAAACCGGGTCGCCTGGTGGAGTGTGCCGGGCTGGTCATCAGGACGGTTTTGCGCCTTTTTCCCAGGGTTTGTCGTTCCGCCTCGGTAATTTCTCCGCACACAAGGGTGGGCTTTTCAATGGCGCGGGAGAGATCCTCAATGTTCATCAAAGCAGCTTCACCCTGTAATTTCCAACCACGTTTTTCTGCATGATACCAGCCAACTGCCAGCCTGCCCCTGCCCGCCTGCAGGATGGCTGCCATTGGCAATTCCTGTAATGGTTGCGCAGCAGCCACAACATCCAGGGTGGGGATGCCCACCACCGGGATTTTCAATGCCAGAGCCATTCCCTTCACCAGTGCCATGCCAATTCGCAGGCTGGTGAATGAACCGGGTCCCAGGGCAACCGCCAGTGCTTTTAACTCGGCAGGTTTTATTCCACTGCGTTGCATCAGATCCTGGACAGCCGGAGCCAGTTCCACAGTATGGTGAAAACGGGTCTGCCAGGCAAGTTCGGCAACCACCCGGTCAGAATCATACAACGCAATGCCAACCCATTGTGTGGAGGTATCAACAGCCAGCAGCATGGTTATACTCCAATCATGCGTTGCCGGATGGCATCCAGCAGCGACTTGTAGCGTTCACCATATGGTGTAAGCACCATTCCCCGTTGCTCATCCGCCACCCATCGCATCTGGATGACCAATCGTTCCCGGGGAAGTGCCGGCAGGATTCGTTCCGCCCACTCAATCACCAGCGCGCCCTGCCCCAACATGAGGTCCAGGTCCAAATCCTCTGCCTCCAGGGCATTGGCAATCCGGTATGCATCCATATGGTACAGGCTTTCCCCCGCTGGTCGGCGATACTGGTTCACCAGCACAAATGTCGGGCTGGATACCGGATCCAGGCTGCCCCACCCCTGGGATATTCCCTGCACCAGGGTGGTTTTGCCACTGCCAAGATCTCCAGTCAGGCAAACACAATCCGAAACCTGAAGGAACGCACCCAGGCGCATGCCCAGGCGGCGGGTTTGTTCCGGGCTGCGGCTGAAAAATTCCAGTGTATGAGAATCCAGGATGGGCATATGAAAAATTATACCTTGAATCTGGCATTACCAATGTATCCAGGATGAATACCCAATCAATTTAATGCATGATCCGTGTCTGTAGATTCCCTGGATACTACAAATTTTAACCGGCGAGCCAGGTCCCGCCGGGTGAGCAGAACACGCCGCCCGCACTGACAGCACTCCAACCCAATATCCGCCCCCAGCCGGAAAACCTTCCATTCAAAGCTTCCACAGGGGTGGGGTTTTCGTAAACGCAGTACATCACCAATGGAAAAATCGGGCAGCACGATGGGATTATACCACCCGTGTTATAATCTTTTTTATGCTGGGTTTTGATCTCCCTTTTTTGATTGCCAACTTGATTGCTCTATTTATTGCGCTGCCGGTGCATGAATTTGCCCATGCCTGGACAGCCGATCACCTTGGGGATGATACCCCCCGCCAGTATGGTCGCCTGACGCTCAATCCCCTTCGGCATCTGGATATTATCGGATCGCTGATGCTGATCTTTGCCGGATTTGGCTGGGCAAAACCCGTGCCTGTCAATGTGTACGCATTGAACCGCAAGTCTCCCGCCGCATTGATGTGGACTGCTGTCGCCGGTCCACTTTCCAACCTGGCACTGGCAGCATTTGCCGCCATCCCGATTCGCCTTCAACTGGTCCCAATTGCATTTGGTGACGGCATCCTGCCTTCGCTTTACCAGGTATTCATGCAATTCATTATTGTTAATCTCTCCCTGTTTCTTTTCAACCTGCTCCCCATTGCGCCATTGGATGGCGACAAAATTGCAGATTACTTTTTCCCGCCTGCCATTGGCAGAGTGCTGGAGACCATCCGCCCCTATGGCCCGTTAATCCTGCTCTTCCTTGTATTCATCCCCGGCAGGCTTGGTTTTGATGTCATCGGCTGGGCAATGACACCCGCCCTGCAAACGCTTTGGACTCTGCTTCTTGGAGGATAGACCATGACAGTACAGGTTACCATCATCGGTTTGAGACAAATCGGCACCTCAATCGGCTTGGCACTTGGCGAATATAAAGACCAGATTGTCCGCACCGGCACGGATGCTGACCCCGCCAGGGTTCAGCAGGCTCAAAAACAGGGAGCGCTCGACAAAATCAGTTATCGCCTGGCAGACGCTGTCCGGGACGCCGATGTTGTCCTGCTTGCCGTTCCCATCGAAGAGGTGAAGGAAACACTCAAAATGATTGCCCCGGAACTTCGGGCAGGAGCAGTCATTCTGGATACCTCACCATTGAAGGTGGCAGTATTTGAGTGGGTCAAGGACATCCTCCCGGAAGACCGGTACTTTATCAGCTTCCTGCCAACCCTCAACCCGGTTTATCTCCATGAAGTTGAAGCAGAACGCGGCGAGGCACATCTTGACCTGTTCAAAAACGGATTGGTCGTGATTGCCTGTCCACCTGGAACCCATGCGGACGCTGTCCGGCTGGCGGATGATTTAACAGGCTTGATTGGAGCCCGTCCATTTTATGCAGACCCTTATGAATCCGATGGGCTGGTTGCTGCAGTTGATCTTCTGCCACAATTGACCTCGTCTGCCCTCCTGACAGCAATTTCTTCGCAACCCGGCTGGCAGGAAGCGCGGAAACTTGGCGGCAAAGCCTTCATGGCTGGCACAAGTGCCATGGAAATGGCGCAGGGCGACAACCCGGAAACAGTGTTTTTCCTCAACCGGGAGAACACCATCCGGGTATTGGATAATCTGATCCACGCCCTGGGTTCAATCCGGGATACCCTGGTGGACAATGATTCGGAGACGCTGCATTCCCTGCTGTTGAAGATGCGGGATATCCGTCATGATTGGTGGACATTGCGCCAGCAGGGGAACTGGGAACGAAAAACCGAACAAACGGAGATCCCCTCCGCGGCAGAGAGATTGGGACGGCTGATCGGGTTGCGACCTCGAAAAGAAAAGAAGTAAACAGAAGGGACTTCAGGTGCCCTATTTTTGCTATATTGTTGAATGTGCAGACGGTTCGTTCTATACGGGATGGACAACCGATCCAGCGCGGCGGGAGCGCCAGCATAACCGCGGCACCGGCGCAGCCTACACCCGTATGCACCGTCCTGTGCGACTGGTATATGTGGAATCCCAGCCGGACCTGTCATCAGCAATGCGCCGGGAAAGAGCAATTAAACGAATGCCCCACGCCCGTAAACAAGCCCTGATCGAGAGATTTTGCCATGATGCTGAAAGCCCTGAGAACCGCACTTCCTGATGCAGAATACATGGCAATTGCCCCAGGCAGAGTCAATCTGCTTGGAGAACATGTCGATTACAATGGGGGAGCTGTCCTGCCGGCTGCCATTCACCGCACCATCAAAGTAACTGCCAAACCCAACAGCAACCGCCTGGTTGAATTGCATGCCGTGGATCTGGACGAATCCACAATATTTTCTCTGGATCAATTGGCTTTAAAACAAGACATCCATGACATGCCATTGCCTGGCTGGGCGCAGTACCCGGCAGGGGTGGCGCATGTGCTCCAATCGCATGGTTACCCGGTAACCCCCATCCGGGCTGCATTCACATCCAACATCCCCATGGGATCGGGCTTGAGTTCATCAGCAGCCCTTGAAGTGGCTTTTGGTGCGCTCTGGCAGGAAATAGGTGGCTGGTCTCTCAGCAGGCTGATGCTTGCCCGCCTGTGCCAGGAAGCTGAAAACCTGTACGTGGGCGTCAATTGCGGACTGATGGACCAGTTTGCATCTGCCAATGGAGTGGAAGGGCATGCGTTGTATTTCAACACCCACACCCTGGATTATCATCCGGTGCCCATCCCGGATGATTACTGGATTGTGATTGCCGATTCCAACGTCCGGCGTAAACTGACTCATTCCGGTTACAATGACCGGCGGGCAGCCTGTGAAGAAGCACTTGCCATCCTTCAGAAAGATCTGCCACAAATCCGAACGCTTGCGGATGTGCCCCCGGATGTTTTTGATCAACTGGCAGGCAATCTCCCCCCAATCGTGGAAAAACGCGCCCGCCACGTGGTGGAGGAGTGTGACCGGGTGAACCGGGCTGTGATTTTATTGGAAGCCGGGGATGTCCGGGCATTTGGCAGCCTGATGTTTGAAACCCACCGTTCCCTGCGGGATTTGTACGAAGTCAGCATCCCGGAACTGGATAGATTGGTGGAACTGGCAGCATCCCTGCCCGGCTGCATCGGTGCAAGGCTGACTGGTGCAGGATTTGGCGGCTGTACCGTGAACCTTGTGGAAGCATCCGCCACGGAAGAATTTATCACCCGGTTAAAATTGGGATACTCCATGGCTACTGACAGGACGGCAGATGTATTCGCCTGCCGTGTAAGCCGGGGAGTGGACGCTTATCCCTGGAATTGGAATACCGCCAGGATGGAAGTGGAAGAATCCGGATAAATTGCCTGGCTGAAATCAATCCGTGAAGATGGGCAGATGACCTAGCGAGATAATATCCGCCCACTTGGCGCGTTCACCCTCGGTTAAAATCGCCGCTTCGGCAACCACCCGGGCACCTGCCTTGCCCATCACCAACCGCATCCCCTGCAACGTGGACCCGGTGGAGATAACATCATCCAGGATGATGACCCGCTTGCCCTGCACAAATTCGCGGTCCTTTTCATCCAGATAGATTGTCTGGGGCTGTCCAGTTGTGATGGATAAGGTTTCCACCTGTAATGCCTGTCCCATGTAGGGCTTGTAGGATTTTCGCAAGATGACATACGGTTTGCCTGTTTCCACCGAAAGGGCGTGGGCAATCGGGATGCTCTTGGCTTCCGCCGTCACCAGCAAGTCATAATCCACTGTTTCCAGCTTTGCCGCAAGCGCCCTTGCACAGGCTTGCACCAATTCCGTATCCCCCAGGATATTTAAGATGGCGATTCGAAGCCCAGGCTTGATCTCAAACAAGCGCAGATTCCGCTGCACACCGGCGATTTCAATTGAATAATACTGATGGGTATTCTCCATGGACTGCTCCAGAATGCAAAATCGATTTTTCCAGAAATGAGTTTATCATAGAATTTCTTTCCCCATCCCTATTGACAGAACAAAAATAAGAAATATAATAGTGTATAAATAACACTAACAAGGAGCTATCATGAGCCTCTTCGATTGCCGCCGTTTAACCAATGAGACATTTAAACTGGACGTGGAGCGGATGCGCCGCGGCTGGTACACCGATAAATATTTCACCAATATCGCCATCATGCTCCAGGTACTGGCGAACCAGGAGATGACCTTTTCCAGTCATTCCGGGCGCCTGCCCCCCCACCTGGCAGGAGCAGACATTCATCCAGGTGACCTGGAAGTGGAAATGCAATGGTTCACCCGCCGACCTGGTAAAACCATTGTTGTAGGTGTGGACAAAGCCCTGACAATGCTCCAGCATTGTACCGGATATATTAACGACGAGACCTTTATCAATACATCCGACAGGCTCCAGGTCTGGGCAGTCCAGGATGGCTGCACAGTGGAATATGATGGCAACCCGGCAAACATCCAGCCTGTCCTCAAGGTACGCGGGCGGTATCGTGACTTTGCCATTTTGGAAACACCCACCCTGGGAATTCTCACCCGTGCCAGTCGCGTGGCTACCAACGTGTACCAGACCCTGATTGCCACCCACGGAAAACCGGTTTTGTTTTTCCCGGCTCGTTTTGATCTCCACGAGGTGCAGGCAGCAGATGGATATGCCTACCAGATCGCTGTTCAACGGTATAACATGGATTACGCTCGGACACTGGGACCTTTTGTGTCAACCGATGCACAGGGTGATTGGTGGGGTGGTTATGGCGGCGGGACCGTGGCACACGCTGCCATCGCCTGCTTCCTGGGAGATACCGCCGAAGCAATGCTGGCATTCGCCCGGGTACTCCCCAAGGAAATCTCCCGAATTGCACTGGTGGATTTCAACAATGATTGCGTCCAAGACTCATTGTTGGTCTGCAAGGCAATGTTTAATCAATGGCGCACCCTGCAAGAGATGGGGCAATCGGAAGAAGCGGATCGGTACCGGTTGTATGGAGTCCGCCTCGATACCTCCGGATCCTTGCGTGATGTCTCCGTTCCTCCATTGGGCGATCCTGCCTTGGACTTGGGTGTTAACCCAAGGCTTGTTTTCACAGTCCGCCAGGCACTGGACCACGCCTGGGAATCATGGGATTTACCCATGGAATGGCAGGAGGCTGCCCAATCCTATTGCCAGGGAGTGAAAATTGTTGTCTCCGGCGGTTTCAGCCCAGAAAAAATCACCCGGTTTGAAAAATTGAATGTTCCGGTGGACATCTATGCGGTTGGTTCATCCCTGTTTTCCAACAATGGCGCAACTGTTACAGATTACACCGCAGATGTCGTCCGCGTGAAAGTCCAGGACCAATGGCTGGATATGGCAAAAGTGGGTCGCCAGGCTTGCGACAATCCCGATCTGGAGCGCGTCTGGTAATCAGGAAATGGGGTTGGCAAGGACCAACGCCACCCAATCCCCCATGCTGACCTGCTCCATGAAAACCAAGCCCTGAGCCAGCCCGGCGTCAATTACTGCCGGTGCCTGCTCCAGCAGGATTCCGGACAGGATCAGCAATCCACCTGGTTGAACCAGTTCCGCCAGCCCGGCATCAAACAAACGGATGATTACTGGAGCAAGAATGTTCGCCAGCACCACCGGTGCCTGGCGCATGGTGAATTGCCCCCGAAGAATTTCCGCAACGGAGCCAAGTCCGATTTCCATTTGATCCAGTACCCCATTTGCAGAAGCATTTTCCTGTGTGGATCGCACGGACGCCGGGTCAATATCCACAGCCAGTGCCAATCGTGCTCCCAAAAGCAAGGCAGCAATGGATAAAATGCCCGAGCCGCAGCCCACATCGATAATCCGCTGGTGTGGTTTTACAAACTTTTCAACCATTGCCAGGCAAAGCTGGGTGGTTGGATGCGTTCCGGTTCCAAATGCCATGCTGGGGTCAATTTTTACAGCAATCCGGTCTGATGAATCCATCGTCAACCAAATCGGGAGAATCATCAATCGTTCACCAATCGGGATGGGGCGGTAATGCTCTTTCCAGGCGGTCATCCAATCCTGGTCTTCAATAGGTCGATATTCCGGTTTTGGCAGGGGTTGAATCTGACCAAGATGCCAGAGAGCTTCCTCCAGTTTTTGCCGGGTCTCCTCCACATTTTCATCAATAACGATATATCCATACACCCGAACCGGACCAAACGGAGTTCCCTCATCCTCCGCATCGTTAAACTTGACCTCGCGGGTCATCACAACACCCTGGGATACATACCTGTCCAGAACTTCGGCAACAGCTTCTGCCAGCTCATCATTTACCAGAAGTGAAACTTCCAACCAGCGCGCCTCAGCCACCAAAAACCTCCTTGATTAAATCCAAAAAACTGCGTTCCTGGGGACGTACTTCACTTCCCAGGGTGACCGCCAATTGTTCCAGAAGTTTTCTTTGCTCGGCATTCAGGTTGGTTGGAATTTCAACATTCACAATAACAATCTGATCTCCCTTGCCGTTCCCCCGAACCCGCGGCGCGCCTTTGTTTTTCAACGTAAATGTCTTTCCCGGCTGCGTACCGGCAGGGATGTGAAGCTTGGTTTCACCCTCCACGGTTGGAACCATGATATCCGCACCCAGGGCTGCCTGTGCAATATTAATCGTTAAGTCCAGGAGAATATCATCCTGCCGCCGGTGGAAGAACTTGTGTGCCTGCACCTGAATCTCCAGGTAGAGATTCCCGTTGGGACCGCCATTGGTTCCAGCCATCCCCTCACCGGCAAGGCGGATGCGGATGCCTTGATCCACGCCCCCCGGAATGGGGACCATTCGTTTAACTGTCCGCTGCTCCAACCCGCGCCCCCGGCAGGTTTTACATACAGTTGTAATGACCTCGCCCCGTCCGTTGCACGCGGGGCAGGGTGTCACCTGCACCATGGAACCAAGGAAGGTCTGGCGCACCTGGCGGACTTCCCCCCGCCCACCGCAGGTGGCACAGCGGGTTGGTGATGTACCCGGTTCTGCACCACTGCCGCGACAGGAATGGCATACCTCATCCCGAGTGAATGAAATTTCCTTTTCCACCCCAAAAATTGATTCTTCAAAGGTCAGCGTTACTGGGATATTCAGATCCGCACCCTTGCGGGGCATATTCCGCCGTGCCCCTTGGGACACACCAGCAAATCCAAAAAATTCCGAAAAAAGGTCAGCAAAATCAACCGTGAAATCAGGCATCCCGTTCATGTCGCCCAACCCGGCGCGCCCCAAGCGGTCATACGTCGCCCGTTTCTCCGGGTCAGACAGCACACCGTACGCTTCGTTGACTTCCTTGAACTTATCTTCCGCCTGAGGGTCCTGGCTTACATCAGGATGATACTGCCGGGCAAGCTGCCGGAATGCAGTTTTAATTTCTTCCTGCGAGGCGGTGCGCGGAACACCCAGGATTTCGTAATAATCACGCTGCGTCATTCGGTCCCTCAAACAAAAAGATGGGGCGGGGTTTCTGCACCCCGCCCCTGATTGTACTTCATTTTCCTAGAGATTGCGGAATTCACCATCCACGACATCGTCACCGGAGGGGGCATCACCAGGTCCACTCTCTGGCGGATTTGGTTGTTCGCCCTGGGGAGCAGCCTGCTGGTACATGGCAGCCCCAATCTTTTGAATGATTTGTCCAAGATTATCCGATGCCTGGCGAATGGCTTCCACGTTGTCCCCGTTCATGGCGGATCTCAGGGTTTGAACTCCCGCTTCCGCTTCCTGGCGGGCTTCAGCACTGATCTTGTCACCACCATCCCGCAGAGTCTTCTCCACAGTGTAGATGACCGTATCCGCCTGGTTGCGCACTTCCACAAGCTCCTTGCGGTGCTTATCCTCATCAGCATGGTTTTCGGCTTCCCGGCGCATCCGTTCAATTTCCGCCTCGCTTAAACCCGAGGATGCGGTGATGGTGATGTGCTGGCTCCGACCTGTGGCTTTATCCTGTGCAGTCACCTTGAGGATGCCGTTGGCATCAATATCAAAGGTAACTTCCACCTGGGGGATGCCGCGTGGCGCCGGGGGAATTCCATCGAGATTAAACTTCCCTAGCGACTTGTTATCCGCTGCCATGGGGCGTTCCCCCTGCAATACATGGATTTCCACCGAAGTCTGTCCATCCGAGGCAGTGGAGAACACCTGGCTCTTCCGGGTGGGAATGGTGGTATTGCGTTCAATGATTGGGGTGGCAACGCCGCCCAGTGTTTCCACCGAAAGCGTCAGCGGGGTCACATCCAGAAGCAGGATATCTTTGACATCACCGCCAAGAACAGCACCCTGGATTGCTGCACCAATTGCAACAACCTCATCCGGATTGACGCCTTTGTGAGGATCCCTGCCAAATTCACGCCGCACTGCTTCCTGCACTGCAGGCATACGGATCATGCCGCCGACCAGGACAACCTCATTTACATCCGAGGGCTTCAATCCCGCATCCGATAGCGCCCGGCGCACTGGTCCGAGTGACTTTTCCACCAGGTCACCCGTCAACTGCTCCAGCTTGGCGCGGGATAAAGTCAACACAAGGTGCTTGGGTCCACTGGCATCAGCCGTCAGGTAGGGCAGATTGATTTCGGTCTGCATGACCGAGGAAAGCTCAATTTTCGCTTTCTCGGATGCCTCGCGCAGTCGTTGGAGCGCCTGTCGATCCTGCCGCAAATCAATTCCATTCTGCTTTTTGAATTCCTCAATCAGGTAATCCATGATGCGCAGATCAAAGTCATCACCACCCAGGAAGGTATCTCCGGAAGTGGACTTCACCTGGAAGACGCCCTCGCCCACATCCAGGATGGAAATATCAAATGTACCACCGCCAAGATCATAGACGGCAATAATTTCATTCTTCTTTTTATCCAGTCCATACGCCAGGGACGAAGCCGTTGGTTCGTTAATGATACGCAAAACTTCAAGCCCGGCAATTTTCCCGGCATCCTTGGTGGCATTGCGCTGGGCGTCGTTAAAGTAAGCCGGAACGGTAATCACCGCCTGGGTGACTGGTTCACCCAGATATGCCTCCGCGTCAGCTTTCAGTTTGGCAAGAATCATGGCGGAAATTTCCGGAGGGGAATATTCCTTGCCATCCAGAACAACGCGCACGTCTCCGTTGGGTGCCTTGGTTACTTTATAAGGCACACGCCCGATGGTGCGTTGAACTTCCGGATCGTCATATTTACGCCCCATGAAACGCTTGATGGAAAAGATGGTGTTTTCCGGGTTGACAATGGATTGGTTGCGGGCAGGTCGCCCCACCAACCGCTCATGGTTCTTATTGACTGCCACAACAGAAGGGACCAGGCGTTCCCCTTCCGCGGAAGGGATTACCGTGGGTTCTCCACCCATCATGACCGCCACAACAGAATTGGTTGTACCTAAATCAATACCTACAATTTTTCCCATGGATTACCTCCTAACGAGCTACTCGAACAAGTGCCGGGCGGATGACCCGGTCTCCAATCATATATCCCTGTCGCAAAACCGCAATGATAGCGCCGCTTTCGTGATCAGGGCTGTCTTCATGTGTTACCGCTTCGTGCTTTAACGGATCAAAAAATTCATTCTCCACTGGAATTTGCTGAATTCCTTCCATTTGCAGTTGATTTAACAGCTTCCGGTAGATCAACTCAATTCCTTCAGCCCAGGCTCTTCCATCGCCATCCTGTGGACGGTGTTGCAATGAACGTTCCAGGTCATCCAGCACTTCCAGGTACTTCTTAACCACGTCTGCAGTGATCTGCTGGGCTATGATTTGTTGATCACGTTCCATTCGCTTTTTGTAATTGACAAAATCTGCCCGTTCACGGCGCCAGCCATCCATATTTTCGGCTGCCTGCACCCGAACCTGGTCCAATTCCTCCTGTAAAGTGTGATATTCCTGTGTTGGTATCGAGATCATCTCCACCTCTTCCCTGCTTGCTTCGTCTGTTCCAGGGGCATGTCTCCTGCGTTTGCGCCCCGCAGAACTTTGTTCCGATTCAACAACCGGTTCCTGCCTGGTGGTTGCCTCCTCCTGTGAGTGCACTGTTTCGCCTGAACTTGTTTCCTGCGAGGTTCCTTTTTCCTTTCGCTGCTTGCGGTCTGTCATTATTCTTCCACCTCCTCGGAATATGTCGAAATATCATCAGCAATGGTTTCTGTCACCATGTTGCTGAGTAGATTGGATAGGAAACGCACTACGGATATAGACCGACCATAGGACATGCGCATGGGTCCCAACACACCCAGAGTACCCGTCATGTATCCAGG
>ERZ795031.994-NODE-994-length-31698-cov-4.834181_pt1 | contig 31698 bp, 22 predicted proteins | sample MGYA00375123_ERZ795031 | MGnify/ENA primary metagenome ERZ795031 (study PRJEB30166, sample SAMN05720159) | activated sludge metagenome | isolation source: anaerobic digester from wastewater treatment plant | place: USA | collected 2015-04-21 ...
CTGACAGGCATTCTGAAAGGTAATCCATATAAGATGCCTGGTCTGAATGCTAATGATCTAAGGAGAATCCTAAACTATGGTTTCAAAAATGAATTCAATTACCTTGCCCAGTTCCTCAGCTACCGCCTGTCATATTATTTCATCGCTCACATCCTTGGATTTGTCAAACTCGGGATCTTTTCAGTTGTTGTTTCTGTTTCTGAAGCTGTATGGATAATAAGCCGGAGCATGTCGGCAGTTCATTATTCCAACGTTATTAACAGTAATGATTTTATTAAAAGCCAGAAAGACACTGTTATCTTTGCCAGGCAGAGCTTTATTATAAGCATTGTTGTTCTTGCTATTTCGGTTCTTGTTCCGGGCCAAATATATCAGATGGTATTTGGAGCTGAATTTGGCGATGTCAGAAAATATATACTGTACCTGATACCCGGTATAATGGCAATTTCCGTATCAAACCTCTATGGACATTATTTTGCAGGAACAGGAAATCTTAAAATTATAAGGAACAAATCACTCATAAGCCTCATTTCAATACTTATATCCATGCCCTTCCTTGTAAAATCATTTCAGCTGGAAGGTGTATGCATTGCCATGAACATTTCATATATACTATCGTCGGTTTATCTCTGGATTTATTTTCGCAGGGAAGTAAAAAGATATAATTTTAAAAACTGAATCATTTTAACTATGAGAAAACATATAATCCTGTTTGCCATTTTGATTAACTACGTCCCGGCAATCAACCTTAATGCATGTACAACATTCATCATATCCGGCAGATATACTCCTGATGGGAAACCGGTTCTGTATAAGCACCGCGATACAGGGAATCCCGACAATGCCCTTGCAATATTCAATGACGGGAAATATACTTATGTCGGGTTGCTGAATTCAGATAATAACTGGAACAATGAATTGTGGGGAGGTTATAATTCCGCGGGCTTTGCAATAATGAATTCGGTTGCCTATAATAAGAATATCGGAGATACTACAAAATTTGGCGACCAGGAAGGGAGGATCATGAAAATGGCTCTTCAGAACTGTGCAACGATCGATGAATTTGAAAAGCTTCTGGCAGATCTGCCAAAGCCTTTGGGGGTAGATACCAACTTCGGTGTTATAGATGCTTTTGGCGGAGCAGCATATTTTGAAACAGGACATTACAGTTTCAGCAGAATAGATGCCAATGATCCGGTCGCAGCTCCCTATGGTTACCTCATCCGTACAAATCACTCATTTACCGGACCAATTGATAAGGGTCATGGTTACATAAGATATTCCACTGCAAATGAGGCGCTTTACATGGCAGCAGCTATGAATAGATACAAACCTCAATATCTTATCTCAAATATTTCGCGTAACCTGAATCACTCCCTTACCGGGACAAATCTCCGGAATGAACTTCCGGATGACAGTCAGACGGCAAAATTTGTGAATTTTGAGGATTTCATCCCCAGGAATTCCTCTGCATCAGCAATATGTATAGTAGGGACAAAGGCAGGTGAAGATCCGTCGGGAACAGTTATGTGGACACTGACGGGGTTCCCGCTTTCCACAGTTGCTGTACCTGTATGGCTGACCGAAGGAAAAAATCTCCCATACGTGGTTAGTATGAAAGCCGATTTACATTCGCCTTTATGTGATGCCGCATTATTGCTGAAAGATAAATGCTTTCCTGTTAAACGCGGATCAGGGCTTAAGTATCTGAACCTGTCAGTGCTGCTTAACAGGAAAAACACCGGTATTATGCAATTACTTGAACCGGTTGAAAATGAAATATTCCTGAGAGCCAATGAAATGATCACCTCAGCTTCAGGTAAAAAGCCCCGGGACAGGGAAATTCTCAGCTTTTATAAATGGCTCGATGAATACATTCCTGCCTCCTATAAATCTTTGTTTGGGATCGAGATAAAATAGATATTTGTATCCGGTATCAGAACGCTGTAATTATCCCGGCACTGATCATCCCATATGATACCCCTGAAAACCTCTGGGTAAATTCTCCCACTGCCCTCATATTACGACGGAGCAGATAGCCGCAATGCAAGGTAAATGAACTGTAATCCAATACGTTATAATCTGATTCGACAAGGTTCAGAAGGCCTGTAAAATACCATTTGCTCATATCGCCACGGGGAGCATAGATGATTTCAGCAAATCCTCCCTGAGTCCTAATATCTGTTAACGGTCCTCCTTCTGATTCGTCAAAAACATGAGAATCTGTCCTCCACAGATACTGGAAGTTAAGAATAAGTTTTTCATCAAGATTTATTACCAGATCAGGCCCGAACATTTTTATATTATCTGTAACATCTTCATGGACTGAAGTGGGATCGGACAATAATTCCCTTCCGGTATATGCAAAAAATCCGGCGCTTACCTTCTCTCCAATTGCCTGATTTACCCTGAGCATAAAGTTTTTATATTTGTCTTTATCAAAAAGATAATTCTCATCGGCTTCACCAATTCCGCTTCCGTTAACTATCTCTCCCGTAAGGGCAGTCCCGGTACTGAAATCCTTTTCGAAAATTATACCCCGGTCATATTTCAGATCAGCGGTGGAATTTCCGGGAGTTGAACCGTATATTTTGTAAGGTTCGAGCGTATATCTGAGTTCACTTTTAAAAAGCGGATCTGAAACCTGAAATTGTCCCACATAGAGATTAATACCTGATCCAAGAAAATCATGGTACATCAGGAATGCATCCTCCAGACCGGCAACAGAACCCCTTTCGTTGAAGAGGAAATAGAAATAATAAGAAATTTTATCGGATATTTCTCCTCCTGAAAGTATCTTCATTACAAATGGAGCTCCAAAATCTGCCGAACCCTCATTCCCGAAATTATAAGAAGCAAAACCGTCTATTCTTATAGCCAATGGCAACTCACGTAACAGTGAAAGCTGATCATCCCCCGCCTGTTGTATGAAATACCTTGGTGATTCATATTCCGTAAGCCGGAATCCGTTACCGGCAAATTCCTCTCCGAATCCTTTAAGTCTTGGTAATGCAGGGGAATGGCATACCTGACAGCTTATCTGATATTTTCGTGCAAAAGCCGGAATAGCAAAGGTTCTGACTGACAGTAAAGCAGTGATAAATGTCAGAAGAGTTAGAATTAAAATATACTTTTTCATTTTTTCGGGTTTATCTTAAGGTTAAATTCTTGATCATGGAAGTACCTGCACAAAAGTACTGTGCTGATTTACAAGCTTTATTTCTGACTCATCTTCCGGTACTGTAAGATAGTCGGCTACGGGTTTTACAAGAAGCTGGTAGTTAAGTGTTGCTGTTACTTTCATTTCACCCGGGGCAGTATTATATGGCAGACGGAAAGTGAATTTCTCAACTTTTGTCTCACGTGGTCCAATCCTGTAGTCCGGTCCCAGTTTAGCCGTGTTCCATTGCATAATGGTCATCCTGCCTTCAGGATCGAAATATGGCATCCTGAATATCCTGTTTCCTGCAGGAATCCCGTCTCTCTGAACACCTTTAAAATCGGGCTGGCCAAGTGGAACACTCATATCCTGATATGCGAGATAATCACCGGATATGGTATATTCTTCACCTTCAAATCCTTTCTTATCCACATTGAGGTGGTATTTATTGCCCTTTGCATCTGTAGCTTCGACCTGAAGCCAGGCAATTCTGTCTTCGACTGATCCTGTGGGAAACTTATGCCCGGTCTTCTGGTTGAATAAAGCAACTGAAAAAACGATGTTTTCACCAGGTTCGGCTTCCCGTATATCCGGCTCAATCCTTAATTCTATCGTCCCCCTGACCTTCCCGGGATCATGAGCTCCGTGGAAAAGATGGAGTCGTGAATCATTATAGGGTTTTGTCATCAGGGCATTCAGATAAGGCCCTCCTTTAGGCATGTGACAATCCTGACATTTTACATTCTCCTTTGCATAGGGTCCCTCTTTCCATTCAAGTTGTGTGCTTTTTACCCATACGCCAAACGGGTTCTTTTCATTATGACAGTTCCCGCAAAATTCTGTTGTACTGAAAAAATCATTGGTAACAATTTTATGAGCAGGAGATTCAACAGCAGGTGTCCGTAAGGCAAACTTCGTCATCCCCGGTTTAATCAGATAACTGAAATTGAAGGGCGGATCAGTCTGGGCAGACTGTGTCAGATGACACACTTCACAGGAAACCGATTCATTTGCCATGCTTTTTTCCGAAGGCCTCGGCGGAGGAAACTGTTTCCCGGCCATAAAACCGAGAGGAGTATGACATCCGTTGCATCCGTCAACAGGTTCTTTCAGATCAGGTTTTGCAGCTGCATGAGGCACGGCAAGATCAAAATATTCGATCTCATCCCAGTGATGGGTATAGGCCTGCGACATCATAGCCTGCGACCATTGCTCATATATACCGGGATGGCACGACCGGCATTTCTTTGCCGATTCAAAGTCCTTATAGGAATATCTGCTTTTAAGATCCTCCTGAACAGAGATCATTTTTACCGTAAAGCCTGTAAATAGCAGGATTATACTTACAAAAGAGAGTATAAGTACTATTTTCCCGCCAATAATTTTCCTCTTCATGAAATTATTATTTTAGCCTATTAAGGTAAACTAATTTTTCTTATATTTTGATTTATGATGATAAAAACAACTATTGTTTAAGATATGAACAAAGACCTTCAGAAAATTCACATGGAAAGGAAGAAACATATAGCAACCGTTATTCTGTTACTTATCTCAGGTTTAACTACATTAACAGGTTCTGACAGGTCAGAGATCTATCAGGCTTATATAACAAACCGGATGGATTTATGGAAAAACCTGATAGACAGGATGGAAGCAGAAAAGCCACAGAAAAGCCAGGAGCTTCTTGAACTTGTCAATTACCAGTATGGTTACATCGGTTACTGCCTGGGATTTAAAAAAAGGGATGATGCAAAAAAATACCTTCCCCTTGCTGAGAAAAATATTGAGATTCTGGAGCAGAGAAACTACAGACCTTCCGATATACATGCATATAAAAGTGCATTTTACGGATTTAAAATAGGTTTGAACAAGATAACTGCACCTGTAAACGGCAGGAAAAGTCTGGATCACGGGAAAAAAGCATTGGAACTCGACAAAGAGAATTATTTTGCCTGTGTACAATACGGTAATATTCAGTTTTATATGCCGGAGGCATTCGGCGGTTCAAAAAAGGAAGGAATTGAATATTTCCTGAAAGCAAAACAATTGCTTGAAAAAAATCCTTCAGAACTGTCTGACAACTGGAATTATCTGAGTCTCCTGGTGATCATCGGACAATCATATACCTATATTGATGATTTCCTTTCTGCGAAAGCTGTCTATGAAAACATCCTGAAGATGGTACCGGATTTCGTCTACGTTAAAAATGAATTCTACCCGGAATTACTAAATAAAATAAGGAATCAATAGAATGCCAAAAAAAGTACTTATCGTAGGAGCGGGACTGGGTGGTCTGGCAACAGGCCTCAGGCTCGCAAAAGAAGGTTATCAGGTTGGAATAATTGAAAATGATGAAAATTAACATCTTCTGGTTCCGCCGCGATTTACGGTTAAATGATAATACCGGACTTGACAAAGCTCTGGGTGCAGGCTTGCCGGTATTGCCCATTTTCATTTTCGATACAAATATCATCACCGAACTTCCTGCCGATGATCCGAGGATTAATTTCATTTATGACAATCTTTTTTCAATCAATGAAGAACTGAACGGATCAGGTTCGTCTGTTCTGATCATGAAAGGCGATCCTGTCAGAATCTGGGAAAAAATCAAATCATCTTTTGACATAAATGGAGTGTTTACAAATAAGGATTATGAGCCTTATGCTGTCGAAAGGGATAATAAGGTAAAGACACTTCTCGCAAAGAACAATATTGATTTTCACGGTTACAGGGATCAGGTGATCTTCGAAGAAAATGATATAATTAAAGCAGACGGAAAACCTTACACTGTTTTCACTGCCTATAAAAACAGCTGGCTGAAGAAGTTCAGAGAAAAATCCGATTTATTTCAGCCCGGTAAAAAATCTGATTTTAATAATTTCTATAATCATTCTGCTGAATTTCCTTCAATTGAACAGCTTAAATTCAGGAAAAACAGCATTAAGGTAAGGCCATTTGATCTGTCAGTCATCCCTGAATATCATAAATACCGTGATATTCCGGCTGCTGATAACACAAGCTACCTCTCTCCTCACCTGAGATTCGGAACTGTCAGTATCAGGCATATTGTAAGACTGGCTGATCAGCAGAACCAGATCTTTCTGAATGAGCTAATCTGGAGGGAGTTTTTTATGCAGATCCTTTACCATTTCCCTCATGTTGTTACAGATAATTTCAAATCTGTTTATGATGACATAGCATGGCTGAATGATGAGAAAGAATTCGCCAGATGGTGTATAAGCATCTCCTGACTGACTGGCGCTGGGGAGAAGCATACTTTGCCAGGAAATTGCTGGACTATGAGCTTTCATCCAATAACGGTAACTGGCAGTGGGCTGCAGGAACCGGATGTGATGCAGCACCATATTTCAGGATATTCAATCCCGATACCCAGCAAAAAAAGTTTGATCCGAAACTTGAATATACACGGGAATGGGTTTCAGATTATAAAAAAACCTCTTATCCGGGTAAAATTGTTGATCACGAATATGCGCGAAAAAGGGCGCTTGATACTTATAAAGCGGGAATAAGGAGAAAGGGAGAGGGGGTGATGAGGTGATGAGGTGAGGGGGAGAGAGGGAGAATGGAGCTCCTCCTTTAAAAGAAATGCATTTTCATGAAGTCGATAAATACCTTGTAATCCGCCGGCATTGCACCATGCCCCCCGGCATGCATGAAATATCCCAGATCATTAAGTATCGGAACTCCGGCCTGAGGCAAAACATCGGTTCCCAGGCTCTTCTTCCCCAACAATTCATAAACAGGCCCCCCCGCCACAGCTGCAATAAATTCTCCTTTCGGATCAGACCAGTAATCTGTATCCCCGGTCTGTAATAATAATGGTCTTGGTGCCATCAATGCAACCAGCATATGTCCGTCGACAGGTGAGTCAGACGGATCGTCCTTAAAATTCCTCCAGTTGCCGGCAAACTGATAAAAGTATCTTGTGGGATGGGTCATGTGATCGATGGTCTCTCCATACCATCTCCTTGATATGGCAGCTCCTCCTTCTCCACCACAGCTGGCAATGACCATTCCGAAACGGGTATCACGGGCTCCTGTCCATAGAACTGTTTTACCCAGACGTGATACACCGAACAATGCAACTCTCCCTGCATCAATCTGCGGATCCGTTTCGAAATAATCCATCGCACGGCTCAGTCCCCATGACCATGCTGAAATGGCACCCCATTCATCAGGGGCAGGATAAGTGCTACCCGGTTTAAGATAATAACCCCGTATCCCATATTTAACCCCTTCAGCAAAATCAGGTTCTATATCACCGTAATAAATATTTGCAAAACCTATCCCTTCTGAAAGAAACTGATCAATATCCATTCTTCCGAATCCGCCCATGGGTTTTACAGGAACCCGTACTCCGTCCCTGCCCCACACATACCTTCCTTTTATTCCAGTGTCGTCAGTAACAGAAGCATTCGCTGTAAAACTTAAATTTAAAAATAATGGAACTGGTTTCATAGCATTTACTGGGATATACATCAGGATGTCCATCTTATACTTTGATGTATCCTTCGTAAAACAAACCGTAACCTGCTTCCTAAGAGCCTTCCCCCCGAAAGCAGGAGTCCCTTTGTCAGTCACATAAAACGACATATCCGATGGCTTGCCCGGAATCCTTCCATACTGGAATTCTTCGAAGAGTTTCACAATTTCAGGCCTTCGCTTTTTATACCAGGTCTTCGCATTTTTTACCTTCTTCCCGTTAAGCAAAGTCAGAGGATCCGGAAGCTTATAAATTCCCACTGAATCCTCATTATAGTTTACCGGTATTCCGGCAACAACCTTTGCGGGTGCATTCTGCCCATTTACAATCGAATTACAAAATAAAAGTGATGTAATTAAAATAATTGCCACTGTTAGTTTAATCTTCATGACAGCAAATTTTTTCCGAAAATTATAAAAATACCAATTCAAATTAATTTAAACAAGCAAGATGAACTTCCACTTCATCCGGCCAGGATTTGAAGACATTTTAATTTACTACTCCTGAAAATTAATATCTTTATAAGCAATATAGCTTTTATCAGTATATAAATCCATTGGTTATGAAATTAAAATACAAACAATTACTTTTAAACGGATTGATTGTAATATCTCTTTTTAACCACTTGAACGGTCAGAAAATTCCGGATGAATTTACCGATCCTCCACGTGAATTTTCAGTTATGCCATTCTGGTTCTGGAATGATACTTTAAAGGATGAGGAAATTATCAGGCAGATAGCCGATTTTGAATCGCATGGCGTTTATGGTTTTCTTATCCATCCCCGTATTGGCCTGCCGCATAATATGGAATGGCTGGGACAAAATATGATACATGCCATGGATGTAGCCATAAACGAGGCCGCGCGCAGGAATATGTATGTCATACTGTATGATGAAGGTATGTATCCCTCCGGGTCATCATCGGGTCAGGTGGTGGCAAAAAATCCGGCACATGCGGCACGCGGACTGGCAAAGATCGATCTGAAAGCAGGAGAAGAACCCAAACTTGAGAAAGACTGGAAACTGATCACAATTATTGAACGTCCGGGAGGTCTCCGTACAGCTATAATAGACCGGCCTTCGGGTGGTGTGATACGCGGACTTTATTATCTGAACGAAGGAGAACAAAGGCTACGGGAAGATTCACCACCTGCCGGTGATATACTTAATCCTGATGCAGTGACGAGTTACATGGAACTTGTCTATGAAAAATATGCCACTGAATTCGGAAAACATTTCGGAAAAACCATTTTGGGAATTTTTACAGATGAACCGTCGCCACTTGGGAGGGGCGGTGCCAGAGGACTGGTCCCCGGAAATGCTTCACTTCTTCCTCAGATAGAAAAAATACTCGGCTATGATATAACTCCATATCTTGCAGATCTGTGGTATAACGATAATCCTGATTCGAAACAGCACAGGAATGATTATCATCGTGCAATCAATATTTGTCTTGAAGAAAACTATTATAAAAGGCTTGGCAACTGGTGCTTCCTGCACAATATTGCCCTTATGGGTCATCCGGCGGGATCAATGGACATCGGTACGGAACGCTATTTTCAGATGCCCGGTCAGGATCTTGTCTGGAGGTATGTTGAACCGGGTTCCACTGCACTGAACGGACAACATTCAACAATGGCCAAATGTGCATCAAGTGCAATGATACATCTGGGATACCGGAGAAACTCAAATGAATTGTACGGAGCTTATGGACATAATCTGACGTGGGACGAAATGTTATGGCTTGCAAACTGGTGCTTTGTCCGGGGTCATAATCTGCTGATCCCGCATGCCTTCTATTATTCTGTCCGCGGACCAAGATTTGATGAACGTCCGCCCGATGTCGGGCCAAATGCCGCCTGGTGGCCTGATTATAAACCCTATGCTGATGCCTGTCGCAGATTAAGCTGGCTGAATACTGATTCACACCACATCTGTGACCTTGCTGTATTATGCGAAGCCACATGGCTGCCCGATAAGCCGGCAAAAGTCCTCTATCAGAATCAGCGCGATTTTAACTATCTTGAGATCCGGCACCTGTGGGAGGATGCAACCATAAGCTCAAAAGGAGTCCAGATTGGTGGTATGATATACAAAGCAGTTATTATTGACAGCCTTTCATATATTCATCCCAGGGCTATTCCGGTCCTGAAAAAACTTGCACGTCATAAACATCTTATTCTGAGAGATGACTCAAAGTTAACTTCCATGTGTCGCGGAGCTATTGTATACAGAACATCAGATGAACTGAAAGCGGCAATAAATAAAATAACCGAATCTGATATTCTTCTGACACCGGCATCAGAAAATATAAGGTACCGTCATGTTGAAAAATACGGCGAGCATTACTATATGCTCTTTAATGAGGAAAATTCAGAAGTATCAACAAAAATAAGTCTTCCGCTGAAAGGTACGCGGCAATGGATAAATCCGTTTAATGCTGAAACAAAAGTTGCGGGAGATAATGAATCAGTAAATTTCAAGCCTTATGAAATGAGAATATTAAGAATAAGCAAATAAAGAAATGAAAAGATACCTGAATTATTTATCCGGATTTATTTTTTTGCTGCTTTCATGCAGTAATATTCAAACACCCAATGGATTAATGGTTGAATTTATCCGTGATCCCGAAAGTGTAAAGATCATAGACATGAAACCTGAATTCACATGGTTAGTACCTTATTATGCCGGGAGTCAGACCGCATATGAAATACTTGTTTCAGCTGACAGAAAAAATATTGAAAAAGATATTGCGGATGTATGGAGCAGCAATAAGGTGGCCGGTTCTGTTTCATCAGAAATTGAATATGGCGGAAATGCTCTTTCTCCGGATAAAAGATATTTCTGGAAAGTCAGAATATGGGATAAGAATGACAAACCAGGCGGATTTTCGGAAATTCAATCATTTACAACAGGAAATCCGGAGGGTTATGCCACCACTGCAAACAAGTTCCTGACATCTCTCATAAAACCTTCAAAGATAGTCAGGCTGAAAGAAGATCATTATTTCATTGATTTCGGGAAAGATGCATTCGGAAAACTTTTACTCAATATCAATCCTGATAAAGCTGACACTCTGGTAATCCACCTGGGAGAAAAGCTTTCCGGAGAAAACCAGATCGACAGAAATCCCGGAGGCACAATCCGCTATTATAATATTAAACTGCCTGTAACGCCAGGAGTTAAAAGTTATACTACAGAACTTCCGCCTGATAAGAGAAATACTGGTTCCGCTGCAGTACACCTCCCCGATTCATTCGGTGTTGTGATCCCTTTCAGATATGCTGAAATTGAAAATTTCACAAATAAACTGAAGGATGAAAATATAATTCAAAAGACATGGAATTATTATTTCGAAGATGAAACCGGCAGTTTTACCTGTTCGGACACTATCCTGAACCAGGTCTGGGATATGTGCAAATACACAATGAAAGCCACATCATTTACCGGCATTTATATTGATGGCGACAGGGAAAGGATCCCCTATGAGGCGGATGCATATATAAATCAGCTTGGCCATTATTATACCGACAGGGAATACTCGATGGGAAGGGTCTCAGATGAGTATTTCATAAAACATCCTACCTGGCCCACCGAATGGATACTCCATACAGTACTGATGTTCTGGAACGACTATATGTTTACAGGAAATTCTGAATCGCTCGGAAATTATTATGAGGAGTTAAAACATAAAACCCTGATTTCTCTTGCCAGAGAAGACGGACTTATCTCTTCAAAAAATGTGACGGATGAAATCATGGCGAATATTGGCTTTTCAAATGTAAAGGAAAGAATCAGAGACATTGTTGACTGGCCTCCGGCCCAGAAAGATACCGGCTGGAAACTGGCCGGACCCGAGGGTGAAAGAGACGGCTATGACATGGTTGAAATAAATACAATGGTAAATGCATTTTATTACCGTAATCTGGTTCTGATGTCAAAAATTGCAGGTGTTCTGGGTAAAACAGACGATTCAGTTCTGTTTTACAATGAATCCGAAAGGGTCAGGGAAGTAATCAACACAAAACTCCTCGATAAGTCAAAGGGAATTTATATTGACGGGGAATCTTCAGCACATTCATCCCTTCATGCCAATATGATGCCACTGGCATTCGGACTTGTTCCGGAAGAGAACAAAAGGAGTGTGACCGATTTCATTAAATCGAGGGGAATGGCATGCAGTGTATACGGATCCCAATATCTTCTTGAAGGATTATACCAGGCAGGAGAAGCTGACTATGCTTTCAGCCTTCTTACGGCAACTCACGACAGGGGCTGGTATAATATGATTAAGAGCGGCTCGACAATTGCCATGGAAGCCTGGGATATGAAGTATAAGCCCAACTCCGACTGGAACCATGCCTGGGGGGCTGCCCCGGCAAATATTATTCCAGGATATATGTGGGGTATATCCCCCGCAGAACCTGGCTTTGCCAAAACCACAATACGCCCTCAGTTTGGCAATTTGTCAAACAGCAGAATTGAAGTCCCGACGATAAGAGGACAAATTGTTGCCGAATACAGTGATAAGGGAAGTTCACATGAATTTATAATAACCCTGCCGGCAAATATGACAGGTGATTTTATTCTATCCGGAGAAACAAATAAATTGAACTCAGGTTTAAATAAATTTGTATTTGAAAAATAATATTTATTCCCCTGATATGTAAACTAAAAATATAAATGCTTCAATTATATTTTAAGTGCTCTTTCTTCACTCTTTGTGCTCTTCGTGTGAACTTTGTGCTCTTTGTGTTTAAAAAAAAATACTCTATGAAAAAATATTTATCGCTTCTGACTATAATCGGAATTATGTATTCCGGATACGGATGCAATCAGGAATCCTCATCAGAAACACTTAAAGCTGATGTAATTATCTATGGCGGTACCTCCGCGGCAGTAACAACTGCCGTTCAGGTTGTGAGAATGGGAAGATCTGTCATTATTGTTTCTCCCGATAAACACCTGGGGGGTATGTCCTCCTCAGGCCTGGGATTTACCGATACCGGAAACAAAGAGGTTATCGGAGGATTAGCCAGGGAATTTTACCAGCTTGTTTATCAGCATTATGAGAAACCTGAATCCTGGAAATGGCAGCTTAGATCCGAATACGGCAATCGTGGTCAGGGTAGCCCTGCCATCGACGGGGAAAAACGTACAATGTGGATATTTGAACCCCACGTCGCAGAAGCAGCATTTGAAAAAATGATCGCAGACAATAAAATTACAGTTTACCGTGATGAATGGCTCGACAGGGAATCAGGTGTCATTAAAAAGAACGGAAAGATAATTTCAATTCGTACCCTGAGCGGTAAAACCTATAAAGGAAAGGTCTTTATCGATGCAACTTATGAAGGCGACCTGATGGCAGCTTCCGGTGTCAGCTACCATATAGGAAGGGAAGCCAACAGTGTTTATGGAGAAACATGGAACGGCGTTCAGAAAGGTGTTTTTCATCACGGACATTATTTTAGATCAAACATAAGTCCGTATAAAATACCTGATGACCCTTCAAGCGGTCTCCTTCCCCGGATCTCTTCCGAAACACCGGGAGAAAACGGAAGCGGTGATAATAAGATCCAGGCATATTGCTACAGGCTATGCCTTACTCAGCATCCTGAAAATAAGGTTCCAATTACGAGACCTGAAGGTTATGACAGTACCCAGTATGAATTGTTTGCAAGAATTATGGCAACAGGGTGGAACGAATTCTTTGAAAAGTATGATGCGATACCAAACGTGAAGACTGATGTTAACAATCATGGCCCGTTCAGTACAGATAATATCGGAATGAACTATGATTATCCGGAAGCTTCTTATGAAAGAAGGAAGGAGATCCTGAAGGAACATATTACGTACCAGAAAGGATTCCTTTATTTTGCCTCAACAGATCCACGGTTGCCTGAATGGCTCAGAACCGAAATGAGTTCATGGGGATATTCAAAAGACGAATTTACCGATAACGGTTACTGGCCCTATAATATTTATGTAAGGGAAGCCCGCAGGATGCTGGGAGAATATGTGATGACCGAAAATGACGTACTTATTAAAAGGCCGGTCCCTGATCCTGCAGGAATGGGATCATATACATTGGATTCCCATAATATTCAGAGATATGTAACTCCCGAAGGATTTGTTCAGAATGAAGGCGATATCGGAGTGGGTGCACCCAAACCATATCAGATAAGCATGGGATCCCTCATTCCAAAAAAAGAGGAGTGTTCTAATCTTCTGGTACCGGTTTGTGTTTCCTGTTCCCATATTGCATACGGATCGATCAGGATGGAACCTGTATTTATGATCCTCGGGCAGAGCGCGGGAACAATAGCAGCACTGGCAATTGATAAAAACAAAAATATTCACGACCTGACATATCCCGAAATAAGTGAAAAGCTCCTGACCGACGGGCAAATACTTAATTATTGAATTAATGAACTTTAATATAAATATTATGAAAAAATCGACATTTATCATTGCGATACTGGTCACAAATTTGCTTGGCATTACCTTAAATGCACAGCCTAAAACAATTAAATTATGGCCTGAAGGCATTCCGGGTTCAATTACCGGTGGTGATTATAAGGAAGTCTCAACTGTTGAGAATGGAATAATAACACGATGGATAAAAGTTACCGATCCATCTCTGACTGTATTTCTGCCTCCGAAGGAAAAAGCCACGGGAACTGCCGTATTAATTTGTCCCGGAGGCGGTTACGGAGCCCTTGCATTTAACCACGAAGGCAATGATATTGCAAAATGGCTGAATGATAACGGCATAGCAGGGATCATTTTAAAATACAGGCTCCCATCCGACCTTATAATGAAGGATAAATCAATCGGCCCCTTACAGGATGCACAGGAAGCAATGCGGACAATAAGGAGAAATGCGGCTTCATGGAATATCAATCCTTCAAAAATAGGTGTTATCGGCTTCTCGGCAGGAGGACATCTGGCTTCCACACTGTCAACTCATTTCGATGATATGGTTTATGAAGTAAAAGACAACACAAGCGCACGGCCGGACTTCTCAATTCTGATGTATCCGGTAATCACCATGGATGCATCGTTTACACATATGGGTTCCAGAAAAAACCTCATTGGCGATAATCCCTCTGAAGAAGCTGTCAGACATTTTTCAAATGAACTCCAGATAAACGAAAAGACCCCTCCTGCATTCCTGGTACACTCCGCTGATGACAAAGCAGTACCGATCAAAAACAGCATTACCTATTATGAGGCTTTGTCGAAATTATCTATTCCTTCTGAACTTCATATTTTCCAGAAAGGCGGGCATGGTTACGGGCTGGCCATTGGTAAAGATACACAGTCGTCATGGCCAGGATTATGCATGAAATGGCTCAAAGCCTCCGGATTTTAAAAGCTTATTAATGAAAATCACAGTCCTTTTAAAAACCTGCCTTATATGTACTGTAATTTTAATTATTACATCCTGTGATCAAACAAAAACTAAGCCTTCCGATTATGTTAATCCCTTTATCGGAACTCAATATTTCGGACATACATTCCCGGGAGCCTCACTGCCATATGCAATGGTGCATGTAAGTCCGGATTGCAACACCACAGGCTGGACATATGCAGCAGGCTATGCATGGCAGGATAACACTATTATGGGTTTCAGCCATACACATTTCAGCGGTGTGGGAATGACAAGCGGCGGGGATATTCTTTTTCAGCCGACTGTCGGCCAGAGGCTTCAGACACTTGCCGGATCGCGGGACAATCCCGATGAAGGTTACAGGTCACGATTTGATCATTCGGATGAGATTGCTTCACCCGGCTATTATTCTGTAAGGTTAAAAGATTACAATGTTAAAGTCGAACTGACAACAACAAAAAGAACTGCTTTCCACCGCTATACCTTCCCGGAAACGAAAAATGCAAATATAATCATAGACCTTGGACATCAGATAGGCTCTGCCCGGGCTACTGAGATGTCTCAAATATCAATAATTAACGATACCAGGGTTGAAGGCTTTAAAAGCACACCTGCAGGAAAGGTTTACTTCTGTGCTGAATTCAATAAGCCATTTCTATATTATGGCACCTTTGATGCTGAACGAAGGACACCGGAATCTGATGGCGGTATATTTCCATACAAAAGCGGCGAAAAAGGAGAAAAGATCGGAGCATTTATAAATTATAAGACATCTGACAATGAAGAGATACTCGTAAAAGTCGCGCTGTCATATACGGGAATTGAAGGGGCGAGGAAGAACCTTGAGGCTGAAATAACCGACTGGGATTTTGACAGGGTCAGGACTGAAGCTGAAAACACATGGAACAATGAATTATCCCGGATAGAAATAAAGGGCGCCACTGAGGAACAACAGGAAATTTTTTATACCTCTCTCTACCACTCTCTTGTCGCACAATACATCGGCCAGGATGTTGACGGGAAATATTTCGGGATGGATGGTAATGTGCATGTAGCTGAAGGATATGATTTTTATCCCTCCTTTTCATGCTGGGATACTTACAGAACTCAGCATCCGCTTCTGACAATAATCGGATCCCGACATGTAAACGATTTCCTTAAATCAATTGAAGCTAAAATAAGGGATTTCGGCTGGCTTCCGGCACAGCACTTCTCAAATGTTTACCGCGAATCAATGGTCGGCGATCATCTTATTCCAATAATCGTAGACGCTTACATGAAAGGCTACAGGGATTTTGATGCGGAATTTGTATATGAAGCAATGAAGAAGAAAGCCCTTGAAAAACCTCAGCCTCCGGTCCCGGAAAATGCAGGCAGATCAGGACTTGAATATTATATGAAACTCGGTTATGCACCAATCGATAAAGTAACCGAAGCGGTTCCCAATACAATGGAACTGGCCTATGATGACTGGTGCATTGCCCTTATGGCAGAAGCCCTGGGAAAAGATGAAGACAAAGAACTTTTCATGAAAAGAGCCTTGAATTACAAAAATGTATGGGACAGGACGACTGAATTTTTCAGGCCACGTAAATCGGACGGATCTTTTCTCGAAGAAATAAACGGGAGGGAACAGGAGATTGTTGAAGCAGGCGCTCACCGTTACTATAAATATTTCGATCCTCTTCTTGTCGGAGTTAGACCAAACAGGCATTATACAGAATCAAATGCATGGCAATATATCTGGTCTGTCCAGCATGATATTAAAGGACTTATTAATCTTTTTGGAAGCAATGAAAGATTCAACAGAAAGCTTGATTCATTTTTCGACATGGATCCTTCGATAGCAGGACCCAAATATATTGGAGTTGTCGGTACCATTGGTCAGTATGTACATGGAAATCAGCCATCGCATCATGTCGCTTACATGTATGATTATTCAGGAGAACCCTGGAAAACTCAAAAGAAAGTCAGGGAGATATGTAATAAATTATATAAGCCGGGGCCGGGAGGTTTGTGCGGGAATGAAGATATGGGATCAATTTCATCGTGGTATGTATTCAGTTCCATGGGATTTTATCCGGTAACTCCGGGAGGTACAACCTATACAATCGGCAGCCCGATGTTCGGAGAGGTAATCATCAACACCGGTAATGGCAATAAATTCAGAATAAAGACAATAAATAATTCTGATACAAATATTTATATTCAGTCGGCTACTTTGAACGGAGCTCCGATGAATAATCTCTTTATTGATTATAAAGATATTATGGCCGGAGGTGAGCTGGTATTCGTAATGGGTCCTGAACCTCTCATAAAATGGGGAACTGCTTCTCCTCCCCCATCACTCTCCGATTGATATTTTAATATCTGAAAAAGAGATCAGGACTATAAATCTAAATATCTTAAAAGCTCATTAAACCGGGGTTATTGTTAATAACTTCGATCTGATGTTAACTAAATAATTTAGATGCGGAGGCATTTCTGATTTATTTTTGTGTCTGTTTGATCTGCAACTGTACTGATTAATTGTTCCTGCTAATGAAACAAAAATTAACGTAATGCGTTAAACGACGTTAACTATAAATACTGCAAAACAATGTCTATGTCTAATTAATTTTAAAAAAGTATGAAAAAACTATTTGCGTTAGGAATTATGATCTGTATGTTTACTGCTGTCGGATTTTCTCAATCAACAGCATCAGCATCTGCCGCTGCAACCATCTTTACCCCGATATCTATAACAAAGGCCGTGGGAGATGACATGAACTTTGGTACGCTGGCATCAAGTGGATCAGGAGGAACCTGTGTCCTGGCTGCGGATGCTGTAGGGACCCGGACACCTTCAGCAGGTATTACACTTATGGGTGGCACACCACAGGCTGCAACTTTTACCGTGACGGGTATTGCCGGTCAGAGTTATGCAATTACTCTTCCTTCCGCTGCTACAACAGTTTCAGATGGAGCAGCCACTCCTCACACCATGACAATTGACTCCTGGACTTCCGATTATACAGGTACAATTACAGGTGGTAGTATCACTCTGCATGTAGGTGCAACACTTAATATAGGAGCACTTCAGGAAGCAGGAGTTTATACTACGGCTAATTCTGGAGGTAGTGGTGATTTTACAGTTACTGTAAATTATAATTAATTGTAACCCATGTAAAGTAGTAACATCGTCATAAACGATGAAGAGGTTATTAAGAAATTATTTAAGCCTGTTAATACTATTTATGTGCGCCGTTGCTGATGTCTTTCCGCAGACTTCAGCAACAGGCCATGTTATTGCTGAGATAATCCCGGTCTTTACTGCAACCGAAACATCACAGCTTAATTTCGGGCGTTTTGCCCCGGGCCCGGAGGGAGGTAAGATAATTCTCAATCCTCAGGGCTCCGTTTCTGTTCTGGGAAGTGTTTATAAGGGAACGGGGATGCATAATGCAGCTTGCTTTTATGTAACAGGTGACCAGGATGCGTCCTTTTCAATCACACTTCCCGATAAGCCTGTAATTCTTAAGCATTTAAACTCCCCGAAAACCATGATAGTTGACGAATGGGTCTCAATACCGGCGCCTGGCGCCGGTACAGGCAGCCTTCAGAACGGATCTCAGACAGTATATGTTGGGGCAACATTAAATGTGGGAACTCTTCACGATAACCCTGCAGGGATTTATAGCGGAACATATGAAATCTCATTTGATTTCAACTAGCAGGGATAATAAACCTAAATCCAATGTCAAAAAAAAGATTAAACTTTTTCAGGAAATCCAGAGACTCTGCGGGTCATTTTAGATTTCTGATATTTTTTGCGGGAATAAGTGCTTTTACGGCACTTTTTCCTGTTAATGGGATTGCCCAGGGCGATCTGCTTATAACACCCAGAAGAGTAGTATTTGAGGGATCGAAAAGGTCCGTAGACCTTAATCTTGCAAATACCGGAAAAGATACTGCAACATATATGATATCCCTCGTCCAGATAAGGATGAAAGAAGACGGTGGATTTGAAACTATCACTGAACCTGATCCGGGACAGAGATTTGCAGATAAATTCATTCGCTATTTCCCCAGAACGGTTACACTGGGTCCGAATGAAGCACAGGTTGTAAAAGTCCAGCTGACAAGAACAAGTGAATTGCAGGATGGAGAATACCGCTCTCACTTTTATTTCAGGGCTACCCGGAATAATGCTCCGCTGGGCGAGGAAGACAAATCAAGAGATACAACGTCGATTTCGGTGAGGATAACACCTGTTTTTGGTATAACAATTCCTGTAATTGTAAGAAAGGGAGTATCAACTGCAGGAGTAACGCTGTCAGATCTTAAATTCAATCTTATAAATGATTCTGAACCGGCAATAAGTTTTGTATTTAAAAGAACCGGGAATATGTCTGTTTTCGGTGATATTGCTGTTGATCATATCTCATCACAGGGAAAGATAACCCGGGTTGGTATTGCAAATGGAGTTGCAGTATATACTCCCAATGCACTGAGGAGATTTCAGCTTAATCTCAATAAAGTCGGGGACCTTGATTTTACTTCCGGAAAGCTGCGTGTAACTTATTCTGCACCTACGGATGTAAAACCTGAAAAATATGCGGAAGCTGAGCTTCCACTGGCAAAATAATTCACCTTGTATCATAGATACTTTCCCTAATCCCTGAGAAAATGAAATCAGCAAAACTTCTCCGGCAATTTTCAGTAATGGTTCTGGCGCTTCTTTATTCCATTGATGTAAGCTATGGACAAAGCCAGACATTCACTTCAAGCGGAACATTTACTGTACCTCCGGGAGTTACAACTATAATTGTCGAATGCTGGGGTGGTGGGGGAGCCGGAGGAGGAAGCTCAGCAAGCAAAGTCAGAGGTGGTGGTGGTGGCGCCGGAGGTGCATATGCCAAAAAGACATTATTAGTTAAACCCGACACAACCTATACTGTTACAGTAGGAGCTGCAATAATCGGAACCACATCAGCCGGAGGAAACGGAAATCCTTCATGGTTTGGAACAACCAGTACAGTATATGCCCAGGGCGGCGGTGGTGGCGCAGCACCAAACGGTGAAACTGTTTTAGGAGGTATCGGCTCTGCAGCATTAAGTATTGGAGATTTAGTATATGCAGGAGGAAATGGAGCTGACGGCAGCTCATCTGCCAGCGGTGGCGGAGGTGGTGGAGCAGGGTCAACCGGAACCGGTGGAAATGCATCAGGTACAACAGGTGGCACTGGAACGCCCTTAAATGGTGGTAATGGCGGAGCAGGCAGAACTAACGGAGGTAATGGAACTGCCGGCCAAAATTATGGTGGCGGCGGTAGTGGCGCTTATGTCAATAATACTAATGATCGAAATGGTGGAAATGGAGCAGCGGGAGCAGTGATTATTTCTTGGTCTGGAACTTTTACTACAAGTGGTACATTTAAAGTACCTGCAGGAGTTACATCAATAACCGTTGAATGCTGGGGAGGTGGAGGTGCGGGTGGTGCAGCCACAGGAAATCCTGCAGCCGGTGGCGGTGGAGCCGGAGGTGCTTATGCAACCAAAACTTTAACTGTTGTTACCGGTACTGAATATACCGTCACAGTCGGTTCCGGAGGTACAGGAGGCAGTGGTAATGGGGCAGCCGGAAATCCCTCATGGTTTGGTACTGCAGGAACTGTTTATGCTCAGGGTGGTGCCGGTGGAGCTTTAGCAAGCGCTAACAACTCAAATGGAGCCGGAGGAACCGCCTCAGCATCCTCCTCAATAGGCGATTTGACCTATAAGGGTGGAAATGGAGCGACTGGCATCTATACCAGTGGCTCCCCGGGAGGTGCAGGAGGTGGAGGCGCCGGGTCGACCGGAGACGGGAATAATGCAGTAACAGGAACCGGAGGAGAAAGTAAAGACAATTATGGGGGAGCAGGGGCAAATGGCGTCTCAAATTCAACACAGGGGGCAAACGGGAATGTTTATGGAGGTGGCGGATCCGGCGGCAAAGCAAATACTACCACCGACAGAAACGGCGGGAATGGTGCCAACGGACTTGTAATTATAACATGCTGTTATACAGTTGCTATGGATTATGATTATGAAAGGAATATTACAATCGATCATACAAAAGTGGCCGGTGGCGAAGATCTTTATAATTTTCCTGCTTTGATATCTCTTACCGGCCAGAATTTCCTTAAAACTTCACCAACAGGTCATATAAAAAATCCATACGGATATGATATTGTTTTTACTGATGTGAATTATAATAAACTTGATCATCAGATTGAATATTATAGCGATACTAACGGTGATCTCATAGCCTGGGTACGAATCCCGGTTATTTCAAGTTCAACAAATACCATCATCAAAATACTTTACGGCAATTATTATAAAACCACAGATCCTTCAGTAACTTCTGTATGGGACAGCCATTATAAGGGAGTATGGCACCTTGATAATTCTAACCTTAACGATTTTACATCATATAATAAATCCGCAACTCCCAACAATTCACCTTCATATTCCCCGGGTCAGATAAATAATTCCCTGGAGCTTAACGGATCCAATCAATATGCAACTGTACTCAATGCCCCTAATACCAATTTCGCAGGTAATATAACTGTATCTGCATGGGTTTACATGGACACGAGAACCCGTGACCAGAAGATTGCCGGGAACCAAAATAATTCAGGCGGAGGCTACAAGTTTGGCATATATACAAACAACAAGGTTGAATTTGAGATAAGGAATTCTGCAAATACACCTTCCCTGAACCGTGATGTGACAGGAGGAACTGTACTTAATACCGGACATTGGTATTATCTCGCCGGAATAAGTTCCGACGTTCTTGACTCAATAAAAACTTTTGTAAATGGCATACCTGAAAGACCTTTCAAAAAAACAGGGGTTCTGGGAACATCTTCAAACGATCTTACAATCGGCAAAGAGCCTTTTTTATCAGACTACTATTTCGATGGAAAATTTGATGAATTAAGGATCTCCGATAAAGTGAGATCAAACGGATGGATGAGAACCGAATACAATAACCAGTCATCACCTATAACCTTTTATTCAATCGATACAGAAGATACTTCACTAAGGCTCCTTTCTGCAGGTCTCTGTTCCAGCCCTATTACACTTACATTCGGATATCCGGCCGGTGGTACATATTCGGGAAATCCATATATCTCCGGAAATATATTTACACCTCCTGCTGCGGGAACTTATTCAATTACATATACATACGCAGGCAGCTGTGGTCCTTCAAGTGTTACTAAAGAGATTTTAATAACTGATATACCATCAGCCCCGGCAGCTCCCGATAAAGAATATTGTTCAAATCAGATCACGTACCTGGAAGCGACCTCAGGTGAGAATTTCCGCTGGTATAGTGGTGGTACTCTTGTAAGTACAGCAAATCCGTTTTCGACCGGACAAACTGCTCCGGGAACATATAATTATACTGTCACACAGACCATAAATGGTTGTGAAAGTCCGGCAACTAATGTCAGACTTACGATTTATGGCGGAATTACGATAGCTACCCAGCCTCAGCCTCAGACAATATGCCCCGGTGATAATGCAACTTTTTCTGTAACCGCTTCTGGTTATAATACTACATACCAATGGCAGGAAAATGGTGTAAATATTTCAAACGGAGGTATTTACAGTGGTGCTACTTCTTCCACTTTAGTACTTACAAATCCCGACAATTCGAAAAACGGAAAATCCTACCGCTGTGTAATTTCAAGCAGCTGTGGTACTTCCCCGGTTAACAGTTCTGCAGCTATACTTACAATAAATCCGGGATTTGCATGGAACGGTAGTGTGAGTACAGACTGGAACGTTCCGGATAACTGGTCGTGCGGACATGTCCCCGGCCAGACTAATTCAGTCCTGGTAACAAATACTGCCAACCAGCCTGTTCTCAGCAGCGGTGGAGCAGGTATTGTAAAAGATCTTACGATTGACAACGGAGCCTCACTGATAGTTAATGGTAATACAATACAAGTTTCCGGATCAATAAACAACAACGGAATATTAGATGCTTCAAACGGGACTATTGAATTTAACGGATCAGTAGCCCAGTCAATTGGAAGTAATGTGTTTGAAAACAACACAATAAGAAATTTCATCATCACCAACAGTACAGGTGTAACTCTTAATGATACGCTGAAAGTTTCAGGCATTGTAACCGTAAACACCGGAAACCTGGTCTCAGACGGACATCTTGTCCTTCTGTCAGGCCCTTCACAGACAGCTCTGATAAACGGTACTGGTGCCGGTGAAGTTACCGGCCTTGTAACAATGCAAAGGTATCTTCCTTCGGGGTTTGGTTATAAATATTTCAGCTCACCTTTTCAGGATTCCAGGGTCAGCCAGTTTGGTGATGATATGGATCTTGGAGCTGCATTTCCGTCTGTTTACAGGTATGATGAAAACAGGAAGCTGGCAGGAGTACCGGCCTCGGGATGGATCAAATATTCATATCCTGACAGCCTGTTAAGGCCTATGCGCGGCTATTCCGTCAATTTTGGATCAGTTTCAGTGCCGGATACGGCAGATGTAACAGGGATTGTGAATAACGGAAGCATGTCGCTTACTTTATATAACCATAATAATCCATATACACTTGGTTTCAACCTTGTGGGAAATCCATATCCTTCTCCTATTGACTGGGATGCAGCGGGATGGACCAAAACTAACATCGAAAATGCCATCCATTTCTTCAAAGCCAGTCCCTCCGACCAGTATGGTGGAACCTACAGCAGCTATGTCGGAGGGGTTTCAACTGACCCGGGCGTGGCAACCAACATAATCCCCTCGATGCAGGGTTTCTTTGTCCATGTCTCGAATGGTGCATTTCCGGTAACAGGTACTCTCGGTCTTGATAATAGTGTAAGAATATCTGATCTTACTCATTCATTTATCAAATCGGCACAGGATGAATCAAGTCCTTTACTACGATTATCTGCCGGTTTTTCAGAAGATCCTGAAGCATTGGATAAAGCTGTTATATATTTTGATGATAATGCATCAACAACATTCGACAGTAAGTTTGATGCGCTAAAGCTTATGAATACCGATCTGAACGTACCGAATTTCTATTCTGAAGGATCTGACGGATCAAAGCTCTCAATCAATGCCCTTCCGTCATCCCTGATTACTGGATGCACTATCCCTCTTGGAATAAAAATATCAAGGGCAGGAAATGTAGTCTTTAAAATCCCCTTCGTCAGCAGCCAGCTTCCGGTAACTACTCTTTACCTTGCCGACATGACTGCAGGAATCAATCAGGATATGCTTTCAGGAAATGAATATTCTGTACCCCTGGTATCCGGCGATTATCCAGGAAGGTTCTTTTTGTACTTAAATTCATCTCCGACAGGGATTACAAACCTGCAAAACAATGAGTTGGGTTTTAAAGCATACTTCTTTGAAGGAAGAATAGTTGCTGATGTTGATCTTCAGGGAAGTAATGAAGGAAAAATTGTCATCACCAGCCTCACCGGAAAACAATTATTCAACACAAAAATATTTGATTCAGGACATTATGAATTTAATCCGGAAATAAAACCCGGTCTATACATAATAACATTCAGCACAGGAAATAACAGAATTTCGAGAAAGATAATAGCAGAATAATGATACCCCATAAAAAGACAAAAGAATGTTTTAATAACCGCATTTTATATACAGGTATAATTATAATTCTTCTGTTCGCAGGTCCTGTGGAACTGAAAGCACAGGAAGACCCTCCGCGTCCACCCTCGATCTCGGTAACGGGTAATCTTAGCTTCGGGGCATTTTATCATGGTACAGCAGGTGGTACTGTAATAATATCACCTGCCGGAGGCCGGACATCAACGGGAGATGTTGTTCTGCTTAGCATGGGTTATTCTTATTCACCGGCACGCTTTAACATTAATTCAAATGCCGGCACAATTATCAATATTCTTAATGGTCCGGACGTCCAGCTGAGCTGGAGCGGATTTACAATGAACCTCCATATCGGGACATCATTTCCGGCTGCGCCGTTCGTTAATACAAATCCTTATTCCGTACCCACTGAACTGACTGTCGGGGCAACACTCACTGTTGGAAACTCAGCATCAAATCCACCCGGAACTTATACAGGATCATTTAATATTACACTGGTCGTCGAATAAAGACAACCTAAAATAAAATGACAGATTAAATGGAAGTAAATAAAGCATACACCGGTTCAATCCTATCAGGGAGTATGCTTTCAGTCCGGTTAATCTGCTTTGTATTGTTTGTTCTGTCTATCCTTACCATTAAAACTTCCAACCTGTCCGCGCAGGAATTACCGGAATATGATGAGATATCAATTTTCCTTGAGGTTCCGCATATAGGCGGAACTGAAATTGATGCAGTAATACGGGATGAAGAGCTCTATCTTCCGGTAACAGGATTATTTGATTTTTTAAAGATCCGTAATACTCCGGCTTCAGATCAGGAATCAATTTCCGGTTTTTTTATTAATCCCGAAGCAACATATCTGATTGAAAGATCCACAAATGAAATAGTGTACCAGGGTAAAAATATTAAACTGAACCCGGGCGATCTGATCAGGACTGAATCAAATCTTTATCTGAAATCAAAATACTTTGGTCAGATTTTCGGTCTTGACTGTGTTTTTGATTTCCGTAATCTTTCAGTTAAAGTAAGCAGTAAGGTTGAATTGCCTTATATACGTGAGCTGAGGCTTGAAGAAATGAGGCGTAATCTTACAAGGCTTAAGGGTGAGATGAAAGCTGATACAAACATAGGAAGGACACATCCGATGTTCAGATTTGGAACTGCCGACTGGTCGGCAATTGCCACCGAAGAGATCGGAGCCGGCTCTGATACCAGACTGAATCTGGCACTTGGCGCAATGATTGCGGGCGGAGAAGCAACTGCATCATTATACTACAATAGTATGAATCCCTTCAGTGAGAAGCAGCAGCAATACCTGTGGCGCTATGTGAACAACGACTTTAAGCTGTTAAGGCAGGTAATGGCAGGAAAAATTGCCACCCAGGCTACATCATCTTTGTATAGTCCTGTGGTTGGGGTTCAGTTTACAAATACTCCCACTACTTTCCGGCGATCATTCGGAACTTATACCCTCAGCGACAGAACAGAACCGGGGTGGATAGTTGAATTGTATGTTAATAATGTGCTTGTTGATTATGTGAAAGCCGATGCTTCCGGGTTTTTTAAATTTGAAGTGCCTCTTGTTTACGGCAACTCGATGGTAAAGCTTAAGTTTTTCGGTCCATGGGGAGAAGAAAGAACCCAGGAACAAAATATCAGCATCCCATTTAATTTCCTTCCGCCGAAAATAATGGAATATACAATAAGTGCCGGGATAGTCGAAGACTCATTGTGGAGCAGGTTTTCACGGGCCAGTTTAAATTATGGCGCCACAAAAAATATTACAATTGGCGGGGGAATGGAGTATCTGTCATCATTGCCCTCAAACCAGTTTATGCCTTTTACAAACATCTCCTTCAGATTAACAAACAACCTTCTTGTAACAGGGGATTATACCCACGGGGTAAGAGCAAAAGGAACTATTACATACAGGCTGCCATCAAATATGCAGTTCGATCTTAACTATACATGGTACAAGAAAGATCAGAAGGCTCTCTTCTACAATTACAGGGAAGAAAGAAAGGCAACAATTTCAATGCCTCTCAAAATAGGACAGTTATCATCATACCAGAGACTTTCGGCTTACCAGATAATACTTCCCGCCGGTAATCAGTACTTAACCGGTGAATGGATGTTCTCAGGATCGGTTTCAGGAATCAGTACAAACCTCTCTACTTATGCAATGTTCGTCGAAGATGCTGACCCGGTCCTCTACAGTAATCTGTCTCTGGCTTTCAGGCTCCCGGGAGGATTTATAATTATGCCCCAGTCCCAGTTTGGTTATACCCCGGGAGAGTTTATTTCAGCAAAGATCCGGCTTGAAAAATACCTTTTCAAACATGCTCATCTTAATCTTACTTATGAACAGAATTTCAGAAACGATCTGAAACTGGCAGAAATGGGATTCCGTTACGATTTTTCATTTGCTCAAACCGGATTTTCCGTCAGACAAGCTGACAAGACCACCTCGATGGTACAGTATGCAAGAGGAAGCCTTATAAATGACAGAAAATCGCGGTATCTCGGTGTCGATAACCGGACAAATGTAGGGAGGGGTGGAATATCAATCGTCCCATATCTCGACCTGAATTCAAATAAAAAGAAAGATCCCGGAGAGCCCAAAGCATACGGTCTCAACCTCCGTACAAACAGTGGAAGAATAGAAAAAAATGAAAAAGATACCACTATCCATATCCTCGGCCTTGAATCATATACTGACTGTTTCATCGAACTCGATGCCAACAGCTTTGAAAATATCTCATGGAGGCTCGAAAAGAAGAGTTTGAGCGTTGCCGTAGACCCCAATATTCTGAAGCTTATTGAGATCCCGGTCATTGTTGCAGGTGAAGCAACCGGCACTATAGTACTGGAACAGCAAGGTATACGGGAGGGTATTGGAAGGATTATTGTAAGTTTCTTTACTTCAAAAGGAAAATCAGCCGGAAAAGTACTTTCGGAAGAAGATGGCTACTTTAGTTTCTTCGGATTATCTCCGGGTGCCTACCTTGTAAGAATTGACACTTCCCAGCTAAGGAAACTCGGTTTTACAGCAGACCCGGATACACTCAGTTTTACTGTTGACGGAGGGACTGAAGGAGATATTGTTGACGGGCTTGATTTTACACTCAGAAAGATATTAGTGGATACTATCCGTATCACCGATGTTACAGAACCCGGCAAACCATATACAAGAAAAGATACCACATTCATGGTGGTCCACGAAGTTGTCGAGGAACTCATTACTATTACCGAAGATTCATGGGCTATTCAGCTGGGAGCATTCAGGGTGAGATCGAACGCAGAAAAATACCGGAGAACTCTTGAAAAACTGCTCAACAGAAAAGTCGATATTGTAATCGAAGATAATTTCTGGAAAGTAAGGATCCCTGACCTTAAATCCAGAGAGGAGGTTGACCGCAGCCTTGATATACTGAAGAAAAATGGCGTAACCGAAGTATGGGTAGTACAACTGAAAGCAAAACAACAGCAGGTGATACTTACAGAAAGACAGGATACGGTTCTTACAATTACCGAGACAAATGAAGTGATCGAAGAACCGGGATTTGACCGTGCCAGTTCTGTAGAGGTTGGATCTTTTGATAATGTTAAGAGCGCCATAAGCCTTAAGGATACTCTCTTTAAAACAATCCGCAAACCTGTCCTGATAATACGGGAAGAGGGAGCCTATAAAGTCAGAATAACAGGCTTCAGGAACAACAACGATCTGATGGAATTCCTTAATTCCCTTAGATCAATGAAGCTGAAAGAACTAAAAGTTCATTCCACAGGGAAGCCCGATGATAAGGATAAAGAGGTCAAAAAACCTCAGGAAACGAAACCTGAAACAACCAGGAGTGAAATTCCGGAACCGCTTCCGGAAGAAAAAGCTGGAGTACGAAAAGAACCTTCAGTTGCCCTTCAGGTCGGTATCTTCAACAAGAAAAAACAGGCATTACGCGCACAGAAAAAAATTACTTCAAAACTGAATCTCCCGGTTGAGGTAGTCCTTCAGTGGAACTACTACCATGTACTGGTGACTGGTTTCTATACAAGGGAAGAAACCTTCAGATACTATCCCGAACTGGCCGGTCTCGGTTTCCCGGGAGTTACTGTGATCGAAAACTACGTGAAACAGGAACAGTAGGTATAATATGTCATTTTTCAGACCATATGACCCTTTGCATTAAATGATCCATGCTCATTGACAGCCGAAATATTGAAAGCAGATCCGGTGCGCAGGCTGAAACAGATAAAGCCCGGAATCGATCGTCATCTTTACTGAAAATATTCTGTTTCATTTCAGCTATCATTTTAATATTCTCGTCATCAGCTTTTAGAAGAAGCTTTGTAAGTGGAGATAATCCTGCAAATATAACAGGGCAAAATAAAGAAGCCAACCTTGTTCTTCAGGTCGGAGCTTTCAGGAAAGAAACAAACGCTACCGTTTTCAAGGAAAAACTATCCGCCCTTATCGATAAAAAGGTAATACTCGTAGTTGAAGACGGATATTACAAGGTTCAGCTGAGTGGATTTAAAACTATTGAAGATATAGAAAAAATTATCCCGGCCCTCGGTCTGATAGGAATAAAGGATTTCTGGATACCACCTGACAGAAATGACTCATCTGTACCGGATAGCACTGATTTACAGTCTGACACCACGCAGACACTACCCGGGGAAATGGCAATAAACCCGGTAATTCCGGTGGAATCTGACATCCAGGTTTTTGAGGACACCACTTCTGTGACCAACACTGCTTTTGCACTTGAAATTGGTTCTTTCAGTAAAAAGGAAAAGGCCCGGAAAGTTCAAAGGAAAATTATGTCCAGGTTCAATCACCCGGTTGAGATAATCACCCAGTGGGATCGTCATCATGTAATAATGTCAGGATTTACCGAAAAATCAGAAATAAACAGAATTATTCCCGAGCTTGCCAAACTTGGTTACGATGAAATATTAGTGATCAGGAATTATGATTCTCAAAAATGACTTCTGCCTCCTTTGCCGGGAACCGTTTGGCATATTCTTTAATAAGTCAATTCATATTTATAATTTTGTATAAGATTCAGAATTTTCTAATACCGAATTGTGAGGTTTTCAAATGAAGATCCCTGCACATGAATTCAGGAAGATTTACACCACGATCGAGGTTCAGGAGCTTTAAATTTGCATTCAGAGGTCTCAGGTCTTTACTGATCTTTGAGCATAATTCCAGAATCCACCTGGCCGCAGCCATAATAGTCGTTGCCCTTGGATTTATCCTCGGGATCAGCATTGCGGAATGGGCTCTGCTCACCCTGACTATTGGGCTTGTTTTTGTTTCGGAACTGATCAATTCTTCACTCGAAGAAATTTCGGATGTTGTAAAACCCGAGTGGAATGAAAAGATAATGAGAGCAAAGGACTACGCTGCTGCTGCTGTCCTTGTAACTGCTGGCATTTCTGTTATTATCGGAGGAATAATTTTCATTCCCCGATTATTACTTTTAATTTAGAAGTGATTTTAAACATTAAGTTTCTTTTTATCAAAAGTGTCATTTTAACATCAACTTCCGAATGCTTATGTAATCATTAAATAATTCACCTATGGCAACAAAAAAAATATCACGAAGACAGGCAATCACTGCAGCATCAGCAGGAGCCTTAGGTACATTTGTTAACTGGTCATTCCCTTCATTCACAATCAACAACACGGTCCAGCAGAAACTGGCGGTCAATGGAGGAGAAAAGGTTCATACCGGTCCCTGGCCTGAGTGGCCTGTCTGGGATCAGGCTGCTGAAAAAAATATTACTGAAATGCTTCGCACCGGCAGATGGTGGAGAGGCAATGGCGAACATGTTGCAGATTTTGAACAGAGATATGCAGAGCTTATGGGCGTAAAAAGATGTCTGGCAACAGCCAGTGGCACAACTGCGCTTATTACGGCTCTTAAAGCAGTTGGCGTTGATGCCGGAGATGAAGTGTTGGTTTCTCCCTTTACATTCATTGCCAGCTATAACGTTATTTTCATGAATAAAGCGCTTCCGGTTTTTGTTGATTCGGATCCTGACACTTTCCTCATGGATCCTGCAAAAATCGAATCCCGTATAACGGACCGCACTACAGCAATATTGCCAGTTCATATTTACGGACTTCCGGTTGATATGGACAAGATCGTTGCGATAGCTGCAAAACACAATCTTAAAGTTATTGAAGATGCATGCCAGGGATGGCTTGGTGAATATAAAGGCAAAATGCTGGGATCCCTTGGTGATGCAGGATGCTTCAGCTTCCAGAACTCAAAAAATTTGCCTGCCGGAGAAGGTGGCGCCATTATCAGCAATAATGATGCATTGATGGATAAATGCACTTCACTTCATAACTGCGGAAGACCCTATGGTTCAGTATCCGGAAAATCATCATATCCGATATCCGGTACTAATTTCAGAATGCAACAGTTCCAGGCACTCATTTTAATGTCTCAGATGAACCGGATACGGAAAGATGCTGATATAAGACTGGCAAATGCTTTGTATCTCGATGCAAATCTGAAAGATATTCCGGGTATAATTCCGGCAAAACTTGTTGATGGCAACTGCCGGTCAGCCTATCATCTTTATGCTTTCAGATATATAAGCAAAGAATTCAATAATGTACCCAAAGAAAGATTCATCAGGGCTCTGGCTGCCGAAGGCATACCCTGCAGTGGAGGCTATGGTCCGCAGAACAAAGATGAACTGATCGAAGAACAACTTGGTTCAAAGGGATTTAAAAGATTGTTCTCCGAAGCCCGTCTGAAACAGTGGCGCGAAGAAAATATCTTACCGGGAAATGATAAACTCTGCAGCGAAGCCGTCACATTCTACCAGAGCATTCTTCTCGGCAGCCGAAGCGATATGGAAGATATTGTCAAGGCAATCCGGAAGATCTATCAGAACAGGGATACATTGAAAGCATAATCTCTGACCGGAACCATAACAAGCAAAATTTGGAAAATTGATACTTCATGTGAAAATTTGCTGCC
>ERZ795031.997-NODE-997-length-31615-cov-16.018885_pt1 | contig 31615 bp, 26 predicted proteins | sample MGYA00375123_ERZ795031 | MGnify/ENA primary metagenome ERZ795031 (study PRJEB30166, sample SAMN05720159) | activated sludge metagenome | isolation source: anaerobic digester from wastewater treatment plant | place: USA | collected 2015-04-21 ...
GACTTCGGGACGGATTTTTGTTTTGACTTACAATTTTGCCATATCTTAACTTTTTCTTTTGATGTTTCTTCCCGGTTTCACTTTTCCACCTTTCCACTATTCACCTTTTCACTTTGAAAGTGATCTTTTCTGGTATAGGTTAAAAAACTTAGGGGATAGCCCGTAGAAGAAATAATATCCTTTTTTTCCTTCAACAACCATTCATCTTCATTATAAGGAGGGAAAAAAGTATCCCCATCAAACTTAGAATGAACCATAGTAATAAACAGTTTATCCGCCAAAGGTAGAAATTGTTTATAAATTTGAGCGCCCCCTATTACAAATGCTTCTTGTCCATCAACCAGCTTCAGGGCTTCTTCTATGCTATGAACAACAATGGCTCCCTCTAATTGGAGAGATACATCTTTACTGATAACAATATTTTGCCTACCCGGTAGTGCTTTTCCTATAGATTTCCAGGTTGTTTTTCCCATAATTACAGGATAACCTGTTGTTATTTTCTTGAATCTGGCAAGATCTTCAGGAATATCCCAGGGCAATTTCCCATTTTTACCAATCACCCGATTTAAATCAAAACCGACTATAATAGAGATACTCAGAATTTACCTACTTTAAAAAAGGTATCAATTTGAGGAATACCTGCATTTTTTGCGTCTTCCAGAGTTCCGTTAAAAAGCATTTTCCCGCTATCCAGAAAAATGATTTTATCGGCTATTCTATGTATGGAAGCCAATTCGTGAGTAACAACCACAATGGTCATTTTCAGTTGTTTTTTTAGTTCCAGAATCAATTCATCTAAGGAAGCAGCAGTTAAAGGATCCAATCCAGCAGAAGGTTCATCACAAAACAGGATTTGAGGGTCCAAAGCAATCGCTCTTGCCAAAGCAGCTCTTTTTTTCATACCGCCGGAAAGTTCTGAGGGGAATTTATAAAGCGCCTCACTGAGGTTAACGAGATTAAGCTTCACTTTAATTATTCTATCTATTAAATTTTGGGAAAGATCAGTATGCAATTCCAGAGGGATACTAATATTGTCATAAACGGAGATAGAATTAAGCAAAGCCCCGCTTTGAAATAGCATTCCTATCTTTTTTAAAATATTGGCCATTTGGATATCATCCAAATCTAAAACCTCTTCTCCCCAAATTTTTACGCTACCCGAAAAGGGCTCAACCAAGCGCAAAATATTCTTCAAAAGAGTGGTTTTTCCACATCCACTCCCCCCCAAAATAACAGTTATCTCACCAGGAAAGATATCCACGCTAATATTATCCAGAACAATATTATCACCATATTTAGCAACCAAGTTCTTAACGCTGATTATAGGTTCCATAATTATAAATACAACAAACTGAAAATGGCATCCCAAATAATAACAGCAAAGATAGAAGCTACAACCGAAGAAGTAGTTGCCTTACCAACTCCTTCAGCTCCACCTTTAACTTCAAAACCGCAATAGGCACCAATTACAACAATCGTCCAGGCAAAAACAATACTCTTACCAAAACTGGTTACTATATCCTTCATGGATAGAACATCAATGGAACGCTGCACAAAAGTATAAACACTGAGGTCTAAATAGTCAATAGCAATTATACCGCCTCCAATTTCAGAAACCAGTATAGAAAACATAACCAGAATAGGCATAACAACTGTGATAGCATGAAATTTAGGGACAACAACATAGCGCACAGGAGAAAGAGCCATAATCTTCAAAGCGTCAATTTCTTCCGTAACTTGCATTGTAGCAATTTCTGAAGCTATAGCTGAACCACTTCTTCCAGCTACAATAATAGCCGTTATTAGAGGAGCTATTTCTCGCACCATAGAAAAAGCCATTAAATCGGCAATAAAAACATTTGCTCCAAAATTAGCTAACTGCACCGAGGCCTGCAATGCTAATATAAAACCTACTATAAAAGATAGCAAAGCTAAAATCGGCAATGCTTGTGAGCCCAAGAGTGAACACTGAATAATAAAGGAACCTTTGCGCTGTCCCTTTCTATTAAAAATACCAATTAAGCTCCAATAGAATACTTCTGAAGCCAACATCATTACCTGATAGAAATTCTGAGCTGCCAAAACAACAGAATCACCTATTTTTTCAAAGAAACCCATTTTGCGTGCTGGGGTAGGAGTTTCTATTTTTAAAGAGGTAAAAGTATCTATAACCTCTTGAATTTGTGGTTGAACGCCCTGGAACATCAATAATCCTTCAGCTGCTAAACGATTATGCAATTCATCCAGAAAAGCTACACCTGCACTATCCAAATTTGATATTCCACTAAGGTCTATCGTATTAGGACTTTGATTTTTAAGGAGTGTATTAATTCTATATAAGACCTCAGGAACCGTTTCCTTAGTAAGGTTTCCTTCCAGATAAAGTGTGTTATTTACAATTCTACAGGGCATTTATCCTCTTAATAAAATAACGAAAGGCGTAAGAAAGTAGTATAATCGTAAACCATCCAGGGTTTTTCTGCTTCATCATAAAAAGTATTGAATTTTACATCTAACGAGATATTTCTAAATAATTTGAAGCTAATCCGATTTTCGTTTTCCAAACGATAAGTATGATCTGGCACACCCATCCTGAAAAGCACATCCAAAGTAGAATTTATGCTTACAAACTTAAGTAAATTTAAGGCAGAAAATATGATGGTAGATTCTATCCCTTTAGAACTGCTGTTCGGTTCTTCAATATATCTATCATAACTCAATCCGGTTTGGGTGTCAACTATGGTTTTATCGAAAACATAGCTGCTTGTATTATAGTCCTGCAGCCAACCATAACCAACTCGTAAACTTGTCCAAGCTCTGGGGCTGAAATTTATTTGATAAGTTAAGCCGGTTCCTTCTTTCAAACGCAGAGGGTAGAAAGCGATTTTTGTTTTTAAATCCGGTTGATCTAAAAGGGTTGAACAAATATCACCTTCTGCGTTTTGAAGTATTATATTCTTGTTTTCGGAAAAATAGGTTGTCTCATCAAAAAAATGCGTATTTATGTTCATTCTTCCATAGAATGCGAAATTCCGCAGGAATTTCTTCTTTTCCATAGGATATAACATCAACACGCTTTTCAGAGAATAATCGTCCGGACTGAATATCAGATCTTGATTGGATGTTTTATTTAAGCCCAGATCATAAATGCTTCGAGTAGTAAAATGAAAGGGTTTTATAAGTTCATGTGTATCTATACTGTTATCAAATTGACCGGCAAGTGAAACGCTGGAAGTTGGCTTTTTCTTATCTACATTATTATTAGAAGATAAGGATATATTACCATGTATGGCTCCTCTATGAATTCTCTTGGAACCCAAACCGATATCTTCATCAGCAAAAACACCTGCACCGATTAATACATTTCCTTCGGCTGCAGGATCAACAATCATTGTTAGCGTCTTCTTATCGCCTTCTGCTAAAGCAACTGTGGCAAAATCTTTTAAATCACTCCAAGAGCCACCACCCAATTTTACTAAATATGAACCTGGAGGTAAAATCCAAAGCTTATCTACGGCTCCAACTTCATCTTCGCCCATACTTACCATCCCTCCACTATAAATTTTATAACCTTCACCTTCCGCATCTTTTTTCCAGAGATCATATCCCATTCTTACTCTGCTTTTGGATTCGTCCATAATCACAATTTTTAATTCGCCCCAATTGGGTTTAACCACTGTTCTTTGACGAGGTAAAATCTGAACAGGGATAATTAGATCTTCCATTTCCCCAATTATTACTCTATATCTACCCGGACGCAGTAAAGCTGGCACTCCCATTACTAGTTCATCTGTAGAGATAACAGAATTCAGCGAATCCAATTCTTCGATTGTATAACGGAGCTCTTCTTCAGTTTGGGTTTTAGTAATAACCATCAACTCCCCATAATCATTAACAGTTTCTGAGGCAAACATTTCTTCGTAAACATATCTAGCCATTGGTGAAGCAGAAGTAGCAAGAGATTTTTCATCTATTTTGTGGCCACTGAAGTACAGATTACATTTGGCTGCAAAGAGATCTGTCTCTTCCATAATCATATCGTTAAATGCTTGAACCAAATATATCATAGAGGGGTCTATCAGCTCTACTGAACGTTCATTTTTATGGGATAAAACTATCCGCTCAGAAGTGGAATCCCGTAAAACAAATTCCATTTTTAAATAAGCTCGGGGCTCGGCACCTTCTATCTTTTCAATATTATACACTGTCGTTTCCAGAAAATAGTGAGGTTCTTTATCCAAAATTTCCCCGCGGGATACAGTTCCAAAAATATTGTATGCTTTCACACGCTGGACAACTAAGTTGGGAATAGCATCTCGTAGCCTTGTTGCCCAAACATCAGTCTGCAGGAATTTTACTTTATAAAAATTCTCTTTTACCACTATCTGATTACGGTCATAAGTTCTGGGCAAAACTGTATCCAGCACTTCCAGATTTTTTCCTGTATTATTAGCTCTGCGTAATTCAGGTTTTTCACTTCCTGGTTGATATTCCAAAACATAGTAGTTTACAGGTGTTTTTTCCACCTTTTGCAAGCAGCCTGAAAGCATAATTACCAAAGCTAAACATCCTATAATGAAGCACATACTCTTTATTTTATGCATAATAACTCCTAATTTCCGCGTAGCAAGATAGCAGGCGTATCGGCAATCTGACGAGAAAATTCATTCAGATTTTCACTCGTCTCGGTTAGGGTGCTTAAAATTTCCAGTAAGTCTCCCTGACCACGCGTTACAACTCTATTCAAGTTCGCAACCAAATTTCCTGTTTTATGAATTGTAGTGGATAGCTCACTTACCATTTCATTAATATTAGTTCTAGAAAGTTCTCCGCACAGAGTCCCCAGGTTAGTCATTAAACTGTCTACTCCTGGAGTATAAAGAATAGCATTCACCTGGTCTAATGTCTTATTAATATTATTACTGATCGTTAATATTTCGCGGGTAGTTTCCAAAATCATTTGATCGCTATGTTCACCTACTGTAGTAACTTTTAAATTAGCCTCGCGAATCAAAGCAGAGCCATCTTCAGTTAACCTTGCCAAGCTATATTCTAGTTGAGAAGTTAATTCCTCCAACTGTTTATTTACATTACTAGTAACGCTAATTAAACTTGTCTGCGAGGTTTCCGAAACACTTTGAATATTGCTTGTAGCGCTATTAGTGATAGCATCAAGATTCTTAGTGAGATTATCGGTTACTGCACTTAAATCTCTACTTAGTTCCTCTGTTAAATCCGCTGTATTATTTGCTATTCTACTAATGCTTTGCATCGTAGTAGCCAGATTTTCGTGAGTATCTTTCAAAATCAAACTTGTTTGCTCGAGGATCTTAGAAATATTCTGCCTGTTTTCCTCTCCAGTAATTAAGTTTAGGTTGGCAGCTATCATATCGATTTTATCCACAATTGATTTTGCCCGTTCACTGATATCTTCCAACATTGTAGTTCCAGGCTTTATATAACTTTTAGGTTTCAACAGTTTAGCTTCATTAGTTCCGCCCCGAATTTCCACAGATTTCAGCCCAGTTATTCCCGATAACAGTAAAACTGCTTCCGTATCTTCTTTTATAGGGGTTCCCCGGTTAACACTTATAGAGACAATTATTTTAGTTACATCCTTAGGATTGATTTTAATATCTTCTACTCTACCGATTTTAATACCGCGGTAATTAACCGAACTGCCAACTTGCAATCCACTAACAGAATAGTCCTCAAATTCAATATAATATATATCTTTCTTTTCTACTAATCTGCTACCAGCTACAATTGCCGCAAAAATTATAATCAGAATTGCCCCGATAGTTAAAAAAACCCCTAGTCGTATTTTAGCAGCCTTGGAAACCATATTCATCCTCCTGCTTTGTCTTGAGGGAAATTTCTTTGCATATCAAAATTCACTTCTCCGGTAAGCAAACAATTTTGCACAAATACCGGATTACTGGCTTTTAGAGTTGTTTTGCCCTCACAAATAACTCCTTCTCCAAAACTTACATCCCCGTAAATTTTCAATTCCTTACAACCGCTTAAACAAGGGATACCTTTGCTAAAACGCTTTTGCATATCATCAATTTTCCCATAATAGATTTCATCCAATTCAATTACCGGTGGTTTTTCCAGACCACGCTTCAACACTACCTGATACATATCGTTCAGATCATAAGCATCCGACCAAAGAGCTAAAAGATCATTCGTTTTTTTTACAGGTGCAAATCGTTCCCTGGGAACAATTAATGCCTTGGAATTGTTAAATATACTAATTGCCGAACCCATAGCTGTTTCCAATTGATAAACAGGAGTTCCTTCCACTATCTTAGGATTAACAATTAACGGTAACAGCAGCAAACCTTCATTAGCAATTATATACCATTCTAAAGCTCTTAAATCTATCCACAAGTTATTAGTATTGAAATATTTGTAATATTCGATATCTTGAAAGCGGGGCAAATCATTATCGGAGCATTGAGCAATTTCTCTTAAGAGCAATTGTCCAGATTTATCTTCACAAAGATGACCTCCTTTTTTATCCATTGGGCTGCGTAAACAGACCTCCATTAAAAAAGGAATATTATTATCTTCCATATAGGCTGGAATGGATGTATCTACAATCGCTCCTAAATTATCTGCATTGGAAACAAAAGCATAGCGGCAACCCTGCATAATCATTTTTTCCAGTAAATCACCCAAAGCAGTATAAATATCCCCATGCCCCGGAGGGTTCCACATCAATTTCTTATCCTTATTTTCATAGGGCATCAGGTTATCCTGACGGATGCGGGGAAATTTATTCTGTAAAAAAGAAAGTGGCAAACCCTGCTTACCTAAATCTGGATATTTTTCCAGATATTTTAGGGTGTCCTCTTCAGTACTGAAACTGTTCATAAAAAGCAAGGGAACATCATATCCGGAAATTGACCTTAAAGTTAGAACCTGACGGCTGATAATATCCAGAAAGTTCAGATTGTTTTTCACTGGTAATAGTGATTTCGCTTTGGAAAGCCCCATACTTGTTCCTAAGCCACCATTTAGTTTTATAACAGCAGTATTTTTTAACATAGAGCTGCGAGAATTTTGTCTTATCTGTTGATAATCAATCAAATTCTCTTCCGCTGGAGGAGAAATTTCTTCTTCCTTAATAAGCCCTTTTTCGCCTTTAACAAGCATCTTATAATATGCTTCAAAAGTACGGATAACATCTTCCCTTATGCCTTCCTGTTTCATCAACCGGATAAAGGGAGTGCTCATTTTCTATTCTCCAAATTCCTTTTTTACTAAATGCTCCACCATTTCTTCATCTACCTTTTCTGCAATAGTGATATTTCCTTCAGAGCTATGTTTTTCGTTCCAAGCGTTACTTGTTTTAATTGCTCCTTCATTTTGAGCCCATGCCCGTCTGGCAATCCCCCCCATTACATCCCAAGAGAGGCCATTTTTAACAACTTCGTCCATTCTTTCACTGCCATCTAAAACGATTCCATTTCCACCATTTATACAACGGCTTACTCCTACTCCACCTCCATTGGAAAGAACTACCAAAGTCATTCCTCTGGCAATATTTCCAGCAAAGCAATGTGTAGCCATTTCAGCCATTAAATTTGAGCCATCATATATATTAGCTGTTTCGCGGAAAGGAGAATCCGTTCCAGAAACATCATGATGATCTCTACCTAGCATAACAGGACCAATTTCACCCTTGCGAACCATTTCGTTAAACTTCAACCCCAGTTTTATTCTGCTTTCTTCATCGGCATAAAGTATTCTTGCTTTGGTTCCCACCACCAGGTTATTTTCTTCTGCAGTTGAAATCCAATAGTGATTATCTTTGTCCATAGCGCTGCGATTTTTATCTATTAAAGAAATGGCAGCCAAATCCGTTTTATGCAGGTCTTCATCTTTGCGGGAAAGACAAATCCACCTGAAAGGTCCATAGCCATTATCAAAACAAATAGGTCCCATAATATCTTCCACATAAGAAGGCCAGATAAAACCATCTATCGTATTTATACCGTTGCGGGCAATTTCTGTTACACCTGCGTCAAACACACTTGCCATAAAGCTGTTGCCATAATCCCAGAATTTTGAACCCTTATATGTTAAACTTTTTAGTACATTAAAATGTCTCCTTAGAGATTCATCAACTTTTTGCTTGAATAACTCAATATCTTTTGCCAAAAGTTTGCGCCCTTCTTCATAAGTAACGCCCACAGGAGTATAGCCACCCTCGTAAACTACATGACACGAGGTCTGATCGGAAAGCAATTCCACTTTGATATTATGTTCATCGATATATTCCAGTAAATCTACAATATTGCCATAATAAGCTATAGAAAGAGCTTTTTTATGTAAGCGTGCTTCATCAACCCAACTAAATATTTCTTCCAAATTACTGGAGACCTTGCTAACCCAACCCTGATTAAATCTGGTTTCTATCCTGCTTTTATCTACTTCAGCAATTATACCAATGCCACCTGCAATTTCAATTGCCTTACTTTGAGCTCCACTCATTCCTCCCAAACCGGAAGAAACATATAAAACTCCTGCCAAGTTCTTATTTTCCGGAATACCCAGATATTTTCTACCTGCATTTAGCAGGGTTATATAAGTTCCATTCACTATTCCCTGTGGGCCGATATACATCCATCCGCCAGCTGTCATCTGACCATAATTTGCCACTCCTAATGCAGTTAGCCGTTTAAACTCCACTGGATTATCCCATTTGCCAACCATCAAGCCATTGGTAGATATTACTCTAGGAGCTTCTGGACGCGAAGGGAACAAACCCAAAGGATGGCCTGAAGCTACAACCAGTGTCTGATTTTCTGTCATAATTTCCAAGTATTGCTTTATTAACCGATATTGCATCCAATTTTGACAAACCTGGCCTGTCTCTCCGTAGGTTACCAATTCGTAAGGATATAAGGCAACCTCGAAATCCAAATTGTTATCAATCATCACTTGAATAGCTTTAGCAGGGGTTATACCTTTATATTCATCTATCGGTTTTCCGTAAATTTTGCCTTGGGGTCGATAGCGATAGCCATATATTCTACCTCTGGTTTTTAGTTCCTGTAAAAATTCTGGTGCTAAAACGCTATGTAATTTTTGAGGAACATAGCGAAGTGCGTTCTTTACAGCCAGAGCTATATCTTTTTTGCTTAAATCCAATCCTCTATCTGGAGCTCTACGAATATTAGGTTCGAAAGTTGGTTCCGGAGGCAGCTCATCAGTTAGATGAACTTCAAATTTTCTATATACCATTTTTTATCTCCTTTATTTTGTCTTATTCAACATTATATTAAGGATAGTGCTGTCGGCATCTTGCATTCCTGTTGTTACAAAATAAGCAAGATTTTCGATAGTACCTTCAATGCTTTCTGTAATGATCCCATCGTTGGAAGAAACACAAATTCCTGCTTTTGCTAATAGAGCAGCTTGTACCGCAGCACTTGTAGTAGTAGCAACTTTTAATGAACAACCTTCTTTAGCTCCATCACAAACCATTCCAGCCGTATCGGCGATCATATTTTTGATGGCATATTCAATTTGCTGATAATCTCCTTTCAAAAGCATAACTATACCACTGGCAGCTCCTGCAGAAGCAGAAAGGCATCCGCACAAACAAGATAGAATCCCAATCTTTTCTTTAATATGAATACTTACTAAATGACCCATAGCTAATGCTCTGATTAGTTCTTCCCTGGAGCTACTAAGTTTTTCGCCAACTGCTATTATAGGAAGAGTGATGGATAAACCTTGATTTCCACTTCCAGAATTACTAATAACAGGCATATTACAACCACTCATTCTGGCATCAGTAGCAGCAGCAGTTAAAGCCATTGCATAATGATGAATGTCATCACCCAAAAGACCGCTTTTTATTTGATCCATTATCATTTTACCTACATTAATGCCAGATTTATTGGATAGCCCGAAATCTGCTATCTTACGGTTTAAATGTAAACCTAAATCAATAGATTCTAATTTGTCTATCTCTATATTAATGCAAAAATCATAGTAGTCCTTCAAGATATAAGATGCAGGAGAAACTAAACGAGGTCCTTTATCAGCTCCCAATTCGTTATGGCATAAAATCTTTTTATCTTTTTCCATATGAAACAACCAGTTATGCCGCCAACGCAAAATTGCAGTACTTTCAGATTTGGAGGTTTTTAAATTTGCTTCAATCCAGATCTTCTCTTCAGTTTCTTTCATTGTGGTGTTCACTTTTTGTTCATCTAACATTCGTTTTGCAGCATCTATCGTTTTTTCATCAAGATCAGCTAAAACTTCCAGTTCCTTTTCTGGTTTAGCCACCAATATTCCTAAAGCAAAAGCAATATCCAAACCGAGTAAATTCGTATTGGGAATCCCTACTCCCATCCCGTTTTTCAGAATATTGGGGCTAACAATTAAATCTGCAGAAATAATTGTTTCATCTATAACACTTGCAGCATAAGCTCCAGCTAAAGCAACAGCAGCTGGTTCTGTACATCCCATAGCAGGAGAAACTTCTTGTTTTAATAGCGCTAAGATATTTTCAGTTTCACTCATTATCGATCCTAAAACTAATTTTTAATTTTTTACTATTCTTTATATCGGATTTATTCCGTCAAGCAAAAAAGGAAGTTGATATTATGATTTCAGGATTATTTCATACCCAAACCACCGAATTAAACCAGAACAACAAAATAGATTTTACACACCCAGATTGCACAGGATAATAGGTCTGGGATAAACAAGTTTAAGAGAATTTATAGGATTTTATTTTATGCAGGACTCTTTAATTTAGAAGCATTAAACATATATCCAGTCTTCCAATTTGTCTGGACTTGCAAATATATAAGTGATCTGAAATCCCCTCTTTTTACCTCACTTATTATTCAACTATCAATCTTTCTTTTAGAATTGGCATAACAATATACACAACCATTAGAGCAGGTATTATATTGCCCAATATCTTTGCTTTTTATACAACCGCAGAATTTGCGTTGTCCTTTATCTTTCAATTTTTTGTAGCTATAGAATGAATTTTCGTTTTGTCCTATTAAAAAATCTGTCTGTTCAGTTGGCTTATAGCCCAAAAAGTTCATTAATTCAGTATCATCAGAGAAAAGTTTAATAATCAGACGGTCATCAATACAGCGGTTATGTTCAATTCCATATTGATGTAGGTCTATTTGTTCAGCGCAGGTAGCTATTTTTAAGTTCCATTTTTGGTTTAGTCGCATCAATTCCCGAGCAAAATAATTCATTGTTGGAATATCTATTTCTTTTATTTCATCGGGTAATGCGCTTAAGTTGCGTTTCACTCTTTTGTATATATCTATATCTATGAAGCTGATAACTAATCTATTTGTATATGCATAAATTTGGTCACCAATATTTTCTATGCGTTTTAAGAGTTCCTCGGGATGTAATTTATCACTGATAATAAAGGGATCAAAACGCCAGATAACTTTTTGGTTACCTATAAGTTCAGATAGTTCTATAAAGTTCTCCAGGCGTTGATTCAAAGCTGGTAGATTTTTTTCCCATTTTTCTTGTTCATAGTCATTCAGGGTAAATTGAAAATAGTAATTATAACCCTTCTCATCAAAGTAAGACAGCTTTCTCAGCATAGGAGAAGGATTTTTGCTCCAGAACACAAAAAGTCGAGTTTTAGCAAAAGAGACATCTTTAATTTGACCATTAAAAGGATTTTTCCATTTTATATATCCTGCTTCTATCCGCGAAATTAACCAGTCAGTATAAAAAGCGGGTATATCTGTAGCCCGCGAAGCAGAAATAATAATAGGTTCCTGCTTTTTAATATCTGGAAAAGATATCCCATCCGATATTTGCATAATCTTCTCTCTTTCTGTAATCCGATTTAAAAACTATAATACACAATTTCATAATATTACAAGCCATAAAAATGTCAATAATAAGTAACCGTTTCTGGCTTATTTATGCATTATTTTCGTTCTGGCCATCCCACAATGCTACTCTCATTTTGTTATTTCAGAAGTATAGAATTAGTCCTTACTTTCAGGCCTTAAATAGTAGACTGATTTTTGATTTTATCTATACTAAAAATCCTGTCAAAATTTGAGTTCAGTTAGGAATGACATATAATAACGACGGGGTTTTTAACCCGGCGATAAAAAAAGCCAGAAGGTTGATGTCTTCATCAAATACTTCTCACACTTTATTTTTCGTACAACAAAGGTAAGAAGTAATGCAAAAAGCTGGTTGCCATTAGTTTTTATAGACGATTTATCTCCCTAATTTTCAACTATCCCTTTTTTTATTTTCTGCTCAACTTTATGTTCTAAGGCATCACTATACTTATAATGCATTTTCTTCAGTAGACTTTTTGTTCATTTCTTTTCCCCCAATTTTAGTGCTCTTAATTCAGAACGACTCTCTCCTCCTCAACTCCTCTTCCACCCATCCTTCTCTCCTCTTTAAGGATGGGTTGATGAGAAGTGGTTAAGGAGATGTTTTTTGTAAGAATGGGTGGTAGAAGTAAGATCTTCCCTTATATTTTGTACTATTCATCTGCATATATTAATGAACCAAAATAAGAGGGATGACAGTAAGCGGTAGGAAATAAAAAAATGAGTGGCATTTATAATCTTCGGTAGGGGGATACTCATCACCTTTACCACCCAATGTTAATGAAAAAAATGATTGACAGTAATGCAGATGCTAAAATTAATGACTATAAAAATGAAGCTGCTTGCTTCTGCCTTATGGCTTTTAGATTGCTGATAAGGTTTTTGCGATAACAAGAAATAATACAAAAAGTATTTACTGTGAAGCAGGCGGTTTTCTCTATAAAGAAAATCGCCTATTTTATTACCGGTAAGAAGGAGGTTCTTATAATCCGGATTAAGAAAGGAAAGGCACGCACAAATGAAGTGGTGCCCAAGGAAAGAATTAATAATCAGATCACGGCTGATAAAGTCCGTTTGATCGGTCCCGATGGTAAACAGATAGGAATAGTTTCTTTAAAAGAAGCTCTTCGCAAAGCAAATGATATGGAGCTTGATTTAGTGGAAATTTCTCCTAATGCGGAACCGCCTGTATGTCGGATTCTGGATTTCAGCAAGTATTACTTTGAAAAAGAAAAGAAAGCAAGGGAAGCCAGAAAAAGACAGCATGAAGTGGAAGTGAAAGAAATCAAGTTTGGTCCCAATACAGAAGAACATGATTATAACTTCAAGAAAAACAACGCCATCAAATTTCTAAAGCAGCATAACAAGGTGAAATTTACGGTCCGTTTTCGGGGACGGCAAATGGCTCATAAAGAACTTGGTTACAAGGTTTTGGATAAGCTAAAAGAAGATCTCGCCCATCTCATTGAAATTGATAGTGAGCCGGTATCCGAGAGAAATATGCTATCTATAGTGGTTTCTCCCAAAAAAGACATTGATCGCATTTTAGCCAAAGAAGCAAAAAAAGAAGAAATGCCTGCGTCTGATTCAGAAAAGACAGATCCTCAGGCATAAAGTAATTATTATTTCCATTGTTCCTCGCCGGATAATATTTGATAATAGGCATTCCGGAGCGGGGAAAATTTTAATATAAAGGAGATCTAAAATGCCTAAGCTCAAAACTAACCGTTCGGCAGCTAAAAGATTTAAGGTTACCGGCACAGGAAAAATAGTGCGTCATCATGCAAAAAGCGCACATATTAAAACCAAAAAATCACCAAAACTAAAACGAAATCTACGCACAAGTGCCATCGTGAAAAAATGTGATGAAAAGAAAATCAACCGGATGCTGGGATTATAGATAAGGGAGGATAAAAATGCCAAGAATAACTAATAATGTCGCTGCTCATCGTAGAAGAAAAAAATATATGCTGAATGCTCGAGGTTATTTTGGAAACAGAAGTAAAACCTATCGCGCAACCAGACAAACTGTTGAAAGAGCAATGGTCTTTTCTTTTGCTCATCGTAAACTGAAAAAACGCCAGTATAGAAGCTTATGGATAACCAGAATCAATGCTGCCTGCAGAATAAATGATATGAGCTACAGCCAATTTATCAATGGTTTACATAAAGCAAATATTCAAATTAACAGAAAAACATTGGCACACTTGGCCTGGCATGATGCTCCCGCTTTTGCCAAACTTGTAGAAATCGCTAAGGGATAAGAAATTGTAGCACGCAGGTTATGCAGATTACTAATAAAAAAAGCAATGAGGTTTTTAAGACAAAAATAGATTAAAAGGATTAAAGATGATAAACAGGATAGATACGCTGAGAAATATTCCATATATCTTCTGGAGCTATATATAAAAAATCCTGATTAGTCCTTTTTATTTAATAAAACTCTTACCTTTTCATTAAATCTGTATAATCTGCGTAATCTGTATGCAGATAAATAAATGAGGATAAGTTGGAAGAAGAATTGAAAGAACTCGTTAAACAGGCAGAGAGCGATATTTTGGCTTGTGCCAGTTATAACGATCTATTGAATATAAAAGCTAAATACCTGGGCAAGAAGAGTGTTCTTAATTCTCTATATGCTAAGATGAGAGATTTACCGAGCGAAGAACGTCCTGCTTTCGGAAATTTGATAAATGCAACCCGCAAGAATATTGAAGATCTTCTTGAAAAGCAAAATAAAGCGATCAAAGAAGATGCCTGGAAAAAGAGTGAAAACAGAACAGCAATAGACCTTACGATGCCTGGTATTTTTAGCTCGCGTGGTGGTTTACATCCTTTAACTATCATCCGCCGTGAAATTGATGAGGTTTTTTTGGGCTTGGGTTTTGAAATTGCTGAAGGGCCAGATATTGATGATGATTTTCACAATTTTGATGCGTTGAATACTCCTCCTGATCATCCTTCCCGTAATCTTGCTGATACTTTTTATCTGGAAGGTGGAGGACTTTTAAGGACTCATACTTCAACGGTGCAGGTACGAGTGATGGAAAAATATCCTCCTCCCATAAAAATAATATCTCCAGGTTGCTGTTATAGAAATGATAAACCAGATCCTTCTCATTCTCCTGTTTTTCATCAAGTAGAAGCACTCGTTGTAGATAAAGGTATTTCTTTATCAGATATGAAAGATATGCTATCTCAATTTGCTTCCATTATGTTTGGTAAAAATGTTTCCAGTAGGATCAGACCTCACTTTTTCCCATTTACAGAGCCCAGCGCTGAAATGGATATTTCCTGTGTAGTTTGTGGAGGAACTGGATGTAGAGTTTGTAAATACTCTGGATGGATAGAAATGGGTGGAGCAGGAATGGTAGATCCTAATGTTTTTGATATTCTGGGAATAGATTCTGAAATTTATACTGGATATGCATTTGGTTTAGGAATAGAGAGAATCGCAATGCTGAAATATAATATTCCTGATCTGCGTATATTGTATGAAAACGACTTAAGAATGCTGCGTCAGTTCAAAGGAGAGCTAAGATGAAGATCTCTATTTCCTGGCTAGCAAAGTATCTTGAGATAAAAGAAAATACTAAGGAGCTGGAAGAGCTTTTAACCTTCTCCGGTATTGAAGTGGAAGCAGTTCAAAATATACCTGCCCTTCCAGAAACTGTTTTTAGCGCAAAAGTTATTAGTGCTGAACCAGTTCCCAAAACAGACCATTTAAAACTCTGTTTAGTAGATATTGGCAACTATCCCTATCCTGAAAAAACTCCAGAAGGCTATCTACAGGTAATATGTGGAGCACCTAATTGTAAAACAGGAATGATGGCTGTAATAGCTTTACCGGGATCTACTTTAGCAGATATAACTATAAAAAAGGCGAAAATAAAGGGAATTGAATCTAACGGAATGCTCTGTTCGGAAAAAGAATTAGGTATTTCAGATAATCATAGTGGAATAATTGAGCTGGAACCAGATACCCCAATTGGGAGAAGTGTTAATGAGCTATATGAGCTTCCAGATACTGTTTTTGAACTGGAAATTACACCCAATCGTCCAGACCTTCTTGGTTATATAGGTATTGCGCGTGATTTATCAGCTAAATTAGGCAGACCCTTAAAACTTCCGGAAATCGATATACCAGTTGCAAAATGCAGAGCAGAAACTATGCCACTGGAACTTATTAATAAAGTACCTGAACTATGTCCTCGCTATATAGCGCGTTTATTTGATAAGGTTAAAGTGAAAGAATCCCCGCTGTGGTTAAAAAGTGCTTTAATCAAATCGGGGTTAAGACCAATCAACAATCTGGTTGATATTACCAACTATGTAATGTTGGAATATGGTCATCCCTTGCATTGTTTTGATTATGAAAAACTTGCCTCCCTTCCTGATAAACCGGGAATTCCAGCAATCGTTATTCGCCAAGCATATAAAGATGAACCAATAACTACTCTAGATGGGAAAAATTACATTCTGGAGGGCGAGGAAATGGTTATCGCTGATGGAATTAAACCCTCTGCAATAGCAGGAATTATGGGTGGAAATATTTCTGCAATCAGCGAAAATACCAAAAGAATTGTTTTAGAAAGTGCAGCTTTCGATCCAAGGTCGATTCGCAGAACTTCTTATAAATTGAAGATTAGTTCAGATTCTTCCTATCGATTTGAAAGACATTTAAGTGAATGTTCAGCCCCAGATGCATCTTTAAGAGCCAGCCAATTTATTTGTGAATTGGCAGATGCTGAACTCTGCGAAGTAGTTTATGACAATTATCCTGTTCCTGAAAAATCCTTGATCTTAGGTGTCCGACCCAGCCGTTATGCAAAAGTAATCGGCTACGAACTGGAAGAAGAAAAAATAAAGGACTACCTTCAACGCTTGGGACTTAAATTTCTGCGATATGGTATTTGGAAACCAGGAAAAATAACCAATATTTCCGAAATCAGAGAGTTAGATTCGGAAACATTAAAACAGAATAATACCGCCCTGCAAAATCAGGAAAAAGCACACTACTATCTTATTCCCCCCAAAAGAGTGGATTTGGAACGCGAGATTGATATCATTGAAGAAATTGCCCGTTTGGACGGTTATGATAAAGCTCCTGTAAAAACAAAACCACAGCATATTATGGACCGCCATTCCTATCGGATTAAGAAAGTAGCAGTGGATTATCTGGTTAGTCGTGGTTTTTATGAAACGCTCAATTACAGTTTTTCAGAACCGGAATTAATGCGTAAGCTTGGTTACCAAGAAGGTGACTACGAATTGGATATGATTTTTCTGAAAAACCCGCAAAGCAGTAATCAAAGTGCTATGCGCACTTCTTTAATTCCTCAGCTTTTACAGAATTTAGCCTATAACCTGAATCGGGATGAAAAGAATATTAAGCTCTTTGAACTGGGAAAAACTTATCACCGCCAAGAAACTATATCTTACGAACCCTATTATTTAGCTGCAATTTTAACGGGACTAAACAAAGATGAACACTGGCAAGATAAAGCAAGCCCCATAAATGTTTTTTGGGTGAAAGGCATCGTGGAAGAATTGCTATCTCTGCTGCATTTGGAAAACTGGACTGTACAAGAAGCAAAAAAACCCTATCTTTCACAATCTGAAAGTGCTGCTTATTACCTTGATAATAAGGAACTTGCCTATTACGGAAAATTAACTGCACCCGTGGCAGAGAATTTTGATATCGATCTTATTGAGCTAAAACAGGATATCTGGATTGTGCAATTTTCTATGGAGAATCTGATAGTCGCTACTCATAACCTTGAAATCCAATATCAGGAAATACCGCGCTTGCCATCAGTTATTAGAGATATTTCTTTTCTAATCTCAGAAGAAATACCCTATAGCAAAATTGTAAAAACAATTGCAGAAGTAGATGATAAGATGATAACTGATATAATTGCCTTTGATGAATATCGCGGTAAACAAATTCCCAATGGCAAACGCAGCTTAACATTACGGCTGAAAATTAGAGACAAAGAAAAAACATTGACAGATGAACGAGTAGATTATCTTGTTGATTCAGTGATAAAAAAGCTCGAGAATACTTGGAAAATAACTATGAGGTAAAGATGATGGAAAGTAATGTTACAAACCTTCAAGACAAGATACAGAAACTGATAGATCAATATACTGCAGTTACTCAAAAAGTGGAAGAACTGGAAGAAATTAACAAGCAACTCGCCGAAGAAAATTCTCAGTTCATTGCTCAGCTTCAAAATAGAGATGTGGCAACCGGTGAACAGGAAAAAAAGTACAAAACACTGCAGGATGAATATAACATTCTGGAAAATAGATATAAAGAACTGCAGAGAATCCTTGCTGGTTTTGAAACTGTTGCCGAAGGTGCTATAAAAAAGATCGACGGAATTTTACCGCCGCTGGATAACGAGAAATAAATATGAAATCTGTTGAAGTAGAGATCTTTGGACGCAGATTTCGTTTAAGAAGTGATAATCCGGAACGAACCAAACATATAGCTGAAGAGATTGACCGTCAAATTGAGGATTTATCTAAGCTATACGATAATCTGGATTTCACTAAACTGCTACTTCTGATCTGCCTTCAACAACAAGAAGAAGTTTTAACTTTAGGCGATAAGAATCAAAGTTTAATGTCTGAACTGGAACGCTTAAATCAGATGCTTTCCAAAATAACTATATAGATAGTGCCTGCAGAATTCGTGATATGGGTTGCATAAAAGCTATTATAATTTTGGGTTTCGAGCCATGAGTGGCATGCGCGCCGGCTGGTTCCGGATACATAAAACTCACAAGGTAGATTCCCACTTAAAGCTTGGCTTTCGAATGACAAGCGTACACGGTTCATGCGGGCAATATTATAATTCGCTTTGGGCTAAAACCCGAAGTTAAATAAATTTACATAAGGAAATAACTATGAACATAAATCCTTACATAGCACTCGTAATTGGAGTGGCTGTCGGCTTTGTCATTGCGCTTTTTATTTATATTATAAAACGCAATAGCACTTTCAAACTTATCTCACAATCTACAAAAATAGCTGAAGAACTGGAAAGAAACGCTAAAATTGAAGCGGAAAATGCTAAAAAAGCTGCTCTCTTGGAAGCCCGAGAAGAATGGTTTAAACAAAAACGCATCCTCGATGAAGAGATTAAGGAACGCCAGAAAGAACTGCGCACTCAAGAAAAGAAATATAACGAACGCTTAAGTAGCTTAGATAAGCGTCTGGATTCGCTCGATAAAAAAGAAACTAACCTCACAGAACAGGAAAGAAAACTAAAACAAAAAGAAGAAGAGCTTGCTAACAAGAAAACTGAATATGAACAAATCATCACAGAACAGAAAAATAAATTAGTTGAAATTGCAGGGCTCTCTCGAGATGAAGCTATAGCGCTTTTACGAGAAGAATTAATTTCACAAGCCAGACAAGTTGCCGCAAATGATGCACGATTAACGCTTGAACAAATAAAACTGGATGCCAATCAAAAAGCTGCTGAAATACTATCTACCGCTATTCAACGTATTGCTGTGGATCATGTTTCTGAAACAACCGTCTCGGTTATATCTTTACCTTCAGATGAAATGAAGGGACGCATTATTGGTAGAGAAGGAAGAAATATTCGCACTTTTGAAAAGGTTTCCGGTGTAGATTTAATTATTGACGATACTCCTGAAGCCGTTGTGCTTAGTTGCTTTGATCCTGTCCGTCGGGAAATAGCCAGATTATCTTTAGAAAAGCTTATTGCCGATGGCCGAATTCATCCTGGACGCATTGAAGAAGTAGTAGCTAAAACTACCAAAGAAATGGAAGAAAATTTAGTAAAAATAGGCGAGAAAGCAGTTCTGGAAACTAATATCCATAATATTTCACCTAACCTAATTAAGGTTCTGGGACGCCTACATTATCGAACAAGTTATGGCCAAAATGTTTTACAGCATTCAATAGAATCTGCTTGGATTTGTGGAATTATAGCTGCTGAACTTGGATTAGATCAAGAACTTGCTCGCCGAGCAGGTCTGTTACATGATATCGGAAAAGCAATAGATCATGAATTTGATGGCTCTCATGCTATAATTGGAGCTAATCTAGCCCGTAAAAATGGAGAAGGAAAGATTATCGTAAACGCCATCGAGGCTCACCATGAAGAAGTGGAAGCAATATCTGTTTATGCAGCTTTAACTCAAGCCTCGGATGCTATTTCCGGAGCCAGACCTGGTGCCAGAAGAGAAATGTTAGAAACCTATATGCAGCGTTTATCTAAGCTTGAAGAAATAGCCAATAGCGTTGAAGGCGTTAGTAAATCCTATGCAATTCAAGCTGGACGAGAACTCCGGATCATTGTTGAGCCTGCTTTGGTAGATGAAAATCAAACTACTCTTTTAGCAACTGAAATTGCTGCCTCCATTGAAAAGCAAGTTCAATATCCAGGTCAAATAAAAGTAACCGTGATAAGAGAAACGCGCCAGATAGCTATGGCAAAATAATGAAAGTTCTTTTTTTTGGCGATGTTTATGGAAAAGCTGGTCGGCGAACTGTTCAGCAAGCATTGCCTCAATTGAGAGAGGAGTTCAATCCGGATTTTGTTTTGGCCAATGCAGAAAATCTTGCAGATGGTAAAGGCCTTACAGAAAAAACTCTATCGCAGCTATTCAATTCTGGAGTAGATGCAGTTACTGGAGGCAATCATTTGTGGGATAGAACAGAATCTTTAGAATATCTCCATAGCCAAAAAAGGATTGTTAAACCTCTAAATTACTCTGAAGAAGCACCTGGCAATCCTTATTTAGTTTTATCTAAAGGAGATCTCCACTTAGGAATTATCTGCCTATGCGGACAATTACTTATGCCACCTTGTGATAGCCCTTTTGCAGCGTTGGATAGGTTTATTAAGTACAGTTTATCTATAGATAACGAGAAGCAAAACAATATCCCTCTACCCTATCCCATAATTTTAGATTTTCACGCTGAAACTACAAGTGAGAAAAGAGCTATGGGTTGGTTTGCAGATGGAAAAATTAGTGCAGTTTTAGGAACCCACACTCATATTCAAACTGCGGATGAAGAAATATTGCCCTTGGGAACAGCTTATATAACAGATGTGGGGATGACTGGTTCCCACAATAGCGTGATTGGCGTTAAAAAAGAAATTATTATTGAGAAATTCAGAACCTCTGTTCCGAATCGTTTTGAATCCTCAGATGAAGGTTTACAAGTGAATGCCGTTTTTCTGGTGTTAGATTCGGAAACAGGATTTGCTGAAAAGATAACACGGATAAAAAGGAATATTGATTAAGTACTATGGAAAAGATCTTAAGTGGAAAACCCGTTGCTCAATTGGTTAATAAAGCAACTAAAACTTTAATAACACAATACGAACTAAAACCAACAATGCTCTTAATTCAGGTGGGAAGCGATCCTGCCTCAAATTACTATGTGCAAAACATTATCAATAGCGGAAAAAAATTACAATGTAATTGCGAAGTGATAGATCTCCCGGAACAGATAACTGAACAAGAATTATTGGCTATTATGGAAGGAGCTAATCAAAATCCCGATATAAACGGAATAATGCTGCAAAAACCTCTCCCTTCGCATATTAAGGATAATATTATTAATATGGCTATAGATCCGGGAAAGGACTTGGACTGCTTGCATCCTCTTAATTTAGGAAAAATACTAAGCGAAGAAAATGGATTTCTTCCTTGTACACCCGCAGCAGTACTTTTTTGTATGCAATATTATGGAATTAATCCTCAAGGCAAAAATGCGGTTATTCTGGGTCGCAGTAATGTTGTTGGTAAACCTTTAGCAAATATGCTGCTTTGGAAAAAGTCATTTGCCAACGCCACGGTTATAGTTTGCCATAGTAAAACAAATAATATAGCGGAAATTACCCAAAAAGCTGATATTCTAATTGCCGCTATTGGTAAAGCGAATTTTGTTACTCCGGAAATGATAAAAGAAAATGCTGTCATTTTGGATGTTGGCATAAATGAAGAAAAAGGAAACGATGGGCAGAGCATTTATGTTGGTGATGTAAATTATAACTTATGCTTTGATAAGGCATCAGCGATTACTCCTGTCCCTGGTGGAATTGGACGAATAACTACTTCTATTCTCTATTTCAACCTCATTAAAGCTTGCCTTGAGCAAAAAAATATAAATAAAAGTATTGACGAATATCTTGATCTGATTTTCAAGGGTATTCATTAGAACCTACAAATTAAGAAGTTTGGGAGGAATGATGCAAGTTAAGAGTATTAAACTCTTGTCTATCATTATGATAACCTTAAGTGCAATATTGTTGCTATCGGGATGTGGAAAATCTGGTAGCCGTTTTGCCAATCAACCACCAACAATAAGAATAACCTCTTTTGAGGGTTGGGATAGCACATATGTAACCGCTGGTTATGATACTAGCCTTGTTTACACATTCCAACAGCGTATCTACTGGCATGCTACTGATCCTGATGGTATAATAACCGGTTATGCTTTCAGAGTGTTAGATGAAAATAACAATCCTATTCCTACTCCGGGGTATGATTATATTGACACAACTGGAGAGCTTACTCCTGACAATCTTCTAGCTTTTGGAACCGGATGGGTAATTCATTATATGCAAGGTGCAGATCACAATATTCCTTTGGATGATCCTTCAGCACGCCGCACTATTTGGACTTCCCAAAAGTATGCTGTAATCAATTTCCCTTCTGCAGATGCTTATGGAAATCCCATAGACAAATCAAGCCGGTTTGAAGTTGTAGCAATAGATAATCGGGGAGCTATAACTCCTCAACCTGCCTGGCGTAATTTTTGTACTCATTCCGACCGGCCTACCTGTTCAATTACTACAACCAAAGGAAATCCAAATAACCAAGATGTCGGTTCGGGCTTGAAATTATCCTTCGCAATGAAAGATACCGATCCTTTTATTACACCAGTTCCCTATCAATATGAATTTCAAATGATGAAAGTTGATTCTCAAGGTAATGTTATTCCCGGAACTGAATCAGATTGGTATTCCACTATTAGCGATGATAATAGAACAGATAAGATTAATGAATATCTTTTAACTAAACATACAACTCCCTATTTAACTTATGATTATGATGAACAAACAGGGCAGCCCTTACAACAAAGAACAAGAGTAACTGCCCGCGTTACAGACCTCGCAGGAGTTGTTTCTATTCCTGATACTAATACAGTTATTAATTTTCGTGTTCGTCCCGGGTTCAGACCTGAATCCATTATTTATCCGACAAAAACTTATGCTTTAACTAACCATCATTTTGAAGATTATGGTGATGATACAACACCTGAATTAACAGTACTACCGAGAACTATCACTCAGGGCTCAATCCATTATGCCACACCTTTATTCAAAGATTTTGAAGGAAAATATACTGCAGTTTATTCTCCTAACATAAAACTTTGGGTCCGCTGGGGTTGGTGGGGTGAATATGGAGATGTGCGTGATAATTCAGCAGATTATGGAGATACGACAAATCTAATTGCTATGCCTTACGGTAAGAAAGTAGATGTAGTTTTAGACAGTAAAACCAGGAAAAACTATTTTAGCGAAATAACTGCTTTTGATATTCGCTTCGACGGTGAACCTTATAACTATCCACCCTTTCCTTTCAGTCAAAATGGAGTTACAGATCAAGATGGAAAACGGTGGTTACGAATTCCAACCAATTCTCCTTTAGGACAGACTGTAGTATTAACCAGTGGTCAATTACCTGCTCCAGTTGGTACTGGACCAGGTAAGCATACATTTGAAGTAAGAGTAGTAGATTTACAAGACGAATATGATCACACCCCTGCAGTATTTACCTTCTATCTTCATCCTTACATCGAACCCGCTAACCGTAATGGAGTTTTGATTGTAGACGATGATGTTGATAGCCCTAATCAAGCTCCAGATGCTTTGATCGATGAAAAATATGCCAATATGCTGTCTGATTATACTGGCCCAGTAGATGTATATAGCCGTCGTACCCATGTTAAAGGCAAGATAAACGCCGAAGAAGATATTCGCGGTAGATCATTAGCTTTTAGCGATTTACAAAAATATAAACTCGTTATTTACCATAGTGATAATATTAATGATACAGGAAATCTCTTATACGAATTAGATGGACTTAGCTTGTTTATGATGAAAGGTGGTAATATGGTTATTTCACATTCACATAGATTAAGCCCTATTTTATCTGAAATTGCTGATTCAGGAACACGACCAACTTTCGTTACCAATCTCGGATTTGAAAGCAATCCAAAAATCGGTTTTTTAAATGATAATAACCGCTCTGCCTTCTTCCAAAACGCTGTAGCCTGTATGGCAGGATATGAAAATATGCACCTCCAATATGGAACCCCTCCTTCATTCCTAAATATGGTAAATTTAAGGCATGGACTGGGCACTCTCTCATACTTTGAAGAAGGGCATTATACTGGCGAAGCTATATATAAATTTGGTTGTAAACCAGTTGGATATGAAATCTACCCGCCCACAAATGATCAATACAATTTCTATAATGGTAAAACTGTTGCCTTCCGAAAAGTAAATCCCAGTAACAGCCGTGCCTATGTTTTTGGTTTCCCTCTTTCTCTTATGAAAGATTCTGAAACCAAGGCAATGATGAATAAGATTCTATCTGAAGTAATGTAATTTCGATTAACAATATACTATAATTGAGTAGGATGATGCTGGATGATCTTTTCCAGCATCATCTCTCTCACAGAACCTTTTGCATACAGGCCTCGTACACTGCTCTTGACAATTATTCAATGTAATTAAATAAAACACCGGTCCTGAGACTGGTCAAAGCAAACAATTTCATTTCCGTGAACCACCTGTTAGGAAGGGCAAAACTCATATGTAAGCACGCAGATTTTTTCCATAAGGCAATATTAACAAAGAGTTGACTAGGAGGTCTATATTCCGTAAGAACGAAAATCAGTTACCGATTTTATTGCATACTCTTCCATTGATTAATTATATCTTCTCTCAATTTATTCATTCGTAGCTTAACTTCAGACCAGTCGCTGTAATGATAAATGTCTTTTACTTCGATAATTTCCTTGTTCGTTAAACGAATAGAAAAACCAATAAGGTACTTTTGAACAATATTATCAACCTGCCCGTAATCCCTAATTTTAGAAATGCTTTCTACCTTCGATAAATCAACTTGTCTGCCATCTGGTAAAGTATAAATCATCTTTTCCACCTTAATCATATACTAATATACCTCTTATAACCGCAGCCATATTGCTGTCAATCTTTTTTTTAAAATAACTAATATAGATCTAATATTAATATCTAGTAATTAGCAGCTAATCCTATTTTTATAGTGCTTTAAATAGGATAAATTATATAGCTGCAGACAGATACCAAGAATGAAATAATATTCAAACATAAAAAACGATGCTTCTTCAGATTAAAAATCCTTGATGCTAATATGATTTATAGGCAAATTATAATCTGTGTGATTTATCCCCAACAAAAAATATATAAGTTATGCTTGACAGTAAACCCCACTTGAATTATTATATCAATTAGGAGTAGTTAATGAACGATAGAATTAATAGCATCTTCAAAGAGATTAAAGCAGAGCACGAGAGCATTTTAGGCAAGCGTGCTTTTTATAATTCCAATGCCTGGCGCAATAAAAAAGAGGAGCCAGATATTATGCGCTCCCAATTTGCCGTGGATAGAGATAGAATTTTATATAGTGGAGCATATCGTCGCTATCACGGAAAAACCCAAGTTTTTTCGTTTACAAATATGATAGATGAAGAAATGACCAATCGCAATTTGCATATAGCTTATGTTTCGCAGATATCGCGCACTATTGGTAAATATTTAAAGTTAAATACAGAGCTTATTGAGGCAATAGCTTTAGGGCACGATTTGGGGCATTGTCCTTTTGGTCATGATGGTGAAAGTGCATTATCTCGTTGTTGCGAACAAAATGACATCGGCCTGTTTCATCATAATATCGAAAGCTTGCATATTGTAGATCATATTTCCCGAAAAGGTAAGGGCTTGAATCTAACTTTTCAAGTTCGGGATGGTATTATTTCACATGATGGAGAGGTTCATAACACACAGTTGATTCCTAATACTGCTAAAAAAGAAGCAGATATCCAAAGCTATATTACAGCCAAAAAGATAGGTGAAGATACAGAATTTATGCCTGCCACTTTAGAGGGATGTGTAGTTCGCATCACGGATACTATTGCTTATATCGGACAAGATATTGAAGATGCCATTCGATTTAATATCCTTCGCCGCGATGAGCTACCCAAAGAGCAGGCAGTTTATTTGGGAAATACTAATAGTCAAATTATAGACACTCTCATTAAAAGCGTTATTGTAAATAGCTTCGATGAGGATTTTATTGCCTTCGATACTGAAACCAGTGAGCATCTTTTAGCATTGAAAAAGTTCAATTATAGAAGAATTTATACTGACGAGAAAGTGAAAAAATCCAATTCCATCATTTATCGAACTATGCCTATATTATTTGATATTTACCTAAACGACATCAAAGAGAACAATCGCGAATCCAAGATATTTAAGCATTTTTTGGATCATAAAAATCCCGAATACTTAGATAACTATTCACCCGCAGAGCGAGTGCGAGATTTTATTGCAACGATGACAGACCGCTATTACAACGAAGAAATTAAGGCATATCTTCTTCCTTGGAAGGGATAACCTAAAGCAAGAAAAAAAACACACATACATAAGGAGTACCAATGAAAAAAACCTTGTTAACACTGATTTTAGCGGGTGTTCTGCTATTTGCCTTTGCAGTTCCCCGAAACCTGGTAGTTGTAGAAATTGCTACCGGAACCTGGTGTCCCTATTGTCCAGGAGCAGCTATGGGTGCTGACGACTTAATAACTAATAGCAACCCTGCAGCAATTATCGAGAACCACAATGGGGATAATTATGCTAACACTTATTCCAATGCACGCAATTCATATTATGGAATTAGCGGCTTTCCTACCGCAATGTTTGATGGGCTTAATCCTGTTGAAGGTGGAAGCAATACACAATCTATGTATCCTCAGTATCTAACCAGAGTAAATGCCCGTATGGCTATTCCCTCCAAATATACAATTTCTGCAACTGGTTCCATCACAGGTAATACTTTGAGCATAACCGCTAATGTTGCCAAACCGGAAGATGATAGCAATTCTAATATAGTTTTGCATTGCGTTATCACTCAATCCCACATTCAACATAACTGGCAGGGGCAAACTCATCTAAATTTCGTTAATAGATTAATGATCCCCAATCAAAGTGGTACACCTGTTAGCCTTGCTACAGGCGGGCAGCAGACATATAATTTATCCGGAACTTTCGATCCCAGCTGGAATATCAACTCCTGTGAAGCAGTTCTTTTCTTGCAATGTAACACTACCAAAGAAATATTGCAAGGTGTAAAATACTCGCTCCCTGGTCTTTTAGGATCGAACCCTGTTTCCGCTACTGAACTTAATTTCCCTGATACTTATGTGAGCGGACATTCTACCCTGGATATCACTTTGAATAATTTCTTCGAATTTGAAGTAACCGGAACTATTTCTTCATCCAATCCTGTTTTTACACCTATTCCTGCTACTTTTACTATACAACCATATCAATCAACTACTATCTCAGTAGAATTTGCACCCGCTGCCGCTACTAACTATACAGGAACTTTAACCATAGATAGTAATCTGAGCGGTTATAATCAAGTGCAAATTCCGCTTACTGGAACTGGTTTTAATAATACTGCCCCCAATATTACTAATATTCAGATATCAGGACCCCCGGTAGTATACCAGCAATTATCCGTCAGTTATGATTTTGCCGATCCTGATGGTGATACTGAAGGTGAAACTGAATTTCAATGGGTGCAAATTATTAATAATCAACCAGTAGATATAGAAGACGCCACCGAGCAAACTTATACTATTGATATTGCCGATATTGGCTGGCAACTTGCTTGCCGTGTTACCCCTAAAGATCAATATGGTATGCCTGGAACTCCTGTTTTTAGCAATTATACATTACCTATTGAAGAACTTCCTCCACCTCAGAATCTTACAGCAACCGTAACCGCTCCCAATACTGTAACTCTTCATTGGGAAAAGCCAAATCACTTTGATAACCGTGGATTTGTTGGTTATCGCATATTCCGTAACAGCTTTATCCTGAATAATGTGATGAATGTAAATACCTTGGAATATGTAGATACCGAAATTCCAGATGGAACTTATGAATATTGGGTATGCTCAATATTCAATAGCCCCTATTCAGTATCCAATCCTTCCAATTCCGTAACCGTTATCATCAATCTGCCTAATAGCGATGAGCTTGCGCCCGCCCTGGAAGGTGTGAATGTATACCCAAATCCTTTCAAGGAAAATACTACTTTCCAGATTAATGGAAAAGCTAACAGACCCATTACTGTGGAAATTTATAATCTGAAAGGGCAACTGATCCACCGGCTCAATTCAGTTATCGATCAAAACGGCTCAACACAATTATCCTGGAACGCTTTGGATACCTTATCTAAACCTATCCCTACTGGTATTTACTTCTATAGAGTCAAAAGCGAAGGTATTAGCCAAAACGGAAAACTAATCAAAGTTAGATAATTAACAAAATATACTACAAATCTGTTAACTCCCATTGGTATATATGGCTGATGGGAGTTTTTTTTGTTCTTAGTGCAGGAGTTTAAAATTCTCAATTTCTTCCCTGCCCTCAGCCTCTGCCCTCAGCCCTCAGCCCTCAGCTAAAATAATCCTCTTAATCCTGAAATCCTGAAATCCTTGTTTCTAAAACTATAATCCTAAAATCCTTGTTTCTAAAATCAAATCTGCGTCATCTGCGTAATCTGCGTGAGACATTTATCTGTGTTATCTGTGAAATCTGTGAGAGGCATCCCCTCAAACGGGTCTATCTAAGTCGAGAGGTCAAGGGGTCGAGAGGTCTTGAAGTTAATCCCCACCTCAACTTTTTAGGATACATTCAAGTTATACAAACACACTATTCCTGTCAATTTTATCTTTGTCCCATTTTCCATTGCCAAAACTGGTGCATTTTAAAGTTCCATTTCCATATATAAAAATCAGAAAACCAGTTTATTTAATTATAATCTAAAATCCTATAAATCCCTTAAATCCTGTTCATCCCTTACCTATTCTTTTTTGGTTGATGTGGACATTAACCTTCCAGCGATTTTGTCGCCGGGTTAAAACCCGTCGTTAATATCTGTCGTCCCTCTGGGACTTTTTTATCCGTTCTTCTTGTCGCCGGGTTAAAACCCGTCGTTAATATCTATCGTCCCGCTGGGACTTATTTTCGAAATCCTATAAATCCCTTAAATCCTGTTCATCCCTTGCCTATTCAAATCTGCGTCATCTGCGTAATCTGCGTGAAATCTTTATCTGTGTAATCTGTGAAATCTGTGAGAGGCATCCCCTCAAACGGGTCTATCTAAGTCGAGAGGTCAAGGGGTCGAGAGGTCTTGAAGTTAATCCCCACCTCAACTTTTTAGGATACATTCAAGTTATACAAACACACTATTCCTGTCAATTTTATCTTTGTCCCATTTTCCATTGCCAAAACTGGTGCATTTTAAAGTTCCATTTCCATATATAAAAATCAGAAAACCAGTTTATTTAATTATAATCTAAAATCCTATAAATCCCTTAAATCCTGTTCATCCCTTACCTATTCTTTTTTGGTTGATGTGGACATTAACCTTCCAGCGATTTTGTCGCCGGGTTAAAACCCGTCGTTAATATCTGTCGTCCCTCTGGGACTTTTTTATCCGTTCTTCTTGTCGCCGGGTTAAAACCCGTCGTTAATATCTATCGTCCCGCTGGGACTTATTTTCGAAATCCTATAAATCCCTTAAATCCTGTTCATCCCTTGCCTATTCAAATCTGCGTCATCTGCGTAATCTGCGTGAAATCTTTATCTGTGTAATCTGTGAAATCTGTGAGAGGCATCCCCTCAAACGGGTCAATTCAATTTCTATATATTTAAAACCCTCAAGGGCAAATTACCTGAAGGCAAAGTCTCAATCCCCTCTAACGGGTCAATTCAATTTCTATACAATCGAGCTGACCGCATTAACCGTTAGCACCTTTAAAGTCTCAATCCCCTCTAACGGGTCAATTCAATTTCTATAGAAGGATAAAATAATGGAAAAGCAACTCATCATTGGTCTCAATCCCCTCTAACGGGTCAATTCAATTTCTATCATTACTTCTTGTCTTTACTATGCACCTGAAAGCAAAAAAGTCTCAATCCCCTCTAACGGGTCAATTCAATTTCTATTTACAGTGACGGTAAAGCCCGGAATGGGTTTTACATTATGTCTCAATCCCCTCTAACGGGTCAATTCAATTTCTATAAAGTTCAATAGTCAATTCGCTCCTATTACTGTAGAGGAAGTCTCAATCCCCTCTAACGGGTCAATTCAATTTCTATTTTTTGACTTACCTTCAATGGAAGCAACTGCAGCACAGAGTCTCAATCCCCTCTAACGGGTCAATTCAATTTCTATGAAAAGCGATTACAGCAAATAGAAATGTTCAAACAGTCTCAATCCCCTCTAACGGGTCAATTCAATTTCTATCCCGATGTCACTCTTCCTGAAGAAGGCGGTACCATCCTGTCTCAATCCCCTCTAACGGGTCAATTCAATTTCTATAAGGATAAAGCGGAAAAGATGAATGGCCCTGAAAAGCAAGTCTCAATCCCCTCTAACGGGTCAATTCAATTTCTATGTAACAATGGTTTCAAACATACCTTTCCAATTGTAACAGTCTCAATCCCCTCTAACGGGTCAATTCAATTTCTATATTACTTCAATGAAATTCCTGCAGAAACTACCCCCCGTCTCAATCCCCTCTAACGGGTCAATTCAATTTCTATTTACAGTGACGGTAAAGCCCGGAATGGGTTTTACATTATGTCTCAATCCCCTCAAACGGGTCAATTCAATTTCTATGAAGGGTCTATAGTCCTTGTCGGTCGCGACGGCTCGAGTCTCAATCCCCTCAAACGGGTCAATTCAATTTCTATCCTGTGCTTCGTGCGAAATTCCCCGAATACAATTTCAAGTCTCAATCCCCTCAAACGGGTCAATTCAATTTCTATCTTATATTTTATTTTTTCAGCTATAGAGTGCTTATTGTCTCAATCCCCTCAAACGGGTCAATTCAATTTCTATTAGAAGTCCAGGAACTCTACCCCTGGGCCACAATCGGGTCTCAATCCCCTCAAACGGGTCAATTCAATTTCTATAAGATTAGATACCGCCTCAAAGTAGTATTTTTTCACTGTCTCAATCCCCTCTAACGGGTCAATTCAATTTCTATTCTATCTGCTGGAAATTTCTCACCTGCTACTCGAGAAAGTCTCAATCCCCTCTAACGGGTCAATTCAATTTCTATCGAGAAGCAGATTCCCGATTAGCGCTACTAAGTGTGTCGTCTCAATCCCCTCTAACGGGTCAATTCAATTTCTATCCAAAGGAGGATAAAATGGAAAAGATTCAAATAGTTGTGGACGGGTCTCAATCCCCTCTAACGGGTCAATTCAATTTCTATGGAATATGTGTTTAAGCGCATATTCCCTTGATGATGAAGAGTCTCAATCCCCTCTAACGGGTCAATTCAATTTCTATCACGCCAAGAAGCAAGACATTTACAACTACGTTTAC
>ERZ795031.999-NODE-999-length-31589-cov-8.908480_pt1 | contig 31589 bp, 23 predicted proteins | sample MGYA00375123_ERZ795031 | MGnify/ENA primary metagenome ERZ795031 (study PRJEB30166, sample SAMN05720159) | activated sludge metagenome | isolation source: anaerobic digester from wastewater treatment plant | place: USA | collected 2015-04-21 ...
TTTGACAGATCTAACAGATTATTGTATATGTGGTTGAGAAGGCAGAAGGTCTCAACCTTCTCAACCTTCTCAACCCTCTAAAACTCTAAGACCCCGCAGGCTATTTGAGCCCGATCAGCTCATATATCTTCACGGCCTTGTTTTTGCCCTTCACCTTCACTTCATCAATGTAGCGGGTTTCCACCAGGTCCTGCACTTTTTCGAGAGTGAACTCGCTGATGATGATATGCTTGGCGGTCTTGTATTCTTTGTTGATGCCTTCCAGCCGGGCACCCAGATTGATCGTGTCGCCAATAGCGGTGTAGTCGAAGATCTGCTCGCTGCCGAGGTTTCCCACCACGGCGGGACCGGTGTTGATACCTATCCCGATCTCGAAGTCTTCTCTGCCCTCTTCACGCCATTTTTGCTGCAGCTCGGTGAGCCTGTCGCGCATTTGCAGAGCGGTTTTGCAGGCTGACAAAGCTGGATTTGGCAAGGGTACCGGAGTTCCAAACAGCGCCATGATCTCATCACCCACAAATTTGTCCAGGATCCCTTCGTTGTCCACAATGGTGTTGACCATGGCGGTGAGGTATTCTTTGAGGATCTGGACGGTTTCCTCCGGCTTGTGGTTTTCGGAGTAGGTGGTGAAGGAACGGATATCTGAAAACAGCACCGTGACTTCCTGCAGAGAGCCGCCATACTTGAGGCTCTTGGGGTCTCTGAGCAGTTTGTCCACCAGTTCGGGGGCCAGATATTGCTGGAAAGCGTTGCGGATAAAGCGTTTCTCTTTCAGCGAGGCCAGATAGTGGTTGATCAGTCCCGCCAGATAGATGAGCAGGAAGATCAGGGCCGTCTGGACGATGGGGATCAGCAGCCCCAGCTTCAGGAATAGCAGATAGGACGCGGCGAAATGGGCGAGAATGAATACCAGGACCAGGATAGCGCCCCACTGGGGTTTGAGCTTACGGAAGATGAACCATAGCAGCAACAGGAGCAGTGCCTCGATGCCGAAGTAGAGCCACATATTGATGTGGGCCAGATACTTGCCCTGCAGCACCATCTCGATGAAGTTGGCGTGGATTTCCACTCCTGGAGTCCAGTCCTTGGATGAAAAAGGAGTGGTAAAATAGTCATGCAGTTCGGCTGTGTCGGCTCCCACCAGTACGATCTTGTCTTTCAGAAAACCGGACGCGAGGATCTCTTCAAAGTCGTCTGTTTCCACGCCCTGCTGGCCAGGCATGGCCATTGTGCTATCGTCCAGCACGCTGGAGAACGATAGATATGGGAAATATCGGGCCGGGCCAAAGTAGTTGATCAGAGCTTCGTTGTAGTTGTAGAGGGGGATAGCTTTGCCCGCCACCTTCAGGGTGCGGTCCTCTCGCTTGATATGCTTGCTCCATTCTTCCTGATAGACTCTGGAATTGGCCAGGGCCACCACACCGATCGTGTAATGGGGCTCTTTGTCAAAATCGTGGAAGAGGGCGTATTTGCGCATTACGCCGTCTTTATCCACCCCCAGATTGACCACTCCCCAACTGAGGCCCTGATCCGTGATAGGAGCTATGGGAGAGTAAAGCTGCTGGTGGATCCCGACTCCGCCGCTGTCGATGATCTTTCCGGCGAAGATCACGTTTTGATGGGCCGCGGCAGTCTGAGCCAGAAATTCATCATGCTCATGATGGGAGGGTTCCGTGAATTCGATATCGAAGACGATCAATCGCACGCCAGCCCGGGTGAGATTTTCCACCAGCTTGGCATAGTGGCTGCGGGGAAATGGCCAGCGCTCGTTCAGGGCGTTGAAACTGGGATCGTCAATGCCCACCACCACCACTTCTTCAGATATCGGTTGAGGCCCCCGGATCCTGAAAAGGCTATCCTGGGCCATATATTCCAATCTGCCAAAAAATCCGACCAGGAATAGCAGTTTGATCAAGATGAGGATTCCCAGAGGGGGGATAACAAGCTTGAGGTACTTCATCAACGCTCCTAAAAAAACCAAGGGACGCCGACGCTGACGTCCCTCTGCAATGTATTATATTTGGTGTGTTATCCGCAGATTACGCAAATCTTTAGGCAGATCTCGCTGATTTTGATTCAATTGAGAAGGCTGGAGGGCTAAATCCTCGAAACCTTCCAAACATACTAATAATCTGCGAAATCTGTGCCTCAATCTGCGAAATCCGCGGGAAACTCAATGGTTTAGAATCTTTGCGAGATCTGGAATCTCCACGTGAAGGTGTCGTTGTCTTGCTGGTCGAGATCTTCAAAGCGATGATACTTCTGACTGATGCTGGTGCTCACCGACATATCTTTGATGGGCGAAGCATCGATGCCAAGGCTAAGATAATCAAAGGATTGCTCTTCCTGATCACCGGTGAGATGAACTCTGCGGAAGGTGACATATGGGATCAGACGGTTCTTGAAGAGAGCATACTCCGCCTTGGCAAACAGGGTGTAGTTGTCATCTTTGAACTGGGAATCGATGGTGGGGTCTGACAGTCCCAGCTTACGTTCCTGATTGGACAGCGAAAAGACTACCTGAGTTCTTAAGGGTATGATACCCATGCGGTTGCTCATGGTGACATTGATGCTGTTGCTGAAGTTCTCATAGATCTGGACTTCATCGTCACCCTGATTCTTGCTATCCGCGCTGGCCCTGTAGGTGATATCCAGTTGGGAAGGCACAATGGGGATCTGCTTGAAATCATAACCCAACCCCACAGAGAAGTTGTTGGCATTACGCTTGTAAGGGATGAACAGCGTGTCGGGTTGGATGTCGGCGTTGTTGATGTTGTGGGTGTTGTTGGTAAAGAAGGAGGCCTTGAGGTAGGGCAGATTGGGGAAGCGGAAGAGCGACTGGACAAACCAGGCTGTGCTCTTGTTCTGCTCGGCATAGGTGCCAGATTGATTGTCTGATGTCAGGTTATATCCGCCTGAGAGGGTCAAGACCCGTCCCAGATAGAATTGATCCGTGATCGAGATCACACTGGTGTCATTTTGCTGATAATAGGTCCCGAGGGCGTTGAACGCGGAGCCAGTGACGCTGTAATTGATGTGGAAGAGATTGTTCCAGAAGAAGGTACGGAAAAAAGCCATCCACGCCAGATTGTTGCGGCTGGGCATCAGAGGTTCCAGGTTGGTGTTGAGCCAAAACAGCTGTGATAACTCACCGGGATCGATATCTGGCAGATCAGGTACCATGTCCTCAATATCCTGGCTGGTGATGAGTGAATCCAGGGTGTTGTTGTTCAGCAGGCTGCCTGCCACTTCCATGCCCAGGAGCACGTTCTGGTCTGGAATGTTGAGCCGGGCGTCGATGCTGAGCACCAGATTGTCTTTCGGGGTCACACTTATCACAGTATCGCCGGTAGCAGTGGTGTACATATAATGGTCAGTGCTTAGCGAGGATTTGATATCGCGGTTTCTGATACCATTGATCCCGATAGAAAGGCCTTCTTCCAGTCCGAGACGCAGTCTGGCACCGATCGCTTCCTGTCTGAACGTGGCTGAGGGGGCGGTGATCATAACATTCGTGCTGTCTTCAAGAACGGCGGCGGAGTAGGTGCTTCTCACCATTTCTCCGGCTGCAACTTCCAGCCCGATGTATTTAGCAAACAGCTTGCCATAGAGGCCATAGAGGTTGCGGTTGTTCATTGTGAACTGGCTGAGAGAGGGAGTGTAATCACCCGCGGCCAGCTCCAGAAAAGGAGTCTTGAGGCCTACCGTGTAACGATTTACGCGCTGCAGCCGGCGATCCTCATCGGAACTGAGGTGAAGGTTGGTATAAGCGGTAATCCGACCGCTGGTGGCCGTCAGGTCGCCCCAGCTGGTCCAGTCGTTTCTGGATTCAAAGACGGTGGACAGGCTGTCGACGTTGGTGTATTGATAGTCATAGACGTTGGAAGCGAAGTTGACGCTGCCGTTGAACTTGACCGGCAGCTTAAATTTCCCGCCCTGGACCTTGGCCTTCCAGGTGTGGGATTGCACATCGTCGCCCTCAATTCTGGCAGTTACAAAGGCCTTCACTTCACCCGCCCGGGATCTCTTATCACGGTAAACAATGGTGTTCTCTGAGATAACGGCCTTCCGGGTAACGTCTTTGCCACCCACCCAGACTTTGAGGCTGTTGGGCTCTATCTCGTCGGCTATCTCGAAAAAGGAAACCGCGAAGACAAACCCGTCGCTCTGATCAATTTCATCGTCCTGGCTGAGGAGGACAAAGCCTTCCTCGATGCGGCCTTTCATCTTTCCGGGAGTGATCAGAAAAGGGCTGTTAATGTCATATTCCCATGGCATAACTTCCACGCTCAGATCGGCAAGCTTGAATTCAAAATAGTATTCAATATCGTAGTCCGCGATGTAGTCACCGGGCAGAAATGCTTCCCAGACAGGTGAATCCGGGGCCTGAGGTTTCATGGCTTCTTGCAGGTAAACCCGGTTTTCAGCAGTCTCGCTGGCTATGCGGTATCTGAGACGTATTTCAGTGATCTCTTCCAGACCCTGATTGATCTCCACCCGCATCAGGGGCGTCTGACCAAATATGTAGGTGAGGGGGGACTGGTTCTGCGCGATGATGCGTTGGGTAGTCTGGGCCATAGCGAGGCTGAAAAGACTGAGTATAAGGATTCCTAACAATATCTTTTTCATGGCATTACTCGCTTTGATCAGCTGGATCGGAATAGAAGATTTCGATATACTTGATCTGTCCTTCCTCGTTTGCCAACTGAATACGGATCCGTTTGGGCTGGCTTTCCGCGATCGCTTGCTGTTCAGCGGCATCAAGCTTTGCCAGGTCCTCCTGAGTAGTTTCCTTCACTTCCAGATTGAGGTCCTTGTCCACGAACGCGGTCTCACCTGCCCCAACGTCTTTGCTTTCACCGGTTTCCGGCACTTCGACGGTCACGGTCCCTTTCACCACAATGTAGGTGGCCTCTTCCGCAAGGTTGACGGCTGTAAACACTTCCGTTCCTTTCACGGACGCCACAGTGGTGGGAGTAGTGACTTTCATGCTGCCTTTCTTGCCGGGAGTCACTTTGGTATAGACGCTGCCGGATTTGACGTTGGCGTTCTTGTTCATGCTTTTGCCGCTGCGGGAAGCGGTTACCACCACGTAGGAATTGGAGAATACCTTGATGGAAGAAACGCCGTCGACGTATTTGTAGGAGGCAAAAGACTCTTTGCCAGTGCGGATCTCATCTTTGTCGTTGATGGTGTCACCGATCTTGAAGGATATCTTTTTGGCAGAGCGGGTGAGGCTGACCTTTCCTTTTGAAGCGGTGATCAGACCTACGGCGCTGGCATTCAGGAGGCTGATGGCCAGGATGCTGAGAACAGCGATGATGATTAACTTTTTCATGGTTCCTCCCTCAGTCTTCCAACCGGATATCGAGTTCTTTGTCCATGATCTCTTCCACCTTTCTGACCGCCTCGGTACCGGTGTAATTCCGTCCTTCGGTATTGATCAGGCCGGTGGGCACATAGCCAGAGTTGAAGAGATTTTGGATGCCGAGGTTGTTGAGCTGGTTCAGGATTGCCTGCAATTCGTTGGACACCTGCTGGGATGAAGCGTCTGACACATACCTGAACACGTTCCAGACGCTGGAGATAGTGTTGATCCCCGTGGGACTCTTGGACCGTCTGCTGGGAGGATCGAGGTTGAGCAGATTAAACTCGTCATACTTGTCCATCGTGATCTGCCAAGCGTAATAGTGGTCTTCGTTGAAAGCCAGAAACTCCGCGAAGTTAAAGCTGCGGGCCAGGTCCGCCGCGGCTGTGGCATCAGGGGTCTCGTAGATGACTGTTCCCGTGCTGGCCACCGAACCGCTGTTGGGCTGTATGTTGGGAGGATATTCACGAATAGTGATCCAGGCCTTGTTATATCCTGTGTCTACAGCGTTCCAGACGAAGCTGACGGGCTTCATGCTCACCTGGGAAGGGATATTGCCAATTCTGTTGCCAGGGGTGATCAGATGGATCACTCCGGTGTTGCGGACCCTGGCGACAAAGGTGACCGGATCATCATAGTTTCTGGCTAAAATGGAATCCTTGAGGCTGATCTGAAACTTGAGATCGCCATCCGGAAAGTAGCCAGACAGAGCCGCATCCTTCAACACCTGATTGCCTTCAATGACTTCCAGAAAATCAATTTCATCGTCACTGATATCGTTGAAGTGACCGGATCCGGTGGAGTTTATCAGGTCAGCGTTGGTGAGTGGATACCAGAGACCGGAAGACACTGGTTCCTTGGAAACGAACTCTTTGGAGATGATGGACGTGTCGTTCCACATAATCTCCAGCTTCATGGCCAGATAGACCGCGTCAGGGCTGTTGTTGGTGATTTGCAGGGTCGTCAGCAGCGGTTGGGATTCCGGCTGATCGGGATTGAAGATCGCGGGCCGTAGCTCGTTTAGAAATACTTGCGATGGAATGAATTGAGCGCTAAAACTGCTCCTGGCACTCAGCGGCATCATCAGAATGAGCAATACGCTCAACAGGCAAAAAAGGCGTTTCATGGGACCTCCCTTGATTATCAACTTAAGTTTATTATTCTCTCCAACAACCCGGAAAAGCTGATCCCAGCGGCTTTGGCGGCCATGGGTGTAAGGCTCAGCGATGTCATTCCAGGCAGTGTGTTTACTTCCAAAAACCAGGCTTGGGAACCATCATAACGAAAATCGACCCTGGCATAGCCCTTGAGGCCAAAAGCGTGCCAAAGACGAGTGGCGTAAAGCTGGACCAATTGAGCCGTGGCGGGTTCTATTTCAGCCGGGGCAATGTATTCAGTGTTGCCTTTGGTGTATTTGTTCTTGTAATCGTACCAGCCCTGGAGGGGTTTGATCTCCACTACGGGCAGGGCCTGGCCGTCCAGTACAGTGACGGTAAGCTCGCGTCCCGGTATAAACTGTTCCACGAGCACATGTTTGGCTTCCCTGAAAGCCAGCTTCACAGCCTGCTTGAGGTCTCCGATCTCCCGCACGAGGCTGATTCCCACCGAAGAACCACCGTCGTTGGGTTTCACCACCACCGGCATGCCGGTCCCGCTCAAAAAGCCCTGCAGATCTTTGGCTGTATTGTAATCGTTGACCAGATCTTCACGCATCAATATATAAGCTGGAGTGGGAATCCCTTCCGCGCTGGCGGTGAGCTTGGAAAGATATTTATCCATGGTCACGCAGCAGGCTTCAAACCCGCTGCCGGTATGGGGGATGCCTGCCAGTTCCAAAGCGGCCTGCAATTTGCCGTTTTCACCCAGGCCTCCGTGCAAGCCTATGAAGACCAGATCGGCGTGCCGTGTTTTGATCGCGGTTAGCAATTCATCCAGACGTGGATGATCGGCGGGGTCCAGCTCAAACACGTCATAATCCATGGTGCGGAGCTCGTTGGCGATCGCCGTTCCACTCACCAGAGATACTTCCCGCTCGGATGATATTCCGCCTTTCAACACGCAGATCGTTTTCATCTTACCTCTTAATAAGCTTTTTAGACTCTATAAATGGGTTGTCACATTCCGTCAACAAAAAAAAGCGATTGGAGACCCAAGGTACTATGAACTGATGCGGTAGAACGCCACTAAACTCAAGCCCATAGCAGCCTTGAAGCGTGCCACTTCAGGGACGTTCGCTCCGCAAAGGTCCAGCTTTTGATACCGCCCCTTCAGGCTTTGCAACAGCTGGCTGGTATGCCAGAGGCTCACTCCGTTGCGCATTTCGTCTCTATGGCTGGCCCTCAGGACGGTGTAGGCCAGATCATCTGATCCGGACAGCAAGATATTGGCGCTCACTACTCTTTTGTCCAGGCAGACGTTATACTGCTCCAGAAGGCCGGCCTGGTGGAGGCTCGTGATGTAATCTTTCATTTTGTCGGCCCGCGTGTAGGCATGGTGGCCCTTGCGTTCAAACATGGCGTCGCTTAGCTCCAGAAACGCGTCCACATCCAGGCGGCACTCAAAGCTGTAGCCTCTTTCATCCGCGCGGCGCAGCTTTTCACGCTCGTCCCGGAGCGGGTGAATGTCTAGCGAAAGGTCCTGGATAAATGTGTATAAAGGTGTGGCCTTCAGTAGGTTCCAGGTAAAACCACGCACATCCGTATTCTCCGGACTGAGGTTGAACAGCAACCTGCGATAGCGGTCTTTCAACCATACGGCGATCGCCGAACTGATCTGCAGTTCGTCCAGAAGCCTCCTGGGCGCGGGACTCTCTTGCTGGTGCCAGCATCTCAGCCCCTGATAATATGAACCGGAGGCCGTCTGCAGAGTCACGCTTCCCAGGCGTCGCCGCTCATAAAGAGGCAATTCAGCTGCCCGGAACTGACCTTTGCGCGCCACCAGCAATCGGGGTTCGAGGTCTTGCAGCCTGGCTGCTTCTGTCATGACTACCGGATGGGACCAAAGCGCTCCGGGGGACGCTACTCGAGTGGGGTCAGGGATTTCCAGCTCTATGTCATACATATTATGCTCACCAGCGGAGTTCAGGCGTATTTTTGGATGATGTGGAGCAGCTCGATGAGCTGAAAGGGTTTGATAATGTAATCTGAGGCTCCTTCCACCATGGCTTTGTAGGTGGAATCGATGGTGGGATAACCTGTCATGATCAGGCAGAAGATATTCGGGTCGCGCTGCATGATCTCTTTCATGAGGTCCAGACCGTTCATGCCCGGCATCACCATATCTATCAACGCCAAGTGGTATTTTCCGGGATTGAATTTGGCCAAAGCGATAGACGCGTCTTCAGCAAGATCGACCTTGTAACCGCTGGAGGAAAGGTATTCACCAATCACTTCTCTGAGCAGACGGTCGTCATCAACTAAAAGAATATTCGCGTCCATACTTACAATCTCGCTCCTCAAGGATTCTTTATGTGCGTACTAATCTATTCCATAGGGTTAAACTGTCAACCCAAATGATGCGGTTTCTTTAGAAATTTTTCCGGGAGTGTAGAAAAAAGAATTTTGTATTGACGTAAACCTAACTATAATATCAGTGGCAACCAAGAATATGAATGAGGTTACGCATGAAAGGAAGAGTTAAGTGGTTTAACAAGAACAAGGGATACGGATTCATTATTACCGAAGACAACAAAGAGTACTTCGCGCACTGGAAGTCCATCGTCACCAATTCCCCGATGGAGCTCAAAGTGCTGGAACAAGATGAAATGGTCACCTTTGATCTTATGGATACTGACAAGGGCATTCAGGCTATCAACATAATGCGCCTGAACGCCTGATACATTTTAGATTATGGTTACAGGGTCCGGCTTTTAAGAGCTGGGCCCTTTGTTTTACATGGCCTTTTTACCGATAAACAGACAAGATATGGCTTCCCGCCACTGGGGCTGCCTGGATATCATATTGGTGAGCGGAGACGCCTATGTGGACCACCCTTCCTTTGGCATCCCGCTGATTGGCAGAGTGTTGGAAGCGGCCGGTTACAGAGTGGGAATCATCGCTCAGCCTGATCTTGACAGCGATGCCGATTTGCTCAGGCTCGGTGCTCCCAGGCTCTTTTTTGGTGTCAGCGCGGGCAACATGGATTCCCTCATCAATCATTACACCGCCCAGAGAAAGCGACGCAACGACGATGCCTTCAGCCCCTCCGGTCTTCCGGAAAAACGTCCCGACCGGGCCAGCATTGTTTACACCAACCAGCTCAAACGCCTATTCAAAAACGTCCCAGTCGTTCTGGGCGGCCTGGAAGCTTCGATGCGCCGTCTGGCGCATTACGACTACTGGCAGGACAAAGTGAGATCATCCATCCTGGCGGACAGTAAGGCCGATATACTGGTGTATGGAATGGGGGAGAGGGCTATTCTGGAGATCGCTTCAGCTCTGGGGCAGGGAAGCTCCGTTGACTCTCTCAAAGATATTCCCGGGACGCTTGTCTTTGCATCAAAAACAGAGATTCCAGAGCCGGGCACGCTGCTGCCTTCCGATCGTGAATGTGTGGACAAACGTACGTTCTGGAAGGCTTCCAGGCTGTTCTGGAGCGAGCATGACCGCCAGACGCTCTATCAGGTCAATGCTGGAAGACTGGTCCGCCACAACCCTCCCGCCACCGCTCTCAATTCCGCAGAACTGGACAGGATCTACGCTATGCCCTTTGAGCGAGCTCCGCATCCCATCTATCAAAACAAGCTCATCCCAGCCTGGGAACAGATCAAAACCTCCATCACTTCTCACCGCGGTTGTTATGGCGGCTGCAATTTTTGTGCCATCGCCGCTCATCAGGGCAGAGAGGTGAGTTCCCGTTCCAAAGCCTCCATCAGAGCCGAAGCTGTTATTATGGCAAAGCGTTACAAGGGTGGAAAGCTCAGCATTTCCGATGTGGGAGGCCCCACCGCCAACATGTATGGCAGCCGCTGTTCCAAAGGCTGGCCCGTGAACTGCAGACGTCGCAGCTGCCTTTTTCCATCCATCTGCCCCAATCTGGTTTATGATCACAATCCTCAGCTTGAAATGCTGCAAGACGTTGAAAAGGTGCCAGGAGTGGGACACGTCTTTATCGCTTCCGGAGTGAGACATGATATGGCGATTTCCAGCCCTGCCTACATCAAAGCCCTGGCCTCCAAATATGCCGGTGGCAGATTGAAACTGGCCCCTGAGCATTCTGAACCGCAGGTACTGAGGCAGATGGGCAAACCAGGCAGGGAAGTCTTTGAAGCGTTTTCAAAAGAGTTTTACAGCTATTGCCAGAAGGCGGGCCTCAAGCGGCAGATCGTGCCATATCTGATCGTGGGTCATCCCGGCAGTGATCTGGAATCCGCCAAAGCCTTGCGGGCCTGGCTGATGCGTCACAAGATCAAGGTGGAACAAGTGCAGGAATTCACCCCCACCCCGATGACAATCAGCACCTGTATGTATTACACCGGGATGGATTTCGAGACGGGAGAGCCCATCCACATCCCCAAGCCCGGAGAAGTTCGCAAACAAAAAGAGCTCATCCTCTGGCACCAGAAATAGTCCCCTGCCTTCGCCCTTACTCATCCATCTTTTGCCTCTCCAGATCTCACCTTACTCATCCCCAACTACATTCGGGATGGGTAGGGGATGCTCCTTCTGGGCATGAGAGCAACTGGTAAGGGTGGCTCAGCAGGTTTGGTGAGAGGATCTGTAACTGCTGCTATTAAATCGAGTTATGCCACGTGAACGAGGACGTCTGCGGTTCCTCTATTCCGGTTTGCCCCGCGATTCCCTGATCAGTCGCGTTCTAAAGCTGGGAGAGAACACGCTGTTGGGATTCTGTCTCAGAAACTCCCTGGCCTGGCGTTGCTGTTCTTCACCGCTTTCCTGCAAGAACAAGCTTAAAAGGGCCGCGTAGTCTTTGGACACCTCATCCTGCCAATCATGAGACAAAATGCTGAGTGCCTGGGCTTTATCTCCCATGGCAAGGGCCCATTCCACTGCCAGGATCAGAAGCTCCTCATCCTGAGTGCCCGCGAAGAGAGTGATCAGCATGGTGGGGGCGAAGGGATCGCGGAGCTGATTGGCGCGATAAGCCGCCATAAAATGTGCTCTGGCCTCATCCGACAGGGCCAGCGCGTGCATCATCAGATAGATAGCGTCGTTGGTGAATTGCCCCTCCGGCCACGTGATCACGTATTCGTTCATCAGGCTGTCCGCCAGGGCCACATCACCGCTCAGCAGGGCTCTCAGAAAGCTCAGATGGTCACGTTTTTCGATCAATCTGGCCTCTGTGACCAGTGCCAGTTTCTGGCTGGCAGCCTCATAATCCTGGTCCAAAATCAATAGCCGGGCTGCTTCCAGCTCGCATTCCTGAATCTCAGGGGCGTTTCTGGCAAAACTTTTGGCCTGAGCAATCCAGTTCAAGGCCTCCTGAGGATCGCGGCTCAGGATCAGACTCAACTCGGCCTTGAGCTTGCGGGCCTGATAGCTGACCGGGTTGCGCCACCGGTTTTGGGGCAGACTGAGGAGCGAATCGTTGATCACCGCTGTGACCAATGAATCGGCATCCGTGTAGCGTTGATTGCGGGTGCCAATCACAGCCAGATTGTACAGGTACTGGGATTTACGCCAAATGTCTGCTTCCCGGCCGGCCAACCATGCAAAGGCAGGCTGGGCCACTTCATCATTCATGGCGTTAAACTGTTCAGTGGCAAAGAGCAGCAGCTTCTCCTGTCCCATTTCTTTGTAGACGTTCAGCGCGTCGTTGTAACGCTTTCTGCTCACCAGAGTGCCGGCCAGCAGCTCTTTCATCACAGGATTACTACCCGTCCCTGCCGCTTCCTCGATCACATAGACCAGGCTGCTGTCTGCTTCCAGCACCAATTTGCACTGGTTGTTGATAAAGTAGAGATTGCCGGGATTCCTGTCCAGCCAGCGTAAATATTCCCGGAGGGCCAGCTCATAACGCTGATAGTTGAGAGCGGAATTGGCATACTCGAGACTGAAGAGCTCCGGGTTGTTAAACTGATGCCTGCCAAGCTCGTAGAGTCTGAGGACCTGATCATAGAAGCCGCGCCGCTCAAAATAGGACGCGATGATCCGATAGCGGTTCTGGTCTTTGGGATTAAGCTCCAGACTGCGTAGCGCTTTTTCCCAGGCGGCGTCCACCGATCCTCTCTGCACCAGGATTTGCAGCTCATGGTCCAGAACGGTGGCGGGTTGCAGATACCTGCCGTGTTCGTTGAGGATAGCTTCCGCTTTGTCGATGTTGCCGGTTTGATAGGCGATGTTGAGCAGCTGCAGGATGGCCAGTTGGTCTCCCGGCCAGCGCTCCAGTACTTGTTTGTAAATAGTCTCGGCCTGAGCGTACTGCCTGGAGTTGTAGAAATTCTGGGCCTGCTGGGTGAGGATCTGCTTCTCGTCATACTGGCCCCACAGCCCTGAGACAATGATAATTAGTATAAAGTTGATCAGGCAGATTCTCATGTAGCGTGTCATTGAGCTTTGTCGTTCAGATACTTGAGGTATTTGATGATCACCTGTTGATAGGCTGCCGGCAGGCTCTTGTAGCTATCGTCCAGCATGGCGGCACGGCGGAGTTCTTTCAGATCGATCTCACCGGCTTTTTGAGGAAACTGCTGAGTGGAGGTCTCGCCTTTGCGTTTTTGGGTGGTGTCGCGCTTATTGATGGAGCGTTGGGCGTCCAAGAGCCGGGAAATGATGTTTTCCTGCCGCCGCATCAAGTCATTAGAAAGCTGATTGGAACGGAGTTGCCGGGCCACAGCTTCGGCCTCTTCAATGATCTGTTTGATGGCATTGCCCTGTTTCTGAGCTTCCGGATCGTTTTGCAGGGCGCGTTTGAGGTTGTCTGCCAGCCGCTGTTGGTCCGAGGCCAATTTCTGCATTTGCTGCTGCATGGCCGCGTCCATTCTGCCGCCTTGTTGTTGCAGCTGCATCATCATCTGCTCCGTGAGCATCATCATCGCCATCTGTTCCTGTCCCATCTGTTCCAGCATCTGCATCAGAGATTGCATTCCGCCGCCTCCTCCACCCTGGGATGGATTGTTGAGGGCCTGCATGAGATCATAGACCATCAGGTTGAGGCCCTTCTGGATGCCACTCATCAGTTCAGGCAGACGATAATACTGCATATCGCTCACGTTTACAAACACTTCCCTGTAGGCCCGGTTGGTGTCTGAGAGGTCCAGATAAAACTTGGGAGGGATAAACATCGTGACCTGGGGAGTGGAAAAGAACTTGTTCAGGAGGATCTGGAGGCCATCGTATTGAGCGATCAGCTCCTGCATGATGGGGTAGGGGTCTGTTCCCAGACGTCCTTTGAGAGCTTCATGATTCTTGGAGAAGATCAGGAGCTCTCTGATCGCCCTCTGCATGGCTTCCATCACTTCTTTTTGAGAGCCGCCGCCCATGGACTTTTTCATTTCAGCCAGCTTCATAGTGAAGCGCCGCATCTTTTCAAGAGCGCTGCTTTGATTCTGTTGGGCATCTTGTCTTTGATTCTGGCGCATCTGCTGAGCGCTGGACTTCATGTCCTGTTCCGGCTTGCTTTGTTGCATGTCCTTTTTAAGCTGTTCAAGCTGTTGCGTGACTTCTTGATCGCGGGCCGGGTCCATCATGTCTGAAAGCTTTTCCAGTTCTTTTTTGAGCTCTTCGTAGCGGGAGGCGATGTTTTCCTGATCACGGGCCAGGCTTTCGGGGTTCTGTTTGGTATCGCCGCTGCGCTCCTTCAGAGCGGCCTGGGATTTTTCGATCTCCTGAGACATCTGCAGGGCCTTTTCCACCGCCTGCTCTTTCTTTATGCTCTCCAAAAGCTGGAGGGTCTGATCGATGCGCTGGGCGAAGTCTTCCATGGAAAACTTGAAGTCCTCCATAACCTTACGCAGTGCTTCCTGGTCCATTTTTCCGAGAGCGTCGTTGAACTTCTCCATGGCGGCGCGAAGCTCGTCGTTGCTGATCTCTTCCATCAATTCCTGGATTTTCTGCATCTTCTGCAGGGTTTCGGGAGAAAGGGCCTGATTGTTGCGCATCTGGTCGATCAGTTCCTGAAAATCCTCGGCCACGTTATCTACCTGGTCGGCAAGCTGTTCCTGCTTCTGAAGGATATCCTCCAGTTGTTTTTTGTCTTCCCAGGAGGGGTCTGGCTCTTTGAGCAGTTCACGCCGTTTCTGCTCAAACTCCTTTTGCAGATCGCGCGTATCTTCCAGCGTGCGTTCCAGTTCTGAGGTCTTGAGGCTTTCCTGGCGTTCGATCTCCTGATAGATTTCCGCTATGGAAGGAAAGCGGGCCACGTAGCGCGCACTCTCAGCTTTCTGGCGGTCTGGGGAGTTGTCCCACACCTGCACCCAATAGGTAACCCGGTCCCCGGGAAATAGCTCAAATGGCTTGAGGTCAAAGAGATAGTCCTGATTATGGATCTTACCGCCCATCACGGACCTGATCATGAGCTCCCGCGTGGGGGTGTCGTTGATGTTGAAGCGCAGACTGAGGTCACGCAGGCCAAAATCATCGTTGGCTGATATGATCAGAGGCAGGTTCATCCGCTGGTCCAGCAGAGTATCCTCCCCGGGGAAGACGATCCTGACTTCCGGAGGGGCGTCTGGGATGATGCTGATCGTCTTTTCCTCAGGACGGTTGCGACGGCCCAGCTCATCGACCAGCTCCAGATACCAGGTGCCGGGTTGATTGATTCTGATCTGAGTGCTGAAGCTGTTGCCAGCGCCCTGCAGATCTATCTTGTTGCCGTCGGCAAAGCTCATCACGGCAGTCTTCACGGGGATATTGGTAACCAGATTCAAGCTCACCAGCGTGTGTCTGTATGCTTCGATGTTGCCCAGAGAAAGAGTATCGGTCCTGGCAGCCAGACTGGTGTGAGGAGGAAACTGATAACGCAGTTCCCAGCGCTTCACAAAAGGCTCATCCAGACATTTGATCCTGAAAGTGTCGGAAGCCGCAACCTCATTGGCCACATAGTATTCGATGTCATATTCCAGAGCTTCAAAGCGATAGCGGAAGTCGGTCATGGCCAGTTGACGCCAAGCCTTGTCATATCTGAAAAAAAGCCGGTGCTCCAGTCTGGGATCGGGATTCAGCACACTGATGATCAACTCCTGTCCCTTGCCGATCGTCAGATTGCCGGGGCTGACTTCCACCGTCCGTTTGTAGTCTATACTTTCAGCTTTATTGGAGTAAAACTGTTTCAAAGCCAGGCGGAAACTGTCATAGGAGAGTCCCCACACGCTGATCATGCCCACCAGAAAGAAGAGAATCAGGAAAAAATGCGTGGGTTTGTACCAGGGTGGAGGGGGATACTTATGCTCTCCCAGTCTGCTTTGAGCTCCCAGGGCCAGCACTTCCAGCACTTCCTGGCTTTCACCCTGTTGGCGTAACTGCAACAGGTTTTGATAGAGATCGTCTCCATGGTCAGCGCTAAGGTCCATCCATCTGGCTACCTGATAATGACTAAGAAGCCTATTGTAAGCTGTGATCAGGATAAAGAGCGCGATCAAAGCCATGCCGATCCGCAGTGTGATATTGATGTATGGCAAGAGCGGAGATTGAGGACTAAACCCAATCCAGGCTATGAAATACAGATGCAGGCCCAGTAGAAATATCAGCAGCGTGGCGATCAGGGCCTTGCCAATGATGGCGGCATTGAGACGCAACCTGAGACTGCTCAGAGCGCGATCAAAAAGGCCCATCTCTCATAATCCTCATCTGGCTGTTTGGGTCCATTAGATCTGTTGTGGCTATTTCTGGACCTCTTCGGCGGCGATCAGCTCAGTGAACTTGGCAGCTGCCTGGTCGAGGGCCTCTTTGGGAGTCAAGACCTGTTTGAAGGCCTTCTCCAAAAAGCCTTTTAGCTCTGTGCGGGCGTTGAACCAGGCGGGTACCTGAGGCTCGTAAACGGCTTGTTCAAGCTGGTCAAATATCCCTTGGAACTGAGGAGTCTCAGCCAGAAAGTCCTTAACGACCTTAGTCTCCATCGCGCTCCTGCGGACGGGCATGTAGCAGGTCTTGACGCTCCACTTGGCGGTCTGAGCCGTATCCGTAAACCACTTGATAAACTCCCAGGCGGCTTTTTCGCGTTTGGAGTCTCCACTTTTGAAGATCACGATGTTGGCACCGCTGATGGCACTCTGAGCGGTGCGATATGTAGGCAAAGGCGCGTAACCCATATTGAAATTGATGGGTTGTTGACGCATATGGGTGATGGAGACGCTGGAGCCTTCATACATGGCCACGATGCCGGCCAGGAAGTCGTTTTGCCCATCATATTCCTTCACGGTATAGACGGTCTTGTCTTTATTGATCAGGTCTGTCACATAGGTGAGAGCTTCCACTCCAGCAGGGCTGTTGAGGACTGGTTGGCCGTTGTCGTCGATAATCCTGCCACCGGCCTGATGCAGCAAATTTATGAACTGCCACTCGTTGGGGCCGTAGTTTGTCCCGTAGATCTTGCGGGGTTTGGCGTCTTTGGTGAAGGTTTTGCAGTAGTCTCTGAATTCCTGCCAGGTCTGGGGAAAGTGGTTGGGATCCAGTCCCGCGCGGTAGAAAGCGTCCTTATTATAGAAATAGGCCCTCACGCTTTTATTGAAGGGAAAGCTCCAGATATTGCCCTGGTAGGTGACGGCGTTGCGAAAGACGGGATACATGTCTTCAAAATCGGCTTCCGTAAACCCAGGGTCCTCTTTGATCAGATCGGAGATATTGACCAGCACGTCGGCGGCCACGTATTTGGCTGTCCAGGACTCAAACACCTGAGCGATATCGGGTTGCTTTTTTGCCTGGATCGAGGCCATAAGCTTTTGGGAAAGAGCGGCATAGGAGCTGATGGGATTGGCCAGCACCTCAATATCTTTGTGGGTGCGGTTAAATTCTCTGATCATTTCAGCCAGAGTGTCTCCCAGCGGACCGCTCAGCCCGTGCCAGAACGTGACTTTTACCTTGTTGGACTGGATCGCTTTACCACAGCCGCCAAACAGGACGGCCAGGGCGATCAGGATGATGATAAACCTGCGCATGTGTATCTCCTCTATCGAATTCAGAGCTACAGACCATCTGATCTGGAAGCGGGATTGCAGTCAATATCTTTTTATCAGGCCATCCGTCTCCAGCCGCGAGTGGAGAGCTGAAACCCACAAAGCCATATCATGCGCCCCACCTGTGGATCTCCTGTGCCTGGGCAAAGGAGATGTAAAGGTGGGGCATAGGTGGAGTAAAGGAGGCTAAAGGGAGCTTAGAGGGGTAAGGACACCCTTTTTCCCGTCTTGGCGGAGCGGTATATGGCTTGAATGATCTCCACGGATTTGCGTCCGTCGCGACCATCGGTAGAGGGAGTATCGCGGCCCAGCAGGACGTCTATCACGTTGCGGTAATAGGGGTTGTGGCCAAAACCATAGACGTTTGGAGGCTGGTAGTTGGCGTCCTGAGCGATGCGGTCGTCGTCGTCATAGTCTTCAAATTCCCATTTCTCGATCTTGTTCACGGCCATACCGCCAACTTTTACGGTGCCCTTTTCACCGATGATGGTGATGGAACCTTCAAAATTCTTGGGATAGGTGAGCATAGTAACGTTGAGGGTGGCAATGATGCCGCTGCGGAATTGGAGAATGGCGCAGCCGGTGTCTTCAGCTTCAATGCGCCGCGCCATCGTGGCAGTGTAAGCCATCACGCTATCCACATTGCCCAGCAGCCAGTAGATGGCATCCACATAGTGGCTGGCCTGGTTCATAAAGGCCCCGCCGTCAAATTCCCAGGTGCCGCGCCACTTTTCTGCGTCGTAATAGGCTTGGGGGCGTTGCCAGAAAACATTTGACTGCGCGATGTAGATGCGTCCGAAACGTTCCTTTTCCACCGCGCGCTTTAAGAGCTGGAGAGTGGAATTGAGACGGTTTTGCTTGACCACAAAGAGGTGGACGTTGTTAGCATCGCAGGCCTGGATGAGTTTGTCGGCCTGCTCGATGCTGATTCCCATGGGTTTTTCTGTGATAACGGCGCGTCCTGAATTGGCCACGTCGATCCCGATCTGAGGATGCATACCGCTCGGGGTGCAAATGCTCACCGCGTCCAGCTGTTCTTTTTCCAGCATCTCGCGATAGTCTTTATAAACGGAGGTGATGCCATAGCTTGCGGCCATGGTCTTGGCTTTTTCTTCAATCACGTCCGCTACTGCTACAAAATCGGCCTCCGGGATCTGGGAAACGGCGTCAAAATGATTCTTGGAAATTCGGCCGCAGCCGATCAATCCAAGTCTGATCTTATCCATTTAATCTCCTGATGTGATCGCAAACGCATGGATTTGCGAATAGTTACATAATCAAATTTGCTTGCCGGCAATGAGAGTAGAGCCTCTCTGCAACTGACAACAGAGACACTTTTGCCGATCAAGCCTTTTTGTAAAGGAGTTTTTTTGGCTTCGCGATCAAGAGACAGGCATCTCAACTCCGCGATTGACAAAATAGGCCTCTCCCAGAAAAGGAACTAAGATGTTTATGAAACCCAAAAAGCTGCTTCTGATCACCGACATGTTTCCCCACGAGCAAAGTCCCGTGGCGGGGATTTTTGTGCGCCATCAAGCTGAGGCCCTGGCGCGTCATTATCAGGTGAAAGTAGTGGCCACCTGGTTTCCCTCGCAGCCGGAGCTCAGAATCACCCAGACTCCGGAATTTGAGCTTGTTTATATCCGCTATCCTCAAAGCCGGCTGCTGTTTCCGCTCACTATGTTGCAGTATCGCAAGTGGGTGATTCCACGGCTTAAAGCTTTGATTTCAAGCTGGGGGCCGGATATTATTCACGTCCATGATTGCCGTCACGTTCCCGAGCTTACCTGTCTTGCAGATGTGTTAAAAAGCTGTAGCGCAGCCAAATACCTCAGCGTCCACAATATCAAGACCCTCCCTGAAAGGGCGGAATATGCCTATCTGAGATACATTTATCGCAAGACCCTGGCCCAAGCTTATGACCATTGGGACAAAGTCTTTTTCGTCAATGAGGGCTTGCGCCAAAGGATGAAGGAGATCGTCCCGCTGGAGAAGAGCATGTTTATCGGTAATGCGATCATTCCCGCTCAGCCATGTACCGATCTTTTCATCAAGGAGTTGGCGGCCAGCCTCGATAAGGAGGACTTCAACATCCTGGCAGTAGCCAATCTCAAACGGGAAAAAGGTCTCGATATCCTGATCCGCTCCCTGGCTGAAATCAGATATCAGGGCAAGCGGGTTTCCCTGAAGATCATCGGCGATGGGGAAGAGCGAGAACGCTTGCTGGACCTGGCTTTGCGCCTGGGAGTGGAACGTCAGGTCACCATCTACCCCGCCAAGGCCAATCAAGTTATCCGCCAGACATATAAGTACTTCGACCTCTTTGCTTTACCCAGCTATAGCGAGACCTTTGGCATCGTCTATCTGGAAGCCCTCGATGCCGGCATTCCAATCATCGGCGTGAAGGGACAGGGCATCGACGGCGTGATCGCATCGGGGGAGCATGGACTGCTCTGCGAACCCAGAAATCAGGCATCTTTGAGTGACGCGATCAGATATATGATGGAGCATCAGGAAGAGGCCAAAGCTATGGCCGAAAAGGGACAGGAATTGGTGCGCGGTAGTTTTATGATGGATAGCCTGATCGCCAAACTGAGAGAAGTGTATGAAGGATAAGCGGATCCTGATGCTGATCAATGAGTTTCCTCCGGTAGGCGAAAGCGGAGTGCAAAGACCCCTCAAGTTTCTCAAATACCTGGCCAGATCAGGCTGGGACTGCTTGGTGGTCACTCCTTCCCAACCTACTAAAACTGTGCTGGACAAATCATTATGCCGGGAAATACCCCAAAGCGCCAGAATCATCCGCACTCCCAGTTGGGGCTTAAGAGGAAAAAGTGTCGATCTGGTGGCATCGATCAGGCAAAAGTCTGTATCCCATAGCATTAAGGGACTTAGTTCAAGACTGCTGATGAGGCTGAATCACATGCTCTTCCCAATTGACAAACAGATTGGCTGGGTCCCCTTTGCCTTTATCTATGCGCTATTTTTTATCAAGCGTTACAAGCTCAGAAACCTCTACATCACCGCTTTTCCCTTTTCCGCGATGCTGGTGGGTATCCTCTTGAAGAAGTGCCTGGGAGACAAGCTTTTCTGGGTGGCGGATTACCGGGATGGCTGGCAGTTTGAACCTCTGATTGAATCAGTGTTGCCGAAGAGGAGGATGCGTTTTATCCGCTGGATGGATGAGCAAGTCCTCAGACACTGCGACAAAGCCGTATTTGTGACCGAATCTATTCGCTGCCAATATATTAAGGCATATCCCTGGATGAGTAAAAGGGCAGAACTGATCACCAACGGCTATGACGAGGATGATTTTACCGACCTTGTCAGGCAGAGCTTTGAGACGCCGACGCTGGTCTATATGGGAAAGATATACAATCTTAACAGGCCCAATCTCTTACCTCTGCTGGATGCTCTCAAGGGCTCTGATCTGAGTACTCCCCTCATCCATATAGGGTCCCTGGCTCTGGACGCCCGAGCTCAGATTGAACGTAATGGCTATGACTTCTATAATTTTAAAGGATACAAAACCCATCGGGAAGCTCTGTCGATCGCAGCGGGTGCTGCGGTTAACCTGCTGCTGCTCAATGATGACAAGGTCTCAGAAGGAGTCTATACCGGCAAGGTTTTTGAACTGCTTAGACTTGGCCCTCCCATTCTGGCCCTGGGACCTAAACAGGGCCTGGTGAAGGACTTGATCGAAACCAGCGGTGCCGGAGTGTATGTCTGGGTGCAGGATTCAGAAGCGATCATCCCTGCTCTGAAAAGACTTCTGGAGCACCCGGAAAGTTATCGCTGCCGGCCTGATATCCTGCAAAACTTTCGACGCTCTTATCTCACGGAACGACTGGCTGCCTTGTATGAGTGAAGCGCGCAACTACCTAAAAATCATGGTGATGCCGCTAGTGTGGCTGCTGTGGAAAATCCGTCAGGCTTTCACCCGCTTCTCCAATCTGGAGCCCAAGAGCATCTGCGTCCTCTATCTGAGCGGGATGGGAGACATCCTCTGCGACAGCTTCTTCTTTCGCGAGCTGCGGGCTCGTTATCCTCAGGCTGTCCTCACAGCCTGCTTTCCGGCTCCCTTCTGTGATCTGCAGCGTAACTACTTCCAATTTGATAAGTATATTGCCCATCAGGACTACTGGACTACGTTAAAAGAGCTCTGGAAGCTGAACTGCGACCTGATCATCATCCCCGGATGGCTGACCCGCAATTCCATCCTGGCGATCTTGTCAAACGCCCGCGCCATTATCGGTTACGTGAATGATCTGAGTTTCACAAACCGCTATTTGAACAGCTTCACACTAGAAGCCGCTGGAATCAGGGTCAACCGCTTCCGCCAGGATATGCGGCTTTGTCACCTTGCCCAAAGGCCGGCAGCGATTTCCGCGGCTTTGGGGATTCCGCATCTGGAAGTGACGTCTCTGAGTATTCCCAGGCTCAAAGAAGCGCGGAACTACGCTGTTTTCCATGCCGGAGCGCGGTTTCCAGGACGTCGCTGGAAAGAGGATAACTTCTGCAAAGTGGCAGAATGGCTGTTGCAAAGCGCTTATGTGGACACGGTGTATCTGATTGGCGATGAAGCCGATAAGGCTATCAATCTGAGGATTAGGGCCTTCTCTAAAAGCAAGGCCATTATCGATAAGGCGGGTGGTATGAGCCTCGTGGAGAGCTTTGAGCTGATCTCAGCCGCCAGGTTCTTTCTTGGCAACGATTCAGGCCCCATGCACATTTCCGCTCTGGCTGGAGTGCCCACGCTTGGCCTCCTGGGTCCCAATTTCCCCCACATCAGTGGTCCGCTGGGCACGCAGAGCCGTTGGATCTTTCACGAGTTTCCCTGCAGCGGCTGCAACCAGAGGACATGCGATTATGGCTACCGCTGCATAAACGCCATCACCGTCGAAGAAACGCTTCAGGCTATAAAACAGATGACAGGCATCTCATGATCAAGATCCTCAATATCATCACCCGTCTGAACATTGGAGGCGCCTCTATCCATGTGGTGGAGATTTCTCAGATGTTTCAGGGTGGAGTTTACAGCTCCACGGTCCTCTACGGCGATGTGGAATCCAATGAGAGCGACATGCTCTATCTGGCCAAGGAATATGACTTTCCGATGATCAACCTGCCCACCATGGGGCGCAGCATCAACCTCTTGCAGGACCTGCTGCTGATCCCCAAAGTGTATAAAATCATCCGCAGACTGAGCCCTGACATCGTGCATACTCACACCGCCAAAGCAGGATTGGTGGGAAGAGTGGCCGCTCGTTTAGCGGGTGTGCCTGTGATCCTGCATACCTTCCATGGCAACAACTTCCGGGGATATTTTGGCAAGCTCATGAGCCTCGTTTCCATCAATCTGGAACGCGCTCTAGCCAGAATCAGCACTCGCATTATCGCCATCAGCGATCAACAAAGGGACGAGCTGCTCAGCTTCAATATCTGCCAGGCAGAAAAGCTAAGAGTCATCCATCTGGGCTTTGAATTTGGTAAAATCATCCATGATGACTCTCACCAGGGAATGTTCAAAGCCGCGCTTGGAATTCCCGTGGAGACGAAGTTGGTGGGCTTTGTGGGGCGGCTGACCGCGATCAAAAACCCGTTTAGTTTCATCGATATCGCCCGCCGGGTTCTGAAAGAACGCGATGACGTGATATTTGCCTTTGTGGGAGATGGAGAGCTCAGCGAATCCCTCAAAGCTGAGGTCCGACTACTGGGTTTGGAGGCGAAGATCATCTTTACAGGCTTCATCAAAGACCTCAGACCACTGTATGCTGACATGGATGCCCTGCTGCTCTGCTCCCTGAACGAAGGTACCCCGGTCGCCATCATCGAAGCAATGGCCAATCGCGTACCGGTGCTGGCCTCAAAAGTGGGAGGGGTTCCCAATCTGATCAAAGACGGCCAAAGCGGCTGGCTCTTTGCTCATCAGGACAAAGACGGCTTCGCCAGCTGCCTGATGAAGGTTTTGGAAGATCCAGAGCTCTGCGACCGGATCACAGCTCAGGCCTGGCAGGATATCAGCGACCGCTATTCCGCTCAGCGGCTCAAGGCTGAACTGGAACAGCTCTTTCAGGAACTGGGCGTCAAGCCCTGAGCCCCTATTTCAGCAAGAGTCCTTTCTCGGTTCGCTCCCCTGCCTTAAAGAGATAAATCCCAGCAGGACAGCGGTTTCCTCGGCTGTCACTGCCATCCCAGACAAAGCTGCCAGAAGCTCCAGAGATCTTTCTGATCAGGCGTCCCTTCAGGTCGTAGATGCTCAGATCATCATTTGACGGGCTTTTCCAGTCTACGCGGGTGCCCTCTTTAAAGGGATTGGGGCTGAGTGTCAGATAAGTGGGCGATGGAACTTCCGGATCGCTGTTATATGTCGCCTGGACATTTAAATCCCAGGTCACGGTGTGGGCCCAGTCCGCGTTTGTCATCCCGCAACTCACAGTGTGGCTTCCAATTCCGAAGCTGTAACCAAAGATGAAATCGCTGAAGCCAGGCTGTTCCGCCCCGTCCACAAACCATCTGTAGGTGATCGGAAGAATCTGGCTGCTGGCTTCCACGATGAAGAACTGCTCCTCATTGGCGCTACACTCGATGGTCTCGTCGTTGGCAGGAGTCAGGTTTGTGATTGCCATATCCAGAATCCGCAGCGTGTCTATCGTGACGGGTGTGAGGGGTCGGTTGTTGGCATCCACTGGCACGTTCCCTATTGCCATAATAACGTCCAAACCCTGGATGCATTTACCAAACACGGCATAACTTCCATTCAAATGAGGAGCGGGCGCGAGGGTGAAATAATACTGGCTGCCGGCGGAATTGGGAGCGCTGGTGCGCGCCATGGCCAGGATTCCAGCTTCGTTGTGATTGAGGTCTGGATGAAATTCATCCGGAATAGTGTATCCAGGACCTCCGTAACCAGTGCCATAGGGACAGCCATCCTGAATCACAAAGCCATGCACGACCCGGTGAAATATCAGCTCATTATAAAAACCACTGTTGGCCAGGGAGATAAAATTGTTGGCAGTTATGGGTACCAGGTGGTCATAGAGCTCAGCCGTGAACGACCCCATTGAGGTATTCCAGCGGGCAAAACGCAGTGCCGCGAGCTGGCCGCTGCAGGCTAATACTAAACAAAGCAATATGATAAGGCGTCTGTATGACATACTATCCTCACGCAATGATATTGCCGGACAGGTAAATTGGCAGACAGGGTTTTGGCAAGTATTTTCTTCAGTTGGTGCTTCCAGCCATTTAAAAACATTGACAAATAGGCTTGCTTTGTTAACAGAGAGCGGTTTCTTCAGGTAACGCCTGTAACTACAAATTGGAAACGATCTTATCGAGGTTTTGAATATGGAATTGATCCCCATCCTGTGGTATCTCGCCCCCCTGGGAGCCACGCTGGCCCTGGCCTTCGCGCTCGTCTTTTTTTATCAGGTAAAAGCTCAGAATCCCGGTACTCCGAGGATGATAGAGATTGCTGGCTACGTGAGAGAGGGGGCGTTTGCCTACCTAAAGCAGCAATACAAGGGTGTTATTATTTTCTTCATTGGCGCGTTTATCGTGTTTCAGGTTATGGCCCTGGGCCTTGGCGTGCTGCATTGGTTGGTGCCCTGGGCATTTCTGACGGGGGGATTTTTCAGCGGCCTGGCAGGGTTTATTGGCATGAACATGGCCACTCTGGCCTCCAACCGCACCGCTCAAGCCTGCTCTGAAAGCCTCAATCAGGGACTCAAGGTAGCCTTCCGGGCTGGCAGCGTGATGGGGCTCACGGTGGTGGGTTTGGCTTTGATCGACATCTCCGCCTGGTTTTTTATTCTCAATCACTTCCAGGTCCCGCTCCAAAAGATCACCGTCATCATGCTTTCCTTTGGGATGGGCGCTTCCACCCAAGCGCTATTTGCCCGTCTGGGAGGAGGAATCTTTACAAAGGCCGCGGACGTGGGGGCCGACCTGGTGGGCAAAGTGGAAGCGGGAATTCCTGAAGATGATGCCCGCAACCCTGCTACCATAGCTGACAACGTGGGAGACAACGTGGGTGACGTGGCCGGCATGGGAGCCGACCTCTATGAAAGCTACGCTGGTTCCATCCTGGCTACTGCCGCTCTGGGTATGGGGGCTGTGGCTATGCTGGGAGAGAGTTTTAAGGTCTGGCAGCTCAACTTTGTGATCGCGCCCATGATCCTGGCTGGAATTGGAGCGATCCTGTCCATCGTAGGCATCTTTATGGTGAGGACCAAGGAGGGGGCCACTACCCACGATCTGATGTTCGCTCTCAACAAGAGCGTCTATTCCAGCTCCGCTCTCATCGCCGTCGCTTCGTTCTTTGTGACCAGGTATCTCCTGCCTCCCGATTATTACTTTGGCGTGTTTCTCTCCAGCGTCATCGGTCTGGCGATCGGAATCCTGATCGGTTGGTTTACCGAAAGAGACACGTCTCACAGCTACAGGCCCACTCAGAGCATTGCCGAGCAGGGCAAATTCGGTCCCGCTACCGTGATTCTGGAAGGCATATCCGTGGGGATGAGGTCCACCGCGGCACCTGTGATTACGGTCGCGGTCGGCATCATGCTGGCCTTCATCTGCAGCCATGGATTCCAGTCCATCGAGATGGGACTCTATGGAATCGGTTTTGGAGCGGTGGGAATGCTGGCCACGCTTGGAGTGACGCTTGCCATGGACGCCTTCGGCCCCATAGCAGACAACGCGGGCGGTAACGCTCAGATGTCTCACATGCACGATAACGTCCGTGAGCTTACCGACAACCTCGACAGCGTGGGCAACACCACTGCCGCCACCGGAAAAGGTTTTGCCATCGGCAGCGCGGCACTCACAGCCATGGCCCTTTTGGCCGCGTATCTGGAAGAAGTGAGAGCCGGCCTCCTGCTTCTGGGAGACAAGGTGGGCAAGACCCTTTTTATGAATATCCACTACAGCCGCCTGTCTTCCGATGTCGTGAGTGTGGAACACGCTTCCATACAGGACTTTATCAACTACTATCAGATCAGCGCGCTCAATCCCAAGTTCCTGATGGGCATCTTTATAGGCGCGATGGTGACCTACCTGTTTTCCGCTCTCACCATCAAAGCGGTGGGCAGAGCGGCAGGCAAAATGGTGGATGAGGTCAGACGTCAGTTTACCACCATTCCAGGTATTCTGGAAGGCACCAGCAAACCGGACTACAAGTCCTGCGTAAAAATCTCCACCGTAGCCGCTCAACATGAGATGGTGCTGCCAGCGATGGTGGGGATCGGAACCCCTGTGGTGGTTGGCATGCTTTTGGGTGTAGCGGGAGTTTTGGGCGTTCTGGTAGGCGCTTTGGCCGCGGGCTTTGTGCTTGCGATCATGATGAACAATGCCGGCGGGGCTTGGGACAACGCCAAAAAGTATGTGGAAACCGGCAAGCACGGCGGCAAGAATTCCGGCGCTCACAAAGCCACCATCGTAGGTGACACGGTGGGCGACCCCTTCAAGGATACAGCCGGCCCCTGCATCAATATTCTGATCAAGCTGATGAGCATGGTCTCGATCGTGTTTGCTGGCTTGATAGTTAGCTATTCCCTACAGGTGGAGACAATCCGTCCTCCCCTGTCCAAAGTAAAGCCTGACAAAGCGATGCGCAACGAGATCGTGGGCATTTCTCAGAACAGCCCCTGCAGTGGTTGCCCTGCTCTGAGCTCGGGCTGCGTGAGTGATTCCAGTCAGGTGCTGAAAGGGGAAAAGACTCCTTGAGCCCAGCAAGACCTGATATTGAAGCGCCCAACCGGGTGGAACTGGACATCCTGCTCCAATCTACGGATGAGTATCCCAGCTCCGCCTTTGTTGTTTGCGATTTCGACGTTTACGCTGTGTTTGGCACTAGAGCCCGCGTCCCAGTAATCGTCAAGGTGGGGGAGCATCAGTTTCGCAGTAGTCTGGCCCCCATGAGTGGCAGCCACATGATGGTCTTCAACCGTGAGATGCGGGACGCCACAGGATTCAAGGCCGGCGACCGGGTCCACATGATCCTCGAACGCGATGTACAGGATCGGCAAGTGGATGTACCGGAAGACGTTAAGGCCGCCATCGAAGCAGAGGGGAAATGGGAAGCGTTTATCACCCAATCCTACACGCATAAAAAGGAACAGATGCTCTGGATCAATGAAGCCAAAAGGCCTGAAACCAGGCAGCGCCGGATTGAAAAACTGCTCAGGGACCACCTCTCCAAACGCTTGAAGTGAAGCACGTTGGCATCATTTGAGGGGAGCTTCGGCTCCCCTCTCTTTGCGTTTGCGCTTGTGGCCACTCTTATCTCCCCCAAGGCATCCCCAATGAGATTGGGGATGGTCTGGGCTTGGTATGCCTGGGCATAAGATGCACGGGCAAGGGCGAAGCATCCAGAGAAAAACAAACGCGTGGTGTTAGCCACGCGTCTTAACCTGGATATATTTGTCAGTCTAGTAGTTAGCTCCGAATATCAGCTTGATCTCACGCTTGGCGGCAGCGATGCTGTCCGAAGCGTGGACGGCGTTCTCGGTTACTCCCTCGGCATAGGACGCTCTGATCGTGTGAGGAGCTCGTTTGGCGGGATCGGCGTCTCCCACCAGCTCCCGCAGCAGTTCCACCGCGTCATTACGTTCCAATAGGAGGGCGATAGTCTCACCGGAACACATGAAGCGAACCAGCCGCTCAAAGAATTCCTTGCCGCGGTGAGCTTCGTAGAATTCTTCCGCGCTGGCGGAAGTGAACTGAAAGATCTTGATATCCCTCAGCTTGAAGCCATGGTCCTCAACGATGGAGATGATGTGTCCCACATGATGATGCTGCACCGCGTTGGGCTTGATGAGGAGCAGGGAGCGATCGGTCATTTAGGCGTTATAGACGGTCTCGATGTAATCCAGAGCGGCTACTTTGATGGCGATGTCGCGATTGAGCACGGAGCTCATTTTGACCTTGTGCTTGAGGATGTCAGTCCAGATTTCGCTCACTTCATTGGCTTTGAACTCCTGGGCAGTGTACTGCTTCAGCATGTCCTGATAGAATTCATCGCGGTCGGAATCGACCCTGGCGATCACCAGTTTGTGAGAGTCAGGGCAAAGGTCATATTCTTTGAAACGGATATCGAGCACTGCGTATCCGAGCTTGAGCAGGTTGTCGAAATTGATCTGCAGATCGTTGAGGTTTACCATCTATGACTCCATGTCAGTTATTTTATGGACAAAAACCGCCATACGCGATTTGTGTATCCCAGCTTTTGAATTCAAAGCTATACGTCAAGCAGAATATTAAGACTTTTCCAGCCCCGCTTTCCGAAAGCGGTTAAATCAATGGCAATTATAAAGAAAGAAAGAGAGGACCAAGGATGTCAATCTTCAAGCTGGCATCAGAGTATCAGCCCTCGGGAGATCAGCCCCAGGCCATTCAGGAACTGGTATCCGGGATCAGGGAAGCAAGGCCGCATCAGGTTTTGCTGGGTGTAACTGGTAGCGGAAAGACCTATACAATCGCGAACGTCATCGCCAGTTTCGATCGACCGGTCTTGGTGCTCTCCCACAATAAGACCCTTGCCGCTCAGCTCTATGGCGAGTTTAAACAGCTCTTTCCCGAAAACGCCGTGGAGTATTTTATCTCCTATTACGATTACTATCAGCCGGAAGCCTACATCCCCGGCAAAGATATTTATATAGAAAAGGACAGCGATATCAACGAGCAGATCGAAAAGCTGCGCCTGAGGGCAACGATGAGCCTGATGGAGCGGCGGGACGTGATCATCGTGGCCTCGGTATCCTGTATCTATGGATTGGGGGTTCCGGAGGAATATCGGGAGGCTTTGATCCGACTGGATGTGGGGGCCAGAATGGAGCGCGACGAGCTGATCCAGAAACTGGTGCTGGCTCACTACAGCCGCAACGACATCGCTTTTGAACGTGGGGCTTTCAGGGTGAGGGGCGACATCGTGGACATCTATCCCGCCTACCTGGAACACTGCTTGAGAGTGGAGTTTTATGGCGATGAAATAGTAGCTCTCCAGAAGCTGCATCCCATTTCCTATCAAGTGCTTGAGAGCGTGGAGAGCTATCCCGTGTATCCCGCTATCCACTTTATCATGAATGAGGACAAGATGCGCGGGGCCCTGCAATCCATCGAACGCGAAATGGAAGAGCGGGTGAAGTATTATCTGGACAATCAACGCTATGTGGAGGCAGACCGGCTGAAGCAACGCACCATGTTTGACCTTGAAATGCTCAGAGAATTGGGTTACTGCTCCGGGATCGAAAACTATTCCAGACACCTGACCGGCACTCCGGCTGGCTCTCCTCCATCCTGTCTGCTGGATTATTTTCCGGAGGATTTCATCTTTATCATCGATGAATCGCATGTCACTATCCCCCAGGTGCATGGCATGTATGGCGGAGATTTCACCCGCAAGAAAAACCTGGTGGAATACGGGTTCCGGCTGCCCTCCGCTTTCGATAACCGTCCCTTGCGCTTTGAGGAGTTTGAGCATTACCTGCGGCATGTGATCTTCGTTTCGGCTACACCGGCAAACTATGAACTGGAACTCACCAAGGGGGTCGTGGTGGAACAGGTGATCCGCCCCACCGGACTGGTGGACCCCGAAGTGGAGATAAAACCCATCAAACATCAGGTGGACGATCTCATCGCCCAGGTGAAAGAGCGTGTCGGAAAGGGACACAAGGCTCTGGTGATGACGCTCACCAAACGTATGAGCGAAGACCTGAGCACCTATTTGAACAATGCCGGCATCAGAAGCAAATGGCTGCACAGTGAAATCGACTCCATAGAACGCTCCAAAATCATCCGGGGGTTGCGCTTGGGTGAGTTTGACGTGATTGTCGGGGTGAACCTGCTCAGAGAAGGTCTCGATCTTCCGGAAGTGTCACTGGTGGCAATCCTGGATGCCGACAAGACAGGTTTTCTGCGCTCCGCGAGGTCATTGATCCAGATTTCCGGCCGGGCCGCCAGAAACGTGGAAGGCAAGGTGGTCCTCTATGCCGATGAGATTACCGACGCTATCGCCCAAACCCTGGAAGAGACCAATCGCCGACGGGTTAAACAATTGGCATACAACGCGGAACACGGCATCACACCCCAGACCATCCAAAAGAGCATCGAACAGATTATGCAGTCCACCTCAATCGCGGAAGGATACGCTTCCATCGATGCCGACAAGGATGATGAGACCAAACCCTCCAAGGCTGACTTCAGCGAGTACCTGGAGATCGACAACCGCGATAAGCTGATCGCCCTGCTCAAAAAAGAGATGCAGCGCGCGGCGGCCAAACTGGACTTTGAAAGGGCCGCCGAACTGAGAGACAGAATAGCCGAGATGGAAACGGGGATTTAGCGTATGTGTAAGTTTTCCGCGGACTATGCATTTCCCGCAGATTACGCAGATCTTTACGCGGATTGCGCAGATTATTATCCGGTTGAGATGGCAGGTGGTCTAAACCCGAAAGCTCTATACCCCTAAAACCTTCACAACCTTATCCTTCAGCATCCCTGGGCTGATCTTTTTCATGCATTCAAAGTGGCCCAACGGGCAGTAATCCTGGCCGTGTAAAGTGCAAGGCTGACAGGGCAGGTCCGCGCATAGGACGATCGCTTTGGGATTTTGAGGCGCGAAACCGAGGCGGGGATGAGTGCTGCCAAAAATGGCGATCTGTGGCAAGTTTAGAGCAGCGGCCAGATGCATAGGTCCGCTGTCCGCACTGATGATCAGATCGCATTGGCTCATCACAAGCGCAAGTTCCTCAAAGCTATAGCTTCCGCAACGGTTCTCGATTCGATCAGGCAAAGCCGTCATCAGCCTATCCGCTATCCTGGATTCTTTGAGGCTCCCCAGCAACACAAAACTCCAGTCCGCATCCGCGATTTGAAAGAACTCCCTCCACTGCTGCTCCGGATACATTTTGGTAAGGTGGGCCGCTCCCGGAAAAATGCCGATCAAGCGCTTGCCGGGTATCCCCTTAGGCATCCGCTCCGGGGTCAATGAGATATCCGGTAACCGGAGCTGAGGGGGTTTGAAGGAATCGGGTGCTATTCCGGTCAATCTGTCCAGAGCGGAATAGTAGAGCTGGACGGTGGAATTGATGGATTGATCAGATCGATGCGCCACGATAGCCTGACGGAGACTGCGTTGCTTGTCATATCTGA